>Ga0315270_10001111_pt1 | contig 14286 bp, 11 predicted proteins | sample C1_bottom_MG_FD_204932 | JGI IMG/M metagenome (GOLD analysis project Ga0315270, IMG submission 204932) | Sediment microbial communities from Yellowstone Lake, YNP, Wyoming, USA - C1_bottom | ecosystem: Environmental > Aquatic > Freshwater > Lake > Sediment | place: USA: Wyoming | collected... | reverse complement strand
AGGTGCTCGACAGCAGATACGAGGCAATCATGGCAAAGCCCACCGCCAGCGACAGCGGCACAAACAGCGCCCGGCCCGCGCCCACCATGAAGAACGCCGGGATGAACACCGCCAGCACGCACAACATTGCCAGCAAACGCGGCAGCGTCGTTTCCGCCGTCGCGTCGTAGGAGGCCAGGCCCACGGGCTGGCCACGCGCCAGGTGCGTATGAATGTTTTCCACCGTGACCGTGGCTTCGTCCACCAGGATGCCCACGGCCAGCGCCAGCCCGCCCAGCGTCATCAGGTTGATGTTTTGCCCGCCTACCCAGAGCGCGAACACCGCCGCCAGCAGTGAGAGCGGGATGTTGATGACAACAATGAACGCGCTCCGCCAGTCGCGCAGGAACAGCAGAACCATTAGGCCCGTCAACACCGCGCCCAGGACGCCCTCCTTCGTCAGCGACGCGATGGCGCGGGTGACATAGGGGGATTGGTCGAACTCGTAGCTCACCGTCACCCCGTCGGGCAGGACGCTCTGGAATCTGGGGAGGTTCTTCTTCACCTCTTTCACGACCGCCAGCGTGGACGCATCGGCCCGCTTGGTGACCGGAATGAAGACCGTGCGCCGTCCGTTTACCAACGCGCGGCTGGTTATCACGTCGGTTCCGTCGCTGATTTCCGCGACGTCGCGCAAATAAACCGCGCCGGAGCCGTCCACGCGCAGCGGCAGCGCGTCGAGATCGTGGATGTCCTTCACCACCGAGTTCATCGGCACAATGGGATACTGTCCGCCCAGGAGCACGTTGCCGGAGGGGCTGACCGCGTTGGCCGCGCTGACGGCAGCCACGATGTCGTCGGGCGAGAGGTTGTAAGCACGGAGGCGGCTGGGCTTGAGGTTCACGACGATGCTGCGGGCGCTGCCGCCCATTGGCGGCGGGGCCGACACCCCCGGCAAAGTGGCGAACAGCGGACGAACCAGCGTGAGCGCAGCGTCCTGCACTTCGCTGACCGGGCGCGTTGCGCTACTAAAGACGAGGTTGCCCACCGGCACGCTGCCGGCGTCGAAGCGCATGACGAACGGCGGCACCGTGCCCGGCGGCATGACGCTGCGAGCACGGTTCACGCCCGCAACCACCTCAGACATCGCCTGTGCCATGTCCGTGCCCGGGTGGAGTTGCAGTTTGAGGAGAGCCGCGCCTTGAATGGATTTCGATTCCACATGCTCGACACCGGTAACGTAGAGCATCTGGTATTCGTAATAGTAAGTGATGAATCCCTCCATCTGGCTCGCGTCCATGCCGCCATAGGGAGCGGAGACGTAAATGGTGGGAACGCCCAGCGGCGGAAAGAAGTCGCGGGTCATTTGCTGCAACGCCACCCAGGCCCCCATCAGCACTGCGATGATAGCGACCAGCACAGTAAACGGGCGGCGCAAGGCGGCCTGAACCAGATTCATCCTGGGGATAGTGGTCGAAAGACACGGCCTGAATCAAGGTTACCCTCAGAGAGGCCGCAGAACCAAAACCCAAGGCCGACCAGCCAGAACAAAACGGCGTGCGTATTCCTCTCAGTCATGCGGGGCGGGCGGCGTTCCGAATCCAGCCGCCGAAGGGCCTGTGAGCTGCTCACGTCGTATTTGCCGGTTGCCAACTCAGCAAATAGTTCGCGCAGCACAAGGGGGCTCTCCAGGCCACCGCCTCCGCGCCCGGCGCCGCTGCCGCGACTTCACTCATGCGATCTCCCGTTCCCTCGATCCTCTGCCCGCCACCGCCGGCGCCGGCTCCGGCTGTTGGTCCCTCTGAAATCCCTCCAGCTCCCGAAGCGCTCCTTCCATTTCGGCTGCGCTTGACACCGACCCCGCCGCCAGTCCCTCCAGCGCCTCCAGTTCTTCCAGCGCCTGCTTTTCCGCCTCGCCGGTCAGTTCCTTGATCCCCGCCGCCACCCGCTCGCGCCACTGGGCCGCCAGACGCGAAAGGTTCTTCTCCACCTCGTAACGAGCCTTTCGCAGCAGCACCCGCTCAATCGGCTTTCGGAAAAGCGCCACCGGGACGAGCCACCCCACCGTCGTGAACGCCGCGTCAAACGCGTAAGCTACATCCACCGGCGGAGCCTCCGGCTCCCGGACTTCCAGCCCGAACTCGCGCGGCGTCAGCGTCACACCCAGCGCGCTCTTCACATGGCCCGCCAGCCGGTCGTGAAATGCCCCCAGCGTCCGCGCCAAGTGCCTCTCCGTCTCGTGCAGCGGCGTGCAGAACATCCCCCGCTCCGCATGCGACACTTCCGCCAGCTCGCCTCGCAGCAACCCGTTCAGCCACTCCCGCCACGCTTCCACCAGCCGCGGCAGACGCAGCCGCCACTGCCCCAACTCCTCGCGCAGCGCCCCTGTCACCCTTCCCTGCATCGCCACCTGCGCCGTCTGCAGTTGGCCCAGATACCAATCCAGCGCACTCGCCGACCATTCCCGCGCCAGCACATTCAACTCTGCCCGAAGCAAATCAACCTGCCGTCGTTCATCCGCCAGCTTCTCCCGCAACGCCTGCCGCGCCGACTCCGCCTGTGTCGCCGCCGCCAGCGCCACCTGCACGTAGCTCCGTGTCTGGCCCGCCAGCGAAACCAACTTGTGCCGCGCAATCTCCCTGGACGCTACGCCCCGGTCCCGGACGAGCGGCAACAGGAGCTCCCGCTCCAGTGCCTCTTTCAGCGCTCCCTCTTCCGGACGTACCGAATAGAAATACACCGACAACTCCGTGCCCCATCTTTGGCCCAGTTGCCGCTCCACAAACGCCAGTACCTCCGCCCGTTGCGCCTGGTTCAGCAAGTCCGCCTTGGTCAGCAGCAGCACAATCCTCGGTGTGTGGCGGCGCAGTTCCTCCAGCAGCCCCAGGTCGCGCTCCGAAAGCGGTGCATCACAACTCACCGCCACCAGCGCCGCCCCCACGTTCGGCAACCACTTCATCGCCGTCTCGGTATTGTGCACGAACGCGCTCCCCAGACCCGGCGTGTCCACGAACTCCAAAGGTGCCAGCGCCTTCAGGGCTGGCAGTTCAATCTCCACCGCGGCGACCTCCTTTTCGTTGCTCGGATTCGCGTCCTCGCACACATAGCTCCCAATGTCGCCCACCGGAACGGCCTTCGCCGTCCCGTTCACAAACCGCGCCTCTGCCCTCTCCGTTGGCCCGTACCGCAGCCGCGTGATCACCGCCGTCAGTGGCACCACGCCAATGGGCAGCACCGCCCGGCCCGCCAAGCTGTTCAGGAACGAACTCTTCCCCGCCTTAAACCGCCCGAACACCGCCACGTCAATGCCGTCGCGCCGGTGCAGCAACCCGCCACACGCCGCAATTTGTGGCTGGAGATTGGCCAGTTTCAACTCGTTGGCCAAGCGGGAGATGCGGTCAAGAATGCCGTCAAACTGGACCATATTTCAAATGTGTTTGTTGTCGTTCTCGTCCTTCGTCATGTAGCCGGATTCCTGCCGGGCCAGATTGACGCGGTGCTTTTTGGTGTAGGCTTCGAAGAGTTCATCAGGGGTGATTTCCATTACCTGGGCCAGGGAGATGAGAAAATGCAGCAGGTCCACGATCTCGACCCGGGCATTCTGCTTGTCGAACTTCTGATAGCTGGCCCACCATTTCCACGGCATGCAGTCGGTCAGTTCGGTGGCTTCCTGAATCAGCGCACGGCAGTAGTTTAGCATCCATTCCTGGCGCTGGGCGTCATCCATTTTATCCGTATCGACCCCGATGCGGCGGTTGAGCAATTTCTGGAGGTAAAACATGGCGGCCAGCTTGTCCGCGTGCTTTTGGTAGTAGGCGCTGAAGAGCTCCTCCGGGTTTTGATCCAACGGCAAATGCCCGCCTGTGCGCAGCACCTCGGCCAGCGTGTTCACGATATGCGGTTCGAGCCGCAGACCACGATAAGCCGCAATGGTCTTCTCGACATCGTAGGCGGCTCGCCGGAGGGTGACCTCGCCGTCGTTCCAAACGCCGTAGGCCGCGCGCGGGTCGCCATCTTTGGGCTGGCCGACGCTGCCGGGATTAACCACCAGCGTCCGGCGGAAGCGCGTTTTCATCGGCAGATGCGTGTGGCCAACGAAGAGGAAATCGGGATAGTTGGCCCAATTCAGCTCTGATTCCCACAGCGTGACTGGGCTCGCTTCCGGCAGATAAAGATAGAGCGGGGCGGAAGGCACCGCGTGGCAAGCGACACAGACCGCCGTATCAAGCTGGAACCGTTGCAGTGGCTGCAACCCGGTTAGGAATTGCTTCATCTCCGCGGTCAGGACCTGTTTGCTCGCCTCCTGGGTCGCCACCGCCAGGACCTGGTAGGCCGCCGAGGACCGCGAACCCTCGTCCAAGGCAACCGCACGGTCATGATTGCCTTGCACCAGCCAATCGGAGGCAAGCGTCCGCATGGCCCAGGCAACACACTCGGCGGGTTGTGGGCCATAGTTGACCAGGTCCCCGAGGCACAGAATCTGATCAATCCCCGGCTCGGCGGCCAACACCGCCTGCAGGGCGGTCCAGTTGCCGTGAATGTCGGACAGAAGCAATATCTTCATGAGTCACTTTCGTTGCCGTTTCCCTCCTTCGTCAAAACTGTCCCCAATGGCCAGCTCTGCAAAACGCGCAAATCGGCTTCGAGCTGCCCACTCGCCGCTGCCGCAGCAGGCGGAGCATTTCGCCCTTCCAGTTGAGCCCGATACATACCGGCCCGAGCGACAAAACTGTCGCGCAATTCCACCACTGATCCTCGAAACCACTCTCGCAATTGCCTTTGGTAACGGCTCAGTAACGCGGCCATCGCTGGCCCAAGTTCCGCTTCAAGTTGCCGCCGCAGGTATCGGCGGACCAGTCGTGCCCCGAGCTTTGACAGAACCAACGGGCGTTTCAGGACGAGGTGCGCGGTTACGGGGGTCAAGTCGGGTATGGGCGCTCCGCCCGGTGTCGGCAAAGTCTCGGGACTGTCTTTAGCGCCCGGGGCAGCCTCGTGAGCCTGTTGTAGCGCCTTGCTCAAGTCGATCCGGGCAGATGTTAACAGTTCCGCCAGTTCCATCACCTGGCTGGCCAGCACCCGATGGAATGCGGTGGAGAATGCTTTCACAGCATCAATGTTCTCTCCCTTGCCCGAAGTCCAGTTGGCCGCTAAGTCAGCAGCAGCCGCATCAAGGACTTCGTCGGCAAGCGAGGAAAGGCCGTCCAGGGTTGGCTCGCTGTTCCGCTGCGCGGTTTCGACGACAGCATCGGCTCTGCGTAGAGCAACGATAGCTTCTTCGGCAGTGCGGATTACGCTTGGCGGTGCGGCTTCAGGGTCGCGGCGGAGCCTGGTTTCGAGCACTTTGATCACCCCCTCCCGGAGCGCGCCCACTTTGCGTTTCCGCGCAGCGGCGGCTTGCTCCCGATGCGATTCGACCAGCGGCATCAATTCCCTTTCTAGCCATTCGTCGCAGAGAGCCGCGCTTTCGCCTAGCACGCTAACGAGGTGCGCCCGAAGTTTCAGGTTCGCTTGTGTGGCCAGTTGGCGCTCCACGTAATCGCCCGCTTGCCGGCGCTCAGCCGCCCCCAGCAGATCCGCTTTGCTCACCAGCACCATCGCCTGCGCGCCCGATTGGTAAAGGGCCTGCACAATCGCCAGGTCCTCGTGTGTCAGGGTTGAGGCGGCATCCACGAGCACGATGCCCAGGTCGCACCGCGGCAGATAAGCCACCGTTTCCTCCGCCCCGGCACTGGCAAGCGAACCCAGGCCCGGTGTATCCACAAACGTCACGCCTTCGCGCAACCGCCCCGCGGGCACCTGCACCCGGATACGCATCACATGTCTCGCATTGCCTGGATTCTGCTGCTCCGTCGCAAACTCCGCCAGACGTGAGAGTTCTACCGTTTGCGGCTTCTCCTCGGCAAACTCAATGATCGCCTGCGCTCTGATGCCGTAACTCACACGCGTGGGGAAAGCCGTGACTGGGGTGACACCCACCGGCAAGACTTCGCTGCCCAGCAAGTGGTTTAACAGCGACGACTTTCCCGAACTGACGCGCCCAAATATGCCAATTTCAAAGACATGGTTTTCGAGCCGCTCCAGTAGCATTACCAACGCGCCGCGAAGCTCGATCAGGCCATGCGCGGTTATCACACGTTCCAATTCGCGCAACAGCCTGGCTTCATCGGTGAATTTCTCCAGTCGCGCGAAGCGCGTTTGTAAGTCGGCATCGGGACCCTTGTTCAGATAAGCCAGGAGCTGCTCAATGGCTGCGTTCAACTCCGCCACGACTTCGTTGATGGCCTTGCTGTCCTCGTCGCTCAAAGCTCCGTAGCCGCGCAGCCGTTGAGGTTCCATCTCTGCCACCGCGATCTGCGTGAAGGTTAATTGCCCGCTCGCGGCCCATAGCGCGCCGCAGACCGGTGCGGGCCGCGGCAAACCCAATCCCTCCATCGCCCGGCCCATGGCCTGCCGCACTCGCTCAATATAGTCGTGAATCACTTTGCGCTGCACCGGCGTGGAGTCCTGTGTGTATTCCGCAAACGGCGACTTTGACCCCGCCGTAGCCAGTATCTGTTCGGCTTCCGACAGCAAGTTGTCCATGTGCCGAAAAGTCGTGACCAGAGTTCGCGCGTGATTTTCGTTCATATCAGGCCAGGCTCAGTTTACTCATAGACTCATGCCCCCGGGATCAGCCGCGCTAGGCCCCGACCCTGGAAAAACTTCGTGAATCCGGCGATCCAAGTCGAGCCGGCGCAGGGCCTGTGGACTGCCCAGATCGTATTTGCCGGTGGCCAATTCCTCAAAGAGTTCACCCAGCACAAGGGGGCTCCCCCCAGACCGCCGTTGCAGCCAACCCACGATTTCCCGCGCCCTCGGTGGGATGCCGCCAGCTCGCACCGCTGCCACGACCAACAACTGCGTTTCGCTCAGACTAAAGGGATGCACCTCCACCCGCGCAAACCGCGCCAGCAGCGGCCAAAAATGCCCGATGTCCCACGGATGCTCCGACCGCGTGCAAATCCACACCGGCGCCCGCTCGGCCACACTCTCAAAAAACGAACTAACCTTGGGCCCCGTCCAACCTACGCCGTCGAAAACCACCACCCGCCCAGCCGCGCCCAGCGCCTCCCGCAATCGCTTCTTCCGCTCCAGCAGCTTCAGTCCCGCTGGCGCAAGCCCGAGCTGCGGTTCGAGCCCCTCGCAGATCCCGCCCAGGTGCGCCGACTTGCCCGAAACCAGCAGCGAGAGCTGCTCGCGCAGGTGTTCCACCAATGCGGACTTCCCCACCCCGGCCGGGCCAATGATGAACACGTGCTTGCGTTGCGCGTGCAGTGCCCCCAACTGAGAGAGCTCCCTCTCGCGCCCCACGAAGGGAGGCCCGAGTGAGAGCCGGGCCGGCGTCTCCGCTGGCAGGTTAGTTTGAATTGGTTTTCGACTGGCCATAACTCGCTACCGTCGCAAACAACATTGTTTCGGTAGGAGTCATCAGCCCAAAGGCGGTTTTCCCCCGAACCCTTTCGAGGGCAGGCAAACTCCATTGCCTCTATAACACAACCACTCGTTCGGCGTCCGACAACCGCTCACTTGCCCTTGCCGAACACTAACCCGCCGCCAAAGACAGCGCGCCGCCCCAACTCGGCCTCGATGGCCAACAGCCGGTTGTATTTGGCAATCCGCTCGGAGCGGCACGCCGACCCTGTCTTGATCTGGCCGCCGCCCATCGCCACCGCGAAATCCGCCATGAACGCGTCCTCGGTCTCCCCCGACCGGTGCGAAATCACGTAGCGCCAACCGGCGCGCTGACACATCTGGATCGCCTCGATGGTCTCCGTGACGGTCCCAATCTGGTTCAACTTGATGAGCACCGCGTTGCTCGCCTTCTCCCGGATGCCCCGTGCAATGAATTTCGTATTCGTTACGTACAGGTCGTCGCCGACGATCTGAATCCGGTCGCCCATCACCGCTGTCTGCTTCGCGAACCCAGCCCAGTCATTCTCGGCGAGCCCGTCCTCAATCGAGACGATGGGGTATTTCTTTACCCACGCTCCGTAAAGCGCAATCATCTCGTCGCTGGTCTTATTGCCCTGGCCGGACTTGGCGAGCACGTATTTCCCATTTTCAAAGAAGGAACTGGCAGCCGGGTCCAGCGCGATGGCCACATCCTTGCCGGCCTTCAATCCGGCGGCGGCTATCGCTTCCAGGATGACTTCGACCGCTTGCTCGTTGCTTTCGAGGTTGGGAGCGAACCCGCCTTCGTCGCCCACGCTGGTGGCCAGCTTCTTCTTATGCAGAATCCCCTTGAGCGCGTGAAAAGTCTCCGCGCCGTAGCGCAACGCTTCGGCAAACGTCGGTGCCCCGACGGGCATGGCCATGTATTCCTGGAAATCAACGCTGTTGTCCGCGTGCTTCCCTCCGTTGAGAATATTCATCATCGGCACCGGCAGAATCACCGCGCCGGGTCCCCCGAGGTAGGCGTACAGCGCCAAATCCGCGTCCAACGAAGCCGCCCGCGCCACCGCCATCGACACGCCCAGGATCGCGTTGGCTCCCAGCTTCCCTTTGTTCGGCGTGCCGTCCAGTTCGATCATCCGGTAGTCAATCTCCGCCTGGCGCGACGCCTCCATGCCCGCCAGCTTGGGCGCGATGATCTTGTTTACGTTCCCCACCGCCTTAAGCACACCTTTGCCGCCGTAACGTTTCTTGTCGCCATCGCGCAGTTCCACCGCCTCATTCTCGCCTGTCGATGCCCCCGAGGGCACGCCCGCGGAGGCGCTGATGCCGTTGGCCAGCGTGACACTCACCGACAAGGTCGGGTTGCCGCGCGAGTCGAGAATTTCCAGTGCCGTGATGTTTTTGATCGTTGTCATAGTTTTTGCTCCAGTCTTTCTGTCTTCGGATGATTCTGTCTAAAACACTACTGCCCCTATTTCTCCGGCTGTTTGACGATCAGCACGCTGCAATGCGCGTGGTCGCTCACCCGGTCTGCCGTGTCCCCCAGCAGCCGGCCCCACAGCTCCGAGTGGTCGCTGTGCCCAATCACAATCAGATCGTAGTTCCCCTCTTTGGCCAAACCCACAATCGCCTTCGCCGGGTGCCCCCGCCGCGTCTCGCAGCCAATGCTAATGCCATGCTCCGTCGCCAGCTCGGCGACCTCCTTTTGCCGCTCCTTGAAATACTCATCGGCCCCCTCCTCTTCGCCCTCAAATTCTCCCGGCAAATCCGAATGCCGCGGCAACGGCTCCCGCACCCACAGCGCCGTCACCTGGGCATTGTAATGCTTCGCCGCCACAGCGGCGCGCTCCAGGGCGGCCTTGCCGCCTTTCGATCCGTCGTAACCCACCAGAATTTTTTGAAACATAGGCATCATGTTGTCCTCACTTTCCGCTTGCTCGTGGCGGAGACATCACTCCGCCATTGATCCGTCGTTTGTAAAGCCGGCCCCAGGCTACCATCGTTCGCAGCGTCGGCTGGAAAAACTTCTGCGCGATCAGCGTCGGTATAAACGCGCTCAAAATCACCACCGTCACTAACACCGAATACTGCTGCTGATCAATGATCTTGTTCTGCAAACCAAACAACGCCGAAATTGTCCCGAACGTCAGCCCGGTGGACATCAGCAGCGCTGTGTAGGTCGCCTCGCCCTTCCTCATGTAAAACACCCGCGCCACCGGCCACACACTAACGAACTTGGTTGCCATCTTCAGCGCCAGCAGCATGGCAATGACTCCCACCGCTGCCGCCAGCGCCGGCAGCGACACAAACAATCCCGCCTTAATGAAGTAAAACGGCGTGAAAATCGAGAACGCGATGCTCCGCATCCGGTGCACCAGAGTCTTGTCGCGCAGGAACACGCCCGCCACCACCAGACCCAGCAGATACGCCGGCAGCACGGCTTCGCTCTTGGCTGTCGAAGCCAGGCCCCCCAGGAAAAATAGCACGAAGAAAATGAACTTCACTTCCGGCTCGCTCACCCGCGTCGCCCCCAGCCGCACGATGATGTACTGCGTCCACGTCGGCATAAACCACAGCACCACCGCCGCCACCGCCACGAATACGACCAGCGATATTTTGAAGTCCGCGAACAGCACCCCCAGCGCCAGCACCGTGCCGAAATCCGTAATGAAACACGCCGCCAGCAGTGTCTTGCCCATCGCCGTGCTGCCCAGCCCGCCCTCGATCATCACCGCATACACCACCGCCACCGACGTCGTCGAAAGCGCGATGCCGGCAATCCAAGCCTGGTGCAGCGGCCAGCCCAACCCGTACTGCGCGAACATCCACACCCCGAGGAACGGCAGCAGGAACGACAGCACCCCGATGCTCATGCTCGCCCGCAAGTTCGCCCGCAGCGAAGCCGGGTCAATCTCCGCCCCGGCCAGGAACGTCAGCACCCCGCTGCCCAGCATCGCCAGAAAGTTGGTCCACTCCGTTGTCCGCAGCAGGTCGTGATACTGGCCGAAGTGAATGTTGCCGACGATCACGCCCACCAGGATTTCAATCAGCGCCACCGAGATACCCAGCCGGATGGAAACCAAACTGGCCACCAACGCCAGCCCCATCCAGAACGCCGCAATGAACCAGATATTCTCGATCATAACGGCCGATTAGATCTCCGGCTCCTCCAGGTCCGGGTTCGCCCGGTAATCTATCACCCGCACCCGTTCCAGCGTCACCAATCCGCCCTTCATCATCTCATCGAGCACCGGCAGAAACGCCTGGATCTTCTCCTCGGTATCGACGATTTCAATCACCAGCGGCAAATCCATCGAGAGCCGCAGAATCTTCGCCGTGTGCAGCCGGCTCGATTTCCCGTAGCCCATCGGCCCCCGCAAGACCGTCGCCCCCGCTAGGTGCACCTCCCGCGCCTTCAGCACGATCGCCTCGTAGAGCGGCGCGTGTTTCCACCGGTCGCTCTCGCCGATGAACACTCGCAGCAACATCGCTTCATGGGGTAGATGCATATTACGATCCTTTCATTGAGTTCAGTTCCAGAGCCAGCACGTGCCCCAGCCAGACACCGACCAGGCACAGCACCAGCGACAGCACCGCGTTGCCGCCCGCTTTGAACCACTCGCCATCCTCGGCCAGACTGAGCGTTTGCAGGCTGAACGACGAAAACGTGGTGTAGCCGCCGCAAATCCCGAGCATGAAAAACTGCCGGAACGAAGCTGGCGCCATCCACCGTCCATCAGGTCCGGTCGCCGCGGCAAACAGACCAATGATAAATGAGCCCGTGACATTTACGGTGAGAGTCCCCCAGGGAAAAGTTTGACCGAACCTGTTAGCGACGAACCCAGATGCCCCCCACCGGGCCAGGCTGCCCAGACCGCCACCAACGAAGATCCACAGTGCGTTCCACATAACAATTCCAACCCCGCCTACCAACCGGTAGCGATGGTAGGAGTTATCAGCACTGAAACCTTTCAGGCGGTTCTCTCGCAACGCGAGACGGCAAACCCCATTGCCGGACCTAGCATGAGGCCAAGCAACCGCTGGCTGCAATTAAAAACAATGTGAGGCAACTCCAGCGCAGGATTCTTATGCTCAGCAGATCTCAGTTGCGGAGCAGTACCAACGCGTTGCCAATGGCGCCAACATGATGGGGTGAGCTCCAGTCTGGCGGCGGCGATTACTTTGTGTCGCGCAGCTCGTTCGTCCAGCCTTTGTTTCTCCTTGTGCCACGCCTCCTGCTTCCCGCCGGCCAGGCCGGTCAATTTGCTCAGTTCTTCACCCCGACACCTTCACGGCACCAGCCGAGTACGGTAAAACTCCCGCGGCGGAGTGTTGGTTAAATCCCGTGTCCGCAGGAGGTAGATGGTCCCGGAGGGGTCGAAAAGCTCCAGGGTCGCGTTGGTATTCCAGCCGACCGTCGCCAAGTTCGTGCAAGACTGAAAATCGAAGAACTGGTCGGGTTGTCCGCCAAGGAGGAATAACTCGTAGGTGCTGACGGTGGCATTGGTGGTGCCCGGTGAATTGGTCGCCACACTGTAGTCATACGCGAGAAAATCGACGGACGTTGTCCGTGGCACAACCTGGTTGCGCAGGACGATGCCTTCGATGCCGGTCAGGACGAGCTGCCCATCGTATGTCGTGGCACCATAGAGCGACTTGATGGAGGGCACAGGCAGGCTGGTCCAGTTCACCAGGTTGCTGCTCGACAGCAGCAAGCCCTGGGTGCCCACCACAAACCACGTATCATCCACAAACGTCACATCATTCAGCCAGCGGGTCGTTCCGCTGGCGCGCGCCGTCCAGTTCGTTCCGTTTGCGCTGGTATAGAGCGCCCCATTTTGGCCAACCACTACGAACTGGCCGCCGACGCGGCGGACCCGATAGAGCCAGTTGGTCGTCCCCAGGGACACAGTGCCCCACGAGCTGGCGTCGGGTCCGGAACTCAGGAGGGTCCCGTTCTTTCCGGCGGCAATCCAGTTGCCGGGGCCAGGGGCCACGCCGGACAGGAAATTGGTCGTGGGTGTGGTGCGGGCCGTCCAATTCGAGCCGTCCGGGCTGGTGAAGATGCTGCCCCAGTCGCCGGACAGGACAAAGAGGTTGCTGACCGCGGCGACCCCTTGCAGCGTGTTGGTGGTAAAGGGGGGCAGATTCGTCCAGATCAGTCCAAACACGTCGAAAGTCGTGTTGGTGATGACGATGTTCGTGCCAACGTAGTTCGTGATGGTGAGGTTGGTAAGCCCGGCACGGCTGATGAGCACATTGCCGGCGTTGCCCGCCGCCACGAGGAGGTTAGTGGTGCCTCCCACGCCCAGCAGCACAACGTTCGTATGCGGCAAAGGCACTACTTCTCTGGCCCATAGAATCCCGTCGAGGCTGGTTTGTATGGTCGCCAGGTCGCCCGCGGCAACGTAGATGCCTCTTTGCACCGTAACGTCCCAAAGCCAGGCGTGGGAAGAATCATCAGGAGAGGGCTGCCAGGCATAAAGGCTGGCGCCGTTGGTGCGGCTGCCCTCGAGCAACAGGCCCGTGCGCCCAGCAACGAGCCAGGAGTTGGATATCCCATAAGCCGAAAGATACACCCAGGCTGGCGGCGCGTTAGTGGGAAGGGCCGTAATGTGATTGGTCCACGTGGTCTGCCCCGAGGCCCGGAAACCCACTTCCTGGTCCCCCACTACCAGGAGCCCGGTATCGTTGAGCGCCACGTCAAAGAGGTTGTTCGTTGAGCCGGTATTCAGCGATGTCCAGGGCGAAGCGCCGGTGCTGCTGGAGAGCACCAGACCGCCGTTGCCCACGATGTAGAATTGTCCCGCTCCGCTTGTCCCTAAATAGCGAACCCGGTTCAAATGGGCTGTCCCGCTTGTGGTCTTGCTCCACGAAGTCCCAGAGGTGCTGCGCAGAATGGTGCCGTTTTCGCCGACCGCCACGAAGGTTCCGCCGCCAAACGCGACACCGCGCAGCCATTCGACGGTGCCGGAGGCGCTCTGCGCCCAGTTGGTGCCGTTGGTGCTGGTGTAGACGGCGCCGTTGTCGCCTACGGCCACCGCACGCTGCGCGGAAGCTGCCACCCCCTCAAACCAATTGGCCGTTGCAGGCGACACCTGCGCCGGCTGAAATACGCTCCCGTCGTCTGACCACAGAATGCAGCCATTCTCGCCCACGACCAGAAATCGGTCGCCCATCAGCGCAACACCGCGCAGGTAGTTGGTTACGCCGGTCACTGCCGGGGCCCAGCGTTCATCCAAGCCCTGGAGATACACCGTGCCCCCGTCGCCGACCTGGACGGCAATGTCACCAGCAACGAGCATATCAAAGACGTTATTCCCGTGCGGCTGGGGGTTCGACCAGCGCCACCGTTCGGGTCTGACTTGGACGGCCGTGGCCGTGATGCTCAAGCACATGGCGCTCAAAGCCAGGGCCAGCCCGCTAAGTCGCCACGAACCCGCCCTGCAACGAGGAACCCTGAACGTTCGTCGGGAAGCGGCGAGCCAGGCGGAGCGCGAGATCCTGCCCTCTCCCTGACTGTTCACCGTCGCGCCCGAGGCCACACAAACGTCAAACCCGGCTGTTTCCCACTGCTTCACAGGCACGCTCGATGCGGTGGTTGGTTCTCGCGGGGGACTGGCTTGGCGGTTGGCGTCCAGCAGGGCGCGGCGCAGAGCCAGAAGCTCTCGAACTCGACTGGAGTGTGCTCTGATGCCTGACATAAATTCCTGAGTGGCTCTGGGCCTGTTAGCTATCTACAAAACACCCTCCAGCCAATTCAGGACTGATTTGCCTGGAGGGTGTCAAACCGCGCACTAAACCGGGCTAATCTCCCCTCCGCTCACGCTGTTGGGATTGTTCACGGGCCTGTTCCATGAGTTGCTGATGACT
>Ga0315270_10001110_pt1 | contig 14297 bp, 15 predicted proteins | sample C1_bottom_MG_FD_204932 | JGI IMG/M metagenome (GOLD analysis project Ga0315270, IMG submission 204932) | Sediment microbial communities from Yellowstone Lake, YNP, Wyoming, USA - C1_bottom | ecosystem: Environmental > Aquatic > Freshwater > Lake > Sediment | place: USA: Wyoming | collected... | reverse complement strand
TTCTACGCCCACCGATATTACATCTGTGCCGCGACTCGCCGCCCTGAATGTTGATCCGGCAGCAGCAGCGACGGCTTATCGCGAAAAACTGGTTGGCCCGTATCGCGGCAAATTGCCCGAAGCCATCGTGCGCAGCATGGAGGAACAACTCTCTGGCGCTTGCACGATGGAGATTGCCGCCTTTGACGAGTTCTCGAAACTGCTCGGCGAACCCGCCGCGACCGCCGATTACAACCACGTCATCTTCGACACTGCGCCCACCGGCCACACGCTGCGGCTGTTGTCGCTGCCCGGAGCGTGGACAGGCTTTCTGGCGAGTAGCACGACCGGCAATTCTTGTCTCGGCCCGCTCGCGGGCTTGGAAAAGCAGCGCGGTATTTACGAGAGCGCAGTCGCATCGCTGGCTGATGGAGCGCGCACCACTCTGGTCCTCGTAAGCCGAGCACAGCGGGCCGCGCTGGCGGAAGCCGAGCGCACCAGCAACGAACTTGCCGCCATCGGCGTGCGCAACCAGAGGCTCATTCTGAACGGACTGTTTCAAGCCGCCGATTCCGACACGGTCGCACTCGCGTTGCAACTGCGTGGGACGAATGCGCTGCAAACAGCCGAGACATTTCTGACGCGGATGCGCTTGTCCAAAGTTCCGTTGCGTTCACAAAATCTCGTGGGCATCCCGGCCCTGCGTGCGCTTGTAACCGCGGATTACTTCCAAGCAGGCAGCCAGCCTGATGGAGAAACGAGCGTTGCCTTGCCTGCGACGGAAACACTGACCGAATTGGTGGATGGCCTCGCTCAAGCCGGGCGGGGCGTCATTATGACGATGGGCAAAGGCGGCGTTGGCAAAACGACGATCGCTGCGGCCATCGCAACGGAACTCGCGCGGCGCGGTTTCAAAGTTCATTTGAGCACCACCGACCCAGCCGCACATATCGCGGCGGCAGCGGGAAAGATCACCGGGATGCAAGTCAGCCGCATTGATCCGCAAGCGGAAACGCGGGCCTACGTCGAGCAAGTGATGGCGACTGCTGGCAAAAATCTTGATGCCAATGGCCGCGCACTCCTGGAGGAGGATTTGCGTTCGCCTTGCACCGAAGAAATTGCGGTATTCCGCGCGTTTGCTCGCACGGTGGCCGAGGGCAAAGACGCCTTTGTAGTTCTCGACACCGCGCCGACCGGGCACACCTTGCTCTTGCTCGACGCCACGGAATCCTATCACCGCGAAATCGCGCGCAAAGCGAGTGACATGCCGGAGGAAGTGCGGCAATTGCTGCCCCGATTGCGCGACGGTGAATTCACCCGCGTGCTGGTTGTCACGTTGCCCGAAGCCACGCCCGTTCACGAAGCTGCTGCGCTACAAGATGACTTGCGTCGCGCGCAAATTGAACCGTTCGCGTGGGTCATCAACCAGAGCTTTGCCGAGAGCGGTTCGCACGATCCGTTGCTCGTGGCCCGAGGTCGCGGTGAAGTTCAATTCATCCGCGAAGTCGTCGAGAAGCATTCCAAACGCACCGCCCTCGTTTCTTGGGTGACGGAAGAACCCGCCGGGCCGGAACGCCTCCAACAACTTTTCCAAACTGCAACTCTCCACTGACATGACAACCTACGTTTACGAAACCATCCCAGCGAAGTCTGGCGAGAAGCCGAGTTACTTCGAGTTCAAGCAAAGCATGAACGACGCGCCATTCGCGAAGCACCCGAAAACGGGCGAACCAATTCGCCGCGTGCTGCTCGGAGGTTTTGGCGTGCTGAGTTCCAAACCGACATCAAAACCGACGAACGGAAGTTCCGGTTCGTCATGCGGCTCGGGCTGTGGCTGTCATTGAGCAACCAGATCTCCTATGACTGCATCATCTACCGCCACACCCCAGCCCGATGCTGTCGCCAAGAACATGTCCTTCCTCGACCGTTATCTCACGGTCTGGATTTTCGCCGCCATGGGACTCGGCGTGTTATTGGGGCACTTCGTAATCAGCAATCCCGAGGGATTCTTCGCCCCCATGACCGTGGGCACGACCAATCTGCCCATCGCCATTGGCCTGATCCTCATGATGTATCCACCCTTGGCCAAGGTGAAGTATTCGCAACTTCCCAAGGTGTTCGCCAACACGCGCATTCTCACCCTTTCCCTCGTGCAAAACTGGATTGTCGGGCCTGTGCTCATGTTTCTGCTCGCCGTGTTGTTGCTCCGCGATCACCCGGATTACATGGTTGGGTTGATTCTCGTCGGTATTGCGCGGTGCATTGCGATGGTGCTGGTGTGGAATGAGCTTGCCCATGGCAGCCGTGAATACGCCGCCGGACTTGTCGCGTTGAACAGCATCGCGCAGATTTTGTTTTACAGCTTTTACGCCTGGCTGTTCATCACGGTGCTGCCGCCCTACTTCGGGTTTAAAGGCGCGGTTGTGCCAGTTCACATGAGCGAGATTTTTTGGAGCGTCATGATCTATCTCGGCATTCCCTTCGCCGCTGGCGTATTGAGCCGGGTGATTCTCGTGCCGCTCAAGGGGGAGGACTGGTATGAGCGTGTGTTCATCCCGCGGATTTCGCCTCTCACGCTCACCGCACTGCTCTTTACCATCGTGGTGATGTTCACGTTCAAAGGCGACGCCATCGTTCAACTCCCGCTCGACGTTCTGCGCATCGCGATTCCGCTCGTGCTCTACTTTGTGATCATGTTCTTCGTGAGCTTTGTGATGGCGAAGAAACTCGGCGCGGATTATCCGCGTTCCACCTCGCTCGCGTTCACCTCGGCGGGCAACAACTTTGAACTCGCCATCGCCGTGGCCATCGCCGTCTTTGGACTCAAATCGGGCGTGGCGTTCGCAGCCGTCGTCGGCCCATTGATCGAAGTGCCGGCGCTGATCGGCCTTGTGCATGTGGCCTTCTGGTTTCGCCGACGCTTCTAACGGTTTCCCGATCCGCATTTGGCGGGAAGAAGCCTGAGTATGGGGCTGTTCTTGCGCTTCGGTTGGGATGTTGGCTGCCGGGAACGGAGCGTTTCCAACATGAAGCGTCTAGCGGAATGGGGGAAGAAGCGGAGGGACCGGCGACAAGCTCCCAACGGAAGCGCCACGCGACTGCGTGGTTCTCAAGCCGGAACGAACGCGCGCGGAGCAGAGTGAACGCACGGGCGGCGGGGTGCGATCACGGCGCGGAGAGCGCGCTGGTTCCGGCTGGTTTCCGGCGGTGCCGGAATGGTGAAGTCAGCGCCAGACGAAATGACCAATCAGAAGGCCGATGCCGCACGCGGCCAGTAACAACAATCCGGTGAAAACCAATTGCTGGATGTCCCAGTATAGATTCATCGCCCCCAAGGAAGTGTCGAGTTTACGGCGTTCCGTCTCGAACTGCTGATGCGCCCGATGCCATTCCTCCGCACCAGTCCGCAAGTCGCCTTCCATCAATCTGGCTACGGCTCTGACCTCAGCCAGTTGCGAGCGCAATGTTTCCACGGACTCTCCAGCCTGCCGTGCTTGCGCAGTCTGAGATTTCTCCAAGGCTTGCAACTTTGCTTCGGTCGCTTCCTCGAAGCTTTTCGCAAGACCAACCATGTGCTGCCGGTGCTCGCTGAATGTCCGCTCCAAAATTTCACGCGACTGATGAACTGACCGGGGCACGCTGGCAGCCACGCGCCATTGCGCCCTCGTGAGCAGAGCCAGATGAACGGGGAACGAGCGTTCATCGCCGTCACACCATTCGGCCAGCAGTTTCGACAAGAGCCGGGTTTCTTCCGCGCTCGCTCCCTCGCACAGAACATCAAATTCAGTCCGGTCCATATGTTATTCCTCAAAGTTGAGCTGTGGTTGCGGTTCTGTTTTCGGGCTTTCGTTCGCTCTGACAACGGGCTTTTCCTGAGAAACCAACTCGGTCGGCAGCAGCAGATCGGCAATCGCGTCGTATTGTCGAAACATCCGTTGCATGGCCCATTGGATTTCTCCGGCCAGCAGGCGCTCAAGGTATTTCGCGTCAGGGTTGGACAATTCGGCGAAACTCAAGCCACGTCTGGCCACTGATTCAGCCTTCTCCGCCGCGAGCAAAGTTGTCGGGGTGATGGCTGGCAGCGTGATGGCTTTCGCGCCGAAATCAGTCAGTTGGCTTTCCAGTTGTGAACCTTTGAACAAATCGCCGCGCGCCTTGGCCGGATTGTGAACGATGATGTAGTCCACTCGGTCGCCGGCGTAGAGAAAGAGTCGCCCGGCGTTGGTCATGCTCTCGGTGTCATCGGTAGGAAACAGGAAGAACGTCAGCCGCACACCCTGATCGGCACAGATGTCGAGGACTTGCAGTTCGTCCATCGCGCTGAGGATGAGCGCATCGGCCTGGGCACGGGTATCAATGACGTGGACGGGCGCGGCGTCCTTGAGCACCCGTCGAAACAGTTTAAGCAGCGCGGTCTTGCTCTCGTGCTCATTGCCGAGTTGATACGACTGAACTGCGCCGGGATGCCGACTGGCAAACGTGTGATGGCGGTCGTCAAGGTCCGAGCCGTTCCACGGGATGCCGAGCCGGTCGAGCCAGGCGGTGCGGAATTCGGCTTCAAAACTTTTGCCGAGATTGCCTTTGGATTGAGGGTTCAAGTGGATGCGTTGAGTGATGTTCATACTTTTGTGGGGTCGTTGAGTTTGATGTCGCGGGGATTCGGTCGCCGGAATGCACGCTCCGCCGGAGTGGAGGCGGTCACAATTTTTCGCGGTGGCTCGCTCACTGAATCGGGCGCGGGGGTGGGTAAAGCATTGGCCGTCTCGCGTTCCCAATGCGGCCGGTTCTGGCGCTGCGTGTAACGACGCCAGAACTGATGCACGCCCTGGGCGCTGATGACACAGCCCTTCTCTGCGCGGAGCAGCTCGGCGATTTCCTTCCATGTCCTGCGTCGCTGACGCTGTTCACGGATGAAATCCACGAACGGTTCGAGCCGACTGTGAAAAGCTCGTCCGCCACCGGAGCGTTTGCGCTTCACTGGCTGGGCAACGTTGATGATGTCAGGATTCATCAGCGCAAAGTTTAGGGTGTTTCCAACCAAGGCGGTTAGCGCATACGCACCGGATTAAATGGCAAAGGTGGATGATTAAGCCGGATGGCGTCAGCGATGAACTTTTGTGGCGTTGAAATGGGTTGAAGTCCGTTGACTTGGTGCGTTGAACCGCGTTGAACGGTGTTGACAACGGATGTTGAAGGGCGTTTGGCCGCGTTGAAAACATCAACGCGCATCAACGGATTTCAATTCTCCGTTTTTGACCTGCCGTTTTCCGAAGCGAATGCTTCGGGGATGGTGTCATCCAAAATACCCGGCTTTCCCATTCCACAAAGCCGCGAGAAATCATGTTCGACTGAACGTCCTAAAACTCACGCACTGATGTGCAAATGCCAAAGCACTGAACGGGCGTTCTGAAACCGGCAACGAAACGGAGCAGGTCGGGAGTGAGATGAACGGACGACGGCGGAGGAGAGCGCGGTTTTAGAACGACCGATGAGTGCGCGACCGTCTAGGTTCGTCTTGCGGCGATTTGTCTGGCCGGTTGCTGAATACCTGGAAGCAAGCCGGCCAGTCAAAGCGCCGATTCATTCCAATTCGTTTTGCAAAGGCTGACTTTGAATGGCGTTTCAGATTATGATGCCGGTGTGTTCGCGTTCTGATTTATGCCGCGTAAAATTATCAAGGCTCCGAGACAATCTGGTCATTCGTCTGATGAACCGGCGATGAATCATCGTCAGGCTCGTGCGGCGTTGCTGGCGCTGGCGAACCCGAACAAGGCCGAGTTCCTGGCCGGCTTTATCAAAACCGGAAAGGGTCAATACGCCGAGGGAGATCGTTTCCTTGGCATCACGGTTCCGGCCATCCGGCAACTTGCCCGGCGATATCGGCAGCTTGGCCTGACGGACTGTGAGCGGCTTCTGCAATCGGCCTACAACGACGAGCGGCTATTGGCACTGTTGATTCTGGCCGAGCAGTATCAGAAGGGAGATGTTGCCGTAAAAGACAAGGTGTATCAGGTTTATTTGAACAACCGGCACCGGGTGAACAATTGGAATCTGGTGGACAGTTCGGCTCCCTACATCGTCGGGGTGCATCTGCTCCGGCAAGACCGGTCATTGCTTTATCAACTGGCGCAATCTCGTTCACTTTGGGAAAGGCGAATTGCTGTCCTCGCTACGTTCGCCTTCATCCGGGCTGGTGATTTTGCCGACACCCTGAAATTGACGGAGCAACTATTGGGGGACGAACATGATCTGATGCACAAAGCGTGTGGCTGGATGTTGCGGGAGGTCGGCAAGCGGAATCAGTCTGTGCTGGAGGGTTTTCTCCGGCAGCATTATGCCGTCATGCCACGCACCATGCTACGCTATGCCATCGAACGGTTCGCCCCTACCAAGCGAATGGGCTATTTGACCGGCAAAATCAGGTGATGATCTGCCACCTTTCCGGGTCAGGTCCATTGTTTGGCCATTGCACGGGCAACTTCATTGAAATTGGTGATGCGCCATTTAGCTCCGTTGCCCACGAGTGAAGCCCGTCGCTGTTCCTTTGCCGCTGCCTGTGGACTGCGGCGTGCCCGGCGGATCGCGGCCATCCGGTTTTCCGCTTCCTGCCTTTTCATTTCATTGAAAGACACCTTTTTCACTGAACAAATAAATACAGCAATCCGCAGTCGGAGGCAAATTCGTGACGGCACTGAACGGACGATTTTGAAAATCGGAGCGGACGGAACGGCTGTGGAGTCGCCGGATTTTCAAAATGTCCGTTGAGTGCGGGACCGTCTAGGTTCGAGTGGCGGCGCTTTGTCTGGCCGGTTTCCAAGGCACGCCGGAAAGCCGGGCAGTCAAAGCGCCAGCCAGCATCATTGCGCTGTAGAAACTGCCGATGCTTTTGTGGTTCTGCCGGGTGAAAATGGAAAACATCAATTCAATCAGGGTGTTTGTCGCTTTTTTCTGCAAATTTCCGCCCCTTCATTTTGTGCAATGATTGCACAAAACCCGCCGCATTTTCAGTCATGCTGGTGCCGGATGAGAATATCATCGGCTAAGTTCATTTGGTGTATCACATACACCTCTGCGGGGAACAATGGGGGCAAACTGGCAGACATGAATGACGCAGGATTCACTTGTGACTGCCTCGTCCGGGATCATTGCGTGCGCCACGCACACCACGCCCTCGACGGCTTGGGGCACAATGACCAAACGATGAATGAAAATCGGAAGTGAATTACCGATTGTGCCCAAATGGAACAAGGCCTTTTTGAAAACCGATAACATCGTGTTTTATGTTCACTGCTGTTGCGCATAAAAAACTGGCCGATGCCGAAAGTTATTTCGACGAGCATCTGGCGCAGAACGATTACTACTCGGCAGGCGAAATCCGGCCCGGCCAGTGGATTGGCGCGGGTGCGGAACGATTGGAATTATCCAACGCCGTTACGCGCGACCAATTCCATGCGCTCTGCGAAAATCGCAATCCCAACGACAACGATCGCCTGACGCAGCGCCAGCAAAGGGAGGACAAGCGGAGGGTGTTCTACGACTTCACTTGTTCTGCCCCGAAATCCGTTTCGGTGCTGGCGGTGACATTGGATGACGAACGGCTGGTGGCGGCACATAAGGAATCAACACGCGTTGCGTTCCGTGAACTGGAAACCTTCGCTGCAACCCGCGTTCGCAAGCAGGGCAATCAACGGGATCGCACCACCGGCAACCTGGTCGCCGCCGCGTTCCTGCATGACAGTTCCCGCGAGCTTGACCCGCTGTTGCACACGCACTGCACCGTGTTCAACGCCACGTTTGATGACAAAGAACAGTGCTGGAAGGCGCTGCAAGCGGGCGGCATGTATGACGCGATTCGATACGCCACGGCGGTTTATCGGAATGAACTGGCACGCAGAGTCTGCGCCATCGGCTATCAAATCAGGCCGGCGAAGCACGGCTTTGAAATCGAAGGGGTGAGTGATGACGTGGTGCAACGCTTTTCCAAGCGGTCGCAACAACGGGACAGGGCAGTTCAGGAGATGGAAGAAAAGCTGGGGCGGAAACTGACCAACGATGAAATTGCCCATGCGGTGCATCAAAGCCGGGCGAAAAAGATCAAGGGCATCTCGACGGCGGAAGTGCGTGAACGGCAAATGGCGCAATTACAACCCGATGAATTGCAGGCCTTGCAAAAGCTCGTGGCGTCGGTGCAGCGCACGGAGCAACCGCGCATCGCCGGTTTCGAAAACGAAACCTTGAATCACGCCGTCGCCCATCTGTTTGAGCGCAAGTCGGTCGTGCCAGAGCATGAACTGTTGAACGTGGCGTTGTCTCGTCGTCCAGGCGAAGCTGATTTGCCTACATTGAAATTGGCGGTGAAACATTCACAGGACTTGGTGAAAACCGAGCGTGGATTTTCGACGCGGCAGATTTTGGCGACGGAACTGGCATTGATTCAGGCGGTGAACGCCGGTTGTGATGCCGTTGCGCCACTGCATCCAAGCTATCGCCCCGCCGACTGGCTCGGTGAGGATCAACAACGGGCGATTTACCATGTCCTCCGCACCAGTGATCGGATCACTGGCCTGCGGGGGTTGGCAGGCACGGGCAAAACCACCGCGCTGCGCGAGTTTGTCGCCGCCTGCAAAGAGGCTCGGATTGAACCGTTATTTTGCGCGCCGACGGCAGCGGCGACGGACGTGTTGCGAAAAGAGGGATTCGAGGCGGTGACGCTGCAAGGTCTGCTGCTATCCAAGCGGTCGTTGTCCAAAAACGATTTGGTAGTGCTGGATGAAGCCGGAGCGGTGGGAATTGACGATTTGAAGCGGCTGTTTGACCTGGCGCGGGACGCACGCATTGTGCTGTCGGGCGACACCGGCCAGCACGCTTCGGTTGCGCGTGGCGATGCGCTGCGGATTTTGGAACGCCATTCCGATTTCAAGTCCGGCCAGTTGACCGCCATCCGGCGGCAACGGAAGGCCGAGTATCGCAAGGCGGTGGAACTGGCAGCGCAAAAGCGGACGATAGAAGCCTTTGCCCAACTGGAACGCATGAAGGCCGTGACGGAGTTGCCGGAGAGCAAACTCCATGATGCTGCCGCGAAATCGTATCTCAAGGCATTGGACGGAGTGAAATCCGCGCTGCTGGTCGCGCCGACCTGGAACGAGATCGAAGCAGTGACAGAAAAAGTTCGTGCCGCGCTGAAATCGTCCGGGCGGCTGGCTGGTGAGGAAAGGGAATTTCAAGTTTTTGATTCGCTGTCATGGACCGAAGCGCAGAAGCGGGACGCCCGGCAATACCGCGCCGGCATGGCGGTGCGGTTTCATCGTCGTCACGGTGGGTTCAATAATGGTGAATCTGTCAGCGTGGTCGCCGCCGAGACGAATTCGCTTTGCGTTCGACGTGCCGACGGTTCTGAGGCTTCTTTCCCATTGGGTGCAGACTGCGCCTGCTTCGACGTGGGCGAGTCGCGAGTGTTGAAAGTTGCCGCAGGCGATAGGTTGTTGCTGCAAGCGAATGCCGCTCGCAAACGGTTTATCAATGGTGAACTCGTCGAGGTGCAGGCGATTCAGGGCGATTCCGTTGTGCTTACCGATGGCCGCGTCATCCCCAAAAACTACCGCACATTCACTCACGGCTACGCCGTCACGTCGCACGCCGCCCAGGGCAAAACCGTGGATGAAGTGCTGGTTGTCGCGTCGTCGCGTTCGCTGCCGGCAATCAGCCAGCAACAATTTTACGTCAGCATCTCGCGTGGTCGTGATGCCTGCCGCGTGTTCACTGATGATGCCGAGATGTTGCGCTCGCACGTCACCCGTTCGAGCGCCCGTCTCGCGGCGGTGGAAGTTGTCCCGTCAGTCCAACGCGGGAAATTCATCCTGAAGGTCTTGCAGCGCGGTCATCGCTTTCTGAAACAGTTCCGCCAGCGGCTTTCGCTGCGCCGGGCCATCGGACAAATCCACGAAACAACTTATGAACAACAACGCCAATCCCACCGCAGCCTCCGCGCCTAGCTCGCGCGACAATCCCTGTTTTGGCAGTGATCCAAACGTGGCCACGCTCAACGTATTGGCCGACGATGGCATCAGCTATCTGCTGCCTTACGCACAGTTTCTGTATGCAGAAATGATTCCCAATCCAGCATTGGAAACGAAGCCGGATGCGCCGCCCGAAAAACTGCTGCTCCATTTTGCTGCGGCCGATGTTGCGGTGCTTGGCAGTGGCCTCACACGGCTGGAAGATAAAATCCAGAAGTATGAACTGAAATTCGTGAAGTCGGCTGACCGGCGGTTCACCACCACATTGAACACCCACGTTGCTTCCGTCACCATCACATTTACCAAGGAGACAGCATGAATCCCGAACGCAAAGAAATCCTGGCCTTGCCTTGTCTGCCGGGGCGGCTCACCCCGGCGGAAACGGCCTGGCGGCTCGGCTTCGAGCCGGACCATATTCCCATTCTGGTCAACCTCGGCCTGTTGAAACCATTGGGGCGTCCCCCAGCCAGCGCGGTGAAGTATTTCGCCAGCATTGAGATTGAAGCCTTGCGGAATGATCCCAAGTGGCTGGCCAAAGCCAGCGATGCCCTCCGGGAAAAATGGAAGGCCAAGAACGAGCGCGCGGCGAATAGCAGGGCACGCCAGACGACCAGCGGCAACGGGCATCCCTTGGCGAACGCCCACCACCAGTAGTCTTGGATTGGCGGCGATGAATTTTAGTCCGGGTAGTAATCGTCGCCGTCCGGCGGCTCGCCGAGCGGCGGGAACGGGTTAAACAGTTCAGGCGGTTGCGTGGGGCGTCCAATGGGTAGATGAACCACGATGACGGGTGCAACATGAGGCATGGGTTTTCCTCGCAACAATTTTCTCCGAAGTCCGCCACTCAACACCCACACCAAGAGCACCGTCAACAGATAGATGATCCCCATTAGAAACCAGAGCGCGTGTTCGTGAACAAATTCATCAACGTATTTCAATGCCGAAGCTTCCAGTTCGAGAGCTTTGATTTGCCAGGTTTGCATGATGTCCTCCTCATGCCGCAACGGCGGGTGCTGCCGGGATTGTTTTCGGATTCGTGGTGATGGCCTTTTGTTGCCGTTCGTATTCGCTCAACGACGGCATTTCCACCGGGGCTTTGCGCGAATAGGCTCGCGCCATCGCCTTGCTGTTGTGCCCAAGGTTCACCTGGGCATACCGCTCGGGATACCCGGCGGTTTTCGCGCGTTCGGCCCACGCGTAGCGATAGCTGTGCAACGACACGCCTTTGATGCCCAGCCCTTCGCATCGTTGTTTGAACTCCGTGGCCCGGTCGCCCGAACGAACCGTCCGCAGATACGGGAACAAGGGGCCACTGCCCGGCAGATCGCGCAGGATTTCCGCCATGTCTTCATCCATGCGCATGATGGCGATGGTGCCGGTCTTCATACGCTTGTAGCTGATGACGTGGTTGTCCCAATCAACATCCTCGGCGTTGAGGAACGCCAGATCGGACTGCGACGCGCCCAAGTGCCACGCGAGCTTGTAGAACGCTTTCCGTTCCGGGTTGTTTTCGCGGGCGACGATGGCCAGATGTTCCGCCAGCGTGATGCTGCGTTTCTCCTTGAACTCAACGACCGGCCACTGGCGTTTCGGCACCAGTGGCCACAGCAGCCAGTTCATGTCCACGCAGAAATTGTGCAGCCGCCGGAGATAAACATTGGTCGAGACGGTGCCTATTTGGAGGACTTTCAAAATCGTCTCGGCCTTGGTTTCGATGATGACCTGCGGCAGCAGCATGGTGAACGCCTTGTCCTTGGCGGCGGTTTTCCAGCGGTGCTGATTCGCTCCCTGCTTGGTGTTGGTCAGGGCTTCAATGGCGTGCTGCCAAGTGCGGGTCTTGATGCCATTGTCGCTGCCCGCCAGATACGCCTTGGCAATTTGCAGGTTCAAAACTGGCTGGCGTTCCGAATTGTTTTTAGCGTCGATGATCTGTTGAGCATCATCGGCGTTGGTGGTGCCCAGACTGGTGCGTTTGCCAGTTTGAGTGTCCACGCAGTAGTAGGCTCCACCACGGATTCCCCGGCAGATGAGACGGTAACGTGTTTTCATAGTGATCACGCAACCGCGAGAATAAACGAGACCGAATCCGAAGAGTTAGCGGATAGCTGGCGGATTACGCCGGACTACGCTGGTTTCTTACGGATTGGAAAAATGGTGTCCGTTTTGGTGTCCGTTTGGACTCCCGAACCTCCTAAACCGCTACTGCACACGCAGTTGGAATTGGAGGCGAGGGTCGGAATCGGGCGGCTAATGCCCTGTTGACGGTTGAAACATGGCTTATTTCATTGGGGATTTCAATAAAAATCAGCTAACCACCTTTAACTATTTTTAACCCCCTTACTGAAGATTTCACTGAAGGTTCTCGATCCGATTTTGAGGCAAATTGAACTGATCAAACGGCAAGTCTCACGCGGAGTTCCTCGGCCTGTTGAGTGAACTTGCCCAAGTTGGACTTCTTGAGCTTGGCAAGATTTTGGAGCTTCCACCGAATCGCTGGCAGGTGCGACAGGTGCAGGCACTTCATCAACTGCCAGTCGGGTTCACCCGCGACAAGGCCGAGCAGAAAATTTCGTTGGCTCGCTGTCAGCGCGGCGGGCAATTCCTTTTTCAGTTTGAGGCGGACCTTCTGCAACTCCGCCAGTGTGATCGGATTTCGCGCCATGCCTGCAAACTCATTCTCAAAAGCCGACGACATATCTACATCGCGCGAGTACAAGACTTCATGCACCGGGCGGTTGTGGCCGGCGAGATAGCAGACGAAACACTCGACAACCTCCGTTGTGAGTCCGCCGCGCTCGAAGAGACCGCGCACATCGAACAGGTCGCGCGGATGTTGGCGATCCATCGCGGCGACGAGTTTGCTGCCGTAAAGTTCTGACGTGGCCAGAACCGGCACGGACAATTCCGTGGTGAAAAGTTTCCGCGCCTCATTGCCGAGCTGCCGTGTTTCTACCGGCATCACAGTGCCGCGAAAAACGTGGTTTACCTCTACCTTCACCTGGTTGCGACCCCGCCGGATGAACAGTTTGATTTCGTCACCGTCCTTGGTAGCTGACACCTCGGCTTCCAGACCGGCTTTGGCAAGTCGCTTTCGCACTGCCTCCAACCCTTTTGAAATGGATTTCAAGGCTTCGTCACGAGTCGCTTGGTGGTCGGTGTAAACCACGTCAATGTCCACCGACAACCGTGGCATGTCCTCGATGAAGAGGTTGATTGCAGTGCCACCTTTCATCGCGAAATGCGGCGTCTCGAATATTGCGGGGGCGCTTTCGAGCAAGAGCCGGACGAGTTCAATGTAGGTTTTGTCCATCACGGCTTCAGCACGAGCGTCGTTCCGTCTTTAAGGCGAGCAGACCAGCGACTGTTCCCTTGCCGGTTTCCCGTCGCCTTTTTTGCAGCGGCTGCCCACGGCAAGCCTAATTCCTCGGCCCAGCGCACAGAAAGCCGCGCGACTTTGACGCGCTGGCAGTTCTTGAGCAGCGTGGTCAACACCTCCGGTCGCAGCGACCTTGCGCCCTCCATGATGTTGCGGGCCTCTTCGATTCCTTGGTGAAGCCCCACTTCGCTTAAAATTTCCAGCAACGCCCTTTCCGGCACAGAGACAAGAACCCCGCCAGGTGTTTCCGGCAACGGCTGTAAACCGAATTGTTTTGGCAGCTTGGATGAAAATAGATTTCGGGCCGTGTAGCGCGAGGGAAACCGTTTCTGAAACCATTCCGGCAATCTGGTCTTGTCCTCACCCCACAATGAGAGCGGTTCGCGCGCTGGCAGATTGTGACGGACACCGCGCCACGCCAGCGCCGTCTTGCCGCCGACGTGAAAGCCAGTCACCCGGCGTGACAGAAATTTCAAACAACCCTCCCTGCTCAAGGTGTCGTTGGGATACATGAAGACGCCACGCCCCAGACGCAGCAACCATCCCGACTTCAAATAATGATGTGCCAGCGCCGACGACACGCCCAGCTTCGTCAATTCATGATGGTCGAACGGCGCTCCTCGCGGGAAGGCCGTTTGCAGGCTTTTGATTAGATTAGGACGAATAGTTAAAGCCACGCTTGAACAATAGCGACTAAATCAAGCACAAAGCAAGGCGATTATCACCCCGGTCTTGAACCAGACATGCACACTCCCAGCGTGCCTTCCTAAGCGCCATCCCTCCCGGCGAAGCGAGCGCAGTCAAGATGTTCTCTGTGCGAGCAAGTGCTTTTTCATAATTTTTATTCACCGGATTTCCTGTTGGTTTCGTGCCCAAGACCGGGCACGGTTTTGCGAACGCAAAACCTAAGCGCCACCCACAGCGGC
>Ga0315270_10001108_pt1 | contig 14330 bp, 15 predicted proteins | sample C1_bottom_MG_FD_204932 | JGI IMG/M metagenome (GOLD analysis project Ga0315270, IMG submission 204932) | Sediment microbial communities from Yellowstone Lake, YNP, Wyoming, USA - C1_bottom | ecosystem: Environmental > Aquatic > Freshwater > Lake > Sediment | place: USA: Wyoming | collected... | reverse complement strand
GGATCTCTCGGAGCTGAAGAAGTTCAACCCGATGCGCCAGCCGGTGGACGAGGACGGCAACCCGAAGGGCGATGCGTGGTACTTTTCGCCGAAGCTCATGTCCCGCAAGAACTACGACGAGAAGGACGAGTTTGAGCTGAAGATCGAGACGAAATTTTACCTCGACGACCAGTTCGATTCCAAGGGCGAGCCGGTGGAGATCTCGCCGCTCGAGTTCCTGAACAAGAAGCATTTCAAGTTCCGTGGCTCGATCAAGGTCGACAAGGTCTACATCGGCTCGACGATCACGCTGCAGTGCAAGGTCTACGACGGCGTGGTCCAGTCGGTCGAGAACAAGCGCAAGCGCATGGTGCGCATCGGGCAGCCGTCGGGACAGTCGGTCCAGGCGGACGACGACGTCCTCTTGCTCGAGGACGAATGAGGCGAGAGCGAGGACGAACACGAGACGAGAGGTAAATGGTAATCTTTTCCCATGAGATCATGGTAAAAACAATAGGTGAGAAACAATAACCGGGTGAATTCACTTATCGTCGATCGTCACTCGTTTCTTCTGGTTCTTCTGCGTGATCAGGTGGAGCGAGATCTCCCTGGACATACCGGACTGGCGGGAGAGCGGCCGCCGGGCGGAGATGAACGGGTGGCCCAGTATATCCTCGGACGTCATCCTCTTGGCCGGATCGACGACGAGCATCCCCCGAACGAGTTCCTTCGCCGAGTCCGAGACGGCGTCCCAGTAGGGCGACGGGAACGAGAACTCGCCCCGCCGGATCAGGTCGTACAGATCCGAATCGTTGTCGGCCCAGAAGGGCGGGAAGCCGCACAAGAGGACGTACAGGATCACGCCGCAGGACCAGACGTCGCACTCGGGGCCGTACGTCTCGCCGCTGAGGACTTCGGGCGCAACGTAGGACGGCGTGCCGCAGGCGGTCTTCATCGTTCCACCGATGCGGGACAACCCGAAATCGGTGACGCAAATCGAGTCCAGGTCGTCCTTCTGTGCGAACATGAGGTTCTCCGGCTTCAGGTCCCGGTGGCAGATTTTCTTCAGGTGGAGGTACATCACCGCCTGCGTGACTCGCCGCATGATCCGGGAGCTCTCCGCCTCCGACAGCGATCCGCGCCGGACGATCAGGTCGAACAGCTCGCCGCCTCGGAGGAGCTGCGTGACGAGGTAGATCCGGCGTTTCGTCTCGAACACGTGGTGGAACCGCATGATGTTCGGCTGGGATACGTTCTTCAGCACGAGGATCTCGTTCATGATACTTTCCCGGTTCTCCTCGAGGGCGTGCTTGTGGATGATCTTGACGGCGAACTCCCGGCCCGACGACCGCTCGACGGCGCGTTTGACCGTCGCAAAGGAGCCAGAACCGATCGTCTCCCGCATCTCGTAGATCGACTCGACCGTCATCGCCGCCGCTTCGGAGAGCTTGTGCGCCCAGACGTCCCGCTCGGCATCCGTCGCCGTCCGGAGATGGTACCTCCTCTCGCCCGTCGACACCTCGACGCATCGCTCGTACTCGCCCGAGATCGATACCGCCGATCCTTCGAGCGGGATGACGCCCTCCGGCTTGATGCTCGCCCCATCCCGGAAGTACATCAGGAAATTGTCCCGGATCACGAACAATTTCGTCCTCCAGTCCTTCCCACCCCTCCCAAGCGCATCCAGCGTCGCCGAATGCTCCTCCCGCCTAGGACGGTAATCCGATCCGTCGCTCTTTTCTCTCGGGTCGCTCCCGTTCATGATTTCCGTACCGTTCGGTACAATTTCGGATAACATGGTACTATTGTATGATACCCAACCTTAAACTGAAAAAATCGAAAATAGGTTAAAGTCGTATGAATAAGTATCTTCTTATTAACCATGTCCGTCGTGATCCTGGACCGAGACGATACCCGCACGCTCGAGCACTACGACGTCTGCGACGAGGACAGCGCCCCGGACGTCAAGCGCGCCCGAGGTATCATCCGGGACGAGACGCAGGTCGTCTGCCAGTCCTTCGGTTTCACGGCCGAGTACGACGTCGACTCGCCGAAGTGGAAGGATCTCCTGCGAGAGTGCGTCCAGAACTGCACGATCTTCCGCTCCGAGGAGGGCACCCTTCTCCGTCTCTACTTCCACGGAGACACGTGGCATCTGTCGACGCACAAACGGCTCGACGCCTTCGAGAGCCGCTGGTCGTCCGCTCTCTCGTTCGGCGAGCTGTTCCTCCAGGCGCTGACACACTTTTTTATCCGAGGCGAAGGCGTCGGGACGCTCGAGGTCGAGAAGGAGGAGGAGGTGTACGACCGGTTCTGTGCGACGCTGGACCGGGAGTGCGTCTACTCCTTCCTCCTGCGCACGAACGCCGACACAAAGATCGTATGCGCCCCTCCGGCCAAACCGACGGTATTCTTTGCGGGCCAGTTCTACCACGGCCTGCGCTGCGAGGGCAACCCGACGCCGGTGCCGTTCCCGCACCGCGTTCGCTTCGATACGCCGGAGGGACTGGAGGAGTACGTCCGCTCGCTGGAGCCGCTGAAGCATCAGGGTGTGATCGTCTTTCTCCCGGATCAGACGGTGTTCAAGGTCGTGCACCCGGAGTACAGCTCCTACGCTGCGCTGCGTGGATCGGAGCCGAGTCTCTTCCGCGCCTACCTGCGCATCCGCCAGAAGGATGAGGATCTGCACCGGTTCCTGACGGTCTTTCCCGAGCGCCGCAACCAGGTGCTGGGCTACGAGGACCAGATCCTCTCGCTCGGCAAGCTGGTCCAGCGCTACTACGTCCGCCGATTCATTCGCAAGGAGCAGCTGATGGTGAACAAGAACTACTTCTACGTCATGCGTCTGGCGCACCAGTGGCACTGCTCGAACCGGGATGCGAACATCGTGACGCTCCCGAAGATCCTCGAGCTGCTGGACGAGCAGCAGCCGCACTTTCTGTACACGCTCCTGACGGTCCGGGAGTAGAAAGCGAGGACCGAACAACGTGAGGGAGCATAAGGTATTCAGGTGATCGATCGATCATCTGAGCATAGACTGCCGTTTCGCATTAACGGAATGCGTGATTAGCGCCCCATACAGCGCCTCCGACGAAGAACAAGGGGACAATCACTTTGGTATACGTTTGAAGAGGCTGGCTTTCATCCCAGGGGTTTTGGCCGTTCAGCGTGGTGATGATCATGGAGAGAATCAATCCGATCACGAACCCGACTATTGCGCCGCCGACGGTGTACGGAACAAATTTTATAATTCCAGACATGATACACATAGAGAAGAAGTTATTTCCCGACGTAGGCGTCGACGGCTTCTCGGTACCACCCGTCGAATTCGGGGAGGTCGCCGTACTCCCGCTTGAGCTCGTCGTAGGGCGAGAAGGTCTCGACGAACTCGAACAAGATCTCCTTCTCGGCGGAACAAAAGGCGAGCGTCAGCTCCTCCTGCAGCTCGGCGGAACATGATTTCTTCATGGCGAACTGGAGGCGGGCAAAAACGGCCGCCCGGATTTCCGCTTTTCGGTCGAGCGAGAGCGACGCCGCCGAGTCGAAACCCTGGAGGACGTTCAGGAGCCGGACGAGGTGGCCGGTGCTGCACCAGCCGTTCATCTCCACGAGCTCCTCGACGACTCGCCGCTCGAGCTCGGCGCGGTGAGGCGAGAGTCGGACCCGGCGGAAGACGTAGCGGAAAATCTCCGCCAGCGAGTGGCCGTAGTAGCTCGCCGTGTCCATCACGATGCGCTGGAAGCTCTCGACCGCCTTGTCGTCCTGCAAGAAGGTGAAGATCGAATCGAGCGTCTCCTCGTTCGGGCCCTGGACCAGCGCCTCGACGGCTTCCCGGACGCCGCGGACGTCGTGGGCGTTCTGGGAGTTCGAGTAGAAGGTGCGCTGGCGGTGGTCCAGGTAGGCCTCGCCGAGCTGCCGGATGATGCGCTCGCCGGCTTCACGAAAGGTCCCCGTGCCGAGCCGAAGGAGCATATCCGCCGCCTCGGACCGGATCGGGATCGGCCGGTCGCTCTTGGCGATGCGGTAGAGCTCGTTCTGGGCGTGCTTGAAGTGCGATCGGATCATCGGGTACGTCTGAATCGGGTGAGCGAGAATGAACTGGGCGGAGAGCATGCGCAGCGTGATCGGTTCCGGGAAGGTGTAGAACCAGAAGATGTAGCCGTGCAGCGCCACCTCCAGACCGTCGGAGGCGAGCCGGATCGAGTGAAGCCACTCGAATCGGTCCTCGAGCGAGATTCCTTCTTCGGCTAGGACGGCGAGGAGCGTGCTTCCGCACACATCGGATTTGTTCACGTAGGAGGATTGGTACATGTACCGGAAGGCCTGTTTGCGCTCGGCGAGCGGCTGGGCGGCGTCGAGGGCGATGCGGGAGAGCGATGCGAGCGGGTTGGAGGCCGAGTGGTTCAGCGTGCGCGTATCGAGGCCCCGGAACTCGGCGATATCGGGGAGATCGGGGACTTCGTCGATGATCTCCCCGGCGTCTTCTGGATCGGGCTGCCACGAGACGTCGTACTCGGAGGAATCGAGGGAGGTTGTCTCCATGGGATGCTGAATCCGTTTACTTTAAACAGATTCGATTACTTCGCTCACTCACTCAAGCAGAATCACGGGATCGGCGGGCGACGATCCCGTGAAGTGGCGGTACCACCGGGCGACCTCCGGCTCGGAGCGGACGGACTCCCAGAGCCACTCCTCGAAACTCTTGCGGTCCCGAGCGACCGGCGCCGCCCGCTCCGAGTCGTCGAGAACGACCTTGACGCCGGCGGAGACGAGCTCTCGGTACTTCTCGGAGCGCTTGAACGCCCGGGCCTCCTCGCCCGTCGCCTTGATCGTCAGACGCAGGAGGTGGTGCGGTCTCGGCTCAAAGACGAACCGTTTGGCCTCTTGTAGACTGAGATACTCGATTCGTTTCGAGCATACCTCGAGGTTGATCTCGGTATGGCGCTCGATCGTCCCGTCCCGGAGCGTGAAGAGCGAGACGGTCTTGTCGTTGCGCTCGCCGAACGCATGCGGCATCGGCGTGCCGGCGTAGTAGAGGTTCGACTGGACGCGCTGGCGGTCGTGGATGTGGCCGGAGCACAAGAAGGGCCATTCGGGCGGCCAGACTTCGACGCCGGAGGCGATCATGGCTCCCATCTTGGCGCCGTCGAGCGTCTGGTGCGCCAGGATCAGGTGGGCGTCTTTCGCCGTTGCGCCGTCGAGCGTCGCCAGCGCCTCGCCGAATCGACCGTCGGGGACGTAGGGAGAGAGCACGAACCGGTTTCCGGCGTGCTCGTGGCCAATGACCCGATCGACGATCGTCAGGCCGGGCCACTGCTTGAACGGATTCATCCAGTGGTGTTCGGTCAGAAACTGGCTGTTCGAGATGAAATCGTGGTTGCCGACGAGGACAAACGTCGGGCGCAGGGAACTGGCCATGCGGAACAGTTCGGCGGCCTGGTTCAGACAGTTCGTGTGCACGCGCTCGTGGGTGTGCAGCACGTCGCCGAGGAGGACGATAAAGTCCGGCCGGTGAACCTGGATCGTGCGCTCGAGCTTCTCGATCAGACAGCGGATCTCGAGGAGGTTGTCGAGCTTGATGTGCACGTCTCCGACCACAAGCAGGGTCGTCATGATGGAAAACACCGATCCGGCCGGATCGGCGTTCATTTTTTACCTCACAAATACATGCTCAGGTGATCCTTCACCGGCTCGGAGAAGGAGACCAGGGCGGCGTCTAGATCGGCGGCGGTGATGGACCGTTTCTCGTGGTAGGGGGCGAGGACGACCCGGCGGCTGTGCTTGATCTTGAGAAGCGAAACGAAATTCTCGATGCTCCCGCCGTTGTCGGGGAAGGCGGCGGGACGGAATCGGGAGGCGAGTCTGGGGAGGACGGCGGGGTCCAGCCGCCAGCCGTCGGAGGAGACTTTCTGGACGAAAATGTCACGCAGATCCTCGGCGGAGTAGGGTTCGATGGTGTGGTGCCACATGAAGCGGCGGCGGAGGCCCTGGTTGTAGCGGAAGAAACAGGATTCGACTTCTTCCTTGTAGCCGGCGACAATCATCATGAAATCGTCCTTGTTTTCGGAGAGAAAGAGATTGATTGTATCGATCGCTTCCTTGGAGAAACTGTCCTTGCCGTCGCCGTTGCCGAGACTGTAGACCTCGTCGAGGAACACGACGCCGCCGAGACAGTCCTCGAGGAACTCCTGGGTCTTGACGGCGGTCGAGCCGAGGTACTCGCCGACGAGCGTGTCCCGCCGGGCGATCTCAAAGAGTCCGTCTTCGGAGAGGATCTTCAGTTTGCTGAACATGGACCCTAGGATCTTGGCGACGGTCGTCTTGCCCACGCCGGGAGGGCCGTAGATGGCCGTGTGGAGGTACATCTCCGATCCGCGGTGGAGGTTCTGGAGGTAGAAGAGCAGCTGCTCAAAGATCGATTGTTTGATGGAGCGGAGGCCGACCATGGCGTTCAGCTCGGCGAGCTCGGAGCGGATGGCGCGCAGTTTCGGGACCTTGATGTTGATGTAGTTCTGCGGCTGGTCGGCGAGGGCGATGAGATCGGCGAGCGACTCGATGGCGCCGGCGAAGATGGGGAGGACGGGCCGGGCCTTCTGGCGCTTCGGACGGGCCTTGCGTTTCTTCTTCTTCGCCAGATCGGACTCGGCGGGGAAGATGACGACGATGTTGCCATTCTCGCTGCGGGTGATGATCGGGAAACGATCCATGTTGGGGATGACGAGCGTTTGATGTTACGAAATTCATTTTTTTCAGGAAGAATGGTAACATGAGAAAATCGGGAAAACGGAAGTCGAGCAAGAGATCGAAGCGAAAGAGCGTAGAGAAGAGATCGAAGCGAAAGAGCGTTCGATTTTCGGGGCATATGGAGGTGTGCCGGGGGAAGTACGACACGGAGATCGTCAAGATGCGGAAACAGACGAGGGAGAGGCCGTATCCCTACGACGCCTACTTTTTGCAGCTGGAGTACAATAAGTGCAAACGGGGCGAGTCCGGCTTTCTGGATCCGTAATTTTTCATGAAAGATGTTACCATGAGAAGATCGAGTAAGAAAAGTCGCCAAGAAGGCGGAGCTTGAGTTCAAGAAACTCGTGAAAGAACTGTGCTCTCGTGAAGTTCGTTCGGGATCCACGAGAAGGGAGTTAGCGGAGATTGAGAAGAGCCGGATCCGTGAGGCGGTGGAGGAGAGACGCAATCCGGCCGCAAGCGAGGGAGCGGGCGGTGAGAGAAATCTCGGTGCGGGCGGATGTCCGTAGAGTGAGAGAGTAAAAGTGTAATCGTTATCGAATGATTACACGAGTCCGGTAGGACGAGACGGAGTCCGGTAGGACCGGTCCGGGACGGAGTTTACTGGACGAACACGAGGTCGGCGGGAGAGAGATGGACGTCGTCGCCCTTCTCCTCCAGGGCCGGGCGGTGGCGGCTGATGATGTCCATGAACCGGTTGTACACGATTTCGGTCTCCGGGCCGCTGGAGCTGAGGATGACCGATCCGCTGTAGAAGACGAGAAAGGTATGATACTTATCCTTGTCGTTCTTCTTGTTGTGGTCGTAGTGCATGCTGTACACCGAAAAATCGATCTGCTGCATCTCGAACTGGCCCCGGCCCTTCATCACGACCATATCGAGCTTCTCCTCGGCGTGCTTCCCGGCCTTCATCTTGATGTTCACGCAGGTGTGCAGGTCGGAGAGGAAGAGCGAGTAGTAGTCCGTCTCGGACCGGATGTGGGCGTCCAGGCGCTCTCGGTTGATCTGGAACCCGATCTTGAAATTGATGTTCTTCATGACGACGTTGATGATCGCCGTCGGGAACTCGGAGCGGAAGATGCTGTTCTTCGTGATCGTCATGATCTCCTCGCCGATCATCGCCGAGGTCTGGCGCATCGCCTCGTAGAGGTAGTGGATGAACTCGTAGGCGTACTTCTCATGGCTGCACCCCGTGATCTGGAACTTGCCGTTGGCGCATACCTTGCCGTTCACGAACTTGTTGCGAACGTCGATCTTCATCTGGATCGTGACGCTGTTGCGGAAAAAAGTCCCTGCGGAGGACTGCCGCTTCTTCGGAAGCTCGCCTCGGATCGTCTTCTTGTTCTTGAGCGCAATGACCGTCCCGACCGGAAAGAAATCGAGGGCGTTGACCCCGACGACCGGAACCTCGCCCTCCTTTTTGCGGCCACGCTTCTTCTTCGGGAAGGCGTAGGAGATGATAGGCATGTACTGGTAGAACAGATCCAGGTTGATCTTCATGTTCGTGACGGCGATGATGGTTTTCGTCGAGTACGAAAGCGCCGAGAAGGGAAGCATTGAAGGGTTAAAGAGACTCTCTTCTTCTTCTCTCGTTTAAGCTTCGATTCATTTTTCTGTTCGCTTCGGTCGCTCGTTCTCGCTTCGGTCGCTGTGTTCATCAATCGTATGATTCATGTACCTCACTCGTCCTCCTCTTCCTCCTCCAAGTCGCTCACGGCGTCGTCTACCTCCTGTCCGGCCTCGTCGAGGAAGGTCTCCGGCAGTCGGTACTTGAACCCGAGCTGCTTGCAGGTGTCGACGTCTCGGAGCGAGAGCGGGGCGATGCGCTCCGCAACCTGGCGGCCCATAACCTCCTTGGTCTGCGGGTCGAATACCATTCCGGTCTCGGTGTGCTCATAGTTCCCGTGGGCGTTCTTGCGCAGCGCAAAGCGGCGCTCGGGGAGCTTCGGGAGCACCGTCTGGACCTTCTTCTCCTCCTTCGGCTTCGGCTTCGGCGCAACGATGTCGTCGGAGACGGACTCCCAGATCTCTAGGGTGCGCTCCTTGTTGATTTTAAGGTCGGTCTCGAGGCGAAGGGCAAAGGCCTGGACGGCGTTCGAGATCAGTTCGGTGAGTTGCTTCGAGAGGTGGAACTTGGACATCCGGAGAGTATATGGTTCCTCCCCATTTAAATCCTAAATTCATTTTTCCGAGAGGAACTTGATGAGCCGGGCGAGTCCGAACTGCGAGATCACGGCGGGACTCGGGAGACGTAGGGCGGGCGGGGCGTCCAGTGGCACGGAGCCGGTGGACAGCGATAGGGATCTGGTAGAATCGGTAGACAGCGATAGGGATCTGGTAGAATCGGTAGACAGCGATACGAAAGGAGGACTCTTGGGAGTGCCGCACAGACAGAAACACATATAACCGATTCAGTATCGTTTATGCTTACTTTTGGAGGTAGGCGGCAAGGGCGTCCATGAACCCCGGGTTGGGCCGGACCTGCGGCCGGTGCGTCGTGGCGATCGTGAGCGTGTGATCGAGACTCGTTCCCGCCAGCTTGGCGTAGTAGGCGATGGCGAGCGACGAACTGCGGGAGATGCCGGCGTAGCAGTGGAACAGTACGGTCATCTTGCGATTTCGGGAGCGGAGATCGAGGAGGTAGGGCACGATCTTCTGCAGCAGATCGAGCATCGGCTCCGTCGGGTTATCCTCGATTCCGACGTTGATCACGAGCTGCTCCTTCTCGACCGTCGCCATGACGGCGTGTCGCTCGGCGCCGTTGAACGGGTAGTTCAGGTTCACGACGACGTTGAACCCGTCGTAGGACGAGCGGTGGTCGCCGATGGCGATGCTCGGGTCGATGTACGAGTAGTACGGATTTCCCTTCCGGACCGGCTGGAAGGAGGAGAAGCTCGGCGAAGGGAGGTCCGAGACGTTCACGCTTCCTTCCGCCGGAGCCTTGTAGCCAGGACGTTTCGGAAGGACGGTGCGCATCGGGATCACGATTTTAGAAGGGGCGGGCGCAGGAGGCTCCTCGTACGCCGGGAATCCGGGGACCGTGAGCGTGAGGAAGGACTCCCTTCCTTCCGGCGTCAGGCGGTGGAGCTCCGAGGCGATCCGGTCCGGCGTGATGAGCTCGGCGGCCTGGACGAGGAGCACCGGATTCATCGATTTCAGCTTGGTGTACTGCTCGGGCGAGAGGACGGGTTGGAGGAGGGCGACCGCTTGGAGGGCGGGTACGGACTTGAGCTGCCGAACGACGCGCTCGAGTCTCGCTCGGTCCCGGGCGGAGACCGATTGAGAGGAGACCGAGGCGACTGGATTTGAAGCCGAGGAGGCCGAGACATCTCGGAAAGGCTCCTTGGTGACCGGTAGCGGAGAAGCGGCGACGGCTCGGGCGCTGGTGGAGACATGCAGGGACCCCGGGCAGGCGGCAGAGGAAGCGCCGTTCGAGCACGGGGAGACCCAGTCGGAGGGACGGATGGGCGCGGTCGCTCCGGTCGCTCCTGCGGTCGCTCCGGCTCGAACGCTTTGGCCGGACGGCGCAGGAATCGGAAGGGGAGCCGAAGGAGCGGAAGGACGAATTTGCCCATTCGGACGGCGGTCCACGGGATCGCCAGCAGTCCGCTGAGCGCCGTCGTGGTGAGGAACGTCGTGACGCCCGATACGAGAATCGACCCGATCCACGAGACGAGCCGTAGCGGGGCGAACAGGATTCCCAAATATCGGCTCATAGCTCATTTTACTTCTATTCTGGAAATAAAAAAATTTACGGGGCGTACGGGGTCGGCGGGGCGCCGATCACGAGCTGCTCGATGTCGTTCGAGAAGAACTTCAGGCCGTTGATGCGGCCGATGATCTGGTTCACCTTGGACGGGACCGTCTGGGTCGTCTCCAACTCCAGGTCCGTCACACGCTCCTCGATCGAGCGCAGACGGGCGTTCTGCTGGTAGTTGCGGACGAGGTTGCCGTTCGCATCGAAGGACGCAATGGCGTTCGCCTCCGAGTCCGCCGCATTGGTCGTAGCCTTGTACTTGTCGATCTTGACGGAACCGTCCGCCGCCAGCTCGAGGTTCGACTGGGCGAGCGCACCGTCAGCGGCGTAGGTGCCGAACTTGAAACCACCCGTGCCCGAGGCGCCCTTGTTGATGTTGAAGTAGCCGACCTTGGCGTCGTCCTGGCCGACGTACACACCCTGGGTCGAGTGAGCGCGGATGTCCGACTCGCCGACGTAGAACTGGGAGGCCTTGACACGACCGCCGACCTGCGCGCCGTACGTGCTCGTGCTCGACTTGTCGTCGTCGGTCAGGACGAGCATGTTCGCCGTGGTGCCGTCGGCGTGGTTCTGCAGACGCATGGCGATGTTCTTCGCACCGCCGGCCGTCGTGCGCAGATCGAAGTAGGCGTTGTCGCTCGAGTCCTGGTAGATGTGGGTACCCTTCGCCGAGGAAGTGTCACCCTTGATCATAAGACCCGAGTTGTTGTAGTCGCCCTTACCCGACACGAGGAAGTTGTAGGCGGAGCCGGCGGAGTCCTTCACGCCTTCAGTATACTGGACGTATGAGTCGCTCATTTTGGTGTTTACGTATCGGCGAGAAAATAATTAAAAAAACTTTTTCGTTACTGCGGATCGTTAAAAATTATTCCATGCGAACGAGCTCGAATACGGCGCTGATTTGAAGTTTCTCGTTCGGAGGAGAGGGCGAGATCGAGTCCTTCTGGCGGAAGGAGAGCGGCTCGCCGTTCGGGAGAAGCACGGCGAGGTGGAAGGTATCATTCGGGAGGAACTTGATCACGGGACACATGTCGCATCGGGTGAACGTCGTCTGGCTCATGATCTTCTTCGGTCCCGGCGTGTCTCCGCTGCTGATCGGGACGCGGAAGACGGCGTTGTTGCTGTTCGGGTTGTTGCTGATCAGAGACTGGATGTTATCCTTGTGGATGTCCGAGTAGAGGCAGACGTAGAAGAAGGGGTACTGGTCGATCGTCCCGCCGCGCCCGACGTCGAGAACCGCCCGCTCGTCGAACTCCGCTCCGCCGGCGTCGGTGTAGGAGCGCACGACGAACGGAATGGCGATGTGCACGAGTCGCACCGAGTAGCACACGGGCTGGTTCATGTTGCTCGTTCCCTGGTACTTGAGCGGGCGCAGATTGTCGTAGCTGAACGGCAGAAGCTCGTAGTAGTCCGCCGGCGAGTAGATGACGGAGAACGGAGAGGAGACGGTCACCTGCTTGAGGATCTCGTCGTAGGCGACGACCTTGCGGTACTCGGACCGTCCGGTCGCCGTGCTCGTCAGGCGGATCATCATGCCGTAGTAGAAACCGGCGGTCGACGAGGCCGCCGGCTGGAGCGTCACGGTTGTCGGCGTGAAAGCGACCAAGGCGGTGAGCGGAAGCACGGCCGTGGTGCGTGTGTTCGTGTTGATCGGGACGTCGGCGGGAAGCGATGGGCGGATGATATAGTCGTAGGCGCCGAGAGGGAGCGTGTAGGCGCCAGAGACGGTCGCCGTGCGTGTCGCTCCCGAGTAGGCCACGATCTGGGCGTACTGCACGGCTCTCGGGGCGAGTCGGATGATTCCCAGAAACTGGTTCACGTAGAAGTTGTCGACGGAGGAGCTTACGAGCGGGACGAGCGTCGCCGTCTGCGGCGAGACGAGCGTCACGCCGGCGCCGGTCTCGCTTGGCGCAGAGAGACAAACGGGGTCGAAGGACTGGACGCAGTCATTGTAGGAGCCGCTGATCTGGTAGGGTACCACAAAGTCGGCGGGGTTCGGGTACTGGTTCCGGTTGCGGTAGGTCGAGTCCAGCTCCAGGTACTTTTTCGAGAAGGCCGCCTTGGGCAGATTCATTTAACGTTCTCACCAGATTTTAATTGATTTTTTTTCCGAGTTCGTCCGGGTTGATCTGAGGGCCACGCATCTTTCTCGTCTTGGTCTCGGGCTGACTTTCGCTCACGCCTCCACCGCCACCACCGCCGCCACCGCCGCCACCTCCGCCACCACCACCGCGGCCATCGGCACCACCCGCGCCACCGGCACCACCCGCGCCACCGGCACCACCGCCACCTCCTCCGCCGCCCATTCCGCCGAGTGCGCCCATGAGGCCGCCAAGTCCGCCTCCGCCCATTCCGCCCATCAGTCCTCCCATGAGGCCGCCGAGTCCGCCGCCTCCGCCGCCGAGGATTCCGTTCAGGCCGCCGTTCATCACGGTTTTCATGAGCACGAACATGACGCCGTTCATGACGATCGTGAACAGCAGCCGGACTTCGGTCGGCCACTGCGATTTGGTCTTTTCCAGGAGACTCTTCTCGCCGAGCTCGATGAGCAGCCGCTCGTAGCTGTTCATGGACATCAGCTGCTGCTTGGCGAATCCGGCCATGTCGATCTTGAACAGCGTGCTGAACAGAAACTCGATCCCGAAGAAGCCCATCTGCAGGAACTTCTTGTACCCCTCGACCTTGCTGTCGAGCGCCACGCGCCGGACCGTATCCTCGTACATGCGCTCCATCGTGCGCAGATCCGTGAACTCGGAGATCTCCGGGATGCTCGCCTCCTTGTAAGACTTGCGCAAGATATCGAACCGAAACATCATCTCTCGTTTCTTGTAGTTCTCATCCTCCGGCGTGTAGCTCATATCATGAACCTTCTTGCCTCCTACCTGGACCGTATCGCCGCCGAGCTCGGCAAGCGTCGGGGGAAGCGGGAGGGCGCTCGGAGGCGATACGGGAATCGCCGAAGGAACAGCTCCTCCGAGCATATCCTGGATGTCCCGAGTTTGTTTCTCCTCGGGGTCTCTCTTCCCTGAGCGCTTCTCTCCTTCCCTGGAACGTTCCTTGGACCGCTCCCGGAACTTCTCCTGCTCCCTGGACTTATCACGGTCCCGATCCTCCTCCTGGTGCCGCTCGCGGACGCTCCGGTGGTCCCGAATGACTGGATCGGGCGCCCGTTTCTCCGAGGAGTGTTTCATCCGCTCGTTCAGCTTGGCGCGGATGTCCCGCTCGCTGACGACCGGATCCTCGGGTTTGTAGAACTCGAGGTTCGAGTTGATCGGCTGGATCTTATCCTCCGGCAGGAAGATCGGGGCCGACGCCTTATTCCGGAGATCCGGCCGGACCTTTTCCTTGTTCTCCAGGAACTCGAGGTAGAGCACCGGAAGGGAGGGAAACGCGGGTGGGGTGTCCACCGACCGGTAGCCGAGCGGGACCCTTTCCACCACGATCGTTTTGGTCATTTACTTCGAACCCGTTCCTTTATATACAAAAATGTCTAAAAATGAATCGTTCCGTATTTATCCTTCTTCCTCTATCATGGACCTTCTGCTGCGAGGGATCTTGTATGCGCCGGAAGACGAACACTTCCTTCGTGTGTTCCGGGCCCAATTTCAGCCGCAGCTTGCGCTGTGCATCCTTCTGCGGGAGTGCCGAGATCAGTCCGGCCGGTTCCCGACGATGCCCGAGTTCCTGCAGTTCGTCTGGGCGCCGTGCGACGAGACGTGCGATCGAGTCGTCCCGATCGAGGACTGGTTTCGCATCGCCGAGTACCTGATCGTCGAGTTCGGCCTGGCGCCTTCCTTCTCCAACGTGCACACCTGCTACGTCCACGAGCTTCTCTCCGGCCGGCCGCCGA
>Ga0315270_10001106_pt1 | contig 14339 bp, 12 predicted proteins | sample C1_bottom_MG_FD_204932 | JGI IMG/M metagenome (GOLD analysis project Ga0315270, IMG submission 204932) | Sediment microbial communities from Yellowstone Lake, YNP, Wyoming, USA - C1_bottom | ecosystem: Environmental > Aquatic > Freshwater > Lake > Sediment | place: USA: Wyoming | collected... | reverse complement strand
CGTGGACACGCTCGAGAACACGGTGCGTTTTGCCGAGGGGAAGAAGACGGGCCCGATGTCGGTCTTCCACCTCTTCGACTCGCCGCTCGTCCTGGCGCGGCCGTACGAGTCGTACATGGGGTGCCTCACGGTGCCCCGCCGCGTGGCCGAGGCGGCCGACCGCGCGTCGCTGCTGCTCGACTACCGCACGCCGCGCGCCGACGTGACGCGGGCGATCGAATCGGCCTACCCCGGCGTGAAGCGCGGGAACATCCACGTCTGGACGCTTCAGGGCGCAAACCGCGTGGCGCGCCTCGGAGCGCTCTGGGAAGAGTGGAAGGCGCTGGGCGTGCACCTCGTCGAGGACGGGTGGAAGGCGCCGTCGGGTCTCGAGGTGTTCACGGACTCGGGGACGTACGCGCCGACGTTCCTCATCGGGAGCTGGGCGGACGCCGCGGGAGAGACGCACGTCTTCCTCTGCGACGGTTACGCCGCGACGGCCGAGGCGATGCAGGCGGCCAGCCTTGCGGACGTGCTGGACGTCGACGCCTCGATGTCGCTCTTCTCGCCCGGCTTCAACTTCCCGTGCGGCGCCGAGGGAAGGCTCATGGCACTCGACCCCGACGGGCCCGACTTCGCGCAGCGGGTGCGCGAGGTGGTGGGCGGCCGGGACGTCCAGGTGGGCCGAATCTCCTCCTACGCGGACGCGATCCGCGAGGCGAAGGCCTGCAACGTCCCGACGGGCCGGGCCGCGCTCAGGCCCGGCGACTTCGTTCCCGCCAAGAACTGGCGGGTGCTGGCGTCGACCGGCTACATCTGCGACGACCCGTACACGGGGACGGCCGGCGTCACGAGCGTGGGCGACGGGGTGTACAAGGTGACGACGAAGCTCTCCGCGCACCAGGCCTCGAGCGTCATCACGTTCACGTTCCGGCTGATGGAGCCGCTCGACAGGGCGCGCCACGTCTTCAGCCCGCTCCTCGTCCGCTTCATGTCGGGCGTGGACTACACGACGCGCCCGGTGAAGATCTCGGACTCGGGCCGCATCCGCAACGAGCTGCAGACGATGTTCTCCCAGGCGCTCGAGCACGACGGCGACACGATCCGGATCCACTTCGACCGGATCGACGACAAGGTCGTCCCGCGCGAGAACCAGAAAACGATCCGCAAGGTGCTGGAGTGGTACCGCGAGAACCACCCGGCGTGGTTCTCGTGGCTCGAGATCGGCGGGACGACGCCGCGGATCTGAAGTGGCGAACGTCAGCGTGAACAAGGGCTTCCTGGTCGGAGTCGTGGCCGTCCTCGGCGCGGCCCTTCTCGCGCTGGCGTACCAGCTGGGGAAGGCTTCCGTACCCGAGGGTGTTCCCGCGCCGCCGGCGCGGATCGAGCGCATCGCCCCGCGAGCGCCGGAGCGAATCGTTCCACCGCCTGCGCGGGTAGCCGCGTGGAGCACCGATTACGACTCGCGCCCGGTCGCGGGGCCGACGCCGTCCTCCCCGGCGCAGGATGCCGCACCGCAGGTGGCTGCGGGCCAGGTTCCGGCGCCGATCGAAGGCGAGCGGAGCGGCGGCGGGGACATTTCGATGCGAGCCGCCGTCGCGGCGTACTTCTTCGCGGTGGAACGGATCCAGGTGGGGTCGATGAGCGGCAATGCGGAGAGCGTGGGCCAGGAGATGGCGGCAGCCCTCGCGAGCGGCGACACGTCGAGTCTCGACAAGATGATCCGGGAGACGGAGGCGGCGAAGGCGCGCCTCGCGGCTATCGCGCCGCCCGCTCCGTGCGCCGCCCACCATCGCGAGAGCCTCGGGAGCCTCGACGACGCGCTGGAGGTGCTGCGGTCCCTGAAGGCGGCAATGGAATCGCCCGAGCCCATCGGCCAGCTCGCGAACGTCACCACCCGGGCGCAGGCGCTGCGCTCGCGCGCCGAAGTCCTTCAGAAGGAAGAGCTGACGCTCAAGGAGCGGTACGGGCTGAAGCGGTGAGAGCGGATATCCCTCGCGCTATCGAGGCTCGACCTCGAGGTGCTGAGCCGCCGCGACACGCTTGAGAAGTCGTGGCCTCGAAGTTGAGGCACGTTTGCGGGCGCCATGCACGGGCCGGCGCGCGAGCCTCGCCTTGTTGAGCTCGTAGTCGGCTTCGAGCCGGATCCACAGCTCCGCACTCGTCCCGAGGACGTCGGCCAGCTCGAGAGCGGTGGCCCCGGTAATCCGTTTCCGGCCACGCACGATCTCGTTGATGGCTTGAAGCGGCCGATGCATGAGCCGTGCAAGCCGGGACTGGGTGAGGCCTCTCGCGTCGAGCTCCTCGGCGAGAACGTCTCCCGGCGGGATCGCGACGTCGGGCCATGCGCGTTCAGTCGCCATAGTGCTTGCTCACTTCCTCGACGCGCACGATCGTCCACGCGTCGTCCTCGAAAGCCACGATGAGCCGCTCACGCTCTCCGAGCCGGATCGCGAACTGGCCCCGCCGCTCGCCCTTGAGCGGGTGAATGGCCAGAGCCTTCAAGGCGAAGAGATCCCGGCCATCCCTTGCGGCCCAGAGCGTGTTGATGCGCTGGATGTACGTACGACCCACCTTTTCGCCCCATTCGCGTTGCGCGAGCCGGATCTCGCGATAGCAGCGCTCCAGCCGGCTGGTGGCGAAACGGACGACCACTCCCGCGCAATCTACCCTTTCACCCCAAGGGTGTCAACTCCGGGCCGCCGTCATAGACTCCGCCGATCTCATGACGGCGATGGGGATGGACACATGAAGGCCTTCACGAAGTGGCTCGGGGCGCTTGCGCTCGCAGTCTCCGCGGCGGCCGCGGCCCAGAGCGGCGACGATCCCTTTCAGTGGCTCGAAGACGTCCAGGGTGAGAAGGCCCTGAACTGGGTCCGCGAGCACAACGCGAAGTCGACGGCGCTCCTCGAAGCGCGCAAGGAATACAAGCCGATCTACGCGCGGACGCTGGAGATCCTGGACTCGAAGGAGAAGGTCCCGTTTCCGGAGCTCCTCGGGGAAACGGTCTACAACTTCTGGAGAGACGACGCGCACGAGCGCGGCCTCTGGCGGCGCACCTCGCTCGCCTCGTACCGTACGGCCTCGCCCGAGTGGGAGACAGTGCTCGACGTGGACGCGCTCGCGAAGGCGGACGGCAAGGCCTGGGTCTGGCACGACGCGCAGTGCCTCCCGCCGGCTAACGTGCGCTGCATGGTGCGCCTCTCGCCCGGCGGCTCGGACGCCTCCGTGGAGCGCGAGTTCGACACGTCCACGAAGCAGTTCGTCGCGAGCGGCTTCACGCTGCCCGAGGCCAAGTCCCGCGTGTCCTGGCGGGACGAGGACACGCTCTGGGTCGGGACGGACTTCGGGCCCGGCACGCTCACCGCCTCGGGTTACCCGCGGCTGGTGAAGCTCTGGAGGCGCGGGACGCCGCTGGCCGAGGCGAAGACCGTGTTCGAGGGCAAGGCGGAAGACGTTGCCGTGAGCGGAAGCACCGAGATCCTGAGCGACGGGCGGTACGACTACGTCACGCGCACTCCCGCGTTCTACAAGCTCGAGGCGTTCCTCTACCTCGACGGGCGCCTCGTGAAGATCGACATGCCCGAGGATGCGCGGCTGCGCGGGTTCTTCCGCGACCGGCTCATGATCTCCCTGCGCAGCGACTGGACGACCGCCGGCAAGACGTACCGCGCGGGCTCGCTCATCGCCGGCACCGTCGACGACGTTCTTCGCGGCGTCCACCGCTTCGACGTCCTCTTCGAGCCCGGCCCTCGCGTGTCGCTGGGGCGCGTGGATCGCACGCGCGACCGCGTGCTGATCCAGACGCTCGACAACGTGCGCAGCCGCGTCACGGCGCTCGCCCTCGAGGACGGCGCGTGGAAGCGGTCCGATGTGGCGCTGCCCGGTCTCGGCACGGCGTCGTTCGCGGCCGCGAGCGACCTCACGAACGCGTACTTCTTCACGTACCAGGACTTTTCGTCCCCGACGTCGCTGTGGCTCGCCGGGACCTCGGAGCCCGTGAAGGTCAAGTCGATGCCCGCGTTCTTCGATGCGACGGGGGTGAAGACCGAGCAGTTCGAGGCCGTGTCGAAGGATGGCACGAAGATCCCGTACTTCGTCGTGACGCCGAAGGGGTTCAAGGCGGACGGAACGGCCCCGACGCTCCTTTACGGCTACGGCGGCTTCGAGCAGTCCGAGGTGCCGCGGTACAGCGGCACGATCGGCGCCGCGTGGCTCGCCAAAGGTGGCGTCTTCGTCGACGCGAACATCCGCGGCGGCGGCGAGTTCGGACCGGAGTGGCACAAGGCGGCCGTGAAGGAAAAGCACGTCCACAACTTCGAGGACTTCTCGGCGGTCGCGAGGGATCTCGCCCTCCGGAAGATCACCTCCTCGCACCACCTTGGAATCATGGGCGGCTCGCAGGGCGGCCTCCTCGTGGGCGGGACGTTCACGCTCTACCCGGACCTCTTCCGCGCCGTCGTGGCGCAGGTGCCGCTCGCCGACATGCGCCGGTACAACAAGCTGCTCGCGGGCGCGAGCTGGATGGCCGAGTACGGAGACCCCGACAAGCCCGAGGACTGGGCGTACATCAAGACGTGGTCGCCTTACGAGCTGTTGAAGAAGGACGCGAAGTACCCGACCCCGTTCTACTGGACGAACACGCGCGACGACCGCGTACACCCGGGCCACGCGCGAAAGATGGTCGCGAAGCTGGAATCCCTCGGGCACCCCGTTTACTACTTCGAAAACACGGAGGGCGGGCACGGGTCCGGCGCCGTCAACAAGCAGACGGCCCAGGTCACGGCTCTCCAGTACGCGTACCTCTGGATGATGCTGCGCTGAGGGGCGATCGGCCGACTCCAGTCGGGACGATCCACGGGACGCTCTCGTACATCTCGGCGGACGAGACGAACCGTCCGTCCCGCATCGGCGCAGTCCGGTCCGCCGCTTTCGCCACGTTCGGGTCGTGCGTCACGAGGACCATCGTGGCGCCGCTCTCCCGGCACCATCCGGACAAGAGGCCGAGGATCCGCTCGCCGTTCTCGGAGTCGACGCTTCCGGTCGGTTCGTCGGCAAGAAGAAGCCGCGGCTCGCCGACGAGGGCGCGCGCCACGGCGCAGAGCTGGCGCTCGCCGCCCGAGAGCTTCGTCGCCAGCGTTTTGGCGCGGTGGGCGAGCCCGGCGCGCTCGAGCATCCCGCTCACGCGTCGGCCGCGCTCGGCGCGCGCGAGCCCGAGTCCCGCGAGCGGGAGGGCCGTGTTCTCTGCGACGGTGAGGTGCGGGATGAGGTGGTGGAACTGGAAGACGATCCCAACGTTCTCCGCGCGCCAGCGCTCGGCCGGAGCGAGCGCCGTTGAGGCGCGGCCGTCCACGAGGAGCTCTCCCGCGTCGGGCACGTCCAGCAGCGCGAGGAGCGAGAGAAGCGTCGACTTGCCGCACCCCGTCGGCCCGGTGATCGCCACCTTCTCGCCGGGGGCCGCGGCGAAGTCCGCGTCAAGAAGTGCACGAACGAGCCCGCCGTCGAAGCTCTTCGAAAGGCCGTGTGCCCGGAGGCCGACGCCCGGCGCCCTCATCCCTGGGCCTTCCCGACCCAGAAGGCCGCCATTTCCACGACGGAGCCCGCCATGACGAGCAGCTGCTTGGCGCGCGGGCGCTCCGCGAGCCACGAGAGGGCGAAGAAGACGGCCCCGAAGCAGACGACGAGCGCATACATGGCGCCCATCTCGCCCGTGAGACGCGGAACGCCAGCGAGCACGACCGCCAGACCCAGGAGCAGGTAGGCCAGCACGTAGCTGAGTCGATCGCCGAGAACGATCGGAAGCGTCCGGGCGCCGGCGACGAGGTCACCCGGCTTGTCCTCCACGTCCTTGATGAGCTCGCGGGAGGCCGTTGCCAGCGCCGCGCAGACAGCGAGCGTCACGATCGGCACGTCGATCCTCGCAGGCTCGTATGCGCCGAAGAGGACCGCCGAGCCGACGAGATATCCGACGAGCAGGTCTTTCGCGATCCCGAGCCGCTTGGACCAGCGAGCGTAGGCGATTACCAGGACGACGTTCGCCGCGCAGATCACGGCGCACCACGCCGAGAGCCCGAGACTTGCGGCTGCGCCTCCCGCGAGGCACGCCACGGCGATCGCGATCGCCGCCCGCTGCGTGACCGCGCCGGAGGGGATCGGCCGCGCCCTCCGGTTCACGCGGTCGCTCCGGCCGTCGCAGGCGTCGTTCATCGCGTTCCCGCCGGCGGTGACGAAGAAGACGGTGGCGGCGAGGAGGACCGACGTCGGCAGCGGGAGCGGCGCCCCCGTGAGATACGCGCCGAGAAGCGTGAGGGACGCCGTGGTGAGGCACGCGTGGAGTCGGACGAGGGCGACGACGGCGAGCACGTTCGTGCATCTCACGCGCGGAGGAGACGGGCGTAGAAGAGCGGGTCCGTCAGCGTCTTGCGGGAGAGGGTGCCGGCGATCATCCGGCAGATAGCGTCACTCACGCGCTGGCTCTTCACGGCTCTCCTGATCGTGAAGTTCAGGAGCGGGCGGAGTCGGGCGAGCTTCTGGAGACGCGCGGCCACCGCCAGTTCCCCCCTGATCTCCGCGTGTAGCCGGTCCTCGTAGCTCGCGAGGCTGGCGGCGCCGAAGTCGCCCTCGCGGACGGCCGCGCAGACGGTCTCGACGGCGAGGCGCGCCGACCACATCGCGTTCGCGATCCCCTCGCCCGTGAACGGGTCGACGAGGCCCGCTGCGTCCCCGAGGAGGAGAAACCCAGACCCGGAGGAGACGCGTCGTCGGCTCCCGACCGGCAGCAGTCCGCCCGACGGCGCCGCCAGTCGCGTGGCGGCGGCGAACCGCTCGGCGAACGGGGGCGCAGCGAGCGCTGCCTCCAGGCTCTCGATGAGATGGACCCGCTTCTTCCGCATCGGCGCGGAAAGCATCCCGATCCCTACGTTCGCGAGTCCGTCCTCGAGTGGAAAGATCCAGAGGTATCCGGGCAGGACGCTCTTCACGTAGTGCATCTCGATCCGGTCACTCAGGCCGGCCACGTTTCGGTAGTAAGCCCGAACGGCGACGACCGTGTGCCGCGGCTCGCGTCTCGCGAGTCCCAGGCTGCGAGCCACGGCCGAGCGGGCGCCGTCGGCGCCGAGGACGACCGAGCCCCGGAATTCCCGCTCAGCGCCGGTCTTCACGTCCCGGCCGCGCACGCCCCGGACCACGCCGCCGTCGCAAACGACGTCCGCGACCTGAAACCCCTCCCGACACTCGGTCGCCGCCGCCCTGGCCTTCGCAAAGAGAAACGCGTCGAAGAGCTCCCGGCGGATGACGAAACCGGTGACGAGATCAGGCCTCCCTGCGCGCGAGAGGTCGATGGACAGCTCGGTCCCGTCGGGACTCTCGAACAGGACGCGCCCCACCTCCACGCCCGGCAGGCGGCGGGCCTCCTCGAGGAGACCCAGCTCGCGCAGCACCGCGACCGCCTTGCCGCCGACCGCGTCTCCGCACGTCTTCTCCCGGGGGAAGACGGCCTTGTCGAGGAGGAGCGACCTCAGCCCCGCCCGCGCGGCGAAGAGCGTCGCGGCCGCCCCTGCCGGGCCGCCGCCGACAACGACGAGGTCGAAGGCCGAATTCATCACTTACGATTATCGGTGAACCCGGCACGGGGGGATACTGGCCCCGTGCTGGGCTCGTTCCGCGCTCTCGGGAGGCGTCCCGTCCGGACGTCTCTCACGGTCATGGGGGTCGCTGTCGGCTTCGCGGCGTACGTCGGAATCAGCGCTTCGGCTACGGGCTTCGTCGCCCGATTCAACGGAATCCTCGCGGCGACCGGCGCCGAGGTGACGGTGCAACAGGCGGGCGTCGGCTTCCCCGTCCTGTCGCGGATCGCGGTCGAGGATCTGGGGCGGATCCGCGCAAGCGCGAAGGCCCGGTCGGTGTCCGCGGTGGTGGCGCAGGTGACGCGCCTCGCGAACAACAACCAGCTCCCGGTCTTCGGCGTGTCCCCGACGGATGCCGTCGCGGGACTCTTCCGCCCCAAGGAGGGGCGGCCGCTCTCGTCCGGACTGGCGCTCCTCGGGCGCGCCGCGGCCGCGAGCGCCGGCGTGAGCGTCGGCGGCACAATCGAGGTGCTGCCCGGTCGCCGGATGCCCGTGGCGGGGATCTACGAGTCGGCGTACGGGTTCCTCGACGGTGGATGCGTCCTCGACCTTGCCGACGCGCAGCGCCTCTTCGAGATGGACGGCTTTGCGAGCCTCGTCCTCGTAAAGCTGGACGACCCCTCGCGCGCAAGCGAGGCAATCGCGGCGATCGATCGCGACCTGCCGCACCTCCACGCCTCCGTGTCGGAGCTCTTCTTCAACGGCTACCGCGAGCTCGAGCTGGTGGACCGGTTCGCGCGCTTTCTCGCCCTCGCCGCCCTCCTCGTCTCGGCGCTCGGGGTGGCCAACACGCTCGGGATGAACGTGGTGGAGCGGTCGCAGGAGCTGGCGATCCTCCGCGCCGTGGGGTGGAGCCGATGGCGGATCGCCGGCATGGTGCTCGCGGAGGGAGGGCTTCTGGCCGGCGCCGGCACGCTCCTCGGGCTGGGCCCTGCCTGGGCGTTCGTCCGGGCGACCGGCGCGGCCGGGCTCCAGCACCTGGCGGCGCCGAGGCCCTCCGTGGGGGTCCTTCTCGGTGGTGCGGCGATCGTTCTTGTCGCCGGCCTCGCCGGGAGCCTCCCCGCAATCGGACACCTGTTCCGCACGCGCCCGTCGGCAGCGCTCCGGGCTCCGTGATGCGGGCGGTCCTCCGCGGCCTGCTGCGCCGCCGCGCGCGCACGCTTTCGGCGATGGCGGGGGTGGCGATCGGGTACGGCGCGTATCTCGTCCTCGTCTCTTCGGCCGCCGACGTCTCGCGGCGCTTCGGCGCGCGTGTTGCGTCGACGGGGGCGGAGATGGCGGTGCGGCAGGCCGGCGTGGGGATGGCAATCCTCTCGCGCATCCGTGCCGCGGACGCGCCACGGATCGCGGAGGTCGCTCGGGCGCAGTGGGTCTCGGGGGTCCTCGTCCAGCTCACGCGTCTTCCAAGCGGCGTCCAGATGCCGGTGTTCGGCGTCGACGCGGAAGGCCCGGTCGCGGATCTCTTCACGCTCGACTCGGGCCGCCGCCTCTCGCCCGCATCGCGGGAGGCGCTCCTCGGGCGCTCGCTCGCGTCGACGCGCGGGCGTCCTCCCGGCCCCCGCATCGAGGTGCTGCCGGGGCACGCTTACCCCGTGCGAGGCGTCTTCGCCTCGGGCAACGCGTTCCTCGACGGCGGCTGCGCCCTGGAGCTTCCGGAGGCGCAGCGCCTTTTCGGGATGGAGGGGTTCGTCAGCCTCGTCCTCGTGAAGCTGCGGGACCCGGCCCGCCTGCCCGAGGCGATCGCCGCCGTGAGACGCGAGCTGCCGCACCTGCACGCGACGGCCTCGGAGCTCTACTTCACCGGGTTTCACGAGCTGGAGGCGATGGAGGGCTACGCGCGGGCTCTTGGCATTGCCGCTCTTGCGGTCTCGGTGCTCGGGGTGGCGAGCGTCATGGCGCGCAACGTCGCCGAGCGAAGAGAGGAGCTGGCGATCCTCCGCGCGGTGGGTTGGAGCCGCGTGCGGGTCGCGGGTACCGTCCTCGCGGAGGGCTTCGCGCTCGCGGCGATGGGGGGCGTCGCGGGCCTCTTCTCAGCGTGGCTTTTCCTGCGCACGGCCTCGGCCACGGGCCTCTCCCCGTGGCTCCCGCCGGAAATTCCGGCCGGGCTCGTTCTCGAAGGAGCGGCTCTTCTCGCGTTCTCGGTGGGCGTCGGCTGCGTCCCCGCGCTTCTCCGCAGTTGGGGGACACAGCCGGCCTCGGACCTTCGTTAGCGCATCTGCCCCTAGTAGTTGCAGCTCGACGAGGACTGGGGCGACAGGGTGACGTCGCCTGACCCCGCCGAGTACGAGACGACGCAGGCCCCGACCACCGTGTAGGACGCCGTGCCGGTGAACGGCTGGCCCGGTCCCGAACGCGTTCCCTGGAATGTGCCCCCGTAGCTGTGAACGGGCGACCCGATCTGACCGAAGAAAGCGAGGTTCACGGCGGTGTCCGTGACCGTTCCCCACGCGCGCACGTTCGAGAAACCGCTCAGCGACTTGTTCCCGCAGACGGGGTCCTTCAGGATGCCGCCGCCCACCTCGACGAGGGCCACCTTGAGATGCTCGGTGCGGTAGGTGCCGTCGCACTTTTTCACGCGCAGGTCGAGCGTGTCGTACCTCAACCCGGACCCCGACAGCACGTAGGAGCCGTCGCACGAGGTGTTGAAGCTCGCGGTCGAGGTCTTTCCCGCCTGGGTCATCGTGACGTTTCCGGAGATCGGGTACTTCGCGCAGACCGTCGAGTCGAAGTGCACAGAACCCGATCCCGAGTCGCCGGGGTTCGACGTGCTCGTGGCGGAGCCGCTCGCGTCGCCGACGACGGTCGAACCGTTCGCGGTGTAGTCGACCGTCCAGCTCGCCGTGCCGCTTCCCAGTGGACGCCCGTCCTTCTTGAGGTTGTTCGGCGTCATGGTCCCCGTCCATGTGACGTGGCTGCCGGAGACGCTGAAGGTTCCGGTCGTGATCGTGGCCGAGCCGGTGTAGATGGCTCCGTCCTTCGCCTTGTATCCGGAACCGTAGTCGACGACGAGCCCGTTCCCGCTTTTGCGCGTGGTCTGCGGAGACATGTTCGCGATCTGGGTGAGAGCCGCGTCGAGCCCGTTGAGCTTTCCGGTGTTCGCGATGTCGGCGATGCTCGCGGTGCCGCTCCCCAGGTTCGCCAGCCCCGCCATGGCTCCGTTCAGGATCTCCACGCCGGGGATCGCGTTCGGCGCCGTGGTGGGGCCCGGCGTGGGCGTAGCCGTCGGCTGCGGAGTGGGCGTCGACGCGGGTGTCGGCGCAGGCGTCGGGGTGGGCCCCGGCTGACCGGAGCTCGTCATCTTCACGGCCGGGACGAAGATCGGATCCCCGGTGAGGTGGTTGTCGATGACCGTCGCGAACGCGAAGAATCGACCTCCCGCCGTCGTCGACCGCACGACGACGTGGCCGTCCTCGAGCCAGCCCGTCGCCAGTCCGAAGACTCCGTTGATCTGCTTCGACTCGTACGCGCGAAGGTGCGTGCGGTCGTCCTGGATCGTCGCGAGGAGGCTTCCGTCGGCCCCCATCAGGTCGATCCTGAGGTCGATCGGCGAGGCCGTCGTGTTGACAAAGCCGACGTTCGAGCGGAAATCCACCAGCGTTGCGGCGTCGCGGTGGGTGAGCTGGATGATCCGCCCTTCCTCACCGGAGCCGATCGCCTCGCTCTCGGCGAGACCGGGGACGAACTGCCCGAACGAGGCGCCCACGGGAAGCCCCGCCGAGTTCGCACCGATGAGGTTGTACGTGCGGCTGTTCACGAGAAGGGCGCCCGACTGCGACGTGACGCGCAACGCGGCCGCCCCGTCCGTCGCGAAAACGGTGGAGAGGACGTCCACGTAACGCACCGACTGCTGCGGGCCGAGAGAGAAGGTCTGCGTCGGGACGCTTCCGCCGTTGTCGGTCGACTGCTTCAGAAGCGCGATGCTGTAGGTGACCGCGGTCGCGCCGGGGTTGTGAACTTCCATGTCGGTCCGCCAGTTCGAACCGTTCAGGCCCGACGCGTGCGCGCTGGCCGGGATGTAGATCGGCTCCGTCGCTCCCGCGGCGAGCACGCTCTTCGCCGCCGGGACGAGCGGCGAGGGCCCCTCGCGCACGACCACCGGGCCGTCTCCCGAGACGCGGGCCTCCCCGGCCATGCCGGCCGGCGCTCTCTCGCCCGTTGCGAACACGATCGAGGTCCATGTGGCGCTCGAGGCGCAGGCGTTGTCGCTTTCGTTCGACTCGGCGATCGTGTTGTCGGGATCCAGCGTCAGCGTCAGCGTGTGCGTCCCCGCCGAGATCGGGTTCGTGTACTCCCAGGTGAGCACCACGCCGAAGCCCGGCTCGAGCCCCGAGGAGTTCGACCAGTTCGCGTACCCGGCGACGACGCCGTCGACCGACAGCGCCATGCGCACGGGCCCCGTCAGCGCCGCCTGACCGTTGTTGGCGATGAACATCTGGAGGAACGCGCTGTAGTACGTCGAGAGGAAGGGCGAGCAGCAGTTCGTGCCGGTGCAGCAGGCCGTCTGGTAGTGCGCCGTGAGGCAGCTGGCCCAGCCCGGCGGCTTGTACAGGTAGAGGTTCGGTTTGGCGCCCGACGCCGGCGTGGCGGTGGGCGCGGGCGTTGGGGTGGGCGTCGTGGTCGACGCGCTCACCTTCGCCGCCGGGATGAAGATCGGGTCCCCCGAGTAGTGGTTGTCGATCACCGTGGCGAAGGCGATGAGCCCGCCGCCGGGCGTCGTCGTCCGGACGACCGCGTAGCCGTCGGCGACCGTTCCCCACGCCCCGAGGACTTCGTTGATCTGCCGGAACCCGTACGGCGGCAGGTTGGTCTCGCTTCCGCTCTTCGTCCCGAGGAACGTCCCGTTCGAGCGGTAGAAGTCGGCGCGCACGTCGATCGGGATCGCTGTCGTGTTGACGAACCCCACGTTCGTCCGGAAGCCGTCGAGGCTCGAGGAGGGCTGCTGCGTGAGCTGGATCAGCCTTCCTTCCTGCCCGTAGGAAAGCGCGTCGTCTTCGGCGATTCCCGCCTCGAACAGCCCGAACGAGGCTCCCATGGGAAGGTTCCACGGATTCGCGCCGAGTAGGTTGTACGTCCGGCTCGTCATGACGAGCGCTCCCGAGGAGACCGAGACCCGGAGAGCGGCGGCCCCGACGAACCCGAATTCCGAGACGAGGACGTCGGAAAAACGGCGCGACCGGCCCGCGGCGAGCGTATACGTGTGCGAAGTCGGCGCGGAGTTGTCGGCGCCGGACTCCAGGAGCTGCACCGTGAACGATGCGGTGGAGGAGCCCGGATTGTGGATCTCCACGTCGGTCCGCCAGTTCGCGCCGTTCGCACCCGCCGCGTGCGCGCCCGCCGGAAGATAGAGGATGCTGCCGGCCGCATACGCGGCCTGCGTCGAGGCACCCGCGCGCGCCGGAACGGCCCGAAGGAGAACGCCCCCCCCGCCGAAGAGGAGCATGAGAGAGATCGCCGACAGCAGGGCCCCGAGGTATGGCAACACATAGCCACGCGTCCCGCGCCCTTTGTCGAAAAACATAGCTTACCCCATTGACAATTTCCGCCACCGGGAGGCCGGCGGCAATGATTCATCCTGATCATGCGGAGGATCTCGAGGGCCGGGCGGTGCTTACTTCCCGTACTGGCTCACGGTGGGGACGGCCGTGTTGAGGATGGTGGTGTCGAGCGACTCCATCAGGAAGGCCACCGCCACCATCCAGGGCAGCAGGCGCTTGACGGAGGGGTCCTGGCTCAGCTCCTCCCGCTCCGGATACCTTCGATCGCCTTTTCGCAGTCGTCGTTGATGCGCTGGCGGTCGACGTGGTACTCGGCCTCGGCCTTCGCGCGCATCTCCGGGTCGGGTGTCTTTCTCATCGAATCGCGGAAGAGGATCTCGCGCTCGGCGAGGCGGGAAGAGGCGACGCGGCGCGCCTCGGCGATGGCTTCCTTCTGCTTCGCGCTCAGCGGGGCCTCTTTCTTCGTGCCCGCCTCGCGGTCCTCGGCATTCAGGCGCTCCATCGCGAGATCGAACGCGGTCTTCGGCTTGTCGCTCATGACTTGAGCCTATACTCCTCCTGTTCGACCTCCCTTCCCTTGGCGGAGCGGACCGAGAACCGAAAGGTCCCCGCGACCCCAACCTGTCCCTTCCCACCATCTCCCAGCCGCGTCGTCCATCCGGATGCGCGATCTCTCACAGAGGAATCTCATGAAGCTCTACGTTGGAAACCTGTCCTACTCCGTCAACGACTCCGTCCTCAAGGAACTCTTCGGGGCCTTCGGCAACGTCGAATCCGCCCGCGTGATCTCGGACCGCGACAGCGGCCAGTCGAAGGGCTTCGGATTCGTCGAAATGGCTGACGCCGATGCGCAGCAGGCGATGAGCGCCCTCAACGGCAAGGACCAGGACGGCCGCGCGCTCAAGGTCAACGAAGCCAAGCCCCAGGAACCCCGCGCGGGCGGCGGTGGCTTCGGTGGTGGCGGCCGCCGCTACTGATCCTTTTTTCGACCTGATTTTCCGGCGCCGGAGTGGAAACGCTCCGGCGCCTTTTCTTCAGGCGGCGCTTCCGGGTGAATCGCCCTCAGCGCACGCGACGCGGTCCCGGCCCGCCCTCTTCGCCGCGTAGAGCGCCTCGTCGGCGCGCTTGAGGCAGGCCGCGAAGGTTTCGGCCGGGTCGTGAAACTCCGCGATGCCGATCGAGATTGTGGCCCGGGCGGGCGCCCCGTCGCGGCCGTCGACGACGGACTCGGCAAACGCGA
>Ga0315270_10001105_pt1 | contig 14341 bp, 12 predicted proteins | sample C1_bottom_MG_FD_204932 | JGI IMG/M metagenome (GOLD analysis project Ga0315270, IMG submission 204932) | Sediment microbial communities from Yellowstone Lake, YNP, Wyoming, USA - C1_bottom | ecosystem: Environmental > Aquatic > Freshwater > Lake > Sediment | place: USA: Wyoming | collected... | reverse complement strand
AGAAGAATTCGGTTGTGAAATCCCTGATGAAGATGCTGAGAAAATTACTTCAGTGCAACAAGCAATCGATTACGTTACGTCACACTCCAAGTAATTTTTAATACTAGATGCCGCGAATAATACCAAATCCAACCTGTTAAGATTTAAATAGTAAAGTTTAACTGCCACCATTTAAGAAATTCTTCTTTTGGCAATTCTATAGCAAGTACCGTCTACAGAATAAATTTTACTTTCTTGACAGTAGGATGTTGGTATTGGCGGCTTTTTTAATGGCTGTATTTAAGTTATTTCGTCAGAAGCGGAGCTGAGTTTGGCTAAACGAAGAGTTGTAATTACTGGCTTAGGTATTGTATCTCCAGTTGGAATAGGCGTTGCGCAAGCATGGCAAAGTATTGTAAACGGCAAATCCGGTATTGGTCGGATATCTCATTTTGACCCTACCCCGTTTGCTTGCCAGATTGCAGGAGAGGTAAAGGATTTTGACGTATCACAATATTTGCCTGCCAAAGATGCACGTCGCATGGATAGATTCATTCATTTTGGCTTGATCGCTGGTATGGAAGCGTTCAAAGATTCTGGCATTCAAGTCACCGAACAGAATGCTGAACGAATTGGCGTAAACATTGGTTCCGGTATTGGTGGTTTACCGATGATTGAGGATACGCACAATGACTTCCTAGCCGGTGGGCCAAGAAAAATTTCTCCTTTTTTCATTCCTGGCACAATCATCAATATGATATCTGGTAACTTATCCATTATGTATGGATTGAAGGGGCCTAACTTGGCGATGGTTTCCGCATGTACAACTGGCACACATTGTATCGGCGAATCTGCACGTATCGTTGAGTATGGCGATGCAGATGTCATGGTTGCCGGTGGATCTGAAGCCACAATTTGTTCGCTGGCTATCGGTGGTTTCTCTTCCGCAAAAGCACTTTCAACAAGAAATGAGGATCCTGCTACTGCCTGTCGACCTTGGGATAAAGAACGAGATGGATTTATCATGGGTGAAGGCGCAGGTGTCTTAGTACTTGAGGAATATGAACACGCAAAAGCACGAGGCGCAAAAATTTATGCTGAACTCGCAGGGTACGGTATGAGTGGCGATGCTTATCATATGACTGCACCAAGTACTGATGGCCCTAAACGCAGTATGCAAAACGCTCTAAAAAATGCAGGCTTGAATCCTGACCAGGTAGACTATGTTAATGCACACGGCACATCTACACCTTTGGGCGATAAAAATGAAACCGAAGCACTCAAACTGGCATTTGAAAATCATGCGAACAAACTTGTTGTAAGCTCTACAAAATCTATGACAGGCCATTTACTTGGAGGTGCTGGTGGCATTGAATCTTTATTTTGTGCTTTGGCCATTCATCACCAGATCGCCCCTCCTACGATTAATATTTTTGAACAGGACCCCGAGTGTTCACTAGATTTCTGTCCAGATACAGCTCGCAGTATGAAAATAGATGTTGCCTTAAACAATAATTTTGGATTTGGCGGTACTAATGGCACCTTGGTGTTTCGGAAGATTTAATTCAAGCAATATCATCCTGGACAATTAACCAGTTTAGCCATGTTTTTATTACGGACAATCCATGATAATAAATGGCCAAGTGGGCGAACTAATCCACGCTAAAGATCGAGGCTTCACTTATGGTGATGGTGTGTTTCGTTCCATGTTGCTGCATGAAGGCAAGATAAATCTCTGGCCTCAGCACTTCAACAAGCTCAAGCATGATTGTATTTCTCTCGGGATAAATTGTCCTTCCATAAAAATTCTTGCTGCTGAATTGGACCAACTGATAGCAGATCAGCCTGAAGGGGTTGCAAAAATAGTCATAACCCGTGGAATAGGAACAAGAGGATATTCGCCTATCTCGGAATCAAACAGTACTCGAGTTATAAGTATCAGTCCATCCCCCCAATACCCAGATTTTTTTTCAACAAATGGGGTAAGTATATATATTTGCCATCTTCGACTTGGTCATCAACCCAGATTGGCTGGGATAAAACACCTAAACCGATTGGAAAATGTTTTGGCTGCCGCGGAGTGGCAAGATCCAGGAATTGCTGAAGGTCTATTATTAGATGAAGAAGGACACATTATTGAAGGGACGCGGAGCAACTTATTTTTGGTGAAAAATGGCAATTTGTACACTCCAGACCTGTCCCGCTGCGGTGTAGCAGGTTTGCAACGAGATCGCGTATTGGAATGGGCGACACAAAATGGTGTTTCAACCAAGATTACAAATTTGTTTCTGGATGATCTCCTTGCCGCAGATGAAGCATTTATGGTAAATAGTGTGATCGGGCTTTGGCCTATACGTGAAATGTCGGGATTTAAACGAGACAGTTTTCCTATATCCCACCTTATTCAGAACTGGCTAAATAATGTCCTACCTTAAAAGACTGTTAGTCTTGTTATTCGTGATCGCATTCGTTGTCACTTCATGTGCTGCATATTATGCAACCCGTCCCCTGAATCCACCTATGCTACCTTATGATTTCTCTCTTAAACCTGGGAGTAGCTTAAAGAGTGTCGCGCATCAAATGAAATTGGCTGGCGTATTGAATGAAGAAAAACCTTTTATTTTCCTTGGGCGTGTTATGGGTCTATCTGGACAGATTAAGCCAGGCAATTATCAATTAACCAAACCAGCATCCATATTTGAATTGTTACAAATAGTAAATAAAGGACGTGTGGCGCAAAGTGACTTAACTATAATTGAGGGCTGGACTTTTAAGCAATTCAGGGATGCCATTAATGCTTCACCCAAGTTACTTCATGACTCTAAGTTCTTATCGAATACTGAAATTATGAGACACATAGGTGCGGCAGAGACAAATCCTGAAGGATTATTTTTTCCAGATACTTATGTTTTTCCGACTGGTTCAAGTGACTTGGCTTTACTTAAACGAGCCTATCAAACCATGCAGAGGCATTTACAAACTAGCTGGCATGAACGTGACAACGGACTACCGTTGGATTCACCTTATCAGGCATTAATTCTTGCTTCAATCGTTGAAAAAGAGACTGGAAAGGCGCGTGACCGCAGCATGATTGCGTCAGTGTTCGTCAATCGCCTTAAAAAGGGAATGAAATTACAAACTGATCCAACGGTAATATATGGAATGGGCGAAAACTTCGACGGTAATATACGAAAACGCGATCTTCTGAAGGACACCGAATACAATACATACACCCGATATGGTTTAACTCCTACGCCAATTGCCTTGCCTGGACAAGAGTCTATTCACGCTGTTATGCACCCCGAAACGAGTGCTGCCCTATATTTTGTCGCACGAGGAGATGGTACCTCACAATTTTCAGGTACATTGTCTGAACACAATAAAGCCGTAAATCGTTACCAACTTAATCAATGATGAATGCTGCTAAATTTATAACTTTTGAAGGCGTGGATGGTGCTGGGAAAAGCACCCATATACCCTGGTTTGCCGAGGCTCTACAAAAACGCGGTATTGATGTATTACTAACACGCGAACCTGGGGGAACACCGTTGGGTGAAGCGTTAAGGGAAATACTTCTCAATCAGCCCATGCATCCTGAAACTGAAGCTATGCTGATGTTCGCTGCTCGACTTGAGCACGTTGAAGAAGTTATTAAACCCGCACTCAAACGGGGTACCTGGGTAATATCAGATCGCTTTAGTGATGCCAGTTTTGCTTATCAAGGAGGGGGGAGGGGAGTACCCATTGAAAAACTTGAACAATTGGAAAAATGGGTTCATGCAGACCTGCAACCCAATCTTACCTTGCTGTTTGATATCCCCATAGAGATTGCACGTAACCGGCTCAATAACAACCCAACTCTAGATCGTTTTGAGCGGGAACAAGGTGAATTTTTTAATAAAGTTCGTAACGCTTATCTCGCACGTAGTAAAAAACAACCTTCACGCTTTGTGCTTATTGATGCAGGAGTAACACCTTCAGAAGTAAAAAGTAATTTAGAGAAAATTATCTCATCTATCTAATATGGAAGAACTTTACCCTTGGCAATCTGAAATTTGGCAACGATTAAGTGGGCTACGAAACCGTTTGCCAAATGCATTGTTACTCAAAGGTGCAGAGGGTACGGGGAAACTAGATTTGGCATTAACATTTGCCCAATCCATTCTATGCGTTGCTCCAAAATCGACAGGTGTAGCTTGCCAGAACTGCTCGTCATGCCTCTGGTTTGCTCAAGAGTCAAATCCAGATTTTCGATTGATTCAACCAGATGCACTTTCAGTAACAGATGAGTCAACTGATAAAGATGTTGGCAAAAAGTTGTCGCGCGAGATATCTGTCGATCAGATTAGAGCACTTTCTAATTTTGTAAATTTATCTGCGCATAGTGGAGGTTACAGAGTTGTACTTATACACCCAGCAGAGGCTATGAACTCCAATTCAGCCAATGCGTTGTTGAAGAGTCTCGAAGAACCAACCGAGAAATTACTGTTCATACTAGTCAGTAACAAACCTCAACAACTTCTACCTACCATATTAAGTCGGTGTTTATGCCTTTCTGTATCCATGCCCGCTCTCTCGACAAGCGTGAGCTGGCTTCGCATTCAAGGTGTTTCAGAACCTGATATTGCACTTTCGCAAGCTGGTTTTGCGCCATTGTTGGCTTTAAATTGGGCAGGAGGTGGAGTGGGTACTGAGGAAGCCAACTCAATTTTAGGAGCACTAAAAAACTCGTCCAAATTTGACGCACTTGGCTTAGCAGACCAGTTGCAACGTACCTCACCCGTGCGTGTCATTCACTTTTTACAGCAATGGTGTCATGACCTGGTCAGCTTCAAACTGGCTGGAGAAATCAGATATCACCCAAATCAAAGTGATGTAATTGCACATTTGACTAGGAATATATCTACGACAACCTTACTTCGTTACATTAAGGAACTGCAAATTACTAAACGAGATGCACTTCAACCATTGAATCCAAAATTATTATTTGAAACTATATTATTGGGTTACCAACAATTATTTTTTGCATCAGATAAATCCTAACACTATGTTTATAGATTCGCACTGTCATATAAATTTTCCTGAGCTGGCTAATGATCTCGACACAATATTGGATAATATGAGAACCAATGAGGTCAGTAATGCCTTATGTGTCTCAGTAGATTTAGAAAAATTTCCAGAAATATTAAATATAGTCGAACAACACGACCACATATATGCTTCGGTTGGAGTTCATCCAGATCATGAGATTGAGAATGAGCCTACTCAGGAGGAATTGGTTCGCTTGTCCACTCACCCAAAAGTAATAGCTATTGGTGAAACAGGTCTAGACTATTATCGCTTGCAGGGAGACTTGGAATGGCAACGAACCCGCTTCAGAACGCATATTCGAGCAGCCGTTGAGTCTGGTAAACCTTTGATTGTACATACACGTTCTGCTTCTGCAGACACCTTAACGATCATGCGGGAAGAACGTGCGGACAGAGTAGGTGGTGTTATGCATTGCTTTACCGAGAGCATGGAAGTCGCGCTCGCCGCAATTGAGATGAATTTCTACATTTCATTTTCTGGCATTGTGACTTTTAAGAAGGCGTTAGAGTTAAAAGAAGTTGCTACAAAAATTCCACTTGAACGCATGTTGATTGAAACGGACTCTCCTTATCTGGCGCCAGTGCCCTATCGTGGCAAACTAAACCAACCAAGCTATGTGAAGCATGTTGCTGAAGAAATTGCCAAATTACGTGGCATTTCTTTGAGAGAAGTAGGGGAAACAACCTCATCAAATTTCAAAAAACTTTTTTTCCACTAACGCATTAAGCGCCGTGTTTTTCGAAACTGAACGTCAACATTTTTTTAGACCACTTAATGGCAAACGCAGAGAGCTTGTCGTTGCCTGTTTACATTCTCTATATGAACGGTTGCACGGACCCGGTGCTGATTACACTCACAATTTGACTCGTGACGATGTACGTGACATTTTAATTCCCGTCGTACAATTGACATCCCATGATTTGAGTACAGACGTTTTGGCAGTAGATGATGAGTTAGCTTCAATCGAATCTGGTGATGTACTTGAGTTGAGTGGTGCAGTTTTCCGCAGTTTGTTACGCGATGGCTGGTTGGAAATGTATGGTGATCGAGCAGGATTAGTGACCGCCTATCGATTTTCACGCATAGGTAAGTTATTTGCCGAGTCATTATGGGTAACAGATCGACCGCGAACCCGAAGCAGACAACGTAATGTTCGTAGTTGTCGTAACGCACTGGAAGCAGCTCTACGAAATAACGATGCTTATGATCTGGTTGATGCTTATGATTACGCCGAAAAAGTAATAAGTGATCTTTCAGAAGGTGTTAATTATTTCCAAGAACTTGTACGCCATATCATGATAGAGGCCACACATTCACCCTGGGATGATTTCATAGATTTTCTTGATCGTTTTGAGAATGAATTCAAAAAACAATTGACCGCTGATAGCGTCGAGCGCCATCGGCAAGCTATTCGTGAAAACTTGCATAAGATACAAAACATTACAAAAGAAAAGGCAACATTGATTGAGTTGCAGTTGAATGAAATTGCACACTGGGCACAGGAAGAGCGTAAAGGTAATTCAACTTTTAATTGGATCCTCGACCGTATCGAAGAAATGGTAGAAGCTGCTTGTACTACCAAGCAGCCGGAATTGATCAAGGCGATGAATGTATATATGCGCCAAGCAACGAATATTGTGCAACAGGCGATGATGTTGCGTGGCGGACAAAATCGTCACGCCTATAGCCGTGCAATAAAACAAACGGCAAAACTCGATGGAATTTATCAAAGCCAATTTCTCAATCGAATAGGTGAAGCTATGTCAAATAGTGAAATTCGTTTACTAGACCCGGCTACCCTTAAACTTAGATCATTCTCACAGAAACGGAAAGCGCTCTCGGTTACCATAGAACCTAAAGTCAGCCGGGATGCCCGTTTGATTGCAGCGCTAATGAGAGCCGAGGCAGCAGGATTTGCTGTCTCAAACGAAGATGTTTTGGTTGTTCTACATAACGAATTAAAATTGCGTGGCCGACCATTTTTACTCTCAAGCCTGCCGATTTTGTCAGCACGTGACGTACTTCAAGCGATGCAAGCCGTCGAAGCGGTTCGGGGTTCTCGAGATAAAATACTGACTGCCAGAAAATTGCCCAATAAGCTGGTGACTGAATATTACACAGGCAGTGACTATCAAATCGAATCAAGCCATGAATCTAACTAATATCATTACAGAGCAACTAGAGCGTCAAAATCTTAAACTGGAACGCTTCAAAGAAATAACCAGTCGCTTGTTTGCCTGGGGAATTATTGTGCGTGACGAAGATAATGTTGAACAACGGTATTACGACGATTCTCGCCGTATAGAAAATTTATTGACTGATTATTTTTCGGTGGCCGGATTTCGCCTGGTACACGACATTAAAAATGAATTTTTTCGATTATATGCTCCTGGTGTACAGATACCCGGACTTGCTGATGATGATCTGGAACCCCAGCCCACATTGCGAAGTAAGTTGTCAGCAGATGTTGTCGCTGCTGCATTAACCTTGCGCTTCTTATTCCAACAAGGGCTTGTAGAAGGGGGAGGGCGTATCACTGATTCTGGTGAAGTCTTAATACGATTTGAAGAGTTGGCAGCTACGCAACAAACCCAGCTTAAACGGCAATTACCCGAGTTGTCAGGAGACCGAGAAAAATTGATTAAAGAGTTAAGGCGTCATCGGATTATCCGAGTTGGGAGCAACTTCTCAATAGAAGATGAGGATGCTTTTATTGCAATTAGGCCTACCATTTTGGGAATTATTAGCGAAGATTCGCTTGCCGCAGCGCTTGAATTTGAAGCTGTTTCCGTAGAAAGCACGGTGGATTCGAATGATCAGAGCTCCCCAGCCAAAGAAGTGGAGGTGTAAGTGAAACTGGAGAAGCTAATACTGGTTAACTGGGGAGCACTGAGATCAGACGAGTATCCAATGGGAAACATGACATTGCTAACTGGTTCAACTGGATCAGGCAAATCCACCATGCTAGATGCGTTGCAGACGGTCATGACGGCAGCATATCAGAATATTTTCAACTATAACCCTGGCCAAGATGAAGTAACTCAAAATTCCCGGAACAGCAAAACCAAACGAACGATTTGGTCATATATAACCGGAGCTGAAGACAACCTGTTTGCAAGGCCATATGGCGCTCACGGTTATATAGCGGCGATCTTTAAACCCAGTGAAGGAGAGGAGGAAGGCGAAGTCTTTACCGCTTTGATCTCAGCTTCCGCTCGGGTTGATGGTTCCGGGGGACGAAGACAGGCCGTACCAGAGCGCTTGGTATTACTAATTGTTGATGGTGCGAGCCTAAGTTTAGGCGATTTAATGGTGCGCACGATCAATGACAATCTTGAGGTGATACCGGTAGAACAAATTGAGAGTCATTTGAAAAAAACTTTTGCCAATGTCACCAGTTTCCGTGATGCCAAACGAGAGTATCTTTGCCAACTGTATGGCCGTTTCAGAGGTCAAAGGTCAGTTACATTTGTCGAGGCCGAATTGGCTGCCAAATCTTGGAGCCAATCCATAGCTCACAAATCAATTGGAAGTGTGGATGAGCTTGTTAAAACCCAAATATTAGAGCATGACCCACAGCAATTGGTGCAACGCATTTCCCAAATTAGCGATTTAATGCGACAAGTACACAATTTAAGAGTGGAGGGTGAGCGCATAAAAGAGAATGTTGGGCGGCTTAATAAGATTAATAGTGCTGGCGAAAAAGTTACCCAAGCTATTGAATTAGCGATGCTATATAAAGTCGTTGTATCAAAGCTCGGACTACAGATTGATGAGCTGCAACTATCTAACGACAAAAAAACGATGCAAGAACTGCAACGTCAAATAACGCATGAAACGGCTCATGTTAGTAGGTTGCAATTTGATAAGAAAGCACGTAGTACCAGCCTCATTCAAATAGAAGCACGCTTGAACGGAATACCCGCTTCTGACCAAAAGCAGCGAATTGATGAGCGTTTACACAGTTCTCGACAAAAAGCCAAACATGCTTTATTAGCCATTGTCGAATCGCTTGGCGTAGCAGACTATTTGCACACGACGGTGAGAACCATTTCGAAGATGCAATTCCCCGTAACCCATCGATTGCTGATTGATGCAGCTAGTGAAGTAGCTAAAGCGATGCCGCGTTCACGGCAAATCCCATTTATGGAATTGCAAAAGAGATTTTCTGAACTTGACACAATGGCCATCGAATTTCCTCGTAATATTATTATATTATTGCAAGAATTTAATAACCTTGATGTAAATTTTAATAAACTACATCAAGTAGTTGCAGGTACCCAGAATAGTTTTGTTGCGGCTGTTCATGGACAAGTTGAGAAGATAAGACAAGAAATTGAAAACACTCAAAATCGAGAGAAGGAATTACTCGAGAGGAAGTCCAATCTTGCTACTGGGAAGGCAGACTACCCCAGAGACATTGGCATTGCGTTAAAAGCATTTAAAATACAATTGCCTGAAGCTAAAGCACATGTCCTATGCGATCTAGTGGAACCGATACACCCGGATTGGCAACCTGCAATAGAAGGTTATATAGGTGCTGCCCGTTTTAATATTATCGTTGATTCAAAATGGGAAGCAAAAGCAATTGAATTTGTAAAATCAAGACACCTCCGTGTCAGTGTTATCCAGGGTAAATTATGTTTAAAAAATGCCAAACCGGAAAGAGTTCACCCTGACTCTATAATTAATGAGTTAACTACAGAACATCCGGTTGCTAAGGCCTATTTGATTGATCTGTACGGTAGTGTGCTTAAAGTTGAAACCACTGCGCAATTAAGCAAAACACCACGTGGCGTAATGAAAGATGGCAAAGGATCGGGTTCGCGCAGTATGTACACGGTGAGTGTATCGTCACTGGTATTCGGAAAGTCATCGCAAATTCAGGCGCTAGAGCGAGTAGTTTCAGACCACATCATTATTGAAACACAGCTTCAGGACTTCCAAACACAACTCAAGCAGTTACAGCACATTTTGGAATTAGGAGGCTCAGTCAAACTGCCTGACTTCCATGAACTATCTAATTTGGATCGCTTGGTTCGTGAAATTGAATCTGCTCAATCTGACTTATCGCGCTTAAATCTAGACGAAGTAAACAAATTAGAAGGTGAAAGGGATTCTCTCCAAATGCAGGTTGACAGTATGGATACTGCCCTGGAGAAGACCAACCAACTCATTGGAAGCTTAAATGGAAGACTAAGTTTGCTTTCTCAAAATTTGGATCAAATTGAAACTGGACTCAGTACCAAAAGCCTACTGTTTGAAAATGGATTTAATAAATTAAATCAGTTATGCATAATAAATCCAACTCTTTCGCCTATCATATTTAAACAAAAAATCATTGAGTTGTGCGATATTCCTCAGACAAGTTCTGAACAAGCTCAAAGCCGTTTTCAACAGCAAATGCTCAAAGCAAGTGAGTTCAAAAGTGATGTAAAAGAATCTATCGCCGAATACAACCGTTTTGCAAGAGCCGAAGAACAATTACAATTTACAAACAGCCTGGATCACCGTAATGGAGATTTTATCGCCAGTTACGAATCTCTGGTTCAAATGTTAATGATAGTTAAAGACAAGCTAAATCTACAAAGTGATATCGGTTTGGTCAAAAATTTAGACCAATTACGCATATCAGAAATATCTTTCCGCGATGTTTTTACCAAGCAATTTTGTTATGAAATTCGAAACACTGTTGATGTTGGCATCAGAACATTAAGAACTTTAAATGTCGAGCTGGAAAGATTAAAATTTGGCACAGATAAATTCAGTATTGACTGGTCAGAATGGGTTCCTGAGTACAAAGCTTATTATGATTTTTTCAGCGCCGCTTATGACCTTTCCGAATCACAAGAATCTGGTGACTTATTCGGCACTATCGATCTTAGCCCAGTAAATCTTGCAGTTCGCGATCAGCTTGTGGGCCTGTTGCTATCAAATGACCAAAACACCGCGCTAAAAGAGTTACAACGAGTTGCTGATTACAGAAACTATCGCCGTTACGAAATATGGAAAGAGTCCGACAGTGGCTCTCGCGTGCCCTTGTCTGAATGGGGTACTGGTTCAGGAGGTCAACTTGAAACACCGGCATATATCATACGTGCTGCAATAGTGACGAACCGGCTCAAACATTTTGAAAAAGGCAACAACCTTAAATTACTTGTAAATGATGAGTCTTTCGCCAAAATGGATGAACGTCGTGCACATGACGTCATTAAATTTATTCGAGATAGTTTGGGAATGCAGTTAATCTGTGCCATGCCAACAAAACATGCAGGTGCAATCAAAAGTGAATTTACAAAGGAATGGTGCATTACCAGAACAGAGGCCGATAACAATGGGGAAGTAGACTTCATATCTGAGGCTGATGAAAGAGACTTGAACAGCGATGCATTGCGTATATTATGGCAAGCACAACGTGATCAAATTAGCCATCAAGCACGCATACACTTTGAAGAGGGAGAGGTCTGAGAGGCTTTTCTAAACCAGCGGGGTTGTTCTGCATATCCAATTTGAGCTTTTAGATATATTAATAAGACGTATGAATTGCAATACATTTACAAGATAAAAGTTAATTATGTTCATAAATTTTAAAACATTAAGCTTGTTGCTATTTGTTTTCCATTTACCTTTGAGTTTTGCTGATTCTGTTGATATTGAGAATATGTACTTCACCAAGGGAAAATATGAAACCCCCTTTAAAGAGTTGCAACTATTAGCACTAAAAGGTGACTCCAACGCTCAGTTTAAATTGGGAAATATTTATCACGAGGAACAATTCCCCGAAAAAAATGATTTGCTATCTTTACAATGGTACCGCAAAGCTGGAGAACAGGGACACATTGAGGCAAGTTATAAATTAGGCAAGTTATACGAATTCGGAATATCCGTAGACAAAGACCCGGAAGAAGCCCTCAAGTGGTACCGTAAATCTGGTGAACTTGGAAACCCAAAAGTTATCGTTTCATTGATTAACTTCTATAAAGATGGATATGAACCCTTAAATATTCAGCAAAATATGGAAGAAGTCAAAAAATGGAGAATTAAGCTAAATGAAGTTAGTGAGGCGAGTGAATTAAAGGTTGAAAACGAAAGAATATTAGCGTCACGAGTTAAAGCTGAACAAGAGAAAGCAGAGTTGGCAAAACAAAGAAATGATGCAATAAACAAAAAAATCAAATTATTAGAATACGAAGCCCAACAAAAATTGTTAGCTGTATCCAAAAAAGAAAAAATCAAAGCGGATAAAAGAAGACGAAAAAAGGAAAATGTAAAGGTGGCTATATTTAGAGAACTTTTACATACAGGAGATGAGACAAATTGCGGTGTTGTAATAGAGATAAATGCAAAACAAGTAAAAATCTCACATGTCATGTCTAATGTTGTGAATGATCATTGGGTAAATCGAGATCAAATATACCCAGCTGGCTACCGTTGTCAGATTGGAGTTGGGCAATCAAAAGCATCCCAGTAATTTACACCAATTGCTCATCACCTTGTTTTGAAAAATAATAGGCAAATTATGAAGAACTTGTTTAGATCAATATTAGCTACATGTTTTCTATTGTATGTACATTCAAGTTTTGCGGATTTTGATTCAGGTATAGCTGCATACAATGCGGGAGATTATGCAATGGCTTTAAAAGAGTTTAGGCCATTGGCAGCAAAGGGATTTCCTGGGGCGCAATACAATTTGGCCGTAATGTATCAGAATGGATTCGGTGTTACGAAGGCTTACGGTTTGTCCGCACAATGGTATCGGAAAGCCGCTGAACAAGGATTAGCGGCTGCTCAATATAATCTCGGACTCATGTACAACAATGGGCTGGGTGTTACAAAAAGTAATGAATCGGCAATTCAATGGTATCGCAAAGCTGCCGAACAAGGATTAGCAACAGCTCAATATAATTTGGGTTTTATGTACAAAAATGGACAAGGCGTAGACCAAAACAATGAACTTGCGATTCAATGGTTCCTAAAGGCGGCAAACCAGGGTCTTTCTTTTGCGCAAAACGGGTTGGGTCTTATGTACTCAACTGATGCAGGGGCTGTCAAAAAATTGGGTTTTGCACGTGAATGGTTTGAAAAATCTGCGCTTCAAGGAGATCCCTATGGACAAAGGAATCTTGGCTTACTATATCGAGATGGTACTGGTGTTCCCGTAAATTATGTTATGGCATATGCATGGTTAAATTTGTCTTCAATTGGGGGCCATCCAGACGCAGGTAAGGAACGCGATTCCCTTGAAAACATCTTGTCACCTAAGCAGATACAACAAGCAAAGGAAATCTCTGCAAATTGGAAAAAAGGTGCGCTTATCAAAGAAGTTCCTTACCAAAACATTACATCTAATAAGAATCAAAAGAAATAATCCGTAATAAGCGGAAGTAAATACTGTTATAACTTAATTTAGATGTTGCTAGAACTGGAAATTAGTATTTTGCTACTACATTTAAATTTCGCATAATGTATATTATGTTAAATTAAATTCCAGTCGCTTAATATGTAAATCAGTATTCACCCAAATTACTTATCAAGATTACTTTCTCAAGAATACTAGAGAGATACTTTGAAAATAATCGGAAAATTTACAATTACACTCATAGTGTTTTTTGAGTTAATTACCGCAATAGCAAGACCTGACATAATTCACAAGCAGGTTGAAGAAATTCGATTGCCAATTCAAAAGTTTTTTGCGGATAAAGATGCAAAAGAATGGTCCGACGCAAAAGATGTTGAACGTTCAATTTGGATGAATAAAATAAAACTACCATCTGATTGTTTAACTCCAAAAACTTCAATTCGCAAAATCGAATGCAACAATACAATAAAATTGCATTTGAAAGAATTTGAACAAAATTGGACAACCAAAGTCAGTTTGGGTTGGAAGCCAAATGCAATCAATAAATGATCCTTCCAAATTAGGAGGCATAATTAAATGTCTAATATACCAAGACAAGACGGAACTAACTAAACAATAAGCTTTCCTATGATGTACAATAAAACGTAATGACATTTTTACTTAGGTGCAGGCTTGCAGTTTTGCCTAAATGGTTGTTATGTTTTAAGAACCAAAACGATACCGGGGGCGACCTGGCTTCGACGTAGGTTGCAAAGCAGTGTGGCGCATACCGAGGACCCGCAACCTCGTAAATCAGCTGGAAAACCAATAGTCGCAAACGACGAAAAGTACTCTTTAGCCGCTTAGTCGGTTAGACCTCACACCCCGCTGTCCATGGAGGGGCTCAAGGCCGCAAGGCTGAGATGAGTGAGG
>Ga0315270_10001104_pt1 | contig 14345 bp, 12 predicted proteins | sample C1_bottom_MG_FD_204932 | JGI IMG/M metagenome (GOLD analysis project Ga0315270, IMG submission 204932) | Sediment microbial communities from Yellowstone Lake, YNP, Wyoming, USA - C1_bottom | ecosystem: Environmental > Aquatic > Freshwater > Lake > Sediment | place: USA: Wyoming | collected... | reverse complement strand
TTGCCAAATCTGTCAAACCCACCTGTGGAGAGCGTCGTCTGTTTCATCGTTCGGTTCCGTTTGTTCGTTCTTCGATGCTGACATTATGAATCAAAATCGTTCAGGACTTATTCAGAGATTCCCTAAACAATTATGCGATGCCAATTCATCTGGTTTGGACGGCGTGCCATGAAATCCAAGGTATATGGGAGCAGCTACTGTTACGAATGGACTCTCCCCAAGTTTTCTGACCGCATGGCCTTGGGTATTCAGTTCACCCAGTCGAATGGCTACATCAAATTGCCCCTCCACCAGATTGAGAGGTTGGTCATTCAGATTCAAATTAATTTGCAGAGCGGGGTGCAGGCTTTTAAACCGTGCCACACGAGGCGAAATAAACATCAGTCCAAACGGTACGGGCACTGCAATATTCAACATGCCCACCGTTAGCGAAGTTAAATCTGTAACCGCTGCATCCGCCTCTTCAAGATCGACAAGAATCTGCCGGCAGCGCTTAAGGTAATGTTGTCCTGTTTCAGTGAGCGAAACACTGCGCGTACTACGGCTAAGTAACCGCGCACCCAGCGATTTTTCAAGGGTCGTCATCGCTTTGCTAACTGAAGACTGCGTTACATCCAACTCGCGTGCCACCGCAGAAAAACTCGCACGCTCGGCGATACGCACAAACGTTCGAATTTGCATCAACTTATCCATATATATTGCTCCATTTATTCCTCCCAGGAATATATCATATATGCACCAACAGACTTCCGCATACCCTTGTTCCTGATTATTCTGCACCCCGAGTAACCAGTTACTCTCCTATTGAAAAATAACCCGTTCACCCTAACAAGGAATCATTATGAAAAAAATTTTGTTTGTACTGACCAGCCATAACCGTAAAGGCAACACCGGACACGCTACCGGTTTCTATCTCCCTGAAGCAGCACATCCCTGGCATGTGCTCCATATGGATGGTTTTGAAATTGACTTTGTCAGCCCGCAGGGCGGCAAGCCACCAATGGAGGGCGCAGATTCTGCCGATGCTATCAGCCAGCAATTTCTGGAAAATTCTGACGTTGCATCAAAACTGAACGACACCCCCACACCGGAAAAAATCCGCTCCGCAGACTATGCTGCTATCTTTTTTGTCGGCGGTCATGGTGCCATGTGGGATTTTGCAGAAAATAAGACACTCTCCACGATTGCCTCATCAATCTATGAATCCGGTGGAATCGTTGCTGCGGTTTGTCACGGCCCCGCTGCGCTCGTGAACTTGAAGCTATCCAACGGGGAGTATCTGGTAAAAGGTAAACAGGTTGCTGCATTTACGGATGAAGAAGAACGCGCAATCAAATTGGACAAGGTCGTGCCATTTTTACTCGCAAGCACCTTGCAGCATCGAGGGGCAAAGCACATACCTGCCCCAAACTGGCAAGCCAATATCATCGTGGATCAACGTCTGGTCACAGGGCAGAATCCCGCTTCAGCAGTAGGTACAGGCAGGGAAATATCACGATTACTGCAAGCCTGATTAATCAACAACAAGTGCAAGTCTCGACAGAATTTGTCGAGACTTACACTTGTTGTTGAGCGATATAAATCACGTGCAACTTATGACTACACCATGAGCCAAACCCTTTTGCACACACCGGTGATTACCACCTTTTATTGGAACATAAAGTGTCATTACATTGTTGCCGGTAACCATGCCGTTTGACATCATGGTGGGAGATTTTGTATTTGGGTAAATGCTTGGTAGGATATGAATTCGTTTTACCAATCATCCTTCCCATTAGCAACATCCACTCTAAACACAACGCTTGAGGCAGTAATCATTCTAAAACCGACACCGCAAGATTCTGACCAGGTATTTCCAACGTCCTGCTTCAGATCGGCAATGCTACCGACAATTAAATATCAAACAAGGATTTTGTTTATCGTTAAATCACTTTAAAGTGCTTGTATCAATTACGATCAATTGTGTGGCTCCGCCGACAAATAGCGTTCCTTGATCGGGCGTTAATGTCATTGCAACATTTCCAGCTCCTGGTGTATCCGGAATATTAGTGCTTGCAACCTCTACAAAACCACCTGTTCCATTACCCGCATTCAAATTATATTTTTTGATAGCCCCACCGACAGTGGCAGACTCGTAACTATATGCAACGGTGCCATCCCCGTTAACCACACCGCCTAGACTCGTGGCCGGGAATGTACCCAACAGGGTCAAATTACTGTCGTAGATATTTCTGCCGATCAGCACTTTATTGCCACTTATATCAACCGATACCGTAGTGCCCATGGTTGACAAACCAGACACTGTCAGTCCCCCTGTACTTGCGTTGTACATTTGCACTTGGCTGCTTACGTTGCGACTCACGAAAAATATTTTTGAACCATCCAGTGATGCCTTGGCAATTCGCTGAGCCGAATCAAATCCATTCGAATATGCACCCGGAAAATCAAAATTATTCGCAGGTACATCATAACGACCAATTCCATTTTTTTCCGTAAACAATAATTTTCCATCATTCGCAAATGCGCCTGAGCTGTATGTCACTGCAGCACTGGCATTTCCAGACAGCCTGAGTGTAGACAACTTGGCAGGATCAATTTTAAGGATGTTACCCACCGACTGTTGGACAGCGTAAATCGACTTACCATCCGGCATTCGACCAACACCACCGTATTGAATGACGATATCGGAGGCATCTCCCGATACCCACTGAGCGGGGAAAGACGGCGGCACAGCATCATAAAATTTCCAGCGACGTATTGCCGTGCTGCCATCAAAATACACAAACAAAGCCTGTAATACGTTATCGTAAAACAGGTCTTTCACAGGTAACCCTGCACCTGGAATAACGGCATAAGAATAACCAATTGGATCCCTAACCGACAAGGTTGCGAAAGTAACAAGTGTGCTTCCGGTTCCATGAATATTTACCGGGTAATCACCTGCAGCCAATGCGCCGTAGCTTGCCTTTATTTCTGTGTCACTCAAGATATTAAATGAAGTTGCGGCGCTGCTGCCAAACTGAACACTCGGATTAACCAGAGACTGAAAACCTTTTCCCCTTATTAGAACGTTGGCAGTACGATTTGTCACCCCCTCAAAAGGCATAACATAACTGACCTGTGGTTTTGCTATCGTTAACGCAACCGGAATCTTGACAGCAGAGACACCTGATTCAGAAGATGATACAACGACATTTCCACGATATTGCCCGTTAGACAAAGTATCAAGTTGATTCTGTTTTAATGAAATAGTCAGATTGTTTGCGTTTCCAGTTACACCATTTGCTGGCGTTACGTCCATCCAGGTCTGGTCAGACGTTGCACTCCATGTAAGACTCGAATTCAAATTACTGCCAATCGTAATATTTTTAGTCTTGTCTGCGTTTGTTGAATTTGCATCTATATTAAAAACAACGTTCGAAGGTGTAATCAATGCAGTACTAACCGTCAAACTCACGTTAACAGCAATCTGCCCGCCATCATAGTCAATATAAACTAAAGCCGCGTATTGACCAGGTGGTAAAGAAACAGCACTCGAATTAATGTTGAAATCAACAACGTTGCCCCTTGCTATCAGGGACAACCAACTCACTGATCCATACGTAAACGCATTATTTATCGTTACTTGTCCGACACTGCGCGTAAGGGTGATGGACTGTGTATCGGACGGATGGCCCTCATACATTGTAAAAACAGCAGACTGAGAAGAAGCGGTTGCCGCTTCAACAACCGTTAACGTGACCGGAATATCGACGTTGTCCATGAGCCGGTTCAACACATTGAAGGATGAAATACGCAATGTCGTGCGATATATTCCGCGTGAAAGGCCGGATGAATTAACACTGATATTGGCCGTGATAGGATTGGAAGAACCAATCAATCCAACGCTTAACCAAGCAGGTAACAGTTCACTGTTAGTTGAACCATATCCAATCTTGTTCACTTCTACACTTTGCCAACTAATCTTATAAAAATAACTGGATGAAACACTGCTCTCTTTAAGCGCAATTTCAATTGAAGACGCATTAACAGCGAGGCCACTTCCTCCCAATGCAGAGGTGCTACCGCCAGCTGATCCACCACCGCCTCCGCCACAGGAAATTAATAGCGAAATGAGCGCAAATTGAACAGATAGCCTACCTAAATTGAACATCATACAAACCGTCTCATTTCTTAAAAATTGCAGTGAGTAACTAGTTAAAGCGTTAGTGTTTATTTTTGCTTCAAATCTATATTGAAATGAAATTTTGCCGCGAATCCTAACAAAATAACAAATTCTTCGCCTAACTATTATTACCTATATTGAAATTTATAATAAACAATAGGATACACACTTAAACCTTACCAATTCCTGTACCTAATTTTTTAATGCAGTTCACAAATGAATGATATTTTTATCACTTAAAACTAAAGATGCACCCCATTTGAAAATCAACGTACCGTGGTACATAATTTCGCAAAAATATTACCTGCTAAAATGGGCCTAAAGAAATCCAGATCAATATCTATTTCGGTATACACTATTTTTTCCAGTTAATGTTTCATCAATGCGAGAGGAGAACAGGTGAACAAAATTAATGAGCCGACCATATGGTTGACTTTAGGCATTCTTCTGCTCGGCTTGAGTGCTATTCACCCACATGATTACACCACCTGGTGGCTGGAAACTATGCCGATTTTTATCGCAGTCCCTATACTGATGGCGACATACAAAAGTCATATACTGACGCCACTGGTGTACCGCCTGCTTTTCGTACATGCGCTCATCCTCATGTTGGGCGGTCACTACACCTATGCAGAAGTGCCACTAGGATACTGGATGCAGGACTGGTTTCATTTCACCCGTAATAATTACGACAAGATAGGTCACTTTGCACAAGGGTTTGTACCTGCTTTGTTATTCCGTGAATTATTGTTATGCCATTCCCCACTTCGGCCTGGCAGGCTTCTCTTTACACTGGTATCTGCCTGCTGCCTTGCGGTAAGCGCCAGTTACGAATTCATTGAATGGGCGTCTGCGCTATTACTCGGACAAGGAGCCGACGCTTTTCTTGGTACACAGGGTGATGTATGGGATACACAGTCGGACATGCTGATGGCACTGATCGGAGCGGTTAGCGGACAAATGCTATTAGTGAAATTACAAAACAAACAATTGGAACGGCGACCGGCTTAAAAAAAGCCGTTCTACTTTTAATCTGACCGATTAGATACAAAGATGGCGTAAAATTTATACGCTCTAATTTTTTGGCCAGGCTCTATTTTCTAGCCGGCCAAACCCCATCCATTGACCCGCTTCACGAAATACTACTTTACCAAAGGTACATACAAACTTATAGATTGATCACGCCATATAGGCAAAATTTAATTAAGATTCATGCAGTGTGTGCACGTAGCCACACACTGCATGAATCTTAAATTACCGTATAGTCACTATCCGAAGTAAACATTAACTTCCGGGTGTCGGTGGCGTTACATTGACAAAATCAACCGCATTATTCTTTGATTGCGCCCCCGATACAGTTCGCATTAATGAATGCACACTTGAAGTTAGATTGGGTGCCGCAGCTACACCCCAAAAACAACTTGCGGCTGCACCATATCCTACAAAATCAACGATTGCGGTATCGGTTGGACAACCACCACTTAGTACGGTAGCGCTGTTAACTAAAGCAATTTTAGCGGCAGTATTACTGACAGAGACAGTGTCGGAAACATTTGGAGTTGGCAATACGGCTCCGCCAGTAGAACTTGCACTGAGCTGAATTAAATAATACGAATTAGCACCAACCGATCCGGTCAAATTAACTGACCTCCACGTATTACCGATAGCAGAAGCATATTGCAAACTCCACCCAGTTAAATCAATTACGAGACTGGATGTATTTCGCAGCTCAACAAAATCATGATCAAATGCTGAATTTAAAGAACTACCTCCGCCAAATATTTCGTTTATTACAAGGCGCTGAAAGAGTACCGAAACAGTATAGTCAACTGTTGACTTGTCGACCGCTGTCACAGTGTAAATTACTGCGTTGGTAAAATTATTTGGCGTGGTACCACTTACCTGAGCAGTATTACCCACTTTTACTCTCGAACCAGTCGTATCAAAAGTGGCTATCAGTGCACTTAGATCTGTTCCGCTCGGCATCACGACTACAATCGTTTTGTTTGCTTCGTCAATGGTACCGGCAACGCCATTTAGTGAAAACGCCGCGATTGATTTACTAGAATTTGGTGGCGCTGTGGTGTTTCCGCCACCTCCGCTGCCCCCACAGTTTACAAGTGCAACGCTAATAATAGAGAAAAATACTAATGAAAATACGTGATTGAAAATTTTTGAAGTGAACATTTTGATCTCCCAAATATAAAGAAAGAGACGGTTAAATTATACTCCTCAAGAAAACAATTTGATTGATGATTCTACTAAAATTAAGCGAATACTATACAAATTTAGTTGTATTTAAAAAATTGTCAAACAACTGTCAAACCCAAAGAACACCAATCTTGCATGCCACCGCGGTACCATTTTAATTGATTGACAGGGTAACCTAGAGAAAGCAAAGTTCGAATGTAGTTTGGCGTCTGCCCGCACCATGGCCCATTACAAAATATCGCAACGGTATACGCAGCATTGAAATTAAGACACCCTTCCAATTCCTTCACCCCGAATAACTCAAGCAATTTAACTTTTACTCCCGGCAAGTCCGTGGCTTCACCAGCCATGTTTTGTGCATAAGGAACACTCACTGCACCGGGTATCGTCGCTTTCTCATACCAGTCTGAAGTTCGTGAATCAACGACAACAAGCTTGGATTCTCCATTGCGTATTCGCATTAAATAATTCAGCACTTCCAGTTCACCCAGTGTTTCGACACCTGGTGCCAATTGCATAGGTTGAACACAATAAGGCGGACATTTTCTTGCGATTAAGGCAAAGTCTTCTCTTATCGTAGCCAACGCATTGGATTCACGTTTAATCGTAATAATATTGCCCTTGTGAAGGACATCTACAGTAGCAATACTTGAGGAAATATTGTATTCGTTCATAGTCGAATCACTAAAGTAAAGGGGGAAAAATTATATAGAAAATTTGCTATCTGTATAAAGAATGTAAGCGTCCAGTATGATTTTAGTTAATAACACGTTTGAACGTCTGACACTGATGTTTCAAGCTAGAAATTCAATAAATTTAGCTTGTCGCTATTAAATTATGGTTTAATTGGAAGATTTTCTACTTGAAATGCGTATTACCATGTTCGAACCATTCCGATCTACACGCACACGCAATGTTCCCACTAAAATAAAAGGAAATTAATAATTATGTACAAAATGATGAGAAATATAATTGTATTTACAGCAGCAATGGCAATTTGCAATTCCACCTTCGCTAGTGATGCAGCCATACCTGACGACCACGTTTCGTTAACTATATCGCCATTACACCTGGTTACATCGATAGTTGAGGTAAATGGCGAATTCAAAGTAGACAAAAATTTGGGTGTAGCACTGATATTAGGCTCGGGTACTTTTAAGACCACCACTGTAGGTAACTCTACAATTCAAGGTGACACATATTCAATACGTGAATATGGCTTCCAGGTAAATTATTATCCAAATTCAAATTTCAGCCAGGGTTTGCAGTACGGAATAGAGATCATGAAAATTGACCTCGATTTGATTTCGAGCAACAACATCAAAAGCTCTGGTAGCGGCGTCGCATTTGGCCCGTATCTAGGATATAAAACTGATCTTGGTATCGGTTTAATTTTAGTATCACAAATCGGCTATCAAGGTTACAGTGTCTCTGCGAAGGCTCAGGATAGCAACGGAAATACCGCCAGTGCAGCGGGTGGAGGGGGTGGGTTACTGTTAAATTTAAATTTAGGGTTTAACTTTTGATAGGCGGGATCAGCTCTAAAGTGCAACGATGACAATCTGCTTGCAAAATTTATACTTAGACAAAATCAACTACTCATCAAACTTTAATGCTCATGCGCACCAATGAAGGGAGGATTGCTGCGCATTTTACTCGTAACATTAAGCGCCGATTCATAGTCCCTGCTACCCGAGTACATCAGAGGTGAATCAAAGAGCAGCGTGAACCTACGCTGTAAAAAACAGGAGCCATCTTTGATTTGTATTTTAAGCTCCACTTAACTTCCCTTAATACCAGCTCCTCTCAATATCAAAAACCAGATTATTTTTTTATTGCTAATAAGTGTATTTGAAAACACTTGGTTTCATGATTTTTTTGTTTATGAATTCCCTTGCAGCTTTCTGGGTAATGGAAGTTAAAACCAAAATAGAAAGAGAATTTGCACTGTGCACATCTTACAAAGAACGCTGTAATAAATACATAAGTAAGCGACCCCGATCCGTTGCAACATACGTCATTGCACGTGTTCATCCAGCATCCGTACACACTCTGCCATGACGGACTCACCCACTTCGGAGTGGTAGCGCGAATCCAGCGCTTCTTGCAACTCGTGGCTGACATATAGCCCCGCCTCGCGTGAAGTGGTCTCGGCAATCTGCCGCGCCAACTGGTCGCTCAATTCAGAAAGCTGCTGGCGCTGTGCCAATGGCAGTTTGCGTTTGCTCCGGGTCAACCAGTCTGCTGCGAGTGTGGCACCCTGTGCCAAGGTTAACCATTGGCCATGCTCATAGAACATATTCAGACGCTCCGCCACCAGCGCGAAAATGAGCGCAACCAATACACCACGTTCGACCTCATGGGCGATGGTGTCTTTTTGAACGGTCATGGCGTTGTTTCCTTCAAGGTGTGGCAATTTGGAATGGTATTATATTTGAACCAGTGTCCTTTATTTTCCGTGTCAAAAGTAAAGTGACACCCATGATGTTTATACGACACATCATCTTGCAATGGAAAATTCTTCTTCAGTTCTTCGCAGCTTCACAAGCTGCTCCACGACAGATCAGATAGATAGAAACACCATGGTTACGTAACTCTCTTAACAACGTTCCCGGAACTTCAGTTGCGGAATGCGCAATTACAATCCCTTCCTTAAAGTCAACAGGTGGAAAGGTAAGCGCTGGATGATTGATACGCATGCTGTCGATATAAGCTACAACAGACAACCCAACTGCAGTTACGTTACTAACGTAAAGTGGAATATGTCCATATTTTATCAAAATCTCACTAGCCATTTGCGCATAATTTTCACCACGAATGAGCATTTGATAATACGGAATAATTACTACACGTGCCACCAAACCAATACCTAACATCACTACAATCCATTTTTTAATTTTAAAGGGGCTGCTTTTTTTCACGACGAGGTAAGCCGCCGCAAGCGCAACAAAAGCAAAAACCGGAATCACGTAACGAACACCGCCTTGTGGCGCGATGAGATAAGGCAAGAAATTCGCCAATGCAATTAATAACGACATGCGCACTGCCGAATATTGCCAAACATTCTCACGTTGACGCACCCATAAATAAGCAATAAAAAAACTGGAAGGCATCAAACGCAGAAACATTTCCATGGGATATACCAACAACCTTTTTATGTAGTCTCCAACATTCAGGATCCCCAATTTTTCCACCATATCATTGCTCATTTTTGCATGCTGCGCGGCATCATGTGTGCCCAGTTGAAGCCAGACAAAAGGTAACAATGCACCCAGCATATATATGACCCAAGCTCTTGGGTTGAGCAAAAAGCGCCGAAAATTCGAATCGACCATCAACACCAACATGGATATACCGAGAAACAAATACACCGTAAACGCTTTGGTCAAAAAGGCTGCAAAAGCGGCTATTAGTGCAAAAATAAGTAATGGATAACTGTTCCGTTGACATGCTACCCACGCCTGGGAAATAGCAAGCACAGTAAACATCGCAAAGAGTGGGTCCGCATACGATTGCCAGCCATGGTCCAGCATAATATCTACTGTCACCAAATAAAGTATGGAGGCCACCCATGAAGTGGTTTTGTCTCGCCAAAGTTGCTGCGCTAACCATGCAATGATCAAGCTTGTCGTTACCGTTGCAGTGACCGTGACAATACGCGCAGCAACGAGAACATTTTCCCATTCGATAAGATTGGCAATCGGGATCATCAGCCAATTAAACAAAGGTGGACGCCCCGTACCACCAGCGCCACTGGTGCCATAAAGAACCGTGCTCAGATACTCATGCCGTTGCCACATTTCCATAGAATTAAGTGTAAAGACACCCTCTTCCCCCACGTAAAAATAAAAGAGTGTCGGTATAAAACTCAAAGCTGCTAACGCAAAGAGTATTGGAAAAGTATTCAGCCTGGCGAGAAGTTTCATTTTTACATTACCTTCACGATCAAACAATTCAGATTAAATAGCGGAAAAGACAATCTAAGCAATAGCAAAGTACTTTAAAATCAAACTATAACTTGGCTAAAAAATGCTGAACGTCAAATATCTATGAAATATATTATAAATACAATATTCACCGCAATTATCTTGATGTTTCCATATTCAGCGAGTGCAGATACATTGACCTTGAAGGATGGTTCCACTATCAGGGGTAAAATCACAAATATTGGCACCACAGAAATTGTTATCAGTACAGTAATTGGAGAAATCTCCATTGCGGGTGAAAAAATCCTGACTGTTGATTGGAGCGAAAAGGATGTGTTACCGAAAGATTTAAATTCAAACTTAACACCGGCTCAAGATCAGCAGCTTACCGCAGTTTATCCTGATTTAACCTATGCTGAAATGCACCTGAAAAAGCTGACTGGGGCAGGTGGAGGATTTTTATTCGGCATGAGTGATGAAACTGCGGGTATTAGCGGGTATTATGAAATCAACCTTAATGAAATTTCACAATTACATATACAATTAAGCTCAACTTCAAGGCAACCCAATGTGCCCCTATACAACGTTAGCAATGCAGGCGAAGATGTCGGGAATGGCATTTATATAGCTTCAGAAATTGATACTTTAAAAGTATCGTCAACTTTTCGTGTATTTCCGAAAACGAATTCAGGTTTTTACTTGGGAATTGGCGGGGGTGCATTTATTTCTACCTTCAACCTCAAAACGATTTCCACATACGATAAAGCCTTAATCAAATATACTTCATCGCCTTACCCTTATAGCTCAAAAAACAGCGGAATATTTGCTATGGGTGAAATTGGCTGGCAGGGTAAAGACGGTTATTTTTTGCATATCGGTTATCAACCAGCTGTTATTGTGTCGTCCCATGACAACTTTGATGCAAACAGTATTCCAAATGCTACAAGTTATCAAAATGAAATAAGTAATGTACATGAGAAGCAAAAAGCTCTGAGTCAATTTAGCATTGGATTTAGCTTGTTTTTCTAAGCCAAATACATTCAATTTCAATGCATATTTTCACTATCCCTTTAATGCAAAACTCGGTCAATATTTAAGATTGGCAGTCTAAATAGGGACACCACTTACTATCGCTGATATTGGGTTATATCCGTGTTTTTCCTTTGCAGATACTTTAAAGCAAAAAGATGGAACCACAATTACAGGGGAAATAATAGTTTTTGGTGAAAAAAATACTGTCATCCGACGAACAATGATTGGAAAACTAACGCTTGATCGACAAAAAATTGCAATGGAATATGACTTTGATCAAGCCACGCTGCCATCAAATTCAATATCTGAAATTATAACAATCCTAGATAAGGAATAATTTCCTGAAACAATAATTGAGACAAATTTAAAAATATTTCCGGGAAATATACGCAAGGTGTAATGTCCGGACTAACCTTAGGCAATGGTATTGGGCTATTTATTTCATACGATCACACGCTTAGCTGGTAACTCACCTTCAGTACGACTCAAAAACGAATAGTTTTTTGCCGGAGACGAAAGATCAATAAATACATTTTCGTTTGCATATACATCAATCAACACTCAAAAATTTTGAGCAACGTACCGGTATTTTCCTTTTAGGACAAATGGATTTTTCATTGGAACCGGTGCCGGAATTTCAAAATCAAACTTTAAGATTGATAGAATTTAAACGGCAGATTTTACTGACCCCTTCAATCCAAGTTTTGCAAGCTATAATTTTGCTTTTCACTCTAGCCAACACAGTGCCTTTAATTATTGCCGAATTGGGTTTACAAAGTAGAAATTTCAGTGAAAATAATTAGTTATATGGGCACATTGGACTTCAACTAGCCAAATTTATCTTTACCAATGACAGCGTTAACATAAATGATTTGATGGCTTCACCCTACGCAAATCAGATCATTGAACTTCACGAAGCACAGAAACTTATTAACCAGATTGAAATTGGCTTAGGCTTTTATTTTTGAATTAAATAGTCGCCAAAAATCTGATTCAGGACTAACCCAGACTCTCAATTTTCTACTTGTTTCACTGAACCGCTGCACGAATCCTATCCATCTTTTCGATAACTGCCTGATACAAGTCATGATCTGTATCAGGGTTATTACGGTCTGGATGGTGGGCACTGCGAATTTTTTTCAGTGCACTCAAATCGTCTGGCAGATCATGTACTCTGGTTACCCGATCACCGTTTTTAGCCATCACGCGCTGAAGCTCAGCCTCTGCACCCTCGCGCGTGTCATACAAGTGCTTGCTTCCAAGCCGCCAGCCATCCTGATTTTTGCGCGGAGAAAGCTTTTGCTCACCATCAAACCAAATCCATTTGCCGGTCTCAGCATCCAATTCAAAATGAACAGTGTTAATGCCGTAAGTGTAAACGGGGCGATTAAGCTTTTTGGCAAATAAATTGAGGTTGACGATCGTCCCCACCGTAGCAAGGAAATACGCACCTGACTCATGCGGGCAGAATGCGTTGCCGTGCTTTGCTTCAGGCTTGCTGTCGTTACTTGACGAATTCATTGCAGCCATGCGGCTGAGTGCTTTGCGTTGTGCGTTGGTCACTGCTATTACTCCTTAAATATTTTGTAAAACCCTCTGGGCTCACCCACTGGATTCCCTGATTCCCAATCTACAGCGCTGTCTAAACAGCGTACGTGGAAAAGCAAAAGGCCATCGCTATGGATGGCCTGATCACTTGCTATATCAATCGCCCCTATAAGAGTTCGAATCCATGATGGGGCGACAAACCTTTAAATCAATTAAATCAGTTGCATGATTATACTTTAAACGAGGTAAATTTTCTTCACTTTAGCTATGCCAGTACAGACTAGACCGGAAAATGAAGTGACTTCTCGACGCCTAACGACTTATTACTTTTGCTTGATCCATTCGGATTAAATACATATAAAAGCTGATTCCGGTAAATTAGCCTGCTAATTTATCGCATATAAGCAAAGCCCTCTTCTTGCTGCAAGCGGACGATCTCCGCATCCGCCATTGGCACCATTTTGATAAAACCGTGGATATCCTTCGGCTTGAATCCTTGCAACTGTGCTGAAGCTTTGCACATCCTGAACTCAACCACATTTCCTTGCGACAAACTTTGAGAGCGAACCATCAAATCCTTGTACCTGGCAAAATTCCTGCTGGAGAAAAAAGGGATAGCCTCTCCATGAATCATGATCACAATTTTAGTGTCAAACGGGTCGGCGCCGTTCAACTTGCTCATAAAACTAGCCCGGTCGAGTATGCTCGTCAACTGATCCGGCGAACCATAGGTTGTATCGAAGACTACTTTTTGCTTGCTATACTCCCGGTCTATTTCACTAGCGCCTCCCCAAGGTAAATTTAACTCTTCAGCATGGAGCATGGGTGAAGTGAAAATATATATTGCGATCAGGCTGAGTGAGAGATACTTCATCTGCGGCTCCAGTTTTGGTATTGGTTTAAATTTCAATTCAATTATAAAATCACGGAAACCATGTTACCTGATTCAAATAAAGGTGATGCCTTCCTTATTATCCTACCTTAACCGCCGCCAATATATGATCTGATAAAGAACAGCCTAATAGACAGCGGCAAGCATTACAGCATGCCGAGCCGAATCACATTTACGTTTTGCAAAAATATGACTTTAATTATCAAGCTGTCCCTGCTTTTATCAGGTTGAAATAATAAGTGTTAGCGCGACAAGCCTTCGCAAAATTATTATCCCGGTTAATTATGGTTTTCTAATAAACAACCATGTAAGCACTCGGCTCGCGTCAGGTGGTATGATCGCTGGCCAAACCACGCAGTTCGAATCATTGTTTTAACCCAGAAAGTGAACATGAATCTCGAAAAAAATATTCAAGCAAAGTTACCCCCATCAGTTGCTCTCGACATCTTCGAGCGTTCCATGGTGGGCATGGCGATCACTTCGCCGGAAAAAGGCTTGGTTGAAGTTAACGGACGGCTCTGTGAAATGCTGGGTTACTCCAAAGAAGAGTTGGCGCAAATGACATGGGAGG
>Ga0315270_10001103_pt1 | contig 14348 bp, 11 predicted proteins | sample C1_bottom_MG_FD_204932 | JGI IMG/M metagenome (GOLD analysis project Ga0315270, IMG submission 204932) | Sediment microbial communities from Yellowstone Lake, YNP, Wyoming, USA - C1_bottom | ecosystem: Environmental > Aquatic > Freshwater > Lake > Sediment | place: USA: Wyoming | collected... | reverse complement strand
CTTGCGGTCAGTCACTCGGAAACGGGCGCCCATGCTACATCTGATGCGTCAAACTCGCCTTAGGTTCAATACTGGCGCGGGTTTGATTCACAAATTTGATGTCGCCAGGTTGTGCGACAGGCTCAATGGTTCCCTACATATCAGGTTCCGCACTTCCTCCAATAGCGCCTAACCTTCCGCTCAACTCGGACTCCGCCTGCATTGCCTTTCGCTCTCTCTCGTCTTCTCGCTACCTCGGCTTCGTTCGGCATCTCGGTGCAGGCGTGGCTGGTTAGCTTCCACCGTTAGGCCTCAATGAAACCAACCGAAGACTTCATCGATGTTGAGCCCATTCAGGCTCAGATCATTGCATGTCCAAAGTGCGGTCAGAAAAATCGGATTCCCAACGATGCTAGAACTCGATTTCGTTGTGGTGCATGCAAGTTTGAGTTCTCGCCTTCATCCCCGTTTTCCAGAACTGCTTCATTTTTCTTAAAACTTCGATCTCTGAACATGCTGCCAAGGGTTCGGTCTCATATTGCCAAATATCGGTATTGGTATGCCCTTGGGGCCCTCGCTGTTTTTGGCATACCAGCCATAAGGCAACTTTCAAAGCCTCGCCCTGGTCCAATGCCTTACCGAGCGACTCCTCCACCTGACCAGGTTTTGTTATCACCTCCACCCCTCGTCCCAACGCAAGTCCGACCTCTACCATCAAGATTCATCTATGTAAGGCCGGCGACAACTCCGAACAGTCAACCATGGCCAACTCAGGCCTCGTACATCAAGGGTTTCCCCCGATTACGAGAAAGTGGATTGTCGGAGGTTACAGTCGACAATTCTCAAAACGATACTGATGTCTTTGTAAAGCTTGTATCCCTTCAAGGCCCTAATGCATTTCCAGTTCGGACTTTCTTTATTCCAGCAAATGCGACTTTCACCATAAATAATATTTCTGTCGGAGCTTACGACATCCGATATCGAGATTTGGCAAACGGAACATTGTTGCGGTCAGAATCGTTTAGACTCGAAGAGCTTCAATCGCAAGGCGGAATACAATACAGCACCATCACAATGACCCTGTACAAAGTGGTCAATGGCAACATGCACACCTATGCACTCTTAGAAGAAGAGTTCTAGGGTTCATCGGCCTAACCCTCCGCCCAACTCGGACCCCGCCTGTATTGCCTTTCGCGCTCTCTCTCAGCTTCCTGCTTCCTCAGCTTTGTTCGCTAACCCTCATCGGTGTTCATCAGCTTTTATCGGTGTTCATCGGTGTTCCATCTTTTCGCGCTAAGGCTGAATAGACCTCCGGCCTTCGATCCTTGAGCGCCGGAAACCGCTCGCGCCAGGCTCTCAGCGCCGAAAGGTCGATGTCCCCCACCACCAGTCCTTCGGTGGCACCTCCTTTCGCGGCCACTTCTCCGAACGCATCGTGGAGCGCGGAGGCGCCGGGGTAGTCGAGGCCCATCGCATCGCGCCCCACGCGGTTGACGCCGCAGAGGGCCATCTGGTTCTCGATGGCACGGGCGGCCAGGAGGGTGGACCAGGCGGCGATGCGCCGGGCGGGCCAGTTGGCGGGCACGAAGACCACCTCGGCGCCCTTGGCCGAGAGGGCGCGGAAGGGCTCGGGGAAGCGCAGGTCGTAGCAGATCTGCAGGCCGCAGGGGATGCCATCGATCTCGAACACGGGGCAGTCCTCGCCGCCCGTGTAGTGCCGGTGTTCCTCGCCGTAGGAGAAGGGGTGGATTTTGCGGTAGGCGGCGATGAGCGATCCATCCGGCGCTGTAACAAAAGCCGCGTTGCGCGGGTGGGGCGCGTGGGCCTCCACCACCGAACCCACGAGGTAGAGGCCGAACTCCCGGGACAGCGCGGCCACCGCCTCCGTGGTGGGGCCGGGGATGGATTCGGCGAAGGGTTCCGGCGCCATGGTGAAGCCCAGGGTGAACAGCTCCGGGAACACGGCCACCCGCGCGCCCGCGCGGGCCGCCTGCGCCACGAAGCCCCGGGCCCGGTCAAGGTTGGCCGCCGGGTCCTGCCAGACGGTGTCCTGCTGGATCAGGGCGACGCGAAGGGTGGTGGGATGCATGGCGCAATCCTAGGCGCTTCGGTGGTCGATTAGGAATCCGAACCTTCGATCCGGTTCCTTCCGGCCTCCTTCGCGCGGTAGAGGGCTCCATCGGCGCGATGGATCAAGGTGTCCACCGTGTCGCCAGGTTTCCATGGCGCGAGGCCAAGGCTGATCGTGATGGGATACGGTTCGCCGTTGAGTGTGCGCAGGATCACCGAGGATTCGATGGCGGCACGCAACCGCTCAGCGACGGTGTGGGCCGTCGCCAGGTCCGCGCCCGGAAGCAAGGCGATGAATTCCTCACCGCCGTAGCGGCCCACCACGTCATAGACCCTCAGGGTCGCGCGGATCTGAGTGGCGATGGCCTTGAGGACTTCGTCCCCCGCCTGATGCCCGAACCGGTCGTTGACCTGCTTGAAGTGGTCGATGTCGAACATGACGCAGCTCAATCCCTCTCCCACTCGCCGCGTGCGTTCACACTCTTCCTCAAAGCGTTCCATGAACTGCCGGCGGTTGAAGAGACCGGTCAGAGGGTCTGTGGTGGCCAAGGTTTCCAACAGATGGCGAGCCACGGCAAGCTTGCGTACCAGCTGCCGGAAGAAGAGCGCCACAAGGCCCAGGAGAAACCCCGTGGTCACCAGGGCCAGGATGATGACGAGATAGAGGTTCGAGCGGAGCTTGGCCTGGATTTCCTGAGTGTCATAAGAGAAGCTGATCCCGCCCCGGATATCGCCGACTTTATACCCCTGCTTGCCGTGGCATTCCAGGCAGCTCTGGTCGACCACCAGGGGGGCCATGTAGCGGGTGAAAGCCCGCCCTCCGCGGGTCTCGGTCCAAGAGCGCTCCTTGGCACCCCCTTCGAAGGCCCGCAGGGCGGCCTCCTCTTCGGGATCCGCTTTGTTCCCGGGGTTGATGGGGTTCAGGCTCGTGATGTGAAAGCTGTAGCCTTCGAATTGCTTCAGGGTTTCCGAGAGTTCCCGCGCCATCAGGGCGGGATTCTTCTTAGTGTAGGACTTGCCGTTGGTGGTCTGGATATCGGGGTTCTCCAGGTAGGGATTGGATTCGACACCCGCCCGCTTTTCCACATAGATACCGCCATAGGAGGCGTTCCAGGCACGGAAGTGGACGATGGTCCTGAAGTCGGTCCGGGCCCGGTTCAGCATCTCCGCTCTGATGAGCGTCCGCCCCCGGAGCGCGATGCCCAGGAAGGCCCCTGACACGCACAACGAGACCGCAAGAGAAACGGAGATGATGAAGGCCCGCAGGCTCCGGTCTTCAGCGATGGAAGAATGGAGAAGGTGCATAAAAATGGCTACCGCGATATCGCAATGGATAGCAAATAGCCGCCCCTTTCAGGTTTCTGACTCTGTTCGGTCCCATCGGGGCCCATCATTCATATCGGGCCCGATGGCGAGTGACCTGAGTAAGGTTCAGCTTCGGAAACGAGTTCAGTTTCGGAAACGAATGGGATCCAATGGCCCCGTATCGCCGTGCCGGAGGAACCGTTCGGCCGCCAGGGCCCCCACGGCGAGGCCGCTGGTCATGCCGTGGCCGCCCAGGCCCGCGGACCAGAACAGGCGGGGGTTCCACGGATCCCAGCCGATGACGAAACGGCGATCCGGGGCGAAGGTGCGCAGGCCGGTCCAGTAGCGGGTGATGGGACGCTCCGCCAGGTCCGGCGCTAGCTCGCGCAGGCTGGCGAAGAGGCCCTCCAGCACCGAGGCATCGGTGTCCGGCTGGCGCCCGCGCGGGGGCAGAGGCACGGCCACCTCCTCGCAGGGGCACATGAGGACGCCGCCGCTCTCGGGCCGCAGGTAGAAGGGGCGGTCCACCCACCAGGCCCAAGGCTCCTGCTGGGGGTGGGCGGCGCCGCTCCACACCAGGGAGCGCCGCAGGGGCGTGAAGGCGATCTGCGAGCCCGCCTGGCGGCCCAACTCGCCAGCCCAGGCGCCCGCGGCGATGGCCAGGGCCTTCGCATGCAGCGGCCCGCGGTCCGTATCCAGGTCGAAGCCATCCGCGGTCGCGCGCAGGCCCCTCAGCGCGCAGCCGAACCGCAGGTCCGCACCCCCGGCACGGGCGCCCTCGGCGCAGGTGCGCAGGAGGCCCGCGATGTCGATGACACCGTCCCCGGGGATGGCCAGATGCTCCGCGGCCCTGAGGCCGGGCAGGGGGATGCCCGCGCCGCGATGGACTTCCACGCCATGGCGTTCGGCCTCGGCCTCGAAGGCGTCCAGGGGGCCCCGCTCCACGCTCACCAGGAGGCCGCCACCGGCGGTCATCAGGCCCGCCTCCGCCAAACGCCGGCAGCCTTCCACCGTCAGAGCCGTGTGCTCGTCGCGGCCCGTGAGGGACCGGGCCACGGCGGCATTGTGGCCGCTGGCATAGGTGCCGGGCTGATCTTCCCGTTCTAGGAGGACGATGCCCCCCTGGCCGGCCCGGGCCAGATGGAAGGCGAGGCTCAATCCGGCGATGCCGCCGCCGATGATCGCCACGTCCGCGGTTTCAATCGTGCCCATCCCTCTATCCTAGCGCCGATGCCCACCAGACCTGCGTCCGCCGCTCGGCTGGACCCTTCCCGCTGTGACGGACGTCAAGCTTTTCATGTTGCCACACGGGTGGAAGGCCTATGATAGAAGGATCCGGAGGTTTCTCCGTGCGGTCGATCCTGCGCGCCATCCTGACCGTCGCGCTGCTCCTGGGCGGCGTGGGCGGGGACTGGGTGCTGGCGGGCGATCAGACTGCGTCGGCACCGCACGAATGCTGCTGCGGGATGGTGCCCGGTGGCATGGGGGACACCTGCCCCTGCCCGAAGCCGGAGGGGAATCGCACACCGCTGCGGGGTGCCTGCGCCGAGCGCCAAGTGGTGGCCGCCCAGGCCGCCCGCCGGAGCGAACAGGGCGAACGCCGGACCGAGCCCCGGCCCGAGCCCATCGGTTGGGCCGACTCGACCTCGGACTCTGCCGAAAGCCTTTCCACCCTCATCGAAGTTGGCCGCGACCCGGATCTGGGGCGGCATCTCGCACGACTGAACACGCTCCGGATCTGATCGGGGACTGAGCGAAGCCACGCCTGCCCGCGGGCAGGCTGATCCTCTTTCCTTTTCCGGAGATCCCCATGCGCACGCTGCTGCGCCTGGCCCCGGCCCTGGTGCTCGCCGCACCGGCCATGGCCCAGGCCCCTCTTCCCCCTGACCCACACCATTCCCACCCGTCGTCTTCCGACCCCGTCCTGGCTGCCCTGCTGGCCGACGCCCTTGGGAAGCATCCTGATGTCCAGAAGGCCGACGCGGCCGTGCGCATGGATCAGGAGCGCATTCCCCAGGCGGGCGTGCTGCCGGACCCCTCGCTGTCGCTGGGCATCCAGAACGATGGCTTCAAGGAACTCCAGATCGGCAAGATGGAGACGAGCTACTACAGCGTCGCCTTCACCCAGCCCTTCCCCTGGCCGGGCAAGCGGGGCCTGCGGAAAGAGGTGGCGGCCGCGGGGGTGGATCTGTCCGAAGCCACGCGCTCCCGGGTGCTCCTGGGCCTGGAAGCCGATGTGCGGCGGGGCTACGCAGCCCTGCTGCTGGTCCGCGGGCAGAAGGAACTGCTGGCGCAGCAGTCCGTCTTCCTGGAACAGTCCGAGCGCCTGGCCCGCACCCGCTACGAAGTGGGGCAGGGCAGCCAGGGTGATCTGCTGCGGGCCCAGCTGGAGCTCACACGGCTCAAGCAGGCGACGTGGTCCCTGGAGGCCGAGGAACGGTCCACCCTCGCGGGCCTGAACCGCCTCCGTCAGCACGACCCCGCCGACCCCATTCCTACGACGGCGGTGTTGGCGGACCTTCCGGAGCCCGCCACCCTCACCCCCGAACAAGTGGAGGCTGTGAGCCCCGAACTGGCCAGTGCCCACGCGAGCGTGCGCCAGACCGGGAAGCTGCTGGACCTGGCGAAGCTGGACCGCCGTCCGGATTTCGCGGTCACCGCGGGCATCATGCCCCGGGGAAGCCTGGATCCCATGTGGCAGGTGGGCGTGAGCATCTCCCTCCCCATCTACGGCCGGCACAAGCAGCAGCGCGCCGTGGCCGAGCATGAGCACCACCGCCGCGGCCAGGGCGCCGAGGTGGAATCGGTGCGCACCCTGCTCCGTCAGCGAACGGAGGAACGTACCATCCAGATCGAGACGCTGCGCCGCACCCGGGACCTCTACCGCGAGGGCCTGCTGGTGCAGAGCGAGGCCAATTTCAAGGCGTCTCTGGCCCAGTACGAGGCGGGGCGCGGGGCCTTCCTCGGCGCCCTTGAGGCCCTCAACGGCTGGGTGGGCGACCAGGGCGCCTACCTGCAGACCCTGGCCCAGCTCCAGGCCCAGCACATCGCCTTGAGTGAAGCGGCCCTCGGGGCCACGCCCCCCATCAACGGCGGATCCCTGGCTTCGGCGAGTTTATCTTCCGGCGCCGCTGCCGCGCCCACTGCTTCGACATCCACCGCCAAGGCCCCGGGCACTGCCCAGGGCAGCGGTCCTGCCATGAAATCCATGTGAACCGGAGCTGACCATGTTTGACGAACCGACCGAAACGACCCCCTCCCGTCCCTCGCGCCTCCGCACCCTCGGCCTGGTGGCCCTGGGGCTGATCGCCGGAGCCGGCGGCACGCTGCTCCTGCGCCCCACCCCCAAGGATGATCACGACCACGGCGCTGCCAGCGCGACGGCGCCCAAGAAGCAGATGTACCAGTGCCCCATGCACCCGCAGATCATCCAGGATCACGCGGGTACCTGCCCGATTTGCGGCATGGACCTGGTACCCATGGAAAACGACGCGCCCAAGGAAAAGGGCAAGATCGTCTACTACGTCTCGCCCATGAACCCGAGCCTTACCTCCCAGGTCCCCATGAAGGATGAGATGGGCATGGACTATGTGCCGGTCCATGAAGGCGACCTCAAGAATGAGGGTGCGGGGCTCGACACCCACGCGACCGTGAAGATCGACCATGAGCGCCAGCAGCTCATCGGCCTGCGCACCGAAAAAGTGGCCGAAGGGACCGTCAGCGGCGAACTGCGCGCCCTGGGCCGCGTGGCCGTGGACGAGACCCGCGTCCGCAAGGTGAACGTGAAGGTGGAGGGCTTCGTGGAGAAGCTCTTCGTGGATTTCGTCGGGAAGCCCGTGGCCAAGGGCCAGCCCCTGTTCAGCCTCTACAGCCCCGAGTTCGTCAGCGCCCAGCGGGAGTACCTCCTGGCCCTCAAGACCCAGAAGGCCCTGTCGGGCGGGCCACTGCAAAGCAGTGGCGGCGATCTGCTGGAGTCGGCCAGGCGCCGTCTCACCCTTTGGGATGTCCCACAGGCGGCCATCGACAACCTGGAGAAGACCGGTGAGGTCCTGCGGGCCCTCACGTTGCGCAGCCCCATCTCGGGCATCGTGACGGTGAAGAACGTGGTGGAGGGCGCCCGCATCACGCCAGCGGACATCCCCTTCGAGATCACGGATCTCAGCCGCGTCTGGGTGCTGGTGGATGTCTACGAAGCCGAGCTGAGCCGCGCCAAGGTGGGCATGCCCGCCGAGTTGACGGTCCAGGCCTCGCCCGGAAAGACCTTCAAGGGGCGGATCGCCTTCGTGGATGCTGTGATGGATCCCAAGACCCGCACCGCCAAGGCCCGCGTGGAGTTCCCGAATCCCGGGGGCATCCTGAAGCCCGAGATGTTCGGTGACGTGGTCCTCAAGGGGCAGGGCCGCAAGGGCCTCATCATCCCCCTGGACGCGGTGCTGGATGCCGGCACCACCAAGGTGGCCTTCGTGGCGCTGGGGGACGGCAAGTTCGAACCCAGGGAGGTCACCACGGGCACCACCGTCGGCGAGAAGGTGGAGATCCGGTCCGGCCTCAAGGCCGGCGAAGAGGTCGTCGTCCGCGCCAACTTCCTGGTGGATTCCGAATCCCGCTTGAAGGCCGCCCTGGCCCATCTGACCCAGAAGGCCGCCACCACCGGGGGCCAGAAGGCCACCAACACTGAGGGCCAGAAGGCCACCAACACTGAGGGCCAGAAGGCCACCAACACTGAGGGCCAGAAGGCCCCCGCCCAGCCGGCGCCGTCCGGCCACCAGCACTGAGGGGGCCGGCATGAGCGCACATGTGGGCTACGACCCCGAACATCCGACTTTCCTCCAGCGGATCATCCGCTTCTCGGCGGAGAACCGCTGGCTGGTGATGGCCGCCTCGGTGGTGCTGATCGCCATGTCCTTCTGGACCATGCGGAACATCCCGCTGGATGCCCTTCCGGATCTCAGCGACACCCAGGTCATCGTCTACACCAAGTGGGACCGGAGCCCCGACATCGTCGAGGACCAAGTGACCTACCCCATCGTCACGGCCCTCCTCGGGGCTCCGAAGGTGAAGGCGGTCCGCGCCCTGTCCGACTTCGGATTCTCCTATGTCTATGTCATCTACGAGGACGGCACGGACATCTACTGGGCCCGGTCCCGGACGCTGGAGTACCTCAGCAAGATCACCTCCAGCCTGCCTCCGGGGGTGACGCCTGTCATCGGCCCCGACGCCACCTCCGTGGGCTGGATCTACCAGTACGCCCTGGTGGACCACAGCGGGAAACACAGTACGGATGAACTCCGGTCCCTGCAGGACTGGTTCCTGCGCTACGGCATCCAGAGTACGCCCGGCGTGGCCGAGGTGGCCACGGTGGGTGGCCAGGCCCGGCAGTTCCAGGTCCAGGTCGATCCCAACAAGATGGCCGCCTACAAGATCCCCATCGAGACCGTCATCGGTGCCGTCAAGTCGGCCAATTCGGAGGTCGGCGGCCGCCTGGTGGAATACAGCGGACGCGAATACATGGTCCGGGGCCGGGGTTATGTGAAGACCACTCATGATCTCGAACAGGCGGTGCTCAAGGCCGAGAATGGCACGCCGGTGCGCTTGGGTGATGTGGCCACCGTCACTCTCGGGCCCGAGATGCGCCGCGGCATCGCGGACCTGGATGGCACTGGCGATGTGGTGGGCGGCATCGTGGTGATGCGGCAGGGTGAGAACGCCCTGAATGTGATCGAGCAGGTCAAGGCGAAGATCAAGGAATTGAAACAGGGCCTTCCCGAGGGCGTGGACGTGGTAACAGTCTACGACCGCTCCGAGCTGATCCACAACGCCATCAGGACCGTGAAGCACAAGCTCATCGAGGAGATGATCGTCGTCTCGATCATCATCCTGATCTTCCTCTGGCACATCCCTTCGGCCATCGTGCCCATCATCACCATCCCCGTGAGCGTGGCCCTGGCTTTCATCCCGATGTACGGCATCGGCCAGAACGCCAACCTCATGAGCCTCGCCGGCATTGCCATCTCCATCGGCGTGCTGGTGGACGGGGCCATCGTCGAGGTGGAGAACGCCTACAAGAAGATCGAACGGTGGATCGCGGCCGGAAAACCCGGGAGCTTCTACCACATCAGGCTCGAAGCCCTGATGGAGGTGGGACCGAGCGTCTTCTTCTCCCTGCTGGTGGTGGCGGTGAGCTTCCTGCCCATCTTCACCCTGGTGGACCAGGAAGGGCGGCTGTTCAAGCCCCTGGCCTTCTCCAAGAACTTCGCCATGGGCATCGCCGCGCTCCTGGCCCTGACCCTGGACCCGGCCATGCGCATGCTCTTCGCGCGCATCGAACCCTTCCAGTTCAAGCCCAGATGGCTGGCCTGGACCGCCACCCAGCTGGCCGTCGGAAAGTACTACGCGGAGGAAAGGCATCCCATCAGCGTCTTCCTCCACCGCATCTACGAAAGGCCCTGCCGCTTCGTGGTGAAGCACGCCAAGGCGACCATCGGTGTGGCCGTGTTGCTGGTGCTGGCCACCATCCCCGCCTTCGTGAGCCTGGGCAGCGAGTTCATGCCGCCCCTGAACGAAGGGACACTGCTCTACATGCCCTCGACGCTGCCGGGCCTCAGCCAGACCGAGGCCCAGCGCATCCTCCAGGTGCAGGATCGCCTGATCCGAACGGTACCCGAGGTGGCGGGCGTCTTCGGCAAGGCGGGACGGGCCGACACCTCCACCGATCCCGCGCCCTTCTCCATGATGGAGACGGTGATCACCTTGAAGCCCGAGGAACAATGGCGCGAGAAGCCCCGCTGGTTCAGCTCCTGGGCGCCGGACTTCCTGAAGGCCGTCCTGCGCCCCGTGTGGCGGGATCGCATCACCCAGGAGGAGATCGTCGCCGAACTGGACCGCGTGGTGAAGCTCCCGGCCATCCCCAACGCCTGGACCATGCCCATCAAGGCGCGGCAGGACATGCTCTCCACCGGCATCCGCACGCCCGTGGGCCTCAAGATCAACGGCGCGGACCTGGACGTCATACAGAAGGTCGCCGTGGAAGCGGAGCGCATCCTGTCGGGTGTTCCGGGCACCCGCAGCGCCTTCGCGGAACGCACGGCCCAGGGCTACTTCCTGGACTTCGTGCTGAAGCGGGACCAGCTCGCCCGCTACGGCCTCAGCGTCGAGCAGGCCAACATGCTGGTGATGACCGCCGTCGGCGGCGACAACCAGAGCACGGTCTACGACGGCCGGGCCCGGTACCCCGTGAACGTGCGCTACGCCCGGGACTACCGTGAAAGTCCTGACGCCTTGAAGCGGGTCCTCGTCCCCACGCCGACGGGCGCCCTGGTCCCCATGGAGGAGATCGCGGAGCTGAAGTGGACCAACGGCCCCGCCATGATCCGCGACGAGAACGGCCAGATGAACGGCTATGTGCTGGTGGACTTCGATACGTCGAAGCTGGACGTGGGCACCTACGTCCAGCGCGCCAAGGCCGCCGTGGAGAAGGAACTCAAGCTCCCCGCGGGCTACAGCCTCACCTGGTCCGGACAGTACGAAAACATGATCCGCGTGAAGGAACGCCTGAAGATCATCCTGCCCATCACCCTGGTGCTGATCTTCGGCCTGCTCTACGCCAACACCAAGAGCGCCTTCAAGGCTTCCGTCGTGATGCTGGCCGTGCCCTTCAGCGCCATCGGCGCCTTCTGGCTGCTGTGGGCCCTGGGCTACAACATGAGCATCGCCGTGTGGGTGGGCCTCATCGCCCTCATGGGCCTCGATGCCGAAACGGGTGTTTTCATGCTGCTCTTCCTGGACCTCAGCCATGACGAGGCCAAGCGGGAAGGCAGGCTAAATACAGATGGCGACCTGATCGAGGCCATCATTCACGGGGCCGTGAAGCGCGTGCGGCCCAAGGCCATGACCGTCTTCGCGGCCTTCATGGGCCTGCTTCCCATCATGTGGAGCACCGGCACCGGTGCCGACGTCATGAAGCGCATCGCCGCGCCCATGGTGGGCGGCCTGGCCACCAGCTTCCTGCTCGAGCTGCTGGTCTACCCCGCCATCTACTACCTCTGGAAACGCAAGGAGGTGGTGGAGGGGCCCGTCACATCGGAACCAGTTCCGGAACCGGCCTGAACGCCTTGAAAGGCTTACCTGCTCTTGCTTTCCGAATTTCCCCCCACGGCGGTGCCCGCGAACGGCCCAGGTTCCGCCGACGATGAACGGGCCGACCATCCAACAAGGACATCCCCATGCTCAACCTCCTGCTGACCCTGGCCATGACGGCCAGCCCCCAAGTCAAGACCGCTACCAACACCAAGTGCCCTGTACTGGGCGGCAAAGTGAGCGAAAAATCCAAGACCGTGGTGGTTCGCGGCCAGGAATACCGCCTCTGCTGTGGCGGCTGCGACACCACGCTACTGAAGAACCCGGATAAGTACCTGGAGAAGGACGGCTCACCCAGGAACGCCACGAAGTAGCGAGTAAACTGGAGGATTCCCGGAGGTCCCATGCTTCATGCCGCCCTGCTTACCCTTGCCGTCCTGGCCGCCCCCGCGGCCGAGAAGGCCAAGCCCGCCGTCAATACCAAGGATCCCGTCTGCAAGATGACGGTGGATGCGAAGTCCGCCACCGTCGCTGTGCGGGGCCGGGAGTACCGCGTGTGCAGCAAGCACTGCGGTGAGGCACTCCAGAAGGATCCGGACAAGTACCTGGAAAAGGACGGATCTGTGAAAGCTGAGAAGAAAAAGGCCTGATCCACCGCTTTTCCAAGGCCCCGGTGTGGCGGAAGCAGCTCTCCACCGCACCGGGGCCTTGCCATGCCGATTCGACCCGAAGCGCAACTTTCATGTTTGTAGGATTTAATTAAACAAATGAAGATTGGTCGAAAAATTAACATCTCTTAACCGCCGGTAGTAGGATCGTGGCCCCAGGACCGGGTGGGACACCCCGATCCCTTCTCACTGGAGGTCCCATGCGCCACTTGGTTCCTTTCCTCCTTCCCGCCTTCCTGCTGGCCGCTCCCCCGGACCAAGCCCGGACTGATGCCCTCGTCCGGGATGCCCGGGGCTACCTGACCGCCCGCGCCTTCCAGCTGGGCCTCGGCCAGCACCTGGGCTTCGCCTTCAAGAACCTCACGTCCGACGCCCTGGGTGAGGATCACGTCCGCCTGGACCAGACCTACCGCGGCGTGCCCGTGCTGGAAGGCGAGGCCATCGTCCACTTCCGGAACGGCCGGGTCCGCGCCGTCACCGATGATCTGGCGCGCGGCCTTTCCCTCAGTGTGGAGCCCACCCTGGGGCGGGCCGAGGCTTTGGCCTCTGCCCACACGGCCCTGGCGCCGCGCGGGAGCTACGCCTACGCGCCCACGGCGAAACTGGTCGTCGCCAGCCTGGAATCTGGAGGATCCGGCCGGGCAGTCCGGCACGTCCTGGCCTACCACGTCCACGCCGAGCTGGAGAACGGCGCCCAGGAAACGAAACACGTGGACTACCTGGTGGATGCCCACTCGGGCGCCATCCTTGATTCCTGGGACACCCTCCGCACGGTGGGCACGACCGGCACAGGGCAGTCCCAGTGGTACGGCACGGTGGCCCTCAGCACCAACAGCACAGCCACGGGCTACGAGCTGCGAGACACGACCCGGGGCACGGGCGGCACCTTTGGGAACAACGTCACTACCAACCTCCTGAACGGCACCTCAGGCACGGGCACCATCTTCACGGATGCCGATAACGCCTGGGGCGATGGGCTCCAGTACGATGGCACCCCCGGCATGGGTGCCAATGCCCAGACCGCAGGGGTGGACGGGCACCGGGGCATGCAGGCCACCTGGGATTTCTATCAGAATGCCTTCGGCCGGAACGGCATCGACAACGCCGGCAAGGCCACCTTCAGCCGCATGCACTACAGCAGCCAGTACGACAACGCCTTCTGGTCCGACAGCTGCTTCTGCATGACCTATGGCGACGGCCAGGTGGGCGGTTCCGTGGGCGAGGCAGACCTCGATACTGCGGGACACGAGATGAGCCATGGCGTCTGTGCCGCCACCGCCAACCTCGTCTATCGCAAGGAATCCGGGGGCCTCAATGAAGCCAACTCCGACATCTTCGGCACGCTGGTGGAGTTCTACACCCTGAACAACAGCACCGGCAGCTTCATCCCCAGCACGCCAGGCTCTGGTTCCATCACGGCCAACTACAAGCTGTTCGAGAACAGCTGGGGGCACGCCTACCCCAACGAGGCCCTGCGCTGGATGTACAAGCCCAGCCGTGATGGCCGCAGCCCCGACTTCTACAGCAGCACCATCGGCCGCCTGGATGTGCACTATAGTTCCGGCGTGGCCAACCACTTCTTCTTCCTGCTGGCCCACGGCAGCCAGGTGGATGGCCTTTGCGACAACATCGCCTCGCCCATGACCAACGGCGTCACCAGCATCACGGGCATCGGCAACGACAAGGCTGGCCGCATCTGGTACCGGGCCCTTACGGTCTACATGACCAAGCGCACCGACTATGCGGGTGCCCGGGCCGCCACACTGAACGCCGCTGCCGATCTCCATGGCATCGGATCCACGGAGTACGCCACGGTGAACACCGCCTGGCTGGCCGTGAATGTGAAGTAGCGCCGGTTCTGGAATTCAGGACTGTGCCGTTCCCTCGGGGGCGGCACAGTCCTTCAGCACATCCAGCCAGGCTTTCAGGACGAAGGCGGTCGCGCCCCACAGCGGGGCCTGCGGCAGTTCCAGCCGGGGGACATCCAGGGCCAAGCCGTGGCGCTCCAGACGCTCGATGGTCCAGGGCGCTTCCATGAGGGGCGCCAGGGGAAGCAGGAGGACCTGCTCCAGTTCGTGATCCAGACGGAAGCGCGGTTCCGGGTGCTCCCAGCGGAAGAACATCGGCGTGAAGCGCACCCGGGCCTTGGCCACGCCGTCGGGGAAGCAGCCCAGCTCCCAGAGTCCTTCGGTGACGCCGATCTCCTCGGCCACCTCGCGGCGGGCGGTGGCCGGCAGGTCCCGGTCGCGC
>Ga0315270_10001102_pt1 | contig 14355 bp, 14 predicted proteins | sample C1_bottom_MG_FD_204932 | JGI IMG/M metagenome (GOLD analysis project Ga0315270, IMG submission 204932) | Sediment microbial communities from Yellowstone Lake, YNP, Wyoming, USA - C1_bottom | ecosystem: Environmental > Aquatic > Freshwater > Lake > Sediment | place: USA: Wyoming | collected... | reverse complement strand
GTGCTGGGTATGGGTGTGTACCCGCTACCCTTCGGCGAAATGATGCACGTATCCGTGAACGATTTGATTGTTCATCTCGGTCATACCAAACTGTAAGTTGACGTGAGTGCTTAATAAATTGAGGAAGCTATGAGTTATCTATCCACCCTGACCCCAGCCTCTGCAGAAATATTTCTGCTGGTGATGGCATGTGTAATTTTGCTAGTGGATTTGTTTGTCGTAAATCTGCAAAAGACCCCGACTTATTTGCTGGTGCAATTTACGCTGATGGGCCTGGCGCTGATTACGTTGATGACTCACCAGCCTGCCCCCGTACATCTGTTTCACAATATGTTTGTCAGTGACCTGATGTCGGACGTGTTGAAGATGATGAGCTATCTGACTGTCTCTATCATTCTGGTTTATTCACGCAGCTATTTATTAACACGCGGATTGTTTTCCGGCGAGTTTATGGTGCTGACTTTGTTTTCTCTGCTTGGCATGATGGTGATGATTTCCGCCAGTCATTTCCTTAGCATGTACATCGGTCTGGAAATTATGTCCTTGAGCCTGTATGCACTGGTTGCATTGCAGCGCGATTCAGCCGTGGCGACCGAAGCAGCGATGAAGTATTTTATTTTGGGTGCTCTTGCATCCGGTCTATTGCTCTACGGTATGTCCATGCTCTATGGTGCAACGGGCACGCTGGATGTGGCAGGCGTATCTGCAGCGATTAAGCATGTGGCCAACCCAGCATTATTAGTGTTTGGTCTTGTATTTGTAGTAGCCGGTCTGGCATTCAAGCTGGGCGCCGTGCCTTTCCATATGTGGGTGCCGGATGTCTATCAGGGAGCACCCACGGCAATTGTAATGTTGCTCGGTTCCGCGCCAAAATTTGCAGCATTTGCATTCCTGATGCGCATGCTGGTGGATGGCTTGCAGCCACTGATGAGTCACTGGTCCAGCATGCTGATTATTTTGGCCGTACTCTCCATGACGCTGGGTAACATCAGTGCGATCGCACAGACCAACATTAAACGCATGCTGGCCTATTCCAGCATTGCGCACATAGGCTTCTTCCTGCTCGGCGTGTTGAGCGGCGGTATTGATGGTTACAGTTCGGCCATGTTCTACATCATGGTCTATGTCTTGATGAGTTTGGGTGCCTTCGGCATGATTACCCTGCTATCCCGCGAGGGTTATGAGGCAGATACTCTGGATGCCTTCAAAGGTTTAAATCAGCGCAGCCCCTGGCTCGCTTTCGTGATGTTGCTGTTAATGTTCTCGATGGCAGGTGTGCCGCCTACAGCGGGTTTCTATGCGAAATTTTCAGTGTTGGAGTCTATTGTTCATACCGGTCATACCGAGCTGGCAATATTTGCAGTAATGCTTTCCCTGATTGGGGCGTTTTATTATTTGCGTATTGTTAAGCTGATGTATTTTGATGCGCCTGGAAGTCACGAGCCTATCCGTATTCAGGCTGACACAGGCATGCTCATCTCATTTAACGGTCTCGCAGTGCTGGCCTTGGGAATATTGCCCGGCTGGCTGATGACTGTGTGTGCAGTTTCCGTGCAACAGTCATTGCTGTTGCGTTGATCGGAAATTGAAATGTACGGTCAAGTATGAACAAAAATACTCTCGCTACGGCGGGAGTATTTTTTTGATCAATTTAAATATTATTAAAGCAATTTAATACCAGCATGAATTTACTCGAGACTCAACTTGATACTGAGCTTGCATACGATGGCAACTTCCTGAAAGTCCGCAAGGATAATGCTGGCATGCCGGATGGCAGTGTGAGTTCACGTGAATATATTACCCACCCAGGCGCGGTTGCGATACTGGCATTGCTGGATAATGGAAAGTTGATTATGGAACGCCAGTTCCGTTATGCGCCAAGACGGGAGTTTGTCGAAATTCCTGCGGGGAAAATTGACAAAGGAGAAAATATTCTCGTCACCGCCAAGCGCGAGTTGCTGGAAGAAACGGGTTACGTGGCTAAAGAGTGGATACATTTGACGACAGCCTGGCCCTGCATCGGTTATGCCGATGAACGACTGGAATATTTTCTTGCACGCGGACTCAGTCATCAGGGCAGCCGGCTCGACGAGGGAGAATTTCTTGAAGTGTTTGAGCTTAGTATGGAAGAAGCAATTGATTGGGTGCGTCAGGGCAAGATTGACGATAGCAAAACCATCGTTGGATTGTTCTGGCTGGAGAAAACCCTAAAGAACTGGGCAGTTTAAAATTAGTATTGAGTTATGATTTTTTTGAATTGATAAAAGTAATTAGTAAAAGGGCGGAGAAATGGAAAATTTGAAAACAGGTAGTGACACGCTATTCATCTTGCTGGGTGCAATTATGGTGCTGGCAATGCATTCCGGCTTTGCCTTTTTGGAGTTGGGCACGGTGCGCAAAAAAAATCAGGTCAATGCACTGGTAAAAATTATCACCGATTTTGCGATCTCCACCCTGGCCTATTTCTTTATCGGCTACAGCATCGCCTATGGCGTCAATTTTTTCAGCGGGGCAGAAGATCTCGCGCAAAAGAGCGGTTATGAACTGGTTAAGTTTTTCTTCCTGCTAACTTTTGCTGCTGCAATTCCGGCGATCGTCTCAGGCGGTGTGGCGGAACGCGCGCGTTTCAATCCCATGCTGGTGGCAACCTTTGTGCTGGTGGGATTTATTTATCCTTTCTTTGAAGGTATAGCATGGAACCATCGCTTCGGCATACAGCAGTGGTTGCAAACAAATTTTGTCGCTGAGTTCCATGACTTTGCAGGCTCTGTTGTAGTTCACGCTGTCGGGGGATGGATCGGTCTGGCTGCAGTATTGGTATTGGGTGCCCGCCGTGGTCGTTACACCAAAGAGGGACGTATGTCGGCTCATCCTCCGTCCAGTATTCCTTTCCTGGCTTTGGGCGCCTGGATACTGACGGTTGGCTGGTTCGGTTTTAACGTGATGTCGGCACAGGAAATCAGCAAAATCAGCGGACTGGTCGCGGTGAATTCGTTGATGGCGATGGTGGGTGGAACACTGGTAGCGTTGTGGGTAGGAAAGAATGACCCGGGTTTCGTGCATAACGGCCCATTAGCTGGTTTGGTGGCAGTATGTGCGGGATCGGATGTCATGCATCCACTGGGTGCACTGGTCACTGGTGGTATTGCCGGCGGTTTGTTCGTATGGATGTTTATTCTTACGCAAAATCGCTGGAAAATTGACGATGTGCTTGGCGTGTGGCCGTTGCATGGATTATGTGGTGCCTGGGGTGGAATCGCAGCGGGTATCTTCGGCCTGAAAGCCATGGGTGGACTGGGCGGTGTCAGTTTTATGTCACAATTAATCGGTACACTAATGGGCGTTGTAATAGCTTTTGTTGGTGGTTATGCAGTGTATTTCCTGGTTAATAAAATTGTTGGTATACGCTTGAGTGCTGAAGAAGAATTTAACGGTGCAGATTTGAGTATACATAAAATCACGGCTACACCTGAGAGAGAGTCTGGTTGGTAAAAGACGATGAATGTTGCGTGACAATAACGTCATGATAAGAACAATAAATTCTTCAATAGAACTGCCTATCAACCAATAAATCTAAAACGCTCCTCAAAAGGGAGCGTTTTTAATGCTTTTCTGGCCGTATCTTTATTGTATTTTCACTTATGTACACCAAAAATTTAATGCCATAAATCATCAGGCCAATAGATTTCAACGATAAACCGGATTCATTACAGTAAGCAGGTTGTCAGCGTACCGATTCCTTTAATTTCTTGCCCGGCTTGAAGCGTACAACGCTCCTTTCAGGTAAGTCAATTACGATTCCAGTCTTTGGATTGCGGGCAGTTCTGGGTTTTCGTGTGTGTAAATTGAAATTTCCAAAGCCTCGTACTTCAATTCTTCTGCCTTCATATAGTGCGTTTGAAATGGCATTTATTAGTACCCTGCTGGCAGTTTCAACAATATCGGGATCTAAAGATTTATTCTTGTTGGCTATATTTAAAAATAATTCTGAACGGTTCATTGAATATCTCCTGCCTGTTAAAAAGCTATGCTAATAAATAGATAATTAGTTAAGATCGTAAATAAAAATTTTCCCATCACCGATTTCGCCAGAGCATGCGGAGCTTTTAATTGTTGAAATGGCCTGTTCCAATTGCTCTTCATCTACGGTTACCTCTATTCTGATTTTGTTTATAAAGTCGACATGAAATTCAGCACCATGGTAGTGCTCTATAAATGCTTTCTGTCGGCCAAATCCCTTCACTTCAACGACATTAATTTCATGCACATACATGCTGCTTAGTGATGTGCAAACTTCATTCAGTTTAAAAGGCTTGATTATTCCAATTACCAATTTCATTGGTTATTTCTCGTAAGTATTTTTTGTGAAAAATTAAAATCTAATACTTTTGCAAATCACAACATTGATATTTGCCAATACAGATAATTCAGTTAGTTGGTTAAGAATAAGCAAGGTATATGCCAGTAGTATTAAAATATTTGAAGGAATTTTGAAAATATTTTATTAAACGCTAAATGAAGTTATTGGCTTAACTGAATATATATAGAAGAGTAAATAAATCGAATATATTTAGATTAAATTTGAGGATTAGCTTTGGAAAAGCTACTCATGATGTGTCGATGCTGGTGCATTAATTATCTGTCATGCGAGATAAAGGAGCGTGTTGGTATTGAAATATTTTAATTTCAAGTAAAGCATCGTGTGACATAACTGATTGAGAAATCGTTTTGTTTTTAAAATTTGAATGCGAAACCAGCTGTCTGGCACAAAAAGTGCTGAGTAGTAATCGACAGGTTTTAGTTGTCAAAATTTAATTAACTATTACGGAGATTTCATTCATGAAGGTGTTCAATTTAAAAAATAGTGTTGCAGTTATTGGTGCATTGACTTTGGCGGCAAATACACTGACTGCGTCAGCGGCAGTAACGGGCCACCTTGATGTGTTCTCTAAATATGTACTGCGTGGTATTACCACTACATACGGTCCCACTGCACCAGTTTCAGGCCAACCAAAAGGAAACGTAATTGGCGATGCACCAGAAAGTGAGATTCCATCATTGATGGGTGGCCTGGATTATTCTAGTGAAAGTGGTATTTACCTGGGATATGCATTTGCAACCATCAACTATTCTTATGCGGATTTTTCGATTGGAAGCAAGGGGGGCTCGGTTGAACACGACACCTATGGTGGTTATGCCGGAAAAATGGGAGACATAGGCTACAAGGTTGGATTGTTGCATCTTAACTATGAGCCTGGTGCAAACTCAACTGGTAGCGAAGCAATGTTTGGCTTGAGCTATAAAGATTTTTCATTTACTTATCAGCCCTTCCTGAATGAGACGACATATGCGCACAAGGGAGATACTTACATAACTGCCACCTATGCAACAACAGTAAGTGATGTCGGTTTGAGTGCAGCGTTTGGTTACTACACTTACAATAAAACAGGTGACTATTTCGACCAGACAGCCAATGCGAATGCGGTAGGTGCTGCTTTCCGTCACTTGATCCTTGGTGCGACATATCCGTTTGCGAAAAATGTAACAGGTGGAGCGAGCTACATTATCGGCGGGCAAAACCGTTATGGCGTTCAGCAGGAAAATCAGTTGGTCGGTAATCTGAGCTATACCTTCTAAAAACTTGCCGGACAGTTTAAAACTGTCCGGTTTTTTGCAAACTTAATAGGTAGAAATTATTGTTGTACTAAATAATTGCTAGGAGATTGAGATGAAAAAAACATTGATAAAAGTGGATGTAAATAAATCACCTGAGGAGCAGTCAGATGTTCTGCATAACCGGTGGCATCCAGATATACCAATGGTGGCAATGGTCAAGCCGGGCGATGAATTCAGGGTGGAATGTATTGACTGGACCGGTGGTCAAATTGAGAACAATGATTCAGCGAATGATATTCGCGATGTTGATTTAACAAAGGTGCACTATTTGAGTGGGCCAATCGGTGTTGAAGGCGCTGAACCGGGCGACTTGATGGTAGTGGATATTCTCGACATTGGCACGCTTGCCGAATCCGAATGGGGCTTCACCGGAATATTTGCCAAACAAAATGGCGGTGGATTTTTAGATGGACATTATCCTGATGCGCGTAAAGCCTGCTGGGATTTCCATGGAATTTATACAACTTCACGTCATATTCCGAATGTACGTTTTGCCGGAATTATGCACCCCGGTTTGATAGGGTGCTTGCCTTCCAAGGAGCTGTTGGCAGAGTGGAATAAGCGTGAAGCAGCGCTGGTAAGCACTGATCCAGATCGTGTTCCTCCGTTGGCGGCGCTTCCCTATGCGGACACAGCGCTAATGGGTGGAATGAAAGGCGAAGCAGCCAAGGTTGCAGCGAAAGAAGGCGCTCGTACTGTTCCGCCACGTGAACATGGCGGTAATTGCGACATTAAAAATCTTTCCAAAGGTTCGCGTGTTTATTTCCCCGTATATGTGAAGAATGGTGGGCTCTCGATGGGTGACATTCACTTTTCACAGGGCGATGGTGAAATCACCTTCTGCGGTGCCATCGAAATGGCCGGATTCCTGGATATCAAGGTTTCGTTAATCAAAGACGGTATGAAAAAATATGCAGTCAAAAATCCAATATTCCAGCCGAGCCCGATGGAGCCACGCTACAACGACTACCTGATTTTTGAAGGTATTTCGGTTGATGAAAAGGGTAAGCAATATTATCTGGATCCGCATGTGGCCTATCGTCAGGCTTGTCTGAATGCAATTGAGTACATGAAAAAATTTGGTTATACCGGGGAGCAGGCCTATGCGATTTTGGGTACCGCACCTGTAGAAGCACACATTAGTGGGATTGTTGATATACCCAATGCCTGTGCCACTCTATGGTTGCCAACCGGAATATTTGATTTTGATATGAAACCAAATGCAGATGGTCCGAAGATACATGTAACCAGTAAGATCGACCTGGCAAAAACTTCTTGATTTAGTTAAGCCACGGAATGATCACTTCAATTTAAATGAAGTGATCTTTATATTTAGCAAGGAGAATTGTGATGCCTATTTACGATTACAGGTGTGATAGCTGTGGTGATTTCGAAGCCTGGGGCAAGGTGAGTGAATCATCTGCATCTGTTCAGTGTGATGTTTGTGGTGACTACTGCGACAGAATTATTACTGCACCGAGTTTGGCAATATTGGGTGGTGCGCAACGTGTCGCGCATGAACGAAATGAAAAGGCAGCGCATGAACCGAAATTTACTAGAAGAAGCAGCTGTGGTTGCAGTGGTTCTCATACCTGTTCGACTAAGGCTGTCGATTCAACCACCAAAGGCAAGAAGAACGTTGCCAAAACAAACGGGTTGGAAATGCAGACAAAGAAAACTGCCAGGCCCTGGATGCTGGGACATTAGTATAAACAAGTAAATCATAAGTATATAAGTTTGGTGATACTGATTTAAATTTTCTTCACCAGATGAAACAAGCGATCAATTGAAAAATTGGTCGTTTTTTTTGCCTGTAAATTAATCATGCTCATTGTTCGTGCATTAAATATGTTCGTGCACTAATAACTTGCCAAATAGTTTTCAGCAAAATTATTACCGAAGTTTCCGGCTCAAAATATAAAAATCTTATAATTTTTAGTTGATTGATTTCGAAAAATTATTTTTTATAAGCAATTGATAAATGGTTATATATTTTTTAATGAAAAACATTGTTCACTTTAAATAATTTAAATGGCACAGCAATTGCTTTGTATAAATTGCCGGTAATGGTTGCGTATATTTTTTTGGATGTACGCGTGTAGGGTGTGAGCTGGCTTGATTATTTAAGCTTGATTGTTGTGCAACTTAAAGGAGATGCAGATGAGTAAGACTAGTAGACGTAGTTTCATTAAAGCGGCTGGTGCACTTGTGGGTGCTTCACTGGCTTTGGGATTAACTTCGGGATTGAACAGTGCATTTGCTGCTGATACTTCAACCGCTGCGGTGAATACCACCAAGTTGGCAGTTACCGACAAAACGGTAAAGGTGGGTATTTTGCATTCAGCGACCGGAACAATGGCGATCAGTGAAACTGGATCCATTCAGGCTGAGAAACTTGCGATTGCACAGATCAATGCCATGGGCGGAATTCTGGGTCGCAAGATCGAGGTAATTCAGGAAGACGGTGCAAGTGACTGGCCAACCTTTGCAGAAAAGGCGCGCAAGCTGCTGGTAAGCGATCATGTGGCAACCGTGTTTGGTTGCTGGACTTCAGCATCGCGTAAAGCTGCATTGCCGGTATTCGAGAAAGAGAATGGTCTGTTGTTCTATCCAACTTTCTACGAAGGTCTTGAGCAATCCAAAAATGTTTTCTATACGGGTCAGGAAGCAACACAGCAAATTCTTGCCGGTCTGGATTGGGTTGCCAAAGAGAAAAAAGCCAAGACCTATTATCTGATTGGTTCTGACTACATCTGGCCTCGTACTTCAATGAAGATTGCCCGTAAACACATCGAGCAGCATCTGGGTGGAACCGTTGTAGGTGAAGAGTATGCAGCTTTGGGTGATACACAGTTTGGTTCAGTGATCAACAAGATCAAGCTGAAGAAGCCTGATGTGATTTATGCAGCTGTGGTGGGTGGCAGTAACGTGGCCTGGTTCAAGCAGTTGAACGCAGCCGGCATCAACGCCAAGAAACAAACATTGCTGACTATCTCTGTAACCGAAGATGAAGTTCTGGGTATTGGTGGCGAGAATCTGGAAGGTTTCTATACCGCGATGAAATATTTCCAGAGTTTGAAAAATCCTAACAACGAAAAGTTTGTTAAGGAATTCAAGAAAATGTGGGGTCCAAAGTCAGTTATTGGTGACGTAACACAGGCGGCATATCTTGGTCCATGGTTGTGGAAAGCCGGTGTTGAACGTGCGGGAAGTTTTGACGTGGACAAAGTTCAAGCAGCATTGCCAGGTTACGAGATGAAAACAGCTCCCGAAGGTTATGTGAAAGTCGAAGCGAACCATCATCTGTTGAGCAAGCTACGTGTTGGCAAGTGGCGTGCGGATGGCCAGGCTGATGTTGTGTATGAGTCTGGATTTATCGAACCTGATCCTTTCCCCAAAGGTTATCAGTAATAGATGTATCTACCCGTGGCAAGCAATGGTTGCGGGTAGTTCATTGAGTTTTGAATTCTGTTTAATTTAACAACGGTGGAGAGCAATCATGTTCGGATACTCGATAGCGGAAATTGGAAATATTTTCGTGATGCAGGGATTTTCAGGTTTAAGCCTGTTTAGCGTGTTGCTGCTGATGGCGCTGGGTTTGGCAATTATTTTTGGCCAAATGGGCGTAATTAATATGGCACATGGTGAGTTTATGGCGTTGGGTGCTTATACAACCGTACTTTTTTCAAAGTTTGCTGTTACATACGATCTAGTCAGTTATTACTTTGTATTTGCAATTATTGCGGCATTCGTGCTGGCTTTTGCAGTGGGTTATCTGGTCGAGTTTGTTCTGATTCGACATCTATATAAACGTCCTCTGGATACGCTGTTAGCGACCTGGGGACTCAGTCTGGTGATGCAACAAATCTTCAGATCCACCTTCGGTGCCAAGGAAGTGAGCGCTGAACTTCCCCCGTGGCTGCTGGGTTCCTTTAAACCCACTGCAGATATTGATATCCCGATTAACGGTGTATTTGTAATGGGCTTGGCGGTAGTGGTTACCTTTGGCGTATTTCTCTTTATGTTTCGTTCGAGCTGGGGTCTCAGAGTGCGTGCGACCGTGCAAAACAGGGTGATGGCGGGTGCTGTTGGCATCAATACAAAAATGGTTGACCGGGTGACATTTGCACTTGGTTGCGGTATTGCCGGAGTGGCTGGGGCAGCGTTTACCACCATTGCTTCTACCGGACCAACCACGGGTTCTTTGTACATCGTGGACAGTTTTATGGTCGTCGTGTTTGGTGGCGCGGCAAGCATTATGGGAACGATTGCATCTGCATTCGGCATTGCCCAGGCCCAGTCTATCCTGCAATTCTTTATGACCAGTTCGATGGGCAAGGTGGCAACGCTCATGGCTATTGTTGCGATCCTGATGATGAAGCCTGAAGGATTGTTTGCTTCCAAACTTCGCAAGTAGCAGATAGGAGAATTACATGAAGCTATTAACAAACAAATTATTCGGTGGTAAACAGGGCCTGATCAATCTGGCGATTCTGGCCGGCATAATCTTTATCGTGTTGCCGCTGGGGCTGGACCTGTTTCGTCTGGGTTTGATCGGAAAATATCTGACCTATGCCTTTGTTGCCGTTAGTCTGGTGATGTTGTGGGGTTATGGCGGTATTTTGAGTCTGGGGCAGGGAATCTTCTTCGGGCTGGGCGGTTATTGTATGGCCATGTTCCTTAAACTTGAAGCCTCCGACCCGATCAGTACCAAGATTCAAACTACTCCGGGCATTCCGGACTTTATGGACTGGAATCAGATCACCTCTCTGCCGCTGATGTGGCAACCGTTTCAAAGCCTGACCCTGACTATATTGGCTGTTGTACTGGTGCCGACTGTATTTGCATACATTATCGGTTTTGCAATGTTCAAACGCAGAGTGGGTGGTGTGTACTTTGCGATTATCACCCAGGCTATTGCGCTGATCCTGACTATTCTGATCGTGGGCCAGCAAGGTTATACCGGTGGTGTGAATGGCATTACAGATCTGAAGACCATGCTGGGTTGGGATATTCGATCAGACTCTGCAAAATACATTCTGTATTACGTGAATGGCCTGTTGCTGATTGGCACGATACTGGTGGGACGCTACATTATTTCCAGCAAGTTTGGCATGTTGTTGCTGGCCATGCGTGACAAGGAAGAGCGCGTACGCTTTTCAGGCTACGATGTTTCAAACTTCAAGATATTCATCTTTTGTTTTGCCGCGTTGATCTCGGCGATAGGCGGGGCCATGTTCACCCTGCAGGTTGGCTTTATGTCACCTTCCTTTATCGGCATCGTGCCCTCGATTGAAATGGTGATCTTTGCCGCAGTGGGTGGCCGCATGTCTTTGATCGGTGCCATTTACGGTGCACTGCTAGTTAACCTTGGACGCACCATGTTCTCGGAAACCTACCCCGAGCTGTGGTTGTTCCTGATGGGCGGCTTGTTTATCGCCGTGGTGATGTTCTTCCCAAATGGCCTGGCTGGTCTGTATGTGAAATATGCGAAGAAAGGAAAATTTAACGCACTCATGCAGAAAATATTTCCCTCAAAAGCTTCATTTGAGCAAGGTGCAGAAGAGGTTTCAACCAAAACTACGGGAGCAAAAGCATGAGCAATACAGATTTTGTGCTGGCGATTGAAGACCTGACTGTTTCATTTGATGGTTTCAAGGCGGTGGATGCGTTGACGCTGTATGTGGACAAGAACGAATTGCGTGTTGTTATCGGCCCAAACGGGGCGGGTAAAACAACGGTTCTTGATCTGATTTGTGGCAAAACAAAGTCCACTTCGGGTTCCATAAAATTTAAAAATACGGAACTGACCAAGCTCTCTGAACATGAAATTGTCAGGGCGGGTGTGGGACGCAAGTTTCAAACGCCTTCAATCTATGAAAACTTGAGTGTGTACCAGAATCTTGAAGTGTCTTATCCAAAAGGCCGGGGTGTCTGGGGTAGCCTGTTTTTCAAGAGCACGCAGGAAGTTAAGGATAGTGTTCACAACATTGCTAAAGAAATTATGCTGGAAGAGCATCTGCAGATGGAAGCCGCATTGTTAAGCCACGGGCAAAAGCAGTGGCTGGAAATAGGCATGCTGTTAATGCAGGACCCCGAGTTGCTGATGCTGGATGAACCGGTGGCCGGGATGAGTGCGAAAGAGCGCGATCAGACTGCCGATTTGCTGAACCGGATTTGCAAGAACAGGTCGGTTGTGGTGATTGAGCACGATATGGAATTCGTCAAGAAGATTGCGCACAAGGTGACGGTATTGCACCAGGGGAAAATTCTTGCTGAAGGCACTATGGACAAAGTTCAAAAAGATGAAAAAGTCATTGAAGTATATCTGGGTCACTGAGAACGGGAGATTAACAAAATGTTTGAGATTGCAGATCTACAGGTAAGTTACGGACAAAGCCAGGTGATACACGGCCTCAGCTTCAAGGCTGAAAAAAATGAAACGCTGGCCATTATGGGGCGCAACGGAATGGGTAAGACCACCCTGTTCAAGTCTCTGATGGGTATTTTGCCGAGCAAAGCCGCGAAGGCAACGGTGGATGGCAAAGAAATAGGCGGAATGGAAAGCTTTCAGCGTGTTGCGAGCGGCATGGCTTATGTCCCGCAGGGCAGAATGATTTTCCCTTCGATGACGGTTCTGGAAAATATCCAGACCGGTATGGAGAAATCCGCGTCGCGGGAAATTCCTGATGATATCTACGCGCTGTTCCCGGTGCTGTTTGATATGCGCAACCGCAAGGGCGGAAATCTTTCCGGCGGGCAACAGCAGCAACTGGCCATTGCCCGGGCACTGGTGACCAATCCGAAAGTTCTGCTGCTGGATGAGCCGACTGAAGGGATACAGCCTTCAATTATCAAAGACATTGCAAAGGTACTGAACGAGATCCGCAAGATGCGCGAAATTACCATCATCGTATCCGAACAGGTGCTGAGTTTTACCATGGAAATTGCCGACAGAATTATTGTGATCGACAAGGGAAAATTTATCCATGAGGACAAACGTGGCGATGTCGATGCGGCCAAGATCAAGGGGTATTTGTCGGTTTGATTGGGTGCGGAGACATCGTTATAACAGTTTATACATCACTGGAAAAATCCCCCCTAGCCCCCCTTTGCAAAGTGGGGAACCAGTTTGGTGATGATCGAAGAGTGTTCCTCCCTTTGACAAAGGGAGGTTAGGAGGGATTTAAAAATGCTAAGAGTAGCGAAAGCATCAACAGGTAGCGTAAATATTTTGAAAGGAAAATATGAGACACGGTGATATATCAAGCAGCAACGATACGGTCGGCGTCGCGGTGGTGAATTATAAAATGCCGCGCCTGCATACCAAGGCTGAGGTACTGGAAAACGCCCGGAAAATTGCGGACATGCTGGTGGGGATGAAAATCGGTTTGCCCGGAATGGATCTGGTGATTTTTCCGGAATACAGCACCCACGGCATTATGTATGACGCCAAGGAAATGTATGCAACCGCGTCGGCGATTCCAGGTGAGGAGACGGAAATTTTTGCAGCAGCTTGCCGCAAAGCCAATGTTTGGGGGGTGTTTTCACTCACCGGAGAGCGACATGAAGATCACCCCAATAAGGCACCTTACAACACACTTATCCTGATGAACAACAAGGGTGAGATTGTGCAGAAGTACAGAAAGATTATGCCATGGTGTCCGATAGAGGGTTGGTACCCGGGGGATCGTACCTATGTGTCGGAAGGTCCCAAAGGACTCATGATCAGCCTGATCATTTGTGATGACGGGAATTATCCTGAAATCTGGCGCGACTGCGCGATGAAAGGTGCAGAGCTGATAGTTCGCTGCCAGGGCTATATGTATCCATCCAAGGATCAGCAGGTGCTGGTGGCGAAGGCCATGGCATTTATGAATAACTCTTACGTTGCAGTTGCCAATGCCACCGGATTTGACGGTGTGTATTCCTACTTTGGACACTCGGCAATTATCGGGTTTGACGGCAGAACGCTCGGTGAATGCGGTGAGGAAGACTATGGTGTGCAGTATGCCGAGCTATCTGTTTCGCAGATTCGCGATGCACGCAAAAATGGGCAGTCGCAAAATCACTTATTCAAGTTGTTGCATCGCGGCTACACCGGATTGATTAATTCCGGTGAGGGTGACAAGGGCGTGGCCGAGATGCCATACGAATTTTATCGCACCTGGGTAAACGATCCGGAAGCCGCCAGAAAACAAGTTGAGTCGATTACGCGCACTACGGTTGGTACCGCTGAGTGCCCGATTGCCGGTATTCCGAATGAAGATACGGTGCGGCACCGTTGATGCAAGCGGCAGCCAATTGCTGCTTGCAGGAAGGATGGGCGGCATCACTCAGGCTGCGCTTTGCAACAGATGATGACAACAACACAATACTGGTTGAACGCAGGCACAGCGGACCGCTGGTGGTGCAAAAATCGCTCTACCCGGAGGGTCGCACAGTATGTCATGTCATTTTGTTGCATCCGCCGGGAGGCGTTGCAGGTGGCGACAGTCTCGCAGTAGATGTGGGAACTGGTGTAAAGAGTCATGCACTGCTCACCACACCCGGTGCAGGCAAGTGGTACAAGGGCGCGGGCCGTTCAGCCAGTCAGACCCTGAATTTTCGGGTTGAACAGGATGCAGTAATGGAATGGCTGCCGCAAGAATCGATATTGTTTGATGGTGCGGATGTGCG
>Ga0315270_10001101_pt1 | contig 14364 bp, 14 predicted proteins | sample C1_bottom_MG_FD_204932 | JGI IMG/M metagenome (GOLD analysis project Ga0315270, IMG submission 204932) | Sediment microbial communities from Yellowstone Lake, YNP, Wyoming, USA - C1_bottom | ecosystem: Environmental > Aquatic > Freshwater > Lake > Sediment | place: USA: Wyoming | collected... | reverse complement strand
TGCCGATGCCGCGCGAGCCTCCGGTGACGAGCGCGATGCGGCCTTCAAGCGAAAACAGAGTCTTCATCATTCTTCGGTGATACGCAGCGTGGGTTCATGGTCAGGCAAGTGTAATTCGTCCGGCGGCCGGACGCCGGGCTGCGTTCAACCGCGCTTGCCTGACCTGCACGCGTCGCTTCATCTGGCACATAGGGCGCCAGGGACTGGTTAAGGCTTTCATCTCAACGCAGACGCGCAAAGAATTCATTTCAATACCCCCTTGAGGGGTACGCAAAGGGACGCAAAGGAAGGCAATAACGGGAACGAACATTCAGGATTTCGGGGAAGGAGATCGGTCGGAGGAGTTAGTTTACAGCGCAGAACCTCTCCTGCTTACAGGGCGCTTTTCTCGCCTGAAAACGTGTCTCTAAGAGCGAATACGAGCCCTTTTTTCTGCTCTTGAATCAGAGAATCAGAAACTTGCGGTGGTCCGACCCGCCTCAGACAGGCAACCTTCGTAGGTGGCTGTCAGACGTCCTCCCGGGGATGCAAGAGAAAAAACCGACTCCAAGCCCGGACTGTTGCGGAATCACAGGCCTGAACGGGTTTCGCCGCTTCATACTGTTTTCGAACCTATTTGCGGTCGGGGTAGCTGGCCGCCATGCCGGCCCGCACGTCCTGCTGGATGCCGTATTGCGGGAAGGGATAGCGCAAGCCGTTTTTCGCCAGGGCCGCCATGCCTTCGATGGCGCGCGCCAAATCCCCGGGCGCGCAGGCCATGAGCATCTCGTCATCGAGCACACCGCCGTAGCGCCGCTCGGCGAAGCAGGGAATCGACAGGCTGGGCTTGCGCGTAGTCAGCGCCCTGCCCCACGAATCCGCGCAGGACGATTCGCCGACCACGCTCCAGTCGAAACGCTGGTAGCCGCTCCATTGCAGGCCGTTGATGAAATACATCATCGCGCCCGGTGTCGCGTAGAACAGCGCGATGTCCGGCGGGTCGAGGCGCCCGCTCGCCAGCGGCGACACCGCGAGCGCTGCGTAATTGCCCGTGGGCACCACATGCATCGCCGCCTGGTGCCGGGTCGCATCCTCGACCGTGGCATACCACACGCCTTTCATGTGCGCGCCGGTTTTCCATTGCGCGCTCTGCCCGCCCAGCCCGATCACCGACCTGCACTGGTCTCCCACCAGATCCTCCGCCGTGATGCCGACCGTCCAGCCCAGGCGCGCGGCCTGCGCCACGATCTGGTCGGTGGTATGCAGCGTTGACTGCGGCCGGCGAATCTTCGGGATCGCCGCCATCGTCTCGATGGATTCGAAAAGCTTCATGCCGATGGGAATCGCGCGCAGCTTGAGCACGCGTTCAAGTTCCGCCGCTATGTCTGACAACTCCGCCGCGTCAATGGCATTCATGTGGCCTCCCATCACCGGCCTTTGCGCCGTGCGATCGGCAGAAAACCGACTACACGCGAAACCAGCCTCGAAGGCGCCATGTTATGGCAAGGGCCCTGTCACAGGCGCGCCAGCCGGTCGCCTGCCCTGAAGTCACTGCACGCCCGCTCGCAGAAGCGCCATGGACCGCGTGGTCTTCTAACGTCCAAACTTTCCCGGTCGATCGGGTATTCCGGGGGCCGCCCGGATTCCAGAGCATGGAAATCCGGCGCCATGCGACGCCGGACTCACACGATAACCGTCCGGCGCCCCGCTTCAGGTTCGCAAGTCGGGAAGCTTTTCTTCCTTCGGCACAAAGCGCAGAGCCACACCGTTGTTGCAGTAGCGCAGCCCGGTGGGTTTCGGGCCATCGTCGAAAACATGGCCTTGGTGCCCGCCGCAGCGCACGCAGTGATATTCAGTGCGTGCAACGAAAAGCTTCCTGTCCTTTTTTGTGCCCAGCGCGCCCGGTATCGGATCGAAGAAACTCGGCCAGCCGGTGCCGCTGTCGAATTTCGTCTCGCTGGTGAAAAGCGGAAGATAGCAGGCGGCGCACACATAGGTGCCCGCGCGCTTCTCCGTGTTCAAGGGGCTGGTCCCCGCGCGCTCGGTGTCCTCTTCGAACAGGACGTTGTAACTCATCGCGGGAAGCAGGGTTTTCCATTCGGACTTGGCTTTGATCAGAGTCTTCACGGCGTTTTCCTTCGCAAGACCCGGCAGTCCGAAAAAGAGGCAGGGAATGCTCGCAAGCAATTGACGTCTGTTCAAGGATGTCTCCTCACGCAATCTGTATTGAAGTCTAAATGGGTCGGTCGAGGCGCCACTATCTCGCATCCGGCACTTTGCCAGCACTCTGGACAAAGCGCAGTCCCGCCACCTATACGTTCCATCGTCCCCAAGTGGATGCGACGATTGGCGCACTGCTGGCAGACCGTGGGCCGCCCGATTGAAACAGATCGTTCAAAAGGGGCCAAGGTCGATTAATTGTCAAGTGCGGTATCCGGCGCCAGGCGAGGACTGCCTCGCCGCTTCGCTTCACGTCTTATCCCGGTCATCTTCTCGATCTGGTCGTGGAAGCGAGCGTTTCCCAATAGATGACTTTGATGCAACGCCAGCCCGATTTCATCGACGGCCGCGCGATCGAGTTGCACGGAGAAATATGGGGTCAGTCCTTGCATTTGGCCTGTCAACCATGACGCAGCATTACGCGGCCTCGGTCAATTCATGACGACGCACGAGCACTTCAGCCGGAATATCCAGACCTTCGGACAATCGGCGAATCATTTCGAGCGTCAATGGCCGTACTCGATTCAGTACTTCGGCAACGCGCGCGCGCGATCCAATATAGGGCTCGAGGTCCTTTCGCGTCAGCGCGCGGGATTCCATGACGTGAAGCAGAAGCTCGATCGGGTCGAGATCGGGGATCGGGTAGTGTTCGGACTCGTAGGTTTGAATCAGCAACGTCAAAACTTCAAGCCGGTCCGACTCCTTCGATCCTGGACGGGAGTCCCACAGCGTCTCGGCTTCCTTCAGTGCGGCAAGGTGGTCGCGTTTTGTTCTGATCGGTCGTACGTCCATTTCCTTGTCCTCAAATATCCACACTGGCATTCTAGGCTTCCTGCCCGCCCACAAAAACTTCCATAGTCATCGCCAGTTCCGGGAACGCCTTGAGTATCGCCTTGTCCGCTGTCACAAGCGGCACGGCGAGCACGGATGCCAAAACGACGAATTCGCAATCGTACGCAGAGAGCCGCGCCCTGCCGGCGGCCTCGAGCACCGGAGGACTGGGCACAATGTGTTCGCTGCCCGCGAGCGCATTCTCGGCGGTATCCATCACGCGGGAAATCTGCGATCCGTCCATGCTCCCGTCCCGGAGATAGCCGGTCAGGATGTTGCGCATTTCCGAGCGCCAGAGTAATGGCGCGTGCCATTGCGGATCTTTCACGCGCACGCTTTGCGCAAGCACGGTGAGCTGGACCGTTCATCTGGCTTAGGCGATGACATTGCTGTCAACGACTCACGTCCGGCCCTGGTGCTTGTAACGGCGCACGCGCGCATGCTCGACCCTGGGCAGGCGGGCTGCAAAAGTTTTCAGTTCCTTTGCATAGGCCCTGGGATCGATTGTCGGCGCCGCAAGTTCGCGCTCCAGCCGCGCGAGTATCTCGCTGTTCAAGCTCCTGCGGTTTCTCTCGGCGCTTTCCTTGAGCATGGCGTGCAATTCTTCCGGAATGTTCTTGAGTGTGAGCGTCAGCATGAATGTCGTCCCAGAACCAGAATGGAACAATTCTACCCCCCGGGTCGGGCAGCAGTTCCCCGGGGCGGACACAAGACTTTCGACCTTCCGCCGAAGCTGTTGCGTTGGGTGCAAGCATTGGAGGAGATTGGTCAGGATCGCAACACTTAACCGGCCGACGCACCGACAAGTTGACCGTCGGCGTACGTCGTAACCCCATTCACGATCGTGTACTACACCCCGCACGAAGGCATCACCATGAGTTTGCCACCCCCGAAAGGACACCAATACGACTAGAAATGCTTCGGCAAGCCGGCCTGCTTGAGGACCGCATTTGCGGTGTGGCGGGATTTGATTTTGCTGTCGACTACGAAATGCAACTGGGTGATCGGACTATGCCAGATTTCATGATCGCCCCTTCCGGTCCGCACGAAGCGGCAGCCGGCGGACAGCAAAAGGCGCTTGAGGTCTGGAGTGAAGCTCTGCGTCACGCCGCGAGTTCGAAGCGCCTGGTGAGCAGCTCGAATGCGACAGGCTTGGTATCTGTACGGCCGTTTGCGGACAACAGCTCGGGGATGAGGGACTTGAGCTTTTCCACGAGGGCCTCGGCTGTATCGGCCTCTGTAGCCAGACCGGGTACGTCTTCGCTCGATGCGACCCAGACCTTCGCTTCCTCGTCCCACACTGCATGCACGTAATAAGGCTTTTCCATGGAGGGCGCTCTCCTTTAGACGTATCAGCCTATCACTCCCGGCGGCCATTCTCCAGTCCACAGTGAGCTCCGGCGAATCCCACGTTATTCCTCTGTGTCGTGAACGACCCTCGCCTAAAGGCGAGGGCTTCAAATTACGGCTCAAGCCGGTAACAGTCGGCCTCGTGGCCGACTCTCGAAATCTCCCTTCTCCCCCCGGGAGAAGGGCCGGGGATGAGGGAGCATTTCACATTCTTTGCCATCGTCCCTCACCCGCCGCTATCGCGTCGGCCTCTCCCGGGGGGAGAGGCAATACAACCGAACCTTCTTCTCGCAGTTCCCGCTCTTCTACAGAAATGCTTTCCCGTCGCCTAAAGGCGACGGGTTTACGGATCCCCTAGCGGGGACTCTAAAAGGGTACTCCGAAGTGCTACGCACGTAGGGTATCTGTGCCCTCCGTGCCTTAAGGTGAAACACTCAAGGGTACACTTGGAGCCGAAGCTGCTGTGTTGGGTGTAGTCCTTAAGACCGCAGTACCGTCCCGGCGGACGCGCCGACATGGTTTCCGTCGGCATACGCCGTAATCCCATTTACGATTCGTGGTCCGAATCCCGCGCGATCGACGATCGCGACATCTATTTCTCGCTACCGGCCGGCGTCGTTACGCGCAGGTTGATCGGCACGCGACCGCCTTGCGAATCGATAACGTAGAGTTTCACCTTCGGCAGGATCTTTTCCATGGCATCCAGGTAGAGCCGCGAGCGCGTCACTTCGGGCGCCTTCTGGTATTCGTCGAGCAGGGCCAGGAAACGGGTGGTGTTGCCGATGGCTTCGGCGATGCGTTGCTGCTTGTAATTTTTTGCGTTGCTCACGGTCTGGCTGGCTTCGCCGCGCGCGCGCGGAATCTGGTCGTTCGCATAGGCGCGCGCTTCGTTTTGCGCTTTTTCGCGGTCCGCCATGGCGTCGGCGACATCCTGGAAGGCCTGCGCCACCGACGGGTCCAGCGAGATGTTCATGATGCTGACCGAGGCGATCTGGATGCCGCTGCGGTAGCGATCCAGCGTTTCCTGAGTCTTCGTCTTGACGCGCGCCTGGATCGCGAGACGGCCGGTGGTCAGCACCTCGTCGATCGCCATGCCCACCACGGTTTCCGTCAGCACGCTCTCGGCCAGCGTCGAGACCAGGGTTTGCGGCCGGTCAACCTGGAAAAGATAATCCGCGGGGTTGAGGATGGCGTACTGCACCACCAGCGCGACGTTGAGGATGTTGGTGTCGCCGGTGAGCAATTCCACGCCGCTCGGTGGCGACGATTCGCCGTCGCGCAAGGCAAAGCCCACGCCGATTTTCATGACGCTGGTGGTTTTGAGCACGTCCACGCGGTCGACCGGCCAGGGCAGGCGGTAATGCATGCCCGGACCGACGCGCGCGGCGATGGCGCCGAAGCGGCGCACCACGCCGTGCTCGTCGGCATTCACCACGTAGAATCCGGAAACGAAGTAGGCGCCGAGCAGCACCGCCGCCACCAGGCCGGCCCAGTAACGCCGCTGCATTTTTCCGGGCAGTGCCGCCGCGCCGCCGGGAATTTCACCCGCGCTCATTGCAGCGCCCGGCCCTGTCCGGATGACCCGCCTGCGAGCGGCGTCGCGGCGGCATCCAATCCGCCGGGACGGCGCTCTTTCCCGGTCCGGGCCGACTTGAACTGCGGCACAGGACTCGCCGTTCCATGACGGGGCAACGGCCCGATGACGCGCAGCACTTCCGCCTCCGCGGGCAGGAACAGCGTCGTGTTCTCGTCCATGATTTTCTCGTAGGCCTGCAGGGTGCGCACGAACTTGTAGAAGTTCGGGTTCCTGCTGAATGCCGCCGAATAGATGCGCGTGGCTTCCGCGTCGCCCTCGGCCTTGATGCGCTGGGCCTGCGCGTAGGCCTCGGCCTCGATGTGGTTCTTTTCCCGATCCGCCTGCGCGATGATTTTCCGGCCCTGCAATTCGCCCGCGGTGCGGTACTCCTTGGCCATCTTGCCGCGCTCGGCTTTCATGCGCTCGAAAACCGGCGTGCGGTTCTGCTCGGGCAAGCTCAGCCGCAGCAACTCGACGTCGATCACTTCGATGCCGTAGGCGCTGCGCGCGAATGTCGCGACGCGCCCGCGGATCTCCGCGACGATGCCGCGGAAGCGTTCTGCATTCCCGTCCGCCGCGACCAGGGCGGCGGCGGGATGGGCCCCCAGCACCGCACCGACCTCGCCGAGCAATACGTCCGCAAGCCGCACATCCGCCGAGTCGCGCGTCGCCAGCGTAACCAGATAGCGCTCGGGATCGGCAATGCGCCAGGTCGCCAGGGTCTCGACCATGACGTTTTTCTTGTCGACGGTCAGATACTCCGCCTGGGCCGGTCGCGAGAACGTCAGGCTTTTCTCCAGGCTCACGATGCGGTCGAACGGCGCCTTGACGTGCAGGCCGGGCTCGTCCACCACTCGTATCACGGCGCCGAAGCGGGTGACCAGTGCATGCTGCGTGACGTCGACAGCGAACAGGCTGGCGATCAGCGCCCACGCCGCCAGCGCGATCAGCGCCAGCGCCGCCGCCATGCGTCGCAGGCGGATCCTGGATTGCGGCGTGCGCTCGTCGGCGTGGGCCATCTATTTGCTCCGCCCGATGCCGGCCGGCTGCAGCAACCACATGTCGAAATCCTTGATGTCGCGCGCGTCCGGCATGACGAATTTTTGCAGGCCGGGCAGCGTTTCCTCGATGCTTTCCAGCTGCAGGCGGAACTTGGTCAGCTCGGGCGCATCCCGGTACGCGCGGAGCTTCAGCGTGAAGTTGTCGGCGTCGCCTTGCGCATGCAGTAGCTGCTGGTCCTTGAAGGCCAGCGCCTGTTCCACCATGGCGGCCGCTTCGCCTTTGGCCTGGTTCACGGTTTCCACCGCGAAGATGTTGGCCCGGTTGATGGTACGCAGCTTGTCTTCCTGCGAGCTGGCCACGTCGCGGAACGCGTCGTGAACCTCTCCCGGCGGGTGCACGTACAACAGTTGGAAGGACACGACTTCGACACCGCTGCCGACTTCGTCCAACGTGCGCTGAAGCGACGCTTCGACGTTCTGCTCGACCGCGCTGCGTTCAGCGGTATAGATCGCATCGATGCCGCTGCGCGCGGCGACACTGCGCAAGGCCGCCAGGGCCACGCCGCGCACCAAGGCGTCCGGCTCGGCAACGTGGTAGGCGTAAGCTTGCGCGTCCTTGACCCGGTACTGGACGGCCCAGCGCAAGTCGATCAGGTTGCCGTCGCCCGTCAGCAGAAACGGTTCTTCCGGCCCCGCCTCCTTCTGGAACCACGCACCGGTGGAGGTGCCGCCGTCGATCGACGGGTTCCAGCCTGCCGCGGCGTTCGTGCGCAGCGGAGCGCTCACTGTTTGCGCCTTGCTGCCCGCGAATCCGAACTCGATGCGCTGCACCTGCTCCTTGCGCACGATGCGGTGCGCTTCGAACGGCCACGGCAGGCGGTAGTGCAATCCCGGATCGAGCACGGGCGGGACGATCTGTCCGAAGCGCGTGCGCAGGCCGACTTCACCAGGCTGGACGATTACGAGACCGCTGCCCGCGTAGAGCACTATCGCCACCATCGCTGCGGTGCCAGCAAGTTTTGCCGTCGTCAGCCGCAACCCGGACAGCCACGTGAAACGGTCTCGCAGCCAAATCCATTCCGCCGGCACCGGCGTGCGCCGCATGCTGAGCGCGAGCAGAACGATCAGCAGCAACGCGCTCGCCACCTTGAGCGATTCCGGAAGGAACGCGGTGGCGGTGCCGAACATGGCGCGCGGGTCCAGTCCCCAGGCCCGATAGATTGCGTTCAGCGCAATGCCAGCCAGCAACGCGACGACCACGATCGCGCCGAGATAGATCGCCATGATCCTGGCGCCGAGGAATTTCGTGAGCAGAACCATGCTGCCAATGTTGGTGGCGGGACCGACCAGCAGAAACACGAGGGCGGCACCGGGGTTCAGTCCTTTCATCACCAGCGCCGCGGCCAGCGGCGTAGCCTCGGCGGCGCAGACGTAGATCGGGATGCCCACGAGCAGCATCACCAGCATAGACACCAGTTCGTTGCCGAGGTAGCGCTCGAGAAAAGCGGGCGGAAGTGCGGCGGCGATGACGCCCGAGAGCACAATCCCCAGCACGATCCAGTAGCCGGTATCGTCCAGCAATTGGCGGAACGCATAGTGATGCACCCGCTTGAGGACGTTCCATGCCCGTGCGCTACGGCTTGCCGCGGACAACGCCGAAGACGGACCCGGCACGGATGCGTGTTCGTGCGAATGGGCTGCGTCCTGACCATGCGCATGCAGGGGATGCGGATCGATGGTGGCGTCGGAAAGATGCGCAGGATCTTGCGCACCGTCCGTGCTTTTTCGGGTGCCAAACAGATTGGTCAGAAGTCCGGCCGTCAGCGCGGTCACGACCGCCGCAACCGGACGGAACACGGTGACAATCGGATCCATCAGCGCGTAGGTCAGGCTGACGGAATCGGCCCCGGTTTCCGGCGTGGCGATGAGAAATGCCACGGTCGCACCGGGCGTCGCGCCCTGCCGCCGCAGGCCCAACGCAGCCGGCAGGACGCCGCACGAACACAAGGGCAGCGGCGCCCCGATCGTCGCGGCCCACAGCACCGACTTCACCTTGCCGGTGCGGAAGAGTTTCGAAAGCAGCTTTTCCGGAACGCAGACGGCCAGTACGCCGGCGATGAAAAAGCCGAACAGCAAGAATACGGAGGCCTGCTTGAAAATGTTCCAGGTCTCCCACAGCAAGCGCAGAAGGAATTCGGTCATTGCTTATGCCCGTGCATGCTCCCGCGGGCGGCCGCAATACCGCCGCCGCCCGCGGGAATGACGCGTCTGTCTTACGCGAGCCTCACTTCAGGTACTTCTTATCGATAATGCAGGCCACCGTGTACTGTGGGTCGACCACGTTCGCGATCTTGATCTGCGCGACCTGGCCGAGCAGCTGCAGCGCCTCGTATTTGTCGTAGCCGTAGTCCTCGACCATCCAGCCGATGAGGTCGGCGCAGGCCAGGCGCAATGCGTCTATCAGGGGCCGTGTGCTGCCGATCGACATCACCACCTTGTCGTTGATCAGTCGCGGCCAGCCGATGCGCTTGCCCTTGATCAGATTCACGGTGAAGCGAACGTTGAACGAGGTTTCGATGGCGGCGCCGTCGATTTCCCCGTCTCCCTGTGCCGCGTGCCCGTCGCCCAGCATGAACAGCGCGCCCGGCTCGTTCACCGGAAAGTACAAGGTGGTGCCTTCCACCGTTTCGTTGAAATCCATGTTGGCGCCGTGCGGCCCGGGAACCAGCGAACTGATGCATTCCTTGCCCGCGGGCGCGGTGCCGATCGTGCCGAAGAACGGACGCAGCGCCACTTCGACCTTGCCGATCCTGCTGTTGGGCAGGTCGATCGTGGCCACGCGGCGATTGCGGTCGATGTGCCAGACGAACAGGCGATCGGGCACCGGTGGCGTGATCATCATGGTCTTGTATTCCGGCGCCAGGGCGCCGAAGTAAGGAATCGAACCACCCCAGCCGAATTCCCGATTGAAGTCGATCTTGTCGAGGTGAACCACCAGCGTGTCGCCCGGCTCGGCACCCTCGATGTAGAACGGCCCGGTCTGTGGATTGACCTTGGTCAGGTCCAGTTTCGGGAACAGTGTTTTGTCGCCGGTCCCGTAGACGTCGTTGGAGGCGTCCCGGGTGCTGGTCACCACGGTATCCCCCGGCTTGATGCGCGCTACTGGCGGATGCGCATAGCAATAGGTGAATTTCACGTCGTTGCCGGGATCGTATTTGATTTCCGCGGCGACTGCCGCTCCGCCCAGAACGAAAACGGACGCGGTTGCGATCAACCACGGCCGCGGTGACGCCAAGCTACTTTGAAGCGAGAACATGACTACCTCCTCCTGTCGTTAGTGTTGCGGGATATCGGGCCCGGCGATGTGAAAGCCTTGGTCTTTCGCCAGCCCCTTACTTACTCCGCCGGGCGCCGGTTTTCCGGTTCGGACCGCTGCGGTCGTAATGGCTGCTGTCCTGAAGCAGGCCGAACAGTTCCGAGTCGGCCGGCAACATCAGGGTCGTTCCCTTGGGCACGAGGTTGCGCGAGGCCTGCAGGGTGCGCACGAACGCGTAGAAATCCGGGCCTCTGGAGAGCGACACCGCATAAATCCGCGCGGCCCTGCCCTCGCCCTCGCCGCGCGTCTGCTGCGCCTGTTTCAGCGCTTCGGAGAGAATGCGGCTCTTCTCCTGGTCCGCTGCTGCCCGCACCTTGAGCCCTTCCTCTTCGCCCTCCGAGCGGAATTTCATGCTCAGGCGCCCGCGTTCCGACTTCATGCGGGAAAACAGCGGCGGCCGGTTCTGCTTCGGAAAATCGAAACTTCTCAGCAGCACGCCGCTCACTTCAATGCCGAAGTCGCGCAGCGCGATCTCGCGACACTTGCCGCCCACTTCGGCGATGATGGCTTCGGACTTGAACGACGCCGGTTCCATCGAGAAAAAGGCGGCCAGGGGATTGCGCCCGATTGCCGCGCCCAGTTCCGCGAAGAGGATGTCGCCCAACCTCGATTCCGCTCCGCTGCGGTCGAAAACGGTCTGGAAGAATTTCTCGGGATCGGCTATGCGCCAGAGGATCGTGCTGGCAGCCACGACCGGCGTCTTTTCGACGGTCAGGAATTCGGTCGCCGCCGGGGTGTAGACGAAAAGGCGACTGTCGAAATTGCGCACGCTCTGGTAAGGGAGCTTGAAGCGCAGCCCGGCCGTGGTGACGACCTGCACCGGCTTACCGAACTCGGTGACAAGCGCGTACTCGCCGGTATCGACGGTGAAGCAACAAAGCTTCGCGGTTGCGGCAAGGGCGCATGCAATGCCCAGCGCGGCGGCAATAGGCAGCCACCGGCGTCTGTCCGACTCCTCGCCCCTGCCATCGTTGTCCGCCATGACCTCCCCCGGTCATCCTGCAGAAGATATCGCGACTTATTATTGGAACCTGCCGAATCAGTCTGCGGCGGATACAGCGAGTTTACAAGCGGAAATAAATTGCCTGCGTGCTGCGCTGCAATGCGAGGGCTGCGCGGCAATTCATTCACAGCAATGCGAATGCGATGAACGGGTCTGGTACAGTGGTTCGAACCCCGTTCCCGGTTGCCCACATGCCCATCCTTGCCTGGATCGTTGCCGTTACGCTGGCGGGCGGCATTCTCAGTGTGGTCGCCGCCGCCGCCCTGGCGCTGCGCGCGGGACCGGCTCAACTGCCCATACTGATCAGCTATGCCATCGGCGCGTTGCTCGGCGCCGCTTTCCTCGAGATTCTGCCCCACGCCATCGAATTATCGTCCAGCGCCAAGAGCGTTACGGGCACCGTACTGATCGGCATCCTGCTGTTTTTCGTGCTGGAAAAACTCGTCCTCTGGCGGCACTGCCATGCAGAGCAGTGCGAAACGCACGTCCCCACCCACGACCACGGCCGCATCGCGACCATGGTGATTGTCGGCGACACCTTTCACAACTGCGTGGACGGCGTCATCATCGCCGGCGCGTTCATGGTGAGTCTGGAGCTGGGCATCATCACCGCGCTGGCGATCGTCGCCCACGAGGTGCCGCAGGAAGTCAGCGATTTCCTTATCCTGCTCCACTCCGGCTACAGCAAGCGTCAGGCCCTCGCGTATAACATGCTTGCAAGTGCTGCCATGGTGGTCGGCGGTGTCTTCGCGTATTACGCGCTGCAAACCATCCAAGGCGCGATACCGCCGCTTCTGGGCATCGCGGCGGCAAGCATGATCTACGTTTCGGTGGCGGACCTCATCCCCGGATTGCATCGCCGGCGCGATCTTCCCGCGACCATGCAGCAAGTGCTGCTGATCGTCGCCGGCATCGGTACCGTATGGCTAGTCGGGTACCTGGCCGGCGCCATTGCGAACGTCTGAGATTCAATGCGGGATGAATGCGGCGTGAACAATAGTCAGTCCACGCAGGGTCGTCGTGAAGCAACTCCAAATCCCCCGACCCGATCAGGATCGCAACACTGTCCCTGCCGATGCGCCGACAAGCGCTCCGTCGGCATACGTCGTCACTCCATTCACGATCGTGTACCGCACCCCGCGCGAAGGCATCACCATGCGCTTGCCAGCGCCCGGAAGATCATAGCGCCTCTCTCCACGGTTCGACGATCCCACCGTCGCGGGATCGAAAATCGCGATGTCGGCGGCCAACCCCGGCTTGAGGCGTCCGCGATCCCTGATCCCAAACACATCCGCCGGATCGGAGGTGAGCCGGCGCACCGCCTCGGGCAGCGTCAGCACGCCGCGCTCGCGCACCCAGGTACCGAGCAGGTAGGTCGGGTAACCGGAGTCGCACAGCATGTCCACGTGGGCGCCGCCGTCGCCGAGGCCGATCAGGATCGCGGGATTGTTCAGCAGTTCGGCCATGCGATCGATACGGGTGTTGAACGACGTCATGGTGAATTCGAGATCGAGATCGTCGGCCAGGGTCAGGTCGAGAAACGCGTCCACGCCGTCCTTGCCTTCGGCGCGGCCGACTTCCGCCACCGTCATGCCTTCGAAACGCTTCAGTTCCGGCGAGCAGACTTCGTGCAGCGTGATGCGTTCCCAGTTGCCGAAGCCCATCGGATTCTTCAGTTCTTCGCGGAACTGGTTGCGGAAGGCCGGGTCGCGGTACACCGCTTTCTGCGCCGCTTTGGATTTGTCGGCGAATATGCGGTTCCAGGAGGGAAACGACGCAAACGAAAACGGGCTGTGCATGTCGATCTCGCGCGTGAGCGGCAATGGCGACGTCTGCGGCCTCGCGCCCTTGGCAATCATGGGTGCGGCGCGCCTGAGCGTATCGCGCACCGCCTCGGAGATATCGTCGCGATCGAACAGCGCGATGAAGGTGACCGGCCGGCCGCTTTCATCGAGCAGGAAGTCGAGCATCTCGGCCTGCTCTTCCTCCAGCACCGCGATCTGCCGGGTGAGCGCCACTTCGATCGCGCCCTTGCCCTTCTCCTTGAGCACGTTCGCGTAGGCCTTGAGTTCGTCACGGCTGGCGTTGCGGCAGGCCAGCGGCCGCCCGCCGAAGCCGAGATGCTGGTTGAGAATGGTGCTGGAAAATCCAAACGCGCCGGCATCCATCGCGCCGGCGAGCAGCGCCTTGATCTTCGCGGTTTCCTCTGCTGTCGCCGCCCGCTCCATCGACGCTTCGCCCATGACGTAATGCCGGAACGGCGTCAGCGGCGCCAGGAAGCCGAGGTTCACCGAGGGCGCGCGGCGCGCGGCGGCATCCATGTACTCGGGGAAGGTCTCCCAGTCCCAAGTGATGCCCTTCGACAGCACCTCGAAAGGAATGGATTCGACGTTGACGAGGTCGCGCATCGCGATCTCCCGCGTCTCGGGCCGGCAGGGCGCGATGCCCACGCCGCAATTGCCCATCACCACGCTGGTCACGCCGTGCCACGACGACGGCGTCACCGCGCCGTCCCAGCAGATCTGCGCGTCGTAGTGCGTGTGCGGATCGATGAAGCCCGGCGAGACGACGCAGTCCGAAGCGTCGATGGTTCGTTTGGCGCCGCCCGCGACGCGGCCGATCTCGACAATCTTCCCGCCCGCGACCGCCACGTCCGCGTGCCGGCCCGGCGCGCCGGTGCCGTCGATGACAAGTCCGTTCTCGATCAGCAGGTCGTACGGCATGCTTGTTGTTCCTCTACACTGCAAAGGCTACCGAGCCGAAACAAAGAAACCGAACATCACTCTCAGTCCCTCCCGGGCTGCGCTCCCTCACCCAACCCTCTAAACGGGTACTCCGGGCTGCGCCAGGGTATCCCAAAGGGAGAAGGACCGTAATCAATGGCAGAGAGGGAAGAAACTCTCTTCTCCCTCCGGGATACCCTGGCGCAGCCCGGAGTACCCGTTTAGAAGGGATGGGGATGAGGGGACCCTTCTGCAGTTCGTTCCGGAAACTCGTTGTCTTGATAATTCAGGAACGCAAAACTTTA
>Ga0315270_10001100_pt1 | contig 14366 bp, 12 predicted proteins | sample C1_bottom_MG_FD_204932 | JGI IMG/M metagenome (GOLD analysis project Ga0315270, IMG submission 204932) | Sediment microbial communities from Yellowstone Lake, YNP, Wyoming, USA - C1_bottom | ecosystem: Environmental > Aquatic > Freshwater > Lake > Sediment | place: USA: Wyoming | collected... | reverse complement strand
TGGGGCGTGGGGGAAAGCGGTTCCGGCTCGTCCCTCGTCCCTCGTCCCTCGTCCCTTATCTTTCATTCCCCCTCGCACCTCGCCCCTCGTCCCTCGCCCCTGCTTTCCTATGAGCTTCACTATTCACGGCATCGGCGTATCGGGCGGCATCGCGATCGGCCACGCGCAGCTGGTATCGCATGCGCAGCTCGAAGTCGCGCACTACGACATTTCCAAGGCGCGCGTCGCGGAGGAAAAGGTGCGCTTCGACGCCGCCGTCGTCACCGCGCGCGCGGAACTCGCCAGCCTCGGCGATCATATACCCGCGGGTGCGCCGGCCGAGTTCGAGGCCTTCCTCAACGTGCACCTGATGATTCTCGACGATCCGACGCTCTCGGAAACGCCGAAGCAGTTGATCGAATCCCTGCGCTGCAACGCAGAGTGGGCGCTCAAGCTGCAAATGGATGCGCTGATCGATCAGTTCGAGAGCATAGAGGACGGTTATCTCAGGGACCGCAAGACCGACGTCATCCAGGTGGTCGAGCGCATCCTCAAGGTCCTGATGGGACGCCCCGGCGAGGTGCTGGCGCGCAGCGCGCCGGAGGAAAACAGCATTCTCGTCGCGCACGACCTGTCTCCCGCCGATGTCATCCAGTTCAAGAGTCATCAGTTCGCAAGCTTTATCACCGATCTCGGCGGCGCCACTTCGCATACCGCGATCATCGCCCGCAGTCTGAACATCCCATCGGTGGTGGCGCTGCATCATGCACGCTCGCTGATCCGCGAGAACGAAGTCCTCATCATCGACGGCAGCAACGGCGTGGTCATCGTCAATCCGGACAAGACGGTGCTCGCGGAATACAAGCTGCGCCAGGAGCAGTGGGATCTCGATCGCCTCAAGCTCAGGCGGCTCAAGAAAACCCGGACGGCCACGCTCGATGGCACGTCCGTCGAGCTGCACGCGAACATCGAACTGCCCGACGACGTTGCCGATGCAAAGGACAACGGCGCCGACGGCGTCGGGCTGTTCCGCACGGAATTCCTGTTCCTGAACCGGGGCGACCTGCCGAGCGAAGACGAGCAGTTCGAAGCTTATCGCCGGGTCGTGGAGGACATGGACGGCCGCCCGGTGACCATTCGCACGTTCGATCTGGGCGCGGACAAACATGTCGATGCAGCCGAACGGGTCGCGCCCAACCCGGCGCTGGGACTGCGCGCGATCCGCTTATGCCTGGCCGAGCCGCAGATGTTTCATCGCCAGTTGCGTGCAATCCTGAAGACATCGCACTACGGCAAGGTGCGCATCCTGATTCCGATGCTGTCCTCGGCGAACGAACTCAACCAGACGCTGCACCACATCGACGAAGCCAAACGCAGCCTCGATGAGGACGGGTTTGCCTACGACAGCAACATTGCGGTCGGCGGCATGATCGAGATCCCCGCCGCCGCCTTGTCGCTCTCCACTTTTACCCGCAAGCTCGACTTCCTGTCGATCGGCACCAACGACCTGATTCAATACCTGCTCGCGATCGACCGCGCCGACGATACCGTAGCGCATCTGTACGATCCTCTGCATCCCGCGGTGCTCAATCTGGTGGCGCACATCATCCGCAGCGCCAACCGCGCCGGCGTCCCGGTGGCCGTGTGCGGTGAAATGGCCGGCGACGTGCGGCTCACGCGCGTGCTGCTTGGATTCGGGCTGCGGCAGTTCTCGATGCATCCGGCGCATCTGTTGTCGGTCAAGCAACAGGTGCTCAAGTCCGATCTGCAGGAAGTCATCGTGTTCACGCAGCAGATGCTGCGCAGCGACGACCCGGAAAAGCTCGAGCAACTGCTGGCGCGGATGAACAGCTGAGAACCCGCCCATGCTGCAGAAGATCAGCGGGGTGCGCCAGGACGATCCCGACCGCGAGCGCCATTGGTTCCAGGACGACTTTTTCGACCTGTTCGCATGGACGGACGCGGCCGGCGAGGTGGTCGCATTTCAGCTCTGCTACGACCGTTTGAAGCGCGAGCGCGTGCTGGCCTGGAGCGAACCGACCGGATTCATCCATCGCCGCATAGACGATGGCGAGGAACTGCCCGTACAGAAAATGGCACCGATCCTGGTTGCCGACGGCCAGTTTGCGGCGAAGGGCATCGCCGCCGAGTTTGGCCGCCGCAGCCCCTCCATCGACGCTCGTTGGCGGCAATTCATCCTCACCAAGATCGACGAAGCAGCGGTGCAATTCTCAATGCCGCAGAATCCGTCTTAAGCATCACCGCTATGCGCATCGACTCGGAACAGCTCCCCAAACATTTGTCACGCGGACTGAAGAATCTCTACGTCGTTTACGGCGAAGAGTTGCTGCTCGCCCTTGAAGCTTCCGACCGCGTCCGCGCGAAGGCGCTGGAGCAGGGCTTCGACGAGCGCCGCGTGCTGATCGCCGAGTCCGGATTCGACTGGGGTGAGCTGGCCATGGTCGGCAACAGCATGTCGCTGTTCGCGGCGAGGCGGTTGCTCGACCTGCGCATTCCTTCCGGCAAGCCGGGCAAGGACGGCAGCGAAGCGTTGCAGCAACTGGCCGGCGCCCTGCCCGCGGAGACGCTGACATTGATCACGCTGCCTGGCGTGGATCGCCAGTCGCAAACCTCGAAATGGTTCGAGGCGCTGGCCGGGGCCGGTGTTGCGGTGCACGCCGCCGCAATCAAGCGCGGCCAGCTCGGGCCATGGCTGGCCGGCCGGCTCGCGCAACAGGCCCAGCAGGCCGACTCGCGCACGATCGAGTTCCTGATCGACCGCGTCGAGGGCAATCTGATGGCGGCGCATCAGGAAGTGCAGAAGCTGGCTTTGCTGTTTCCCGCCGGAGTTCTGCCCTTCGACGACGTGACGAATGCTGTGGTCGACGTCGCGCGTTTCAACGTGTTCGAAATCGGCGCGACCTTGCTCAAATCCGATCGCGTACACTTCGTGCGCATGCTCGATGGCCTGCGGGCCGAGGGCGCGGCCGCGCCGCTTGTGCTGTGGGCGATCGCGGAGGAGACACGCGCAATGGCCAGGGTAAACGCGGCACTGGCCGGCGGCCGCCCGCTCGCGCAAGCGCTGCGCGACGCGCGGGTGTGGGGACCCCGGCAGGACTTGATGCCGGGAGCGCTGCGCCTTCTAACGCAGACCCGATTGATCGCGGCGCTGCGCTGCGCCGCCGAGGTAGACCGCATGATCAAGGGACTGGCGAAGGGCGACGTCTGGGACGCCCTGCTGCAGCTCGGACTGGCGTTGATGACGCCGGCGCCGCAAGGCCGCGAAACGGAGAATAGGGGTAAAATCGGCGCCAGTATCCGGGGTTAGGAACCATGGACATTCAGTCCTACATGCATTCGATCGGCCGGGCGGCGCGCACCGCATCGCGGGCCATGGCGAAAGCCGGGACCGGCGCGAAAAACAACGCATTGATGACGATGGCGCAAGCGCTCGAGCGCGACGTCGCGCGCTTGCTCGACGCCAATCGCAAGGATGTGGATTCGGCGCGTGCGAATGGCCTCGAAGCGGCGATGGTGGACCGTCTGACGCTTGACGCCAAGAGCGTGTCGGCGATGGCGCAAGGTCTGCGCCAGATCGCGCAACTGCCCGACCCGGTGGGCGAGGTCACCGGCATGGCTTACCGGCCAAGCGGCATACAGGTCGGCAGGATGCGCGTGCCGCTGGGGGTGATTGGCATTATCTTCGAGGCACGTCCGAACGTGACGGCGGACGCCGCGGGGTTGTGCCTGAAGTCCGGCAACGCGGCCATCCTGCGCGGGGGTTCCGAAGCGCTTCACTCCAACCAGGCGATCGGCGCCTGCGTGCGCGAAGGCCTCAAGGCGGCGGGATTGCCCGAAACCGCGGTGCAAGTGATCGAGACGACGGATCGTGCGGCCGTCGGCGAACTCATCACGATGAAGGACTACGTCGACATCATCGTGCCGCGCGGCGGCAAGGGACTCATCGAGCGCATTTCAAGCGAGTCTCGCATCCCGGTGCTCAAGCACCTCGATGGCGTCTGCCACGTCTACATCGACGACAAGGCGGACCTGGACAAGGCGATCCGCATCGCCGATAACGCCAAGACGCAGCGCTATGGCACCTGCAACACCATGGAGACGCTGCTGGTGCATGAGGGAATCGCCGCGCGGCTGCTGCCGCCGCTCATCAAGATCTACTTGGACAAAGGCGTTGAACTGCGCGGCGACGATGCCGCAAGAGCCCTTGCCGCACGCATGAATCCGCCAGCGCAGATGAAGCCCGCGACCGAGGAGGACTGGTACACGGAATATCTGGCGCCCATCTTATCGGTGCGCATCGTCGAGGGCGTCGATGACGCCATCGATCACATCACGGTTTATGGATCGCAGCACACCGATGCGATCGTCACCGAGGACATCACGAATGCGCGCCGGTTCCTGCGTGAAGTGGATTCGGCGTCGGTCATGGTCAATGCCTCGACCCGATTCGCCGACGGGTTCGAGTTCGGCCTGGGCGCGGAGATCGGCATTTCGACCGACAAGCTGCATGCCCGCGGCCCCGTGGGCCTCGAAGGCCTGACGTCGCTCAAGTTCATTGTCCTGGGCGACGGCCACGTTCGTGAGTGATCGCGAGCCGCCGTCCGCCTAAGAAGCAAGAAACAAGAAGATCTGACCACGAAGACACGAATACCCTCGCGACAGCGTGGAGTACCCTTTTAGAACACGAATACCCTCGCGCCAGCGTGGAGTACCCTTTTAGAAAGGCCAAAGCGGAATCCTGAATTTCTTTGGGTTAGATCGTGTCTTCGTGGTCAAGAGTCCGGTTTATGTCTTTAGCAGTGCCTATCCGAAAAATCTCTCATGCGCCAACTGATCGAAGTCAAAGTTCCCGATATCGGCGATTTCAAGAACATTCCTGTGATCGAGGTGCTGGTCAAACCCGGCGACGAGGTCGAAAAGGAGGATTCGCTGATCACGCTGGAATCGGACAAGGCAACGATGGAAGTGCCCTCACCGGCCGCCGGTGTCGTCAGGGAACTGAGGATCAGGCCCGGTGACAAGTTGTCCGAAGGCAGTCTGATCCTCACGCTCGAAAGCGCTGCGTCCATCGCACCAGCACACAAAGCAGCGGGGCCGGCGCAAAACGCGCAAGCACCGAAATCCTCACCAGCGCCTGCAACCGCTGTCCCGTCCAGGGCGCCCACGGCCACCTCCTCGGCGCCGGTCATCAGGGGCGACATCCATGCCGAAGTCGTCGTGCTGGGCTCGGGACCCGGCGGTTATACGGCCGCATTTCGCGCCGCCGACCTCGGCAAGCAGACGGTACTGATCGAACGTTATCCGGTACTGGGCGGCGTATGCCTCAACGTCGGCTGCATTCCGTCGAAGGCCTTGTTGCATGCGGCCCGCGTCGTTGCGGAGGCCGAGGAAATGAGCCACTTCGGCCTGCTGTTCGGCAAGCCGAAAATCGAGCTCGACAAATTGCGCGAATGGAAAAGCGGCGTGGTCGAGAAGTCGATTCGCGGACTGGCGGGATTGGCGAAGCAGCGCAAGGTCACCGTGGTGCAAGGCGCCGGCGCGTTTACGTCACCGCACATGATCGAGGTGAAGTCACCGGATGGCGTCAAGAAAATATCGTTCGATCACGCCATCATCGCGGCGGGTTCGCAGTCGGCAAAGATTCCCGGCTTTCCCTACGACGATCCGCGATTGATGGACTCCACGTCCGCGCTCGAGCTCAAGGACATTCCGAAGCGGCTGCTGGTAATAGGCGGCGGCATCATCGGGCTGGAGATGGCCTGCGTTTACGACGGGCTCGGCGCGAAAGTCACCGTGGTGGAATTGCTCGATGGCCTGATCCCCGGCGCCGATCGCGACCTGATCCGGCCGTTGCAGAAGCGTATCGAGAAGCGCTACGAAGGCATTTATCTCAAGACCATGGTGACCAAACTCGAAGCGCAGAAGGACGGCCTTAAAGCAACGTTCGAAGGCGAGAATGCGCCGGCGCCGCAGGTTTACGACCGCGTGCTGCTGGCGGTCGGCCGGCGCCCGAATGGAAAGACCATCGCCGCCGAAGCCGCCGGTGTGACGGTCGATGACCGCGGCTTCATTCCGGTGGACAAGCAGCTGCGCACCAACGTGGCGCACATTTTCGCCATCGGCGACATCGTCGGCGACCCGATGCTGGCGCACAAAGCCAGCTACGAAGGCAAAATCGCGGCGGAAGTCATCGCCGGACACAAAGCCGCGTTCGACGCGCGCACTATTCCGTCCGTCGCCTATACCGACCCCGAGATCTCGTGGATGGGCCTGACCGAAACGCAAGCCAAGGCGCAAGGCATCGACATCGAGAAGGCGAGCTTCCCCTGGGCGGCAAGCGGCCGCGCACGCGCCATGGCGCGCGACGAGGGCCTGACCAAGCTGATTTTCGACAAGAAAACGCGCCGGCTGCTCGGCGCCGGCATCGTCGGCCCGAACGCCGGCGAATTGATCGCGGAAACGGTTCTCGCTCTGGAAATGGGAGCGAACGCAGCCGACATCGCGCTCACCATCCATTCGCATCCGACGTTGTCGGAGACCGTCATGTTCGCTGCCGAAATTGCCGAAGGCAGCATCACCGACCTGTACCTGCCGAAAAAATAGCCATGGTCCTGGCCACGCCCGAGCAGTTCACCGCGCTGGTCACGCCGCCGGCCGAGAGGAGCGGGCCCGCGTTGTGGTTTGTATTCCAGGGCGCGCAGATTCTGATCCTGCGCAACGCGCAAAGTGCGAGTGTTCCGAGCGCGCGCGACATGCGCGAACTCGGCGTGTCGCCCAAGCGCAGCCAGTACCTCGGCATCCTCGGCGAGCAGCATTGTTTCGCCTGCGAGCTCGAAGAGGGCAGCACGGCGCCGGAGGGCATGCAATGGTCGGGATTGCGCGCGTTGTTCGGCTCCGTCGACGACGCGCTGTTCGCGTTGGCGGGCCGCGCATTCCAGATCGTCGACTGGGACCGTTGCCATCAGTTCTGCGGACGTTGCGGCACGCCGACGCAGATCAAGAACCACGAGCGGGTGCGCGAATGTCCAAGTTGCGGGCAGGTCCACTATCCCCGCATCGCACCCGCGATCATGGCGCTGGTGAGACGCGGGCACGAATTTCTGCTGGCGCGTTCGCCGCATTTCGCGCCTGGAATGTATAGCGCGCTCGCCGGATTCGTCGAACCGGGAGAGACGCTGGAGCAGACACTGGTACGCGAAGTACGCGAAGAAGTCGGCATCGAAGTCGCCAACGTGCGCTACTTTGCCAGCCAGCCGTGGCCGTTTCCGCACTCCCTGATGATCGCGTTCAACGCCGATTACGCGGGCGGCGAAATCACGCCGGAACCGGGGGAAATCGAGGCGGCGGACTGGTTCACGCCCGAGCGGTTGCCGCAGGCATTGCCGAGCAAGATCAGCATATCGCGCCGCCTGATCGATGCCGCACTGGCGGATATTGGCGCATCGCGCCGACACAATGGATAAACCTGGGAGGCCATCATGCTGAGGATCTGGGGGCGCAACAATTCGGTCAATGTGCAAAAGGCATTGTGGTGCTGCGAGGAAATGAACCTGCCGTACGAGCGCGTCGACGCCGGCGGCAGTTTCGGCGAGGTGAATACGCAGCAATATCGCAATCTCAATCCCAACGGCCTGGTGCCGACGATCGAGGAAGACGGCTTCGTGCTGTGGGAGTCGAACGCCATTGTGCGTTACCTGGCCGCCAAGCACAGTGCCGGCCAGCTGTGGCCCGAGGATCTCAATATCCGCGCCGAGGCCGACAAATGGATGGACTGGCAGAACACGACGTTCTGGCCGACTTTCCGCCCGCTGTTCTGGAATCTGGTGCGCACAGCGCCCGACCAGCGGGATGCACACGCCATGGAAGAATCCCGGCTGAAGACTGCCGAGATCCTCGGTTATCTCGACACCCATCTGAAGAACCGCGCGTACATCGTCGGCGATGCTCTGACCATGGGCGACATCCCCATGGGATGCGCGATCTGGCGCTGGACGGGATTGCCGATCGAACGCACTGATTTGCCCAACGTGCAACGCTGGTTCGATAGTCTGAGCAACCGGCCTGCCTACAAGAAGGTGGTGATGCTGCCGCTGGCCTGAGCACTGGAACGGGAAGAAGTAGAATGCCGTACGCGTCGGCGGACCGGAAATTTTCCGGTTTACCGAACGCGACAATCCGGGACCCATCCATGCATTCGATGACACGCTGGCTTGCCGGCCTGCTGGCCGCCTTTTTACTTGCCTGCCCGAACGTTTTTGCGCAATCGCGCTTTGTCACCCTCGGGCATGTGGACTTGTCCTTTTATGAAGTCACCGCGAATGTCGTGCAGAGCGTGCTCGAACGCCTGGGTTACAACGTCGCCGTGAAAAAGGGCAGCCATGCCGAGATCTATCCCCTGCTCGGCAACGGAGAGGTCGATTTGTTCGTTGCCGTCTGGCTGCCGAATGCCCACGCGCCTTACTGGGAACAGTACAAGGACAGCTCGATCAAAGTCACGACGCTGTTCGAGGACGCGAGGCTGTTCTGGTCGGTGCCGGATTACGTGCCGGCATCCGCTGTGAGCAGCGTTGCGGATCTGCGCAAACCCGAAATCGCGGCAAAGATGCAGAAGGAGATTCGCGGCACCCGCGCCGATTCCGGCCTGATGATCGGCTCGAAAAAGATCATGGAAGACTATGGGCTCGCCGATGCCGGCTATCAACTCGTGCCCGGCATACCGGCCGACTGGATCGCCAACTTCGAGACCAACATCGCCGCGCAGCGCTGGTTCGTCATGCCCTTGTGGCAGCCGCAGTATCTCAACCGGGTCGCCAGGATGCGCGTCCTGGAGGAACCGAAACAACTGCTGGGTGGCGCCGACAAGGCTTATCTCGTTGCGCACAAGGATTTCTATGCCAAGGTCGACAAGCACACCTGGAAGGCGCTGCAGCGTATTTCGCTGTCGGTCAAGGCGGTAACGGAGATGGACTACCTGGTCAACGTGAAGAAGTTGACGCCGCAGTATGCCGCGCGCAACTGGATGGCGGCGCATCCGGATACCTTCAATTACTGGTTACAGCCCGATCCGGAAGAATGACCATTCCAGGAGCCTGTCGGCCTTAGGTGTTCGATAGCGAAACGGTGGCAGAGCGAGGACAGATTTTGACGATTTCGACGCGCATATCGGGAATATGTAAGGAGAAAGCGGCGAGATATGGACCGCTCTGCCACCGTTGCAGCCGAATCATCCTAAGTCCGACAGGCTCCTAGGGCCGGGGGCGCCGCCATTTCCGTCGCCCCTGCGTTGAATCGTGCTGCACGCACTGCAACATGAGCGCGCTCGGCCGCCACGTCCTGGCCGATTCGATTGACACGATTTTTCAGCAGGAGTAGCGTCATTGTGGCAGTGTCGGTATTAACCTCTTCAAGATATGCGGTGGTCAGAGCAGGCGCCAGCAGATTTTTCCGGGGCACGTCAAGACGCCTGAAATATCAATAAGCACAAAGATAAGGGGAGAAGCACAATGGAATTCAATGTCCTGCAACAATTCAATGGTCTCGGGGATCTGAACAAGGACCTGGGTACCGATCCTTTTGATGGCGACCAGGTCGGCACGTCGTTGTTCATGACCGGCGGCATGGGGCCGAAAATCTCGGAGAAAATGGCGGAAAGCGCCAAGAAGGCGGGGATGTCACGGCGCGCCTTCATTCGTTCCTCCCTGGGCTTTTCGGCGGCGATGTTGGCGGCCAACGAAGTAACCGGCATGAAGTTCTTCGAGGTCGGCGCCGCCGAGGCTGCCGATATCGGCGCCAAAAACGAAGCCATCCAGGTCGCTCGCGCCAGCACCGACTTCATCGTCGACGTTCACACGCACGTCTGTACCCGCCCGGGCCACTATCAACTCGGCGTCAACACCACGGAGCGCGGCATGTGGTTCGTGGATCTGCTGGACAATCTGGGCAAAGCCTTCGGCCTGCCCAACGGCACGCGCGACATGAACGTCGAGAATTACGGCAAGCTCATCCTCGAGGAAAGCGATACCACCGTCGGCGTGTTCAACCCGTTCGGTTTCCGCGAGCATTACGGCGGCCAGGACATGATTCCGATGGAGTATCAGGTCGGGGTGCGCAACAAGTGGCCGAAATCCACCCTGATGCTGGCCGGTGGACTGACGCCGAACCAAGGCCTGAGCGTGACGCTGGACCGCCTGACGCAGTACGCCGAGCAATACAAGGTTTCCGGCCTCAAACTCTACACATTTGACGCGACCGCAAAGAAGGGGTGGTGGTTCGACGACGAGAAACTCGCGTACCCGATGTGGGAGAAGTGCCGCAAGCTGGGCATCAAAAACATCGGCTGCCACAAAGGCATCCCGTTCGGCCAGTTCTATGCACGCTATGCGCATGCGGAGGACTTCGACGCTGTGGCGGATGACTTCCTCGATCTGAACTTCATCGCCTATCACTCGGCCTGGCCGTACCACAATGAACTGGCTGCGCTGAGGACCTTCAAGCCGCAACGCAAGAACCTGTACTGCGAAGTCGGCTCGACGTTCGCGGCGACCGTCACCAGCCGGCCGGTGGAATGTGCGCATGTCCTCGGCACCCTGCTGCGGGACCTTGGGCCCGACTACGTGCTGTGGGGCACCGACTCGCTGCTGTGGGGCAACCCGCAATGGCAGATCGAAGCGTTCCGCAAGTTCCAGATCCCCGACCAACTGGTCGAGGGCTACGGTTATCCGAAGATCACCGACGAAATCCGTCGCAAAGTCTTTGGCGAGAATGCGGCTCGCATCTGGAACATCAACAAGCAGGCGGCGATGCAGGCAAAAGTCGAGATTCTGGAAAACAAGACCAAGCTGGCCTGATTTCCGCAGCTGTCGTCGATGGGGCCGATTCCATCCGGGATCGGCCCTTTCCAGTTCGATTCGAGCAAGCGCGCAGGAGAACAACAATGCCGACCTATGAGTACGCCTGCGACCCGTGTCGCGTGATCTACCAGACCCGCCACGGCATGAACGAACCGGGGCTGGCGCATTGCCAGAGCTGCAAGGGCAATCTTAGAAAAGTGATTTCGGCGCCCAGCCTGAATACCAAGAACCACTCCAGCCCGACGCAGGCAAAGTATTCGAAGCTTTCGGAAAGCGATGAAATCGCCAAGGAAAAGAATTTGCAGAAGATCTATCAAACGATCTGGATTCCACCCGAAGTCAAGCACAGCCCGTGGGACCACGATCACTGACGGCGCCCGGTGCGGGGCGCGGCCGCACAACTTCAGCCCCGCGCGAGCGCGCGGCGCTTGGTGAAGCTTCTAGGACTCGTCGATCCCGCATGCCGCCGATCAACGCATCCCGTCTGGCCATGTCGGCCGGTCTCGCCTGCATGGCATTGCTGGCGAGCGGCAATACCGATGTCCTCGAAGCCGCTGCGCTTTCCGCGGGAATTTTCACCACAACCGAAACGGGCGCCAACGCCTTTTCGGTGCCGGTCGCCCTGCTCGACAAAGAGCAGGCCGGGCAGTTCATCAAGGGCAAAGAGCAATTCAACGAGGCCTGGGTGGTCGCGCCGGAGCCAGGGGGCGTGTGGGGTCTGGGACCGACGTTCAACGAGGATCGCTGCGCGCACTGCCATGTCAACAACGGACGCGCCAAAGCGCCGGAGAACGGTGAGGAAGCGGTCCGCGGACTGCTGGTGCGCCTGAGCATTCCAGGGCAGACCAAGGAAGGCGCACCGAATCCGCATCCCGCCTACGGAGACCAGCTGCAAAACCGCGGCATCCCGGGTCGGGTCCCCGCCGAAGGCCAGGCGGTCGTCACCTATGAGGCGCGCGAAGTGAGCCTGGCGGATGGAGAAAAGGTCGTGCTGCGGGTGCCGAAAATTCAGTTCATGACTCTTCAGTTCGGTGAACTCGGTAAGGACATCATGATTTCACCGCGCATTGCGCCGGCCATGGTCGGGCTCGGATTACTGGAGGCGGTGCCCGAGGACGCAATCCTTGCCAATGCGCGAGAGCAGGAAAAATTCGGCATCAGCGGCAACCCGAACTACGTCTGGGACTACGAGAACAGCAAGACCGTGCTCGGCCGCTTCGGCTGGAAAGCAAACCAACCGAACCTGCGCCAGCAAACGGCGGCTGCGTTCTTCGGCGATATCGGCGCAACGACACATTTTTTCCCGGAGGAGAACTGTCCGAGCGTGCAGGTTCAGTGCCTCGACCTGCCCTCGGCAAGCAAATGCGGCGGCCAGGGCGGATGCACCGGAAATTACCGGCCCGAGGTTGTCCCCAGCCGTCTCACCAATATTACCTTGTACCTGCAGGCGCTGGCGGTGCCCGCCCGGCGCAATGTGGACGACGCCGAGGTGCAGCGCGGCGAAGGCCTGTTTGCGCAAGCCAAGTGCGGCGTCTGTCACATGCCCCAGCTCAAGACCGGCAGCAAAGCCGCCATTGCGGCCGCGTCGAATCTGCTAATTCATCCGTATACCGACTTGTTATTGCACGACATGGGTGAAGAATTGGCGGACGGACGGCCGGATTTCCAGGCCAGCGGTCGCCAATGGCGCACGCCGCCGCTATGGGGCATCGGCCTGATTCGGACCGTCAGCGGGCATGAGAACCTGCTGCACGATGGCCGTGCCCGCGACGTGGTCGAGGCCATCCTGTGGCACGGCGGCGACGCGGAAAAGTCGCGCGAAGCGTTCAGAACCATGCCGAAGGCAGATCGCGCCGCGCTGGTGAAGTTCGTGGAATCGCTTTGAGCGTAAAGAAAATCTTCACCGCAAAGGCGCGAAGGGAACGCAAAGAAAGACGAAGCCTGCGGGACACAAAAGACGATCTATCCGAACTGGATTTTCGTGATCTGACAGGCATTTCTATTTCCCATTTCCGGATTTGTTCTTGCTTTCCTTTGCGTTTCCTTCGCGCCTTTGCGTCTTTGCGGTGAGATTCTGTCCTTGGTTGGGTTAGGTTCAACGCAACCGCCATGGATACCGGAGACGTCAGATGACGCCTGCCGTGCGTAGCGCCTCGATCTGGGCAGCGGTATAACCGGCCTCCTGAAGAATTTCGTTAGTATGCTCGCCCGCTCCGGGCGCCGCGCGCTCGGCGGTGAACTCGTACTCGCTCATTTTCAGCGGCGGCGCGAACTGCAGCGTTTCGCCGTCGCGCACCACCATTCCGCGCGCAAGGATCTGCGGATCCTGGAAACTCTCTTCCAGCGTCAACACTGGACTCACGCAGCAATCCTCGCCGGCGAATTTTTCGACCCAGTAAGTTTGCGTCCTGGAAGCGAAGATCGCGCTGGTTTGTTCCTTGCCCCACGGCGCATCCCTGCCACCGGGCTCAGCGCGGATTTCCCAGTGACAAGCCTTCAGGTCCGGCCGCTGCAAAACGTCACACACGCGTTCCCAGAATTTACGCTCCAGCGCGCCCACTGCCATGTGGCGAGCATCGGCTGTGCGATAAACCGAATAACAGGGTTCGCGCCCCGACAGGAAGTCCGCGCCACGCGGGGCTGCCTTGCCGGTCGACGCAACCGCAGCGAGGGCCTGCAGATTGTGGGCGAGCACGCCTTCGGTCATGGCGACGTCGACGTAACGGCCCTTGCCGCTGCGCTGCGCATCGAGCAGCGCAGCGAGAATGCCCATCGCCGGCACCACCGCGCCGCCGAGAATGTCGGCGATCTGGATGTTGGGGATCACCGGATCGCCCTGCTCGGCTCCAACCTGGTCGGTGAATCCGGCGTAACTGCAATAGTTGACGTCGTGCCCGGCGCGTTCGCGGTACGGTCCGGTCTGGCCGTAACCGGAAATTGCGCAATAGACAATGCGGGGATTGATCTCGCAGCAGGCGGCATAACCCACACCCAGACGATCGACGACACCGGGACGGAAGCCTTCCACCACAGCGTCGGCGTCGCGCACCAGTCTCAGGAAAACGTCGACACCCTCGCGCTGTTTGAGATCGAGCCGCAGCGCACGTTTGTTGCGGTTGATCGCGGCGAACAGCGGTGCGACTTTCCCCGGCTCGGCGCCGAGCGTACGCGCGTAGTCCCCCGCACCGGTATCTTCGATCTTGATTACGTCGGCGCCCAGGTCCGCCAGATGCAGCGTGCAAACCGGGCCGGGCAGGAGCCGGGTCAAATCGAGAACGCGAATGCCGGACAGCGGTTTGGGGCGCATTGACAATTAACCCTAGAAAAATTAGTTTCACCGCCAAGGACGCCAAGGACGCAAGGGAAGGTGATAAGCATGCCTGACCGAACTCACCCAATGGGTCAAGGTGCTGATGAATCCATGCACTTGTTTTCCTTGGCGTCCTTGGCGTCCTTGGCGGTGAATGAACTGCCGGATTCAGGTTAGCCGATTGTGGCTTTCTTCGGGCCGGTATA
>Ga0315270_10001097_pt1 | contig 14400 bp, 11 predicted proteins | sample C1_bottom_MG_FD_204932 | JGI IMG/M metagenome (GOLD analysis project Ga0315270, IMG submission 204932) | Sediment microbial communities from Yellowstone Lake, YNP, Wyoming, USA - C1_bottom | ecosystem: Environmental > Aquatic > Freshwater > Lake > Sediment | place: USA: Wyoming | collected... | reverse complement strand
CTGACTGCTTTGGACTTTGGAGTGGGTAGACAAGGCATCGAACGTCAACTTATCAATGCTCTTGATTCTGTCTTGCGCCACAGAGTTGAGTGTAACGAGAAGACCAAAACTCTCCTCCCACGATTCCGGTTCAAGTAAGAAACGACCCTGACCGAAGGTGATCGCGAACCAATTTTTGTCGTCCTGGACGACAAATACTCCGGCAGTGCTACTGCTCTTGCCTAACTCTCTGGGGTCAACATAGTCGGCGAAGAACTTGCCCCATGCTGGCGGTTTCGGATGCGGTCTCTTTACGTAAAGATCCCCGACGAGGATCTTTCCATCCTTCAACGCATGATGGTCCAAAGATGTGCGTTTGGCCAAAAAGGAGTCGATATCGATTACATCTTTCTTGATAAGAAAGATAGTCAACGTAATTTGAGGCGCTTTCTTTTCCATTGTCGTTCCGACTCCTTGGACTTCTGCACCTACACCGGTATTTCTCCAGTCATCAAGCGCGGCAACAGCATATCGCGGGCAGCGCGTAGTTTTTCTTGTTGCTCCATCAGATTTGCAAGCTGGCGGAACATCGGCGCAACTGCCTCCTCGAAAAGGTGGATCTTCCTTTCGTCAGGCACCAAGAACGGAATTAGCTTGAAAGTGTCGACGACGATGGCGTCGAACACGGCGCCGCCGGCATGCTGCTTGAAGTGTGCGATTGCCTCCTTGAGTGCGCAGTAGAGAAAGAGTTGCGAGACGTGCCCTTTACCGATCAACGCGTAGCAAGATTGGCTCATCGCCATCTGGCGCGAGGCGAGATTGAGCTTGCCGACGGTGCCCCGAGCCGAGATGAATACGGTGTTCAACTCATAGAGCCGGCTATTGCAGTTCTTCAGTCCCAGCTCCGTAATAGCGCGCTCCGTCTGGAGCACGTAGGCGGTGTCTGACGCATCTTTCGGCGTATAGAAAGGAATCTCACCGTCCCAGTAGTCGGGGACGGTGGTCTTCGGGGTGCCGCCGCTGAGCACCTCCATCGCCGAGAATGCTGTCGTCTTCTCCCACCCCTCCGGCACGCCGTTGGTGATGCGGGTGTGCTCGTGGCCGGGGAAGCGGAGGCGGACGAACCACTCGCGGTAGAGCTGCCGCGCCGCTTCCTCCAGCAGCGCCATCCGCCGCCGGTTGTTTTCGATTAGGTCGTCGAAGGTTTTCAGTACACTGGCAATCCGGATCTGTTGATCAATCAATGGCAGACGAATTGACGTGTTGCGAAGGATTTCTGTGTTGATATTCTGGATCGCCGCCCCATAAGCGACCGAGGCAAAGTAGTGTTTCTGGGTTTGCAGGAAATAGTAAAAGAACTCCGGATCTAGGCCCTCATAGTTGCTTGTATAAAGCCATCCATCATGGATGCATCCTTCCACTCCGAGAAAGACAGTTAGACCGAGAGTGCCACTCGTGCAGATGATTAGACTGCCAACTGGCAGAAGGCGGCTGAACGTCGCGCCGAATGCATTGACGTGCTCTTTCGTTTCGAGGAGATACTTGCCCGACGCGGTCGCGTCCGCCACCTTGATCCAGGGGATCTCTCCATTCTCAAAATATCGCTGGTCGTGCTTGGGCCGAGGTGACGAGCCTCTGCCCACCTTGCAAAGCTCCCCGACCTTGCGTTCGTGCCAGCTCATATGCCCAACACTACGAAGTTCTCTTGAATCCTCGCGGCCAATTCCATCGCTTCTTTGTTGAGGTCGGCCAGCTCCACATGAATTTCGCGCAGGGTCTGCTCGAAGTCGAAGTCCTCGTCCTCTTCGGCCGGGGCGACGCCGACGTAGCGCCCCGGGGTGAGGCTCCAGTCGGCGGCCTCGATGTCCTTGCGGTCCACGAGCTTCACCAGCCCCGGCACGGCTTCGAGTTCGGCCTTCGGAAAACGGTCCTGAAGCCACGCCACTTGCCGGTGGAAGTAAGCCGCGTGCTTCAACTGCTCGACGGCGGCCTTGCGTTCCTCGTCGAGCTGCTTCACCAGCCGGCCCGTAGCGCGGCGGTCGTAGGCGGAAGAGATCGCATCGTCGGCCACCAACTCGGCGCCCAGATCCGCCACGCGCGCGGCGAGCTTGTAGAGCAGGTCCACCTGCTTGACCAAGCCGCGGATCGCCTCCGCACTGGGGTCGAACGCCTTGCGCGCCGCGTGCTGGGCTTCGTTCTTGTCGGGCAGCGCCTTGGCGTATTTCTGGCCGAAGGCGGTGAGGCTCGCGAGGAGCTTCTTCGCGTCGGCCTCGTAGAGCGTGGCGGCCTCGCGCAGTTCGGGCACGGCATCGGCGAGCAACTGCTTCTTGCCAGCGTCAATGTCGGCGTGCTTCGCCGCCGCCTTGGCGAGCGCATCGAAGCGGCCGCGTAGATCCGCGAGCGTGGTCTCGAACGAGGCGAGCGCCCCCGGCACGGCGGCACTCTCGGCGCACACGCGGCCGAGGTAGTCCTTCACCAGCCCGAGGAAGCGCTTTCGCTGCCCGCGATAGAGCCAGACGATTGCCGCGAGGTTGTGCATCTGCTCGGGCGAGAAGTCGTAGATCTTGCGCGTGACCTTGCGGTAGACGTTGCGTGCGTCGAGCATCAGCACTTTGTCGCGGTGGTTATAGACCCCACCCTCGCCCCTGCCCTCTCCCAGCGGGAGAGGGGGTTTATGTTTGTCGAAGAACCACAGCTCGCAGGGGACGGTGCGGGTGTAGAAGAAGTTGGAGCGGATGGAGATCATCACGTCCACGTCGCCCGTCTCGACGATCTTCTGGCGCACCTCCTTCTCGCCATGCCCGGCGCTCGACGCCTGCGAGGACATGACGAAGCCGGCGCGGCCCTTCGCGCTCAGGTAGCTCCAGAAGTAGGAGATCCAGAGGTAGTTACCGTTGCCGACTTTCTTCTTCGCGTTCACACCCGGCAGACCGAAGGGCAGGCGCGGATCGCCTTTGATTCGCTCGGCGTCCACTTGGTCCACGTTGAAGGGTGGATTCGCCATCACAAAGTCGCACTTGCCGGCGAGGCTGTGCTCGTCCTGGTAGTAGGTGATGGCCTCGGCGATCTTCCCCTCCAGCCCGTGCACTGCGAGGTTCATCTTGGCGATGCGGATGGTGTCGCGGTTTTTCTCCTGACCGTAGAAGACGACCTTCTTCGCGGTGTCGCCGCCCTCGTGCTCGATGAAGTGGCTGGACTGCACGAACATGCCACCCGAGCCGCAGGCCGGGTCGAACACCGTGCCGTGGTCCGGCTCGATGACGTTGACGATGGTCTGCACGATCGAGGACGGCGTGAAGAACTCGCCGTTGTCATGCGCCTTCTGGATCGAGAACTTGGCGAGGAAGTATTCGTAGATGCGCCCGAATACGTCGCCGGTCGCCTGCTTGATCTGCGCGCTGTTGAACAGGCGCATCAGGTCTTCGAGCACCTTGGTCTCGAAGATGCCGTAGTCCTTCGGCAGGACTCCGAGCAACGGCTCAAACTCGGCCTCGATGGCGGTCATCGCGTCGGTGACCAGCCTGGGCAGATCGGCGCCGCTGGTGGCGGCCTGCTGCATGATGAAGTCGTACTGCGCCCTCGCAGGCAGGTAGAGCGAGCGGCGCGCGATGTAGTCGGCCGGCAGGACCTTGCGTTTGGGCATCTTGCCGCTCGCCTGGTCGGCCTCGATCTGCCGGTGGGCGGCGTCGAAGCGGTTGGCGGCGTGGCGCAGGAAGATCACCCCCAGCACCGGCATGAAGTAGTCGCTCGAAGTGAGCTTGGAATTGGCCCGGAGATTGTCCGCGGCCTCCCAGAGGTCGGTTTCCAGTTTCTCGATGTCTTTGAAGGCGTCGTTGGGCATACGGCTCAGGAGTTCTCGTCGTTCTTGGTTAGGGCTTTGCGTCGCGCACGGCATCATCCCACGCCTTGGCGACGACGATGGTCTGGGTCAGCTCTGCTTCGATCCCCGCATGAGGCATCGGTGGGTCGCCGGAAGGCCTAACGAATTGAACTTCCTAAATGAAGGTGTATTAAAGCGCTTGGGATCAATATCGCCCCTACCGCTCTGAATTTTTCAGGTTTTTCTACGAACTCAACGTCTCCAATGAGCAGCCAAAGAAAAGGCGGGCACAAGCCCGCCTTGAATCGGTCTGCGCGATGGCGCCGCTACGCGGCAATTTGCTCGTACGAGAACTGTGGCGCACCGGCGCGCTGAGAGGCATGCTCAACTGTAATGGAGCAGATGTTACCTTGGGTGTCGACATCGAGAATGGTGTTTTCATCAAGGTCTCGGTTCTCGATAACCGGAGCATCTCGAAACTCGATAAGCAGGGTATCGGTATCAGCGAAATAACGAACTTTCATGGCGTAAACCTTCTGTCAAAGAAAGCATTGTGTACCGTCTCACCATCGGGCAGGCTGAGTTAACCGGCGCGCGCAACCTTTGCGCGTGTCCGCGTTGAACGCGTGGTTGGGCGTGTACTTGACTTGGCGAGTTTCAGCAGGCCGCGCAGGGCGGCATTGACTGATGCCTCGTTGGGAAACGCCTTGGAGACAGCCGGCTCGATGACGACAACGTTTGATTCCGCCGCCATGCGGCGCGCGTATTTTCCCCGCACAATGGGTCCCAAATCGCTGCGCTTGTATTCGGGACGGAGCCAGTCGCTCGCTTCTGATTTAACTTTCTTCATAGATTTTCCTTTCCGTGCGCGTCGCCAGGCGTGCGCTGATGATGCGAATCTTATTCCCGCGTCCCGTGTGGGAAACAGCGAGCAACCGTGCGTGTGCAGAGATGCCGAAGGTGATAAATCGGAACTCTGCTACAGAGTGCTCCAGATCGCGCGCTGTGGCGGCAAGATCATCCCTCAGCGCGGAGACCGCTTCTTCAAACGAAACACCGTGCTTTCTGAAATTTGCGCCTGCCTTGGCCGAATCCCACTCGAAGTCCATGCGTTAAGTATACGGCAGACTTTAAAGACGCCTCACGAATTGGACTTCCCAAATGAGGTGTATTAAAGCGCCCAGGATCAATATGGCCACCGCCGTTAATGTAGAACCGAGTTTCGCTGTTACGACCGTCACGCCCGTCACGTCGTCACGGCCCTCTACCTCTCCTGCGGCAGCTCGCTTTCATGCCACCGCCGCAACGCCAGCCTCGACAGCCAACTGACCACGAGGAAGAGCACGATTCCCGTTGCCGTGATCAGAAATAGCGCGGCGAACAACCTCGGGATTTTCAGTTGTAAGCCCGCCTGCAGTATCTGGTAAGCCAGGCCGGAGCGGGTGCCTCCGGTGCCGGCGACGAATTCCGCGACGACGGCGCCGATTAGCGCCAGCGCGGTCGCGACACGCAGCCCGGCGAAAAAATAAGGCGCGGCGCTCGGGATGCGCAAACGCAGCAGGATCTGCGTGCGCGATGCGCCATAGAGGCGGAACAAGTCGATCAGCCCGGTATCCACGCTGCGCAGACCCACGGTGGTGTTGGCTATCACCGGAAAAATGCAAGCCACCGTCGCACAGATCACCAGCGCGTCGTACGGATCGCTGACCCAGATGATGATCAGCGGCGCGATGGCGACCAGCGGCGTGACCTGCAAGATCACCGCGTACGGCAGCAAGGCGGATTCGAGCAGGCGGCTTTGCACGAACAGAATGGAAAGCAGGGAGCCGAGGAGTACGGCCAGCAGCAGCGCCGAGCCGGTGACCCGCAGCGTGATCAGCAGCGAGCGATAAAGCGAATCCCAGTCGTGCAACAGGGTCTCGAGTACCAGCAGCGGGCCGGGCACGATATAGGACGGGATCTGGTTGATCGCGACCACGGCGTGCCACAGCACGAGGAAGACCAGTCCCACTACGACCGGCGCGGCGATGTTCTTCCAGTCCCGGCCGTTCACGGGCCGGCTTCCTGCATTACTAACCCGAGCATTTCCGACAACTGTGCGCTTTGTGCCGCGAATTCCGGCGTGCGCCGGAAAGTATCGGCGCGCGGCCGGGACGCATCGATACCGATCTCGCCGTGGATGCGGCCGGGACGGGGAGACATCACCAGCACGCGCGAGGACAGGAAGACCGCTTCGTAGATGCTATGGGTGACAAACAGCACGGTGAGATTCTCTCGCGCGCTCAGTTCGGAAAATTCCCGGTCGAGGCGATGGCGCGTCATCTCGTCGAGCGCACCGAAAGGCTCATCCATCAACAGCAGGCGCGATCCGGTGACCAGCGCACGCGCGATCGACGCGCGCATCTGCATGCCGCCGGACAGCTCGCGCGGAAAGGAGCGCGCGAATTGGCGCAGGCCGACGCGTTCGAGCGCATGGCGCGTCGTGTCGTCCGCTTCGGCGCGCGCCATTGCCGACAGGTCGAGCGGCAGCCTGACGTTGGACTGCACGCTTGCCCAGGGCATCAGCGTAGGCGACTGAAATACGTAGGCGAGCCGGGGGGGCTTGAATCCTTCCGCCATGACGATGCTGCCGCCGGTGGGAGGGGACAATCCGGCGATCAGTCGCAACAGCGTGCTCTTGCCGCAGCCGGAGGGGCCGACGATGGTGACGAACTCGCCCTCGCGCACGCTCAGATCGATCGGTTCCAGCGCGCGGGTGCCGTTCGGGTAGGTCTTGCAGGCGCCGCGAATGTCGACCGCGGCAGCGGATTTGTCAGAGGAAGTCACGCCACGATTCTAACAGCGCCGCTCTGTTTCCAGTCTGGAATTCCAACTCTAATTCAACGCGCTAACCGCAGAGGACGCGGATACCCTCGCGATAGCGTGGAGTACCCTTTCAGGACGCAGAGGAAAAACAAATGCGAGGAAAGGAAGGCTGGAATTGAAAGCGGCGGATCTGTACCGTCAACTTTCATGGGGACAAATCAGTTTCCGATGCCCAATTTTGACCAGGGATTATTATTCACCTGCCCTTCCTCTGCGTCCTCCGCGTTCTCTGCGGTGAATGCGTTAATGCTTTACTTGCGGGTATCGATCGAGGGGAACGCGTCGGCGATGGATTCGATCTGTCCTGCGCGCGGCGCGCTATAGCCGGGCAATTCGGCAATAAGATCGAGGAAGGCTTGCCCGCGGATGAGTCCGATCAACTCCCGGGATTCCGGCAAGTCGAGCGACTCGTTGCGGCAGATCAGGAAGTAGCGCTCCTTGGCCATTGGCAGGAAGTCGAGCGCGAACTGGCGCGCGGCCGGTTCCACGCCGAATCCCGCGTCGGCCATGCCGCTGGCGACATAGGCTGCGATCGCCGCGTGCGTGAATTCTTCGGTCTGGTAGCCATCGAGACGTTGATAATCCACGCCGGCGTTTTCCAGCAGTTGATCGATCAACAGGCGGGTACCGGAACCGCGCTGCCGGTTGATGAATGTTACGCCCGGCCGACCGAGGTCGGCGAAGCTGCGGATCTGTTTCGGATTGCCGCGCGCCAGAAACAGGCCCTGGGTGCGGGTCACGAGGTGAATCAGCTTCTGTTTGTCAGGAAGCAGCCACTTCGCGTACTGCGCGAGCGCCTGCTCACCCAGCTTGCCCTCCGGCACGTGGAAGCCACCGAAATTGCAGGCGCCCCGCGCGACCGAGGCCAGCGATTCCTGTGCACCCAGATAACGCAGGTCGAGCTGGATCAGCGAATGCGCCCGCAACAGCTCCGGCAGCTTGGCGACGGCGAAACCATGGCTGGCGTGGATTCGCAGCGTCGATCGGGCTGTCGTGACGAGTTTGCTGATCTCGAGATTGAGTTCCGAGGCGAGACTTTCGAGTTGCGGAGCGAGGCGTGCATTGATGCGCTGCTCCGCCCACAGGAGCTTTTCCCCCAAGGGCGTCAGGGTTGTGCCGCGACCACGCTCGAGATTGACCAGCGGACTGCCGAAAAACGTTGACCAGCGGCCGATGAGGTTCCAGGCGTGGCGATAAGAAAGGCCTGCTTTGGCCGCGGCCACCGTCAGTTTCCCGGCGTCGTGAATGGCCTGCAGGACCGGGAAGAGTTGCTGATCGAGCTCCTCCCCCGCTTCATTGCTGACCAGCCAGGCGGGACGTACCACGATCTTGCTCAAGCGCAGCCCCTATATGCACGAATGTTCATATTGTGTGATTATCACCCAGGGGCTAGCTTTTGCCCTGTAAAAGGATAGCACTGCCCTACCAATAGGCAATTTCGTGCATAAGAATCTGTCCAAGAGCTCGGGAGAACCTGCCGGTTACGTTCAGGCAGGAATCAAGGAGGCGTTGTGTCCGACCATCAGCAGGACCCGAACGCGGTCATAAGCCGCGTTCTCGAAGAGCGCAAGGATCAGCCCGGCGCCTTGCTGCCGATTCTTCATGGCATTCAGGATGTCCTCGGCTACGTGCCTCGCGAGGCCGTTGCGCAAATCGCGCAGGCGCTCAATCTGTCACGTGCGGAAATCCACGGCGTGGTCAGTTTCTATCATCACTTCCGCACTTCGCCGCCGGGGCGGCATACGGTTTATCTCTGTCGCGCGGAATCCTGTCAGTCGATGGGGGCCAATCAGTTAGTCGAGCATGCCAAAACGAAACTGGGTGTCGATTTTCACCAGACCACGCGCGACGGCGCGTTTACGCTCGAACCGATTTATTGCCTCGGCAACTGCGCCTGCTCACCGGCAATGATGATCGACGAAGAGGTGTACGGGCGCGTTACGCCCGAGCGTTTCGAAGAGGTTGTGCGCAGTGTTAGGGGAGCGGCATGAGCAGGGAGCAGGGGCCCCATCATCATTTTGTGAGATTCAACCTGCTTTGGTTTGGATCATATGAGCATGCTGCCGGACGTAATTCGCGAGTGTCCTGGTTCTTCCCTCATCCCCATCCCTTCTCCCGGAGGGAGAAGGGGGCCTACCGCCCTCGCCCTCCGGGATACCCTGGCGCAGCCCGGAGTACCCGTCTAGAGGGTCGCGCGCAGCGCGGGGTGAGGGAGGTCTTTCGCGGACTTTGGCCCACAGCAATTCCGGAAGAACCGTTTGCGATGGGGATGCGACCGCCCGCGATTGCTGCCAGTCACCGACTTGATGACCCCTGTACAACCACGCTCGCCGCGGAGGTAGCAGCATGAGCAGGAAGCAGGGGCTGCCGGAGCGCGGAAGAGGGGCCCCATGCGTCTATGGGGATCTGACCGCGGAGGCAGACATGGGCGGCCGGCAGCCCCACGCGTCCGTCTCGGGTCGCATCCCCATCAAAAGCGATGTGGCCCCTGCTCCACCTCATCGGCCGCCCCGCGCTGTTGCGGGGATGCGACCGCCCGCGATTGCCGCCAGTCACCGACTTGAAGACCTATGCATAACCACACTCGCCGCAGAGGTGACGGCATGAGCATTCGCGTCTTCATTCCCCGCGATTCATCGGCGCTGTCACTCGGCGCGGAAGCGGTTGCCGGCGCCGTGGTGATCGAAGCGGCGCGCCGCAAGGCGGACATCACCGTCGTGCGCAACGGATCGCGCGGGTTGTTCTGGCTCGAGCCGATGGTTGAAGTCGAAACGGCGCAGGGACGGGCCGCTTACGGCCCGGTGACCATCGGCGATGTTCCTTCGCTGTTCGACGCTGACTTCCTGCATGGCGGGCGTCACGCGCTCTTTCTGGGCCCGACCGAAAAAATTCCCTATCTGCAGCAGCAGGAGCGCCTGACTTTCGCGCGTGTCGGCATCACCGATCCGTTGTCGCTGGCCGACTATGCGGCGCATGGCGGTTGGAAGGGCTTGCGCGAGGCGCTGGCGATGGATGGCGCCGGCGCCGTCAAGCAGGTCACGGATTCCGGACTGCGCGGCCGTGGCGGCGCGGCCTTCCCTGCGGGCATCAAATGGAAGACCGTGCTGGAGACGCCAGCCGAGCTTAAGTATGTGGTGTGCAATGCCGATGAAGGCGATTCCGGCACTTTCTCGGACCGCATGATCATGGAAGGCGATCCGTATGCGCTGATCGAAGGCATGGCCATCTCGGGCGTCGCCGTCGGGGCAACTCGCGGATACATCTACGTGCGTTCGGAATATCCGCATTCCTGCCGGGTACTCGCCGAAGCGATTGCACTCGCCAAAGCGGGCGGCTATGTCGGCGCCGACGTATTGGGCAGCGGCAAGTCGTTCGAGCTCGAAGTGCGCAAAGGCGCCGGGGCCTACATCTGCGGCGAGGAAACGTCATTGCTGGAAAGCCTCGAAGGCAAGCGCGGCATGGTGCGCTTCAAGCCGCCGGTGCCCGCCATCTCCGGCTTGTTCGGCAAGCCGACGCTCATCAACAATGTCATTACGCTGGCCTCGGTGCCGGGCATATTCGCGCGCGGCGCGGCGCACTATCGCGAGTTCGGCATGGGCAGGTCGCGCGGTACCCTGCCGATCCAGCTTGCCGGCAATCTGAAATACCCCGGCCTGGTGGAAAAGGCGTTCGGCGTGACGTTGCGCGAATTGCTCTACGACTATGGCGGCGGCGCGGCCAGCGGACGCCCGATCCGCGCCGTGCAGGTCGGCGGTCCGCTCGGCGCGTACCTGCCGGAACAGCAGTTCGATACGCCGCTGGATTACGAAGCCTTCATGGCCATCGGCGCTATGGTCGGTCATGGCGGCATCGTCGCTTTCGACGACACCGTCGACATGGCCGCGATGGCGCGCTACGCCATGGAATTCTGCGCCATCGAATCCTGCGGCAAATGCACGCCCTGCCGGATCGGCTCGACCCGCGGCGTCGAAGTCATCGACCACATCGTCGCCGGCAACGAACGCGAGAAGAATATCGCGCTGCTCGAGGATCTGTGCAACACGATGTTGGACGGTTCGCTGTGTGCGCTGGGCGGCATGACGCCGTTCCCGGTGCAGAGCGCGCTGAAGTATTTCCCGAACGATTTTCACGCGGCGCCCAAACGCAAGGTTGCGTGAGCGACGTGCGCCAGTAGAGGAGACCACGATGTCCCTGCATATCACCCCCGATTACGGCACCCCGAAGCGGGTTTCCGAAAAACTCGTCACGCTGGAAATCGACGGCGTCGAAGTCAACGTGCCGGAAGGCACGTCCGTAATGAGCGCGGCCGTCGATGCCGGCGTGCGCGTGCCCAAGTTGTGCGCCACCGACAGCCTCGAGGCCTTCGGTTCCTGCCGCCTGTGCCTGGTCGAGATCGAAGGCCGCAAGGGCTATCCCGCTTCCTGTACCACCGCGGTTGCGCCGGGCATGAAAGTGCGCACGGAGTCACCGAAGCTCGCGGATCTGCGCCGGGGCGTCATGGAGTTGTACATCTCCGACCATCCGCTCGACTGCCTGACCTGTGCCGCGAACGGCAACTGCGAACTGCAGGACATGGCCGGTGTGGTGGGCTTGCGCGAAGTGCGTTATGGCTACGAAGGCGAGAACCACCTGAAAGCCGTGAAAGACACCTCCAATCCCTACTTCACCTTCGATCCGGCCAAGTGCATCGTCTGCTCGCGCTGCGTGCGCGCCTGCGAAGAAGTGCAGGGCACGTTTGCGCTGACCATCGACGGCCGGGGATTCGCTTCCATGGTCTCGCCGAGCGAAAACCAGCCGTTCATGGAATCGGAATGCGTTTCCTGCGGCGCCTGCGTGCAGGCCTGCCCGACCGCGACGCTGATCGAAAAATCCATCATCGACCAAGGCCAGGCGGATCACAGCGTCATCACCACTTGTGCGTACTGCGGCGTGGGCTGCTCTTTCGTCGCGGAAATGAAGGGCGCGCAAGTTGTGCGCATGGTGCCGAACAAGGACGGCAAGGCCAATCGCGGGCATTCCTGCGTCAAGGGCCGTTTCGCCTTCGGCTACGCCACGCATCCGGACCGCATCGCCAAGCCGATGATCCGCAGCCACATCACCGACCCCTGGCGCGAAGTCTCCTGGGACGAGGCGATCGGCCATGCCGCGTCGGAATTCAAACGTATCCAGGCGAAATACGGCCGCGACTCGGTCGGCGGGATCACGTCGTCGCGTTGCACCAACGAAGAAACCTATCTGGTGCAGAAGCTGGTGCGGGCGGCGTTCGGCAACAACAACGTCGATACCTGCGCGCGCGTCTGCCACTCTCCAACCGGCTATGGATTGAAGACCACGCTGGGCGAATCCGCCGGCACCCAGGACTTCGATTCGGTCATGAAAGCCGATGTGATGATGGTGATCGGCGCCAATCCGACCGACGGCCATCCGGTGTTCGCGTCGCGCATGAAGCGCCGGTTGCGCGAAGGCGCGAAGCTGATCATCGCCGATCCGCGCACCATCGACATGGTGCGCACGCCGCACATCGAAGCGTCCTATCACCTGCAACTGCGCCCGGGCACCAATGTCGCGCTGATCAATTCGCTTGCCCATGTGGTCGTGACCGAGGGCCTGGTGAAGGACGATTTCGTCGCCGCACGCTGCGACGAGAAGGAATTCGGCAAGTGGAAGGCGTTCATCGCCGAATCGCGCAATTCGCCGGAGGAGATGGAGAAAGTCACCGGCGTTCCCGCCGCGCAGGTCCGCGGCGCCGCGCGGCTTTACGCCACGGGCGGCAACGCAGCGATTTATTACGGATTGGGTGTCACCGAGCACAGCCAGGGTTCGACCATGGTGATGGGCATTGCCAACCTCGCCATGGCGACCGGCAACATCGGCCGCGAGGGCGTGGGCGTGAATCCGCTTCGCGGCCAGAACAATGTGCAGGGTTCCTGCGACATGGGTTCGTTCCCGCATGAATTGCCCGGCTATCGCCACGTTTCCGACGACAAGGTTCGTGCCCAGTTCGAAAAATTGTGGGGTGTAAAACTCGACAACGAACCGGGCCTGCGCATTCCCAATATGTTCGATGCGTCGATCGACGGCAGTTTCAGGGGCCTGTACATCCAGGGCGAGGACATCGCCCAGTCGGATCCGGATACCCAGCACGTCACCCATGCGCTGGAAGCGCTGGAATGCGTGGTCGTGCAGGACATTTTCCTGAACGAGACCGCGAAATTCGCGCACGTATTCCTGCCGGGCTCTTCGTTCCTGGAGAAGAACGGCACCTTTACCAACGCCGAGCGGCGCATCTCGCGCGTGCGCAAGGTGATGCCGGCGCTTGCCGGCAAGGAAGACTGGGAAGTCACGGTTGCCCTGTCCAATGCGCTCGGCTACCCGATGAAGTACACGCATCCTTCCGAAATCATGGACGAGATCGCGCAGCTCACGCCCACCTTCACCGGTGTGAGCTACGACAGGATCGACGAGCTGGAGAGCATTCAGTGGCCATGCAATGACCACGCGCCGCAAGGCACGCCGGTGATGCACGTGGAGGAATTTGTGCGCGGCAAGGGCCGTTTCGTGGTCACCGAGTATATTCCGACCGAGGAGCGCACCACCGGCAAGTATCCGCTGATCCTCACCACCGGGCGCATCCTGTCGCAATACAACGTCGGCGCGCAGACCCGGCGCACGCCGAACAATGCCTGGCACAGCGAAGACCGCCTGGAGCTTCATCCGCACGATGCCGAACAGCGCGGCATCAAGGATGGCGACTGGGTCGGTATCACCAGCCGCGCAGGCGAGACGGTGTTGCGGGCGACCCTTACCGAGCGCGTGCAGCCGGGCGTGGTCTACACCACGTTCCACTTTCCGGAGTCGGGTGCGAACGTGATCACCACCGACAACTCCGACTGGGCGACGAACTGTCCCGAATACAAGGTCACCGCGGTGCAGGTCACGCGTGTGACGCAGCCGTCCACCTGGCAGAAGCACTTCCGCGAGTTCACCGACACGCAGCTCGACCTGCTGCCGCAACGCGAAGCGAGCGGGGCGTGAGGGCGTGACGCGCCGCGAGTTCGATGTGGCGAGCGCAGTGCGCCGTACCGTGGCGGCCGTGCGGGTTGACGACAACGAGGCCTGCGCCGCGGTCGAACAAATCGCCGAAGAGGCGCCGGTTGCGCTGGTCTACAACGGCGTGCCGCATGTCGTCGTAATGGCTTCGCCGGCGAATCTCGAAGACCTCGCGCTCGGCTTCAGCCTGAGCGAGGGCGTGATCGGCTCCGCAGACGAACTCGGCGGCATCGAAATCGTGCCGGAACAGACCGGCTACTCGGTCCACATGAGCGTCCCGCCCGAGCGCGTCGCGCTACTTGAACAACGCCGGCGCAATATGACCGCCCGCACCGGTTGCGGCGTATGCGGCGCCGAGACCATCGAACAGGCGATGCGCGATGTCCCTAAAGTGGCAGCGCCGAAGGTCGCCTTGGGCAAGCGGGCGACGAGGCAAGCGATGGCGCGCGCAATGAGTCAGTTGCCGTCGCTGCAAACGCTCAATGCGGCAACCGGCGCGACTCACGCGGCGGCATGGGCGAATTGCGACGGGCAACTGCAAATGGTGCGCGAGGATGTCGGCCGCCATAACGCACTGGACAAGCTGATTGGCGCGCTGGCTGCCGGCGGCATGGATACCGCGCAAGGTTTCGCCGTGATCACCAGCCGCGCCAGTTACGAGATGGTGCAGAAAGCGGCGATGGCCG
>Ga0315270_10001096_pt1 | contig 14403 bp, 13 predicted proteins | sample C1_bottom_MG_FD_204932 | JGI IMG/M metagenome (GOLD analysis project Ga0315270, IMG submission 204932) | Sediment microbial communities from Yellowstone Lake, YNP, Wyoming, USA - C1_bottom | ecosystem: Environmental > Aquatic > Freshwater > Lake > Sediment | place: USA: Wyoming | collected... | reverse complement strand
CCTGGCTGCGTCAGTGCAGATTTAAACGTACTTTCAAAGACTGGTTGATATTTTGTCGCTCAATTAATCTGGATGTTTTATCTCAGATTAGTTTAATGCGCATATACAATAAATAGGCCCACAGTATACAACTGTGGGTTTTTTTGCGTTAATTTAAATCAGACTTAGGATTTTCCATAATATAAAAATAGTTTCGTCGAATTCAAAGTGAATTGGGTTGTAAAATCGAGAATGTTTATTGTTACGTTGAATTACATTTTTTCGAGGCAAGATAAGTACAGCGCTGCATCAGGCGCAGACCCCGCGCTTTGTGCTTGCCACAGCATTTCGTTTAAACATTCCATCATCTTGTGCAAGGCCTCATGCTCTGACTGACAGCGCGCACCGAGCCTATAAAAATGGGCGCGGATACCGCCAGGCTGATCTATGGAAATTTGTTCCTGAAGGGTCAGGTGCATCATCAGGTGCAAAAAAGGATTGGGTTCCCCTTGCTTTTGGGAATAGTCCTTGTTCTTGAATTGCTCCGGATTTTCAAACAAAGCATGGTACTCAGGATGTTTCGCGATTAATTGAGCCGTAATATGCTCAAGTGGAGTCAGCACGGTGCCTTCGCTGTGTTTTCGCCAGCTGTCAAAAAGGAAGTTGCGGGCATCATCCCGGCTTGGGTTAAACATCAGAATGTCTTCTTTTTATATTCGCACAAATTTTCAATGATGCATTGGCCGCATTTTGGTTTGCGTGCCTGACAAGTATAGCGGCCAAGTAATATTAGCCAGTGGTGCGCGTCGTGTTTGAACTCTTCAGGAATGAATTTGATTAATTTTTTTTCAACCTCAACCACATCTTTGCCAGGCGCTATTCTTGTGCGGTTAGAAACCCGAAAAATATGCGTGTCCACTGCAATGGTAGGTTGTCCAAAGGCGGTATTTAACACGACATTGGCTGTCTTGCGACCCACGCCGGGAAGTGCTTCAAGCGCTTCCCGGCTGTGCGGTACTTCGCCAGCGTGTTTCTCAAGCAGAATTTTACATGTTTGTATGATGTGTTTGGATTTGGTTTTATATAAGCCTATACGCTGTACATATTCTCGTAATTTCTCCTCACCTAAATTCAATATGGACTGAGGAGTATTGGCCACGGGGTAAAGCTGGCGTGTGGCGGCATTTACACTGACATCCGTGGCTTGTGCTGAAAGCAAAACCGCAATCAGCAATTCAAACGGAGAGTGAAATTCTAGTTCGGTTGTGGGGTGTGGATTTTGCTGCTGCAGGCGCAAGAAAATTTCCCGGCGCTTGGCTGCATTCATGGTTTAGGCAGCACTTACGTTGACAGATGATATTTTGATCATCTTGGCTTTATATTCGGCGCGTTGGTTGAGATAATTTCTTCCTGCAATCAACAACCCCAGGCAGATAAATGCACCGGGAGGCAGGATGGCGAGTAAAAAGCCGTGATAGTTTGGGATTATTGTGACCGTCCAATTTTTGGCTGTTTCACCCAAGGCTGGATTAATGCCTGAAAACACCAGGTCAAAGCCAGAAAATAAAGTGCCGTGGCCGAATATTTCACGTACGCCTCCAAGTGTGGCAAGTACCCCCGTTAGTCCGAGTCCCATCGCAAAACCATCTAATGCAGCGGGCAAAACCGGATTTTTGCCTGCGAAAGCTTCGATGCGTGCAAGCACAATGCAGTTAGTAACAATGAGCGGTATGAAGATACCCAGGGTAATGTACAGGCTGTACATATAGGCGTTCATTAAATACTGCACCACGGTAACCAGTACCGCAATGATTAGAATATAAACCGGGATGCGGACCTCATTCGGCACAAAATTACGGATAGGCGAAATTGATGCGCCGCTCAGTGTCATGACCATAGTTGTGGCAATACCCAGGCTGACCGCATTCGCCACCGAAGTACTAACGGCCAACAGCGGACACATGCCGAGCAGTTGTACCAAACCTGTGTTTTGTTTCCACAGGCCATTGTGCAATATATCCTTGGCTTCCTGGAATTTCATTTTATTTCCTCTTTTTGTTTTGTCACATGTGGCGTCATGGCAAATAACAATTCGCGATTTTCCTCGAAATACTGGAGTGAATTATGCACTGCTTTTACAACAGCACGTGGGGTGATGGTAGCGCCTGCCATATAGTCTATTTTGCCGCCGTCTTTTTTAACTTGCCAGTCGCCTTCCTGATATCTCCGGTTGGATACGCCCGCAAAGAGGTTTATCCACTGACTCTTTGCAATATCGATATAGTCACCCAAGCCTGGTGTTTCTTTGTGATTAACAACGCGAACCCCGCCAATTACACCATCGTTACGAATTGCCACGACCATGCGTATTTTACCGCTGTACCCATCCGGTGCAACGCTTTCCAGAACAACCAGAGACGGCTGGTTGTTGAGTCGGCCACGATAGGCGATGGTTTCTTGGTCGGTTCCAAGCAAAGGGTTAGCCGGGATAGCGACGGTGTCATTTATCAAATCATTGTTGTAAAGCGATTGCGGTGCTACCTGATTGATCAGTTTAAGTTTGGCCGTCACCTCGCTTTGTGCAATACGCTCGAAGGTAATGTTAAAAGTTAAGGCCAGGATCGCCGTACCAATCGAAGTAAAAAAAAGCAGATTGAGGGCCGTTCTGACCGTAGCTTTAGTCAGGCGTTTCATTTGCTGTCTTTCTTGCCGAACACTTTGGGTTGGGTGTAGATATCAATTAACGGAACGCAGATGTTCATCAGTAGGGTAGCGAACGCCACGCCATCCGGGAAACCACCAAATACGCGGATGACATAGGTGAGAAAGCCCGCGCCAGCGGCAAAAATCAGCTTGCCGCGCGTTGTGGTCGGGCTCGTAACCGGATCCGTGAGAATAAAAAATGCCCCCAGCATCGCAGCACCTGAGAACCAGTGGAATAGCGGCTCAACATAGTGTGTGGGGTCATACAAATGAAAAGCCCCCGCTGTTATGAATAACGTGACTAAAAATGAGGTTGGCAAATGCCAACTTATAATGCGGTTCGACAGTAAATAAAGGCCGCCCAAGACGAAGCCAATGGCAACCATCTCGCTACCGTGACCTGCAAGTTGACTATATATTGGCATGTTCAGAATGTCGCTCAGCGGGTGACCAACATGCAATTGTGTTTTCAGGTTGTCTAGCGGGGTGGCCATGCTGAGAGCGTCCATAGTGACATTGGATGGTAATTGGCCAGCAAAAATAAATTGAAGTTGCTCCACAAAAGTCAGGTGTAGCTGATCGAGCCACCGGGGTGAACTCCAGTGAGTCATGTAGCTTGGGAAAGAAATGATCAACACGGCATAGCCCACCATTGCCGGGTTGAAAGGGTTATTTCCCAGCCCGCCATAAAGGTGTTTGGAGATACTGATCGCAAACATTGTTCCAACCACTATCAACCACCAGGGGGCGAGGGGTGGAATGGAAAGTGCCAGCAGCCAAGCAGTAAGCAGGGCGCTATTGTCACTGAGAAAAGGGAAAATCGGACGGCGGCGTAACTTTAGCATGGCGGCTTCCGTGGCCAGTGCGGTCAAGCTTGCCAAGGTGATTGATACGAGAATGGCAGGGCCGAAATGCCATATGTAAAGAGCGATACCGGGCACCAGGGCGAGTAACACTTTAAACATGATTGCGCGAACGCTGCTGGCTTGGGTAATAAAGGGGGAGAACATATTACTCCTTGGAGTGTTCGGCTTCAGGATGCGCGATTTCACGAACCTGGGCACGGAGTGATTCAATCGGGTCGGTTTCTGCGTTACCAGCCGCAGCTTTGGCGGCTCGGGCGAGTTTTTCTTTTTGCGCTAATTTTTCCGCTTTTTCCCGTTTGTCACGTTCAATACGAGCCAAGTGAAATTCGTGCCGTTCGCGCGCCAAGTTGGAGGATTCTTTGCCACGTTCATTGGCCCAAATTTCACTCTTGGCAAACCGGTAGTATTGCACCAGCGGGATGTTGCTGGGGCATATGTAGCTGCAAGCGCCACACTCTATACAATCAAATAGATTAAACTCCTGAGCTTTGCCAAAATTTTTCGCTTTGGCAAACCAGTAAAGATCCTGGGGTTGCAACTCTGCCGGGCAAACCTCTACACAGCGTGTGCAGCGTATACAAGGCAATTCTGGCAGTGGAGAGGGAAACAGCTTAAGCGAAGATTCGATTATGCAATTGGTGGCTTTGGTCACCGCAACCTGGTCAGACGGGAGTGCCACGCCCATCATGGGTCCACCCATGATGTGTCCATTGGTATCGCTTTTTGCACCAGCCAGTGCAATCAACTCGTGGACTGGTGTGCCGATCAGCACCTCAAAATTCTGTGGATGCGATACATTTCCGGTAACGGTTACGATGCGTGATATTAGTGGCTCACCGTGTTCAATAGCACGATGAGCACTATAAGCCGTGGCGACATTGAAACATTGCACACCCAAATCGACAGAGCGAACGCCAGCTGCAACCTCGATGCCCGTCAATACACGTATCAACTGCTTGGCACCACCACCCGGATAGATAGTGGGTACGCTGATCACCTCCATGGCGTTAAAAGAATGGGACACTACAGCTTTCTGCATCGCAGCGATTGCTTCGGGCTTGTTATCTTCAATACCGATTAACACCTCGTCTGCATCCAGCATGAAGCGCATCATCTCCGTACCGAGAATGATTTCATCGGCGCGTTCACGCATCAGCATGTCGTCACAGGTAATGTAGGGTTCACACTCTGCACCATTCAGCACCAGAGTTTTAATTTTGTGTTTGCCTGGGCGGAGTTTGAGGTCGCTGGGAAATACCGCACCACCCAGACCAACTAAACCAGAGAGGCGCAGCATCATGCGCAGCTCTTCGGGGGGGGTGGTCAGGTAATTTGTGTGATTACGAGGGCTCCACTCATCGAGGCCATCAGGAATAAGGGTAACGCACAGATCGGGAAGGCCGGAAGGATGTGCGACTATTTGCATGTCGATGGCTGAGACAGTTCCCGAAGTGGGCGCGTGTACAGCGCTGGAAACACTACCCTCTGGCATGCCAAAGAGTTGCCCCTTGAGTACTCGGTCTCCTACCTTTACGGTTGGTTTGGCAGTGTTGCCGGCATGCTGGTGCAGGGGAACAATCAACCGTGAGGGTAGTCCCGCTTGGGCAATAGGCATGCTCGTGGATTCTGCCTTGTGAGAGGGTGGATGCACCCCGCCATTGAAGTGATAGAGTGTTCTCATCAAATCTGTACGTTCGTGACGATCATTGTGCTGTTAGCCATTGATTTGGAGACTGAAGGGTAGGGAGATTTCCAGGTGCTGATATTTTCCTGGATAGGCACCATCATGATGCAATCAACCGGGCAGGGTGGCACGCACAACTCACAGCCCGTGCATTCGGCTTCAATAATGGTGTGCATCTGTTTTGCAGCGCCAGAAATGGCATCAACCGGGCAGGCCTGGATACACAAAGTACAACCAATGCAGGTGTTTTCATCGATGATGGCAACCGATTTTGGTTTAAGCGCAGCGGTATCATCTCCAAAGGGCACAAAATCCAAGTTAAGCAATTCTGCCAATTTTTGAATACCCTCTTCTCCACCCGGTGGACAGCGATTGATGTTTGCCTCGCCTGCTGCAATTGCAGTGGCATAGGGCTTGCAGCCGGGATAACTGCATTGGCCACATTGTGTTTGTGGCAAGATAGCGTCGATTTTATCGATGAGAGGATTGCCTTCTACACGGAATTTAATTGAGGAAAATCCCAGTACTGAGCCCAGTAAAACGGCAAGCACAGACATCACGATTAAAGCGGTTAACATGGGAGCATATTCAAAAGGTCGTCAGGTGGCGTCTGTACTAATTGAAGAATTTGCCCAGACCAATATCCAGTCCAGAGAAACCCATAAATGACAAACTCATCAATCCTGCAGTAATCATGGCAATCGCGGAACCCTTGAAGATTCCAGGCACATCGGCACCATCCATTCTTTCACGGATACCGGCAAACAATATCAAAACGAGTGAAAAACCGATGGCCCCTCCCAAACCAAAAAAAAGTGATTGGGTGAAATTGTGCTGTTCCTGCGCATTAAGCAGGGGAATACCCAAAACGGCACAATTGGTCGTAATCAGTGGCAAATAAATGCCCAGTACTTGGTGCAATACCGGACTGGTTTTTTGCACGACCATTTCCGTGAATTGGACAATGCCTGCAATGACCACAATAAAAGACAGGGTGCGCAGGTAGACCAGTCCATATGGTAAGAGCAGGAAATGGTCTATTAAATAACTACTGCCACTGCCAAGGGTGAGGACAAAAGTTGTGGCAAAACCCATGCTGATTGCGACTTCAAGTTTTTTGGAAACCCCCATGAAAGGACAAAGGCCAAGAATTTTTACCATCACAATGTTGTTTACAAACACGGTGCTGATCAATATTAGCAGGTAACCCGTCATTTTTAATCGTAGTAAAAATACATGAAGTGGCGGATTATCCCTTGTTTTCCAAGCTCCTTCAACCATGCTGGTATATAAAGAGCAGGAACAATTCGAAGTATGTTGAAAAGGTGAATAAATCGGTTACATTAGGCAGGTGATCACAACATTACGTAAATGAAGATGAAAAAATATTTTGATGGGTTGGCATTATTAACGGTTTGTGCCTGGGTGGGAGGAATGTGGGTAGTGGGTTATCTGGTCACGCCTGTGTTGTTCCAATCCTTACCAGATAAAGCGTTAGCAGGTATGGTTGCCGGCAAACTTTTTACCGTAGCGGCATATATGGGCATGGTGTGTGCGATCTATCTCCTGATATATCATTTCGCTTTGCAACGTAAATTGTTTGTGCGGCAAGGAATGTTCTGGATTATCGTGGTTATGGTCTTGTTTTTGCTTGTGGGACAGTATGGGATTCAACCGATGCTGGCAAATTTAAAAACACAGGCGTTGCCGTTATATGTGATGGACAGCCCATTTGCGGAGCAATTTAAGTTTTGGCATGGCGTGTCGAGTATTATTTTTTTGACACAAAGCTTGTTTGGTGCCGTTTTGCTGTTAAAGCAATTGAGTACAAGAACGTAGTGTAGTTGTGATATTGCGCTCTGGTATGGAGTGGGTTACCCTGCAAAAAATTAAAAATTGATGGGAGATTTAAGATGAATTACTTCAAGCTGTTTGCGTGTGTCGGTATAGTAGTGATGCTGACCGCCTGTGCACCCAGTATTCGCGGCACAATTCAGCTGGTTGATCTGAATAACAAGCCCATCCCTGCAGCAATAGCCTCTCCAGAAGGTTCAATCGTCAATATCATTAATACCACTGCATCTGTGGAGGAAGCATCGTATTCCATTTCCACTGCTGCCGACGGGAAATTCGAATCAGCCAAAGATGTGATAAAAAAGGGAAAGTATCAAGTTGAAGTCAGCCATATTGGATATCAAACAGAAACCAGGGCGGTTGAAGTGGGATCATTCTCAAGTCCTACAGTCGATGTTAATCTGAAAAAAATACACGAGGGGCGACGTAAATCCATACGAGGTTCCCGAAATGACGAGGACAAAATAATTAATCCGGGTGAGGTGAATATTCAACCGCCAAGCATGTAGTTCAGTTGTACAAAAATTGGTTTTAATTGTGTTTGAGATTTGTAGTATGTGCCGATTTAAAACTTGAGTTGTACGTTACATTTTGAGAATTTTCGAGGGTATTTATGTTGACAACTGCATGCCGAATCCTATCTGCAATAATTATCTCACTTACAATATCTGCCTGTGGCGACAAGTCACCTCGTATGGATTTGGAGGTCAATGTCACCACCAATGGCAAGCTCACGCCCCATGCCAAGATTATGATGGATGGGCAATTGCTGGGTGAAACAGGAAACGACGGACAATTCAATAGCACAATGAGGCTGCAACCGGGCAAGCAGGTCATGCTCGAGGCCAGTTCAGACGTGCCCGGATTTGACGTTCAGCCGTGGCAGAGCAAATTTACGGTGAAGCTCCCCAACGAAAGCGAAGTGTTGAAATACGTGTTCGATGCGGAATTAAAAGCCTCACCGTTTATGGTATTTGCAGTCGTCGAAAAGGGTGTGCCGGTACCAGGTGCGACAGTACAAGTCAATAAACGGGAAGCTGGCAAGACGGACGAGGCCGGCACGCTTATGTACAAATACCCGTCTGGTGGGAGTCCGACAGCAACAGTTGTGGTGACTAAAAATGGCTATTCAACCTGGAGCAAAGTAAACAAATTAGAGCCTGGTATCAAAATGAGTGTAGAACTATTCAAGCGGTTTGGCGTTACGTTTGAAGCAGTGAAAGAGGAGTACGGCAGCACCGTTGGCCTGGCTGATATCAATGTCGCGATAGGTGGTAAGGACATAGGCAAGACCAATGAGTTTGGTGAGTTGATATACAACTATGGGGGGGAGCAAGGGAAGCCTATCAAGGTAACCTTTAATGCACCCGGATATTTGCCATCACAATGGTCTGGTAATATTGTTTTAGAAGGGGGTAGTGTTGTTAGGCATAATTTTTCGCTGGTTAATTCCAAGGCCATTAAGGTTGCAGTATTTCGCTTTGGGGGGAATACCCCTGGTGCCGATTTGAAGGATATCGCGGCCCAAGCACAGGCCGCAATCCGGACGCAGCTCTTCAAACATTCTGTATTTCGCGAGGTTCCTGCGGAATCGATGGATAAAGAATTGAAAAATGCCAGCTTGAATATATCAAAACTAACCAGCAAAGGTTGGCAACATACGCGTTTGCAAAAGTTGATGGACATGATTGTTGTTGGCAGTGTGTCCCAAGATTCAAAGGGTCATGTCATTGAAATAAAATTCCATTCTTCAGGCGGCAAATTACTTTACAGTCAATTGATGCACGTTAACGAGCGTGGAGACATTGGTGGAGCGTCCAGAGATATTGTCTCCAGTGTCATGGATCGTTTTCCATTTGAAGGCATTGTTGTTGCATCAAAAGATGATCGGTATGAGGTGAATCTGGGAAAGCCTTACGGGATTTCGAGAGGCGCAGAATTTGAACTCTATGAAAATTCCGACGGTAAAAAATTAACCTCGAATGGCATACTTACTGTTAAACGAGTGGCAGACAATACATCCACTGCCGCAGTGGAAGATGGTCAAAAAGGTTTAAAGATATCGGTTGGTGAGCGAGTTGTAAGGCGTGTGTCACGCGAAGGTGAATCCAATACCAAACGGGAGAGTGTTACGCTTGTCGTAAAGGGAGGCGTGGGAAAAGAGACCACACCTTTAGCAGGTGTAAATATCTATTTAAATAACGATTGGGTCGGAACGACCGCGATCGATGGTCGGGCTAAGGTAGCAATTCGTACCGGAAACACGTTTAATTTAATGTTGTATCGCCACGGTTATCAGCAGGTGGTGGCAAAACTTAAAGTTGATCAAAATGGGGACAGCAAGCAGTTTGTGATGGCTGCTAATTACGCATTGTTCAAGGTTGAATCCACACCATCACCTGCCACGGTCTATGTTGACGGCGAAATATTGGGCAAGACTCCCATGCTGGATGGCAAACAGGTGGGTCTTGGCTTCCACACGGTACGTTTGTCGGCGGGGGAAAGTTTTCGTGATTGGGAAGAGGTACTGGAGTTTGACAAAAAACATGAGGAACGTACCGGATCCAAAAAAATAACGTTATATAAAGATTATTTAAAACTGGGCGATGCGGCGGAGAAAAAGGGCGACATTGATGCCGCTATAGCCGCTTATGCAGCCACGGTGAGTGGGCACCCCGACTATTCAGAAGCACATCATCGTTTGGCGCAACTTTACCTAGATGAAAAAGAGGATTTTGATCGGGCTATCAAAGAATTTGAGAACATATTGTCCTTGCCAGAAAATGAGCAATTGATTTACAAGCAGTACGCAGTTGCTTACACCAACCTTGGTCATGCTTATTATGAAAAAGGTAATGAAAAAATGGCTGAAAATCGGAACGATGCGGCTCAGTATTATTCCAAAGCGCTGCAGAATCTAAAAATTGCCAGACAGAACACACGTTTCTTCCCGGCAGATGAGTATGACCAGGCCGTTCACGACACTTATTTCTATATGGCGTTGTCCTACCAGAAATTATTTATGGTCAGTAACCGTGTCAATATTTTGAGTGATGCCAATTTGGCCTGGCGTGATTACTTTGATTTTTTCCCAAGAACACTTGAAAACGATCCTGTCTTTGCAGAGCATCGCGAAACAGCCAAAAAATTCTGGAACCAGATAAAAGACAAATAATGCACCGGTATTTTCAATTGAAAAAATATAGTCGAATTGGTTGGCTTATTGCAATTGTTTTTTTAACGCTCCCCCTAAGTAATGCTGCTGATATGGAAGTGGGTGAGCTAAAGCTATTACCCGAGGTTACAGGGGTTGCGAATTCCGTGCTGTCTTCATCACCACCCAAGCACTACGAATATGTTGAACCAGAGTTTGTAAAAGAGTTAACCCCGTTTGAATCAGGGCGTAATGACTCTAATCCGGTATGGTCTCCGACTGGTAAGCTTTTGGCATTTGAGCGCAGCCGCGGCGATAAGCGCGAAATCGTTGTGACACAAAACGACGGCAAGATGATGCAATCCATTTACTTTCAGCTGTCGGAAACTGATGTAAACGGTAAAGATGCCAAATTTTTTCTGCCTGGCCTGGCAGAAGATCCCAGTTATAACAGTGGCATCACCTGGGCGAATGATTCCAGGCATTTGGCATTTATGAGTAATGGCGGGGAAGGCAACTATGATATCTACAGCCAGATATTGGGGGGGGCTGTTACGCGGTTGACTGAGCATAAGGAGAAAGATGGTCTGGCAGATTGGTCTCCGACTTCGAATCAAATTGTGTTTATATCCGGACGTACCGGAAAGGGTGACGTTTATTTGCTGGATACGGACACCCATGCAGTCAAACAACTCACTTGGGGAGACAAACCTTACCTCTATCCACGATGGTCCCCCGATGGTAAAAAAATTGCTGTGATATCAGGTAGCACCGAAAACCATGATATTTACATCATCGACGATCCCAAAAGGCCGGCCGAAAGTTTGCGCGCCTTAAGCCGTTGGCAATATGACGATTTGCGGCCAATCTGGTCACCTGACGGCAAGAAGATCGCTTTCTACACGAACTACAACGCAGATGGAGAGCAAAGAAAGTGGTCATTGGCGGTTATTTCTGCCGACGGGAGTGATAGCCTGAAGGGAGAGAATCTGGAGAGTTATATCGTGGCAAAAGATGTCGCACCTGATATCGAACAGGGAGCCGCTTGGCTGGCCGACGGAAGCGGCCTGGTTTATGTGAAAGATGATGCGCTTGAATACAATCCAATATATATCGTGGATATCGCAACCAGGAAAATTCGGCAACTAAAGACTGAAACAAAGATGAATCATGATGTAGCCTGTAGTCCAGATGGATTGATTACATTCCGCGCTCAACTGGATCAGTGGGACCAGATTTTTATCGCGAAATTAAAAAAATAGATGACAGATAAAATAAATATTTTTCTTCGCCAGTATTTTTTGTCGGCGATTTTAATTTCTGGAATGATCCAGGCTGGTTTGGTTTTCGCGTCCGATGATGTGATTACACGTGCCATGAGCCTCTATGAAAGGCATCATTATGAGGAAGCATTGCGCCTAATGCGCACAGAAGGGGGCGGAATGGTAAAAGCCCAGCAACCTTCTGCCAATCTTGCTTTGGGAATTTGTTATCTGGGTAGCGCAAACCTTTATCGTGAGCTGCATAAAACTGCCTTGATTATTGAGCTTGATTATCTGAGTCAACTTGGTAGACAAAAAACCGGTGCCCGTAGTCGTTTTGTTGAGTTGTATTTGGGTCAAGCTATTCTGGAATCAGGCAAGCCAATCGAAGGAGCGGACCACATCAGAAAATTTGCACAGAAAACGGGAAATAAGCCAGATTCCAGGAATTATTCTGAAATAGAGTTGGGCATTGCTTACAGTCAGATGAAACAAGGAAAAAAAGCCGACCAAATCTGGTCCAACCTGGATTTAAAAGTACCCGAAAACAAGGCTGCACTTGCAGGTGCCTACGCGGTAGCAGGCAAGAATAAATTCAAGCCCGCGGACATGGCGGATGCTGCACTGGCAGAAGTGCAAAAATTAAAGAAAATTCCAGATGCCAGGATGGTGAGGGATTTATTGCGAGCATACAGCCAAATTGGAGCGACAGATAAAGCGCTTAATCTGCTAGATACATACGACATTAACGCGGCATCCCATATAGAAAATCTGGGTACATCAAAAACGATCAGATATTATGATTTGAGTTTGATGAAAGATGTTGCCAGTACACATCTGGCAGCGGCAATTAAATATCTTGAGTCAGCGAGTCATGATACAAAATTAAGTGGAACCGCGGCCTATTTTTTAACCGAAGCTTACCTTCAGCAGGGAAATGGGGAGGCTACAATGACCTGGTCAACGAATGTACTAACGCAGGCAAAAATGTCCACGGCGTATAAGGATGTAACAAAAGTTCGACAGGTCAGCGCATACCATTTGACTGGACGGCAAGATGAGGCACAGCTGAAACTGGATAGTCTGGCTGAAAAATCTACGACTGACCCTTTGTTGCTTGCTGCAGCACTACAAGAATGTATCCAAGTAAAAATGAATTGCGCCAAGATTGAAAAAATTGCTTTAAACGCTGTGGATAATGGAGAGGGAAAGAAATTTTTTTCATTAAATGCAGCGCTTGGCAAGTATTATTTATCACGTAAGGATTACTCAAAAGCTGTTTTGTATATGGAAGCGGGCCGGGACAAGGCAAATAAAAATAAGATCGAGGCAAATGACCCGGTCATGCTGGTCAATTTGGCAGAAGCCTATTATCGGAACAAAAAATTTTCTGAGAACCTTGAGATATATTTCGAGCTGAGTAAACAATTTCCGTTGGTACGCCAAATACAGGAAGCGATGCAGGGTATCTATTCAATGGAACAGCAAAGCGCAGGTGAAGTTAAAATTTATTAGAGTGTAATATTTGTCGAAATTAAGATTTTGCATTCAGCGGCGCATTTAGAGTCAATCGGGAGAAAAGCATGAAACAGTTATCCGTTAAATTAGTATTGGCAGTCAGCCTGCTGTGTACTACTGCTGTTGCGTTACAGGCTGCGGAAACTCGCAAGGTCGTACGCCCCAATGGGGGCACTTTGAATTACGGTGAATATGGCCGGTCTTCCACTCTTGATCCCATTACTAGTAACGAAATGATTTCAATGCGCATCAGCGAGCTGTTATTTAACGGTCTGGTGGGGATAAATGAACGTCAGGATGTTGTACCGGAATTGGCCAAGAGTTGGGAAGCTTCAAAAGATGGAAGGGTGTATACCTTTGCTTTAAGAAAAGATGTTACTTGGCACCCTAAAGGTGACAAACCCGATGAAGTTTCCGTCCCCTTTACGGCTAATGATGTGATCTTTACATTCAATATTATGATGCACACCAAAACCATTACCCCGCTAAAAGTTAGATTTGAGTTTATTGAGAAAGTTGAAAAGCTTGATGACTATACCGTTCGTTTCACCTTGAAACGTCCGGTGTTGAACGCGTTGGCCAAATTCAGTTTCAAAATAATTCCAAAACATGGGCCAAAAAATCCTTTGTATCTGACACGTGAAGATCCATTTGTTCAGCAGCCTATTGGGACCGGCCCTTACATGCTTAAAAATATCAATTCCGATCGAGAGATTGTAATGATAGCGAATGAGAAATATTTCAAGGGAAGACCCAGCATTGATCAGTTTGTGACCAAGCCGTTTGCCGATCAAAACATTCTGACTCAAGCCCTTACATTTAACGCAATCGACATGATAGTGCTCGTAAATCCACGCAGCATTGCCGAGATACAAGGCGACAAGCGATTTATTTTGCAGGCATACAACGCCTTGTCGTATTCATTTTTTGGTTATAACTTGAAAAATTCCCAATTGGCCGACAAACGAGTTAGACAGGCTTTTGGTTATGCGATAAATCGTCAGGAGATGCTGACATCATTTTTTAATGGTCAGGGTACGATTATCTCCGGACCGTTTGCACCCGGAAGCTGGGCATATAATTTGGATGTGTCACCTACACCCTATAACCCTCAGAAGGCGATCGCCTTGTTGAATGAGGCGGGCTATACGCAGGGCGCAGACGGTATTATGCAAAAGGGTGGAAAAAAACTTGAACTGACCCTTCTGGTACCTATCGAGAAAGAAAGTGAAGCAATTAAAAGAGTCGTTCTTGCTTTTCAAAATTATTTGAAGGGGGTGGGTGTTGCGGTAAAGGTTGAATTCAAGGAGTGGCAATCCTGGAAAGAGGATGTATTTGCTGACCACCGTTTCGATATAATTTTTGCCTCATGGGTTTTTGACG
>Ga0315270_10001095_pt1 | contig 14406 bp, 12 predicted proteins | sample C1_bottom_MG_FD_204932 | JGI IMG/M metagenome (GOLD analysis project Ga0315270, IMG submission 204932) | Sediment microbial communities from Yellowstone Lake, YNP, Wyoming, USA - C1_bottom | ecosystem: Environmental > Aquatic > Freshwater > Lake > Sediment | place: USA: Wyoming | collected... | reverse complement strand
TTCAGCAACGAGGTCGGCAGCAAGCTGCCATCGTGCGCAAACACGCCGTAGGCGCGCGCAAGCTGGAACAGACTTGTCGACAAGCCGTAGCCGTAGCTCATCGTCGCCTGTTCAATCGGTCGCCAGTTCTTGTAGGGTCGCAAACGCCCGGTCACAGCGCCGGGAAAGTTGATTTCGGGCTTCTGACCAAATCCGACCTGGCTGTACAGCTCCCACATTTCGCGCGGCTGCATCTGCATTGCCATCTTCACCGTGCCGACGTTGCTCGACTTCTGGATCACTTCGTTCACCGTGAGCGCACCGTATGGATGCGCGTCGCTGATCGTCGAGTTGCCGACGTTCAGGCGCCCCGGCGCAGTCTGAATCACAGTTTCGGGGGTGACGCGCTTCGTTTCGAGGGCGAGCGCGGCAATGAAGGGTTTCATCGTGGAGCCGGGCTCGAACGTGTCGGTCAGGGCGCTGTTGCGCAGCGGCGCCGCACCGGCCTTGCGTTGTTGGCCCGGGGTGTAGCTCGGGTAGTTGACGAGCGCCAGCACTTCGCCGTTTTGCGCGTCGAGCACGACCACGCTGCCAGCCTTGGCCTTGTGCTCGCGCACCGCGTCGCGCAGGCGCTGGTAGGCGTAGAACTGCAGCTTGGAGTCGATGCTGAGTTGCACGTCGCGGCCGTGCACCGAATCGACGCTGTCGCCAACGTCTTCGACGACGCGGCCGAGCCGGTCCTTGATGACTCGCCGCGAACCATTGCGACCGGCCAGGTCTTTCTGGAACGCGAGTTCAATGCCCTCTTGGCCAAGCTGTTCGAGATTGGTGAACCCCACCACTTGGGCGAGCGCTTCGCCTTCGGGGTACTTGCGCTTGTATTCACGCACCTGGTGCACGCCTTTCAGGGCAAGCGTCTGCACTTCGTCGGCGACCGTGTCATCAATCTGGCGCCGCAACCAAACGAAGTTCGGGTTGCTGTCCAGACGCTCGTCGAGCTCCAGCGGCGTCATCTCAAGCAGCTTCGCCAACCGGCGGCGCTGCGCCTTGTCGGCATTGAAGTCTTTCGGAATGGCCCAGAGTGACGCCGCCGGGACGCTGGAGGCCAGGATCAAGCCGTTGCGGTCGATGATCTTGCCGCGGCTCGCCTGCAACTCGAGCGTGCGTGCGTAACGGAGCTCGCCTTGCTTCTGGAAGAACGCGGCGTCGATCCACTGCACGTAGACGGCACGACCCAGAAGCACCAAGGAACCGAGCGCGACCAGCAGCACCAGGAACCTGGAGCGCCAGGGCGGCGTCTTGGACGCGAGCAGGGGGCTCGATGCATACGTGACGCGGTGCGACGTGGGCACGGCGCCGCGGGCTGGGCTGCGTTTCGATGCCTTCATCGATCCGCTCTCGAGGCCACCGAGGAGACCACCGATGACAGAGCCGGCGACGCTGGAGGTGATGCCGCCAGAGAGGGCGCGCTGAGGTACAGCGTGACGGCGGGCGTGGCGTTGCGCATTGCGAGCCTGTCGCGCGCCATCCTTTCGACACGCAGGGGTGTCGCCTGCGCCTGCTTTTCGGCGAGCAGCCGCTGCTGTTCGTTGTTCAAGGCGCGCTCATCGGAGCGCGTGCGGTCGAGTTCGGCGAACAGGTGGCGCGACTCGTAGGACACACGCACCAGATAGACACAACTGGCCAGCAGCATGGCGAGCAGCACGAGGTTGACGCGGGTCATTCAGCAACCCCGGGCGTGGGCCGCAGAGCGGCCCCGCGCGAGCACGAACGCTGGGCTGCGAAGGGGCCCTTTCGTAGCCGATGGCGGTTCGGCGCGCTCATTGGCCAACCTCCGTGCTTCGCACTGCGGTGCGAGCCCCCTTCGGAACGGCCGGGCGGGGGCTCATTGGGTAACCTCCGTGCTTCGCACTGCGGTGCGAGCCCCCCTTCGGAACGGCCGGGCGGGGGCTCATTGGCCAACCTCCGTGCTTCGCACTGCGGTGCGAGCCCCCTTCGGAACGGCCGGGCGGGGGCTCATTGGCCAACCTCCGTGCTTCGCACTGCGGTGCGAGCCCCCTTCGGAACGGCCGGGCGGGGGCTCATTGGGTAACCTCCGTGCTTCGCACTGCGGTGCGAGCCCCCTTCGGAACGGCCGGGCGGGGGCTCATGCGACGTCCGTGCGTTCGGCCACCCGCAGCACCGCGGAGCGCGCGCGTGGATTCGCGTGCACTTCAGCAGCGCTGGGCTTGATGCGCGCGATGGCCCGCAGCCGCTGCGGCGCGCTCGGCGCAAACGGCGCACGCCGGTCCACGCTGTCGCGGCTTTCGCTGGCAATGAATGTCTTCACGATGCGGTCTTCGAGCGAGTGAAAGCTGATCGCGACCAGGCGCCCGCCCGGCGCAAGAACCTCCAGCGTGGTGCGCAGGGCGCTCGATATTTCATCGAGTTCCGCGTTCACGGCGATGCGCAGCGCCTGGAAGGTCCGCGTCGCCGGGTGTTGTGCACCTTCGCGCGTCCTGACGCAACGCGCAACGAGCTTCGCCAATTCACCCGTGCTGCGCAGCGGCTGCCCGGCCTCGCGGCTGGCGACGATATTCCTGGCGATGCGCGCAGCGAACCGCTCCTCGCCGTAGTCGAGGATCGTTTCGGCAATGCGCCGTTCGTCGGCGCGCTCCAGAAACCCAGCCACGGTTTCACCGGAACTGGTGTCCATGCGCATGTCCAATGGAGCGTCGAAACGAAAGCTGAACCCCCGACTCGGATCGTCGAGCTGCGGTGAAGACACTCCCAAGTCGAACAGCACACCGTCCAGGCGTTCCACGCCGGCCGCGTGCAGGGTCTGCGCCATCTGCGAAAAGCGCGCGTGATGCATCGAGAAGCGTGGATCGCCGATGCGCGCCGGGCCTTCCAGCGCATTCGCCACCGCCTGCGGATCGCGGTCGATGGCAAGCACCCGCGCCCGCGACGAAAGCCGCGCCAGCAGGGCGCGCGTGTGGCCACCGCGGCCGAATGTCGCGTCCAGGTACACGCCGTCCGTCGCACTCACGAGGGCGTCGATCGCCTCGCCTCGCATCACGGTGGTGTGTTGCCATGGGTCGTCGTTGTGCATCAATCAGAAGCTGAAACTCTTCAGCGACTCGGGCAGGCTGGACTGCATCACTTGCGCTTCGTGCTCGGCATGCGCTTTGGCGTCCCACAATTCGAAGTGGCTGCCCATGCCGATCAGCATCACCTCGCGCGTGAGTCCTGCTGAAGCACGCAACTCGGGCGAGATGAGCAGGCGCGATGAAGCATCGATTTCCACGTCCATCGCATTGCCGAGGAACACGCGCTTCCAGCCGCTCGCGTCCATCGGCAGCGCCGCAACGCGGTCGCGAAACGCGTCCCATGCCGGGCGCGGAAAAATCATCAGTGAACCGGCCGGATGTTTGGTCACGGTCAGCTGGTTCACGCCCATCGCGGACAGCACCTCGCGATGACGCGCCGGCATGGCGAGCCTCCCCTTGTTGTCCAACGTCAAGGCCGAAGGGCCCTGGAACACGATGCTCGCCACAAACCCCCACCAATGTGCACTTCGTGCCACTTTAGCGCATCACCTCGTGGGGGTCAATTCGACGATTCTTAAAAATCAATCAAATCAAAGACTTAGCATTGGAATTAAACGTAACCTCGGAGCAAGTAAATGCCTTTCAAATTAGAGACTTAGCTGTGTGATTGAAAGCATTGGATGAGATTAATCGAGCGCCCACGCTGCGCAGCGCGGCGAATAAAGGGACAATCGCAGCTTCGCTGGCCGTGAAAACGTTCACGGCCCTGTGCTCCGAGGCCCAAGCAAATCGAGACCATGTCCATACGCCGAACACCTCCAACCAGTGCCGTCGAAGCCGGACTCAAATTGCGCCAAACCCAGGCGGAATACACAGCGGCGCGCCCGATCAGCCAGGCGGGAATCAAGCCGATGATGTCGAGTTCGAAGATGTATGTTTGCCGCCGCTGCCAGGCCAACTTCAAGACGGGCGACGGCAAGCCTGACGCACGAATTCCCGGGCTGGGCAAATGCAACTCCTGCCTCGCGGCCGGGCCCGTGACGACATAGGCGCTTGGCGCCTCAACTGATCGGCGCCACGCCGATCAGCCAGGCGTGCAGCCACAGCAGGGTTACTGCGTAGAGCACCAAGCCACCGGCCAGGGCAATCGCATCGTTGGCGGCCCGCGCCGGCAGTGCCGGAACTGCGTGCGCTGGGCGGCGATTCAATGAGATTCGGTCTGCAATCGCCCAGGCGAGAAACCCGCCGAAGAGCAACACGTCGGCCAGGGTGCCATTGGCCAGCAGATGTGCCGCAGCCCACAACTTGGTCGCGAGCAACATCGGGTGTTTCGTCGCAGTCTTGATCCGCCCCGGCAGATACACCGCCAGCAGCAGCACGAACACGGGCAACAGCAGCAGCAACGCCACATGGCGCAGCCCCGGCAGCGGCAAGTAGAGAACGATCGGCGCATCGCGCGCCACGCCGTAGCCGTAGATCGTCAGCGCCAAGCCGATGCCCGCGGCCACTGAATAAAAGCCCTTCCATGCGGCTTCACCACGCTGCGCGAGTTGCGCGTCGCGCCACGCCGGCGCGACGATGGACACCGAGTGAACGCCGAGGAACAGCACCAGGCCGAGGATGAGCAGGGTCACGCGACACTCCTGAAATGAGGCGCGTCGAGTCTAACCCTGCGTTGCCACAAGATGCGCAGCTGCGCGATGCCGCGGCAGCTCGCGGCAATGCGCAACCTCACCAGTTCGCTTCACGCTCCGGCGTCGCGCTGATGCGGTGGATCGCCAGGTCGGCGCCGTCGAACTCTTCCTCTTGCGTCAGGCGCAATCCGAGCACAGCTTTGAGCGCGCCGTAGACGACAAAGCCCGAGACCAACGCCCAGGCCACGCCGAGCAGCGTGCCCAGCAACTGAGCCATGAAGCTCACGCCACCCAGGCCGCCGCACGCCGTACTGCCGAAAATTCCAGCGGCAATACCACCCCAGGCGCCGCACAGGCCGTGCAGCGGCCAGACGCCGAGCACGTCATCGATCTTCCACTTGTTTTGCGTCAGCGTGAACAGCGTGACAAAGATCGCCGCGGCCACACCACCGGTCGCGAGCGCGCCAATCGGATGCATCAGGTCCGAGCCCGCGCACACTGCCACGAGCCCGGCCAGGGGTCCGTTGTAGACAAAGCCCGGGTCGTTGCGTCCGAGCAGCGCCGCGACCAGCGTGCCACCCACCATCGCCATCAGTGAATTCACCGCCACCAGGCCCGAGATCTTGTCGATGGTCTGCGCGCTCATCACGTTGAAGCCGAACCAACCCACAGCCAGCACCCAGGCACCCAGCGCGAGGAACGGAATGCTCGAGGGCGGGTGCGCTGAAATCGCGCCGTCCTTTCGATAGCGGTTGCTGCGCGCACCGAGCAGTAGCACCGCTGGCAGGGCGAGCCAGCCGCCGATGGCGTGCACAACGATCGAGCCGGCAAAGTCGTGCAGCTCGGCGCCCGTGGTTGCTTTCAACCAGGCCTGCACACCAAACATTCCATTCCACGCCACGCCTTCGAACAAGGGATAAACCAGGCCAACAATCACAGCCGTGGCAATCAGTTGCGGCCCGAAGCGCGCGCGTTCGGCGATGCCGCCCGAAATGATGGCGGGCACCGCCGCGGCAAAGGTCAGCAGAAAGAAGAACCTGACCATGTCATAGCCATTCTTTGCCGCCAAGGTTTGCGCGCCGCTGAAAAACTGCACGCCATACGCGACCGAATACCCGATGAAGAAATACGCGATCGTCGAGACACTGAAATCGACCAGAATCTTCACCAGCGCGTTGACCTGGTTCTTCTTGCGAACCGTGCCGAGTTCGAGGAAGGCGAAGCCCGAGTGCATGGCAAGCACCATGATGGCGCCGAGCAGGATGAAGAGGGCATCGCTGCCCTGTTTGAGTTGTTCCATTCGTCAGCCCCTGTGCGCGGATGGGATGCGCGCGAGCGGTACTGCGTGTGCGCCGTTGCCGCGAGTGGCCGCGATGATACGTACATCGGCCCGGCCGGCCGACACCGCGGCGGCCTCACGCAGCGCGACGCTGCGGGCCCTTGCGCCGGCGGCTAGTTCGACTCTTTGATGAGCCGGCCGCCTGCCGATTGAATCGGTCGCGCGTTCATCGGATACAGGCGCGCAAAGATCGCGATTTGCTCGGCCGAGATCTGCACCGGCTGCTTCATCACCATCCACAGCACCCCTTCGCTGCACGGCGGCGTGGTCAGCGAACCCATGTAGGTGAAGTAGTTGCGCTCGGTGGGCAACAAGGCGTTCAGGTCAAGCATCGCCTTGGCCGGAACTTCCTCGCCCTTCTCGAGCGGCAGGTTGTTCCAAACGCTTTGCACCAGCGGATGCGCACTGCCTTGGTCGAGCAATACCGCAACCACTGCCAAACGCCCTTCGGGGTCTTTGTGCACGAGATGCGCCACCATGTCGAACTCGCGCCCGTCGATGCGCTCTTCGGAGGGTCGGTGAAAGTGGAACTGCACCAGGCCGTAGCGCCGCCCGATGGCCTCGATCGAATTGCCCGCGGCAACGTTCACCTGCACCGTGTGGCCGTTGTCGATGACCCGAAAGCTGCTCGGCCGGTATTCGAACTGCACCGGATCGAGTTGCAACTTCAGGCCGTCGCGAATATCGATCGGGCTTTGCCGCTCGCCGCTTGTGCACTTGACGAACTCGGGCTGGAGGCGGCCCCAACTCTGCGGGCCGGCGTCTCCTTGGTAGCCCCAATGTGCCGCTGGGCCAGGTTGAACTTTGCCGGCAACCTTCTTCGCTGCGGCCCGGGCAGCGCCGGCTTGGCGCGCCTGAGTGGCCGCGGAAGGCGGGGGCGAATGCGTAATGACCTGTAGCGCCTTGCCGTCGCTGGACTTGGCAGCACCCAGGCGGTCCGCCAGGAGCGCGCGTACTTTGTCCATCGGGTCTTCGTTTGCGCGCTCATCTTTGGCGCGTCGGCGGCGCGTGGCGCTCGCCGGCTCGCGCACCGTGGGCGACTCGGCGCCCTGTTTGCCTTCGTTGGCCGATTTGGCCGGCTCGGATTCGGCGCCCTTTGAAGGTTCCGTCGCTGCCGCTGCTTCGCTGGTCGCTGCCGCGGATTTGCCAGTTCGCGCCTTCTTCGCCAAAGCCGGTTTCGGCTCCGTTGCGCCCGCGTCTTCAGCGGCGACCCCGGCGCACCCGAAGACCAGCGCACAGGCCCATGCCAAGGCGACCCATGGGCGTCGCAAGTTGATCTCGGCATTGGCGTGCATGGTGCTTCTGTCTCGGAACAAGGGCAACCCGAAAAATGGGCTTCGCGCTCGATATCGGCCGGATCGTGCCTGGCTTGAGCACGCTGCGGCCGGCGCAGCGGCTCTCAGGTCACGCGCCGCCTGACCCAGACCCAGGCGAGCAGCCCGCAGCGCAGCACCCTCAACGCCGTTGCCGCCAGCGCAAGCGTGGAATGCATCACCAACGGCGTAATCACGCCCGCGACCAGCGCATCGGCGGCTTTCTGCCGCCCAGGCTCCTGGGAGCCTGCCGGGCTTTGGGGCGGACCCAGGCGCGCCAACAAAGGTGCAAAGACCGGGCGCGGCGCACGCCACGGGGTCCTGGCGTCAGGGTTCAAATCGACAAAAAAAGTGAAGCGAGCCGATAGGCCGGATTCTGTGCACCCTCGCGGTCTTGCGACCCTTCGGGCGTGACCGCCATTCCTCTGGGCCGTGCATCGCTGCACGGCTCGATGCCACCTACCCGCCGGCTTGTGCGGGCCGCACTTCGAAGCGTCCACGGACGAATCCGCGATGCTCACGCCGGCCTATTTGGTGTTGCTGCGCGTAGAGATTGCCCGTTTCACCCGGCCCTTGAGGCTGCGCCTCAAGTCCCGCAGGGCTCGCGCCCTGCCGTCCCGAACTCCGAGGAGCCCGGCCCCTTTCAGGGGCATCTGCGAGCCGCGCAAGCGCGTCTCGCAAAGGCAACGACCGACTCGTCTCTGTTGCTCTGATCCTCACCTCACGGTGGACAGCCGTTAGCTGCTACGCCGCCCTGTGCAGTCCGGACCTTCCTCCAGTGCGCCCTTTCGAGCCTTGCACCAGCGGCAGTCTGGCTTGCTTCACCGCGGCGATTGTCCCATGCGCCTTGCCTCACCGCAGCAGGCCAGCGGGTTCGCTGCATTGCGGCATCATTAGGCACCCACAGCCACACGAGGAGTGCAGCGTGAAATTCGAAAACGTCCTGCAAAGCATTGGCAATACGCCGCACATCCGCGTCAATCGCCTGTTCGGCCCGGCCTCGGTGTGGATCAAGTCGGAACGTGCCAATCCGGGCGGCTCGATCAAGGACCGCATCGCGCTTGCGATGGTGGAAGACGCCGAGCGCAGCGGGGCGCTGCGGGCCGGCGGCACGATCATCGAGCCGACTTCGGGCAACACCGGCATCGGCCTGGCGCTGGTGGCCGCGGTGAAGCGCTACAAACTCGTGCTCGTGATGCCCGACAGCATGAGCGTCGAGCGCCGGCGCCTGATGCTGGCGTATGGCGCAACCTTCGAACTCACGCCACGTGAGAAAGGCATGAAGGGCTCGATCGCGCGTGCGCAGGAACTCGTCGCCGCGACCCCCGGCGCGTGGATGCCGCAGCAGTTCGAAAACGCGGCGAACATCGAGGTCCATGCGCGCACCACGGCGCAGGAAATTGCCGCCGATTTTCCACAGGGGCTGGACGCACTCATCACCGGTGTCGGCACCGGCGGCCACATCACCGGCTGCGCCCAGGTGTTGAAGGCGAAATGGCCCAAGCTCAAGGTGTTTGCGGTCGAACCCAGCGCCTCGCCGGTGATCAGCGGTGGCCAGCCCTCGCCGCACCCGATTCAAGGCATCGGCGCGGGCTTCGTGCCGAAGAACCTGCACACACAGCTGCTCGACGGCGTGATCCAGGTCGAAGCCGAGGCGGCGCGCGAGATGGCGCGGCGCTGCGCTCGCGAAGAGGGTTTGCTCGTCGGCATCTCCTCAGGCGCGACCCTGGCCGCTATCGCGCAGAAGCTGCCCGACCTGGCCAAGGGCGCGACGGTGCTCGGCTTCAACTACGACACGGGTGAGCGCTACTTGTCGATCGAAGGCTTCCTGCCGGCCTGAACACCGCCGGATCGGCGTAGAACGTCGGGTCGTGATTGCCCGGCCACCAGCCCGGAACGCCGAGCACGGGCAAGGGGGCGAAGACAGGCGCGCCCGGATCGGGCAGATTCGACGCGTGTGCACCCTCACCCAACCAAACATGGGCCGTGATCGCCTTGCGTGGCTGCACGAGCTTTTCCAGCAACGCGTGGCCGACGATCGTGAGTTGTGCATCGCGCCACGAATCGCGCCAGACGACAAAGAGTCGATGCCAGTCACGCTCTTGAAGTGCGCGGGTCAGTCCCGGCGCCGCGGCGAACAGCGCACCGTTCTCGTCGAACAGCGTCAGGCGGTCGCGCACCACACCGCGCGTCGCGGCGACGCCGCGTCGCTCGAGTTCGCCTGCGTGCAGCCGGTTCAAGCGGCGCTTCAGCTCCGGGTAGCGCAGCCACACCAGGCCGTTGAAGAAGTCGTGGCAGTTGTCGCGCGTGGGCACACTCAAGGTCCGCGCGACGAACGCCTCATAGGCTTCAGCGCCCTGTTCCTCAGGGGCAATGAATCGCGGCGCCGGTGTCGAGCGCTGTGCGTTCAACGCCTGCGCGAGGCTCGATCCCTGCGCGACCCGTGTCGCCACCGCCTTGCCGAGTTCGCGATAGGGCGCGAACCACGGCTGCTGCCAATCGATCACCGGCAGCCAATGGCGCATCAAGCGCGGGCGGGCTTGGCGCTGCGCTTGTCGCGCACCGCCACGTCGGACTTGCCTTCGTTCGCCCACTCGAACAACTGGCTCGCATTGAGCAGCTTGCTCAGCGTCGCGTAGCCATAGTTGCGCGGGTCGAACGACGCCTGATTCGCGATCTGCTGGCCGACCGCACCGACCCGTGCCCAGCCTTCGTCGTCTGCCGCTGCCTGCACCGCATTGCGCAACAGCGCAACGAGCTTCGCGTCTTGCTTGAGCTGGGCGCTGGGCACGCGCAGCGGTGCGGCAGGCGTGCCTTCGCTCGCTTCGCTGGCATCGGTTGCGGCGGCAGCACCGAGCTTGTCGAGAAAGAGGAACCGCGAACACGCGTTGACAAACGGCTCGGGCGTCTTCTGGCCACCGAAGCCATACACCGCTGCACCTTTTTCACGCAGGTGCATTACGAGCGGCGTGAAGTCGGCGTCGGACGAGACGATGCCGAAGGCATCGGGCCGATCGGTGTAGAGCAGCGCCAGCGCATCGATGACCATCGCCATGTCGCTCGCATTCTTTCCCTTGCTGTAGTCGAACTGCTGCATCGGCCGGATCGCATGCTCGTGCAGCACCTCTTCCCAGCCCTTGAGTTCAGCCTTCTTCCAGTTGCCGTAGGCGCGGCGAATGCTTGTTTCGCCGAATGTCGACAACTCGTTGAGGATCAGGTCGATCTTCTTCGCCGGCGAATTGTCGGCGTCGATCAGCAGCGCGACGCGCGGCTTGCGGTCACTGTTCATAAAGCCTCCAGGCCAATGTTTCGCCGCCGCGCAGCGGCTTGAGCGTGGTGTCGCCGAATGGCACGGTCTCGGGCAGGGTCCAGGCTTCGCGGCGCAGCACCACGCTGCCGCGGTTGCGCGGCAGGCCGTAGAAATCGGCCCCATGGTGGCTGGCGAAGCCTTCCAGGCGATCGAGGGCGCCCACGGCATCGAATGCCTCAGCGTAGAGCTCGAGCGCCGAGAGTGCCGTATAGCAACCCGCACACCCGGCGCCATGCTCCTTCAGGTGCGCAGCGTGCGGTGCGCTGTCGGTGCCGAGAAAGAACCTGGCGCTTCCCGATGTCGCTGCGGCAAGCAGCGCAAGGCGATCTTCCTCGCGCTTGAGCAGAGGCAGGCAGTAGTAGTGCGGCCGCAGCGCAGGGGCTGCGTTTGCACCCATGAAAATGGCGTTGCGGTTGTACAGAAGGTGGTGCGCGGTGATCGTCGCCGCGGTCCGCGGGCCGGCCTGTGCGACGTACTGCGCAGCCTCGCGCGTCGTGATGTGCTCAACGACGATTTTCAATGCGGGAAAGTCGCGGCGCAGGGCCGCAAGCCGGGTGTCGATGAAGACCTTCTCGCGGTCGAAGATGTCGATGCCCGGATCCGTGACTTCGCCGTGCACCAGCAAGAGCAGGCCTGCCCGCTGCATTGCCTCAAGCGTCGCATGCACCTTGCGCAGATCGGTCACACCGGCGTCGCTGTTCGTCGTGGCCCCTGCCGGGTAGAGCTTGACGGCGACGATGCCAGCATCGCGCGCGCGCGCGATCTCATCCGCAGGCAAATTGTCGGTGAGGTAGAGCGTCATCAACGGCTCGAACCTCACGCCAGCAGGCACGGCGCGAAGAATGCGTTCGCGATAGGCCAAGGCCTGCGCCGTCGTCGTGATGGGTGGCTTGAGGTTGGGCATGATCACGGCACGCGCGAACTGGCGCGCACTGTGCGGCACCACCGCAGCCATCGCCGCGCCATCGCGCACATGCAGGTGCCAATCATCCGGGCGCGCCATCGTCAAGACCATGGCGCCGATTCTCGCACCGGGCCATGCATGGTTGGCGCCTCTAACCGGAATGGACGTCGCTCGCACGCGCGGCGACTGCCGCTTCGCCATTGTCATCGCCCGACTGCTGCAATTGCCACATCTCGGCGTAGCGCCCCTCCAGCGCCAGCAACTCGGCGTGCGTGCCGCGCTCGACGATGCGGCCCTGCTCCATCACCAGTATCTGGTCGGCGTCGACCACCGTCGATAACCGGTGCGCGATCACGAGCGCCGTCTTGTTGCGTGCCGCACTCTGCAGTTCGGCTTGAATCGCGCGTTCGTTCGCGGAGTCGAGGGCCGAGGTGGCCTCGTCGAAGATCAGGATCGGCGGGTTCTTCAGCAGCGTGCGCGCGATCGCGACACGCTGCTTTTCGCCGCCCGAAAGCTTGAGGCCACGCTCCCCGACCATCGTCTCGTAACCCTTGGGCGTGGAGACGATGAAGTCGTGGATGTGCGCCGCCTTCGCCGCCGCTTCGATGCGTTCACGGCTTGCCAGCGTCTCGCCATAGCCGATGTTGTATTGCACCGTGTCGTTGAACAGCACCGTGTCCTGCGGCACGATGCCCAGCGCCGCGCGCAGGCTCTTTTGCGTGACGCTGCGAATCTCCTGGCCGTCGATGAAGATGCGCCCGGAGTTCACATCGTAAAAGCGGAACATCAGCCGCGCCAGCGTGCTCTTGCCCGCGCCTGAGGGGCCGACGATGGCCAGCGTCTTTCCCGCTGGAACTTCGAAGCTCACGTCGTGAAGAATGGTTCGGTCCGGGTCATAGCCGAAGCGCACGTGCTCGAACCGCACCGCGCCGCCGCGGTTCACGAGAGGCACCGCGCCCGGCGCGTCGGCAATCTCGCGGTGCTGGCCGAGCAGCGTGAACATCTTCTCCATGTCGATCATCGACTGCTTGATCTCGCGGTACAGCACGCCCAGGAAATTGAGCGGTATGTAGAGCTGGATCATGAGCGCGTTCACCAGCACCAGGTCGCCCAGGCTCATGGTGTCGTTGACGACACCGACCGTGGCGCGCCACACGAGCAGCACCACGGCCACCGAGATGATGCTGCTTTGCCCGAGGTTGAGAAGCGACAACGAAGTCTGCGACTTGATCGATGCCGCTTCCAGGCGCTTCAGGTTCTCGTCGTAGCGGGCTTGCTCGAAGGTTTCGTTGCCGAAGTACTTCACCGTCTCGTAGTTGATCAACGCGTCCACGGCCTTGGTGTTGGCCTTGCTGTCCTGCTCGTTCATGGCGCGCCGGAAATGCGTGCGCCATTCGGTCACGGTGACGGTGAAAGCGATGTAGGCGAACAGCGCACCCAGCGTGATCAGCGCAAACCAGCCGTCGAACTTGGCGGACAGCAGCGAGATCACGAGCGCCATCTCCACCAGCGTGGGCAGGATGTTGTAGATCGTGTAGTTGAGCAGCGAATGGATCGCGCGCGAGCCGCGTTCGATGTCGCGCGACACGCCGCCGGTCTGGCGCTCCAGGTGAAAGCGCAGGCTCAACGACAGCAGGTGGTCGAAGGTCTCGAGTGAAACGCGCCGTGCGATGCGTGCCGCGACCGGGTAGAACAGGAATTCGCGCATCTCGGTGAACAGCGTCACGCCGACTCGCAATGCGCCGTACGCCAGCAACAGCGCCACCGGAACGACGAGGGCGGCGCGCGCATCGCCCGGTTTCAGGTCGAGTGCGTCGACCAGTTCCTTCAGCACCAGCGGCACGCCGACGTTGGCCAGCTTCGCGCCGACGAGAAATGCGAGCGCGATCAGTATCCGCCAGCGCCACTGCCAGAGGTAGGGGCCAAGCCGCTTCAGCGTGCCCCAGTCGGAGCGTGGTGCAGCGGCGGCGGGCCCTGCCGCGGCCGCCGGGGCAAGGGGCAAAGCGCTGCTGTGGCGATTCATGAATGAAGACGCAGGTGAGGATGGATGAGAATGTGGCAAAGCCAAACAGCAGGTGCAGCAATATGCCCGAGATTTCAAGCCCCGGCGGCTCGGCCACCGAGAATCAACTCTCGCCCCTGCGGTTGCCGGACGATCGACAGTTGGTGCTTCGCGTCATGCCGATGCCGGCCGACTCGAACGGCAATGGCGACATTTTCGGTGGCTGGATCATGGCCCAGGTCGACCTCGCCGGCGCCGTGCTGCCGGCACGTATCGCCAAAGGCAGGATCGCCACCGTGGCCGTGAACCAGTTCATCTTCAAGCAGCCGGTGTCGATCGGCGACCTGCTGAGTTTCTATGCCAAGGTCGAACACATCGGCCGCACCTCGGTCACGGTGCATGTCGAGGTCTATGCCGAACGCAACCCGGCGAATTTGCAGGTCGTGAAGGTGACGGATGCCAACCTGACCTATGTCGCGATCGATGCGAACGGGCAGCCGCGCGCGCTGCCCGCCCAGTGAAACCCGCTCAGTCGACAAAGAAGTCGGGCAAAAAGGTTTTCGTGCCCGGCGTCACGCTGTAAGGTTCGAAGTCGGTCACGCCATGCTGCGCGAGCAGCTCATCGTCGATGAAGAAGTTGCCCGTGGTCGCTTTCGCGTCGCTCGTGAAGATCAGGTAGGCGGCGTCGGCCAGGATCTGCGGCGTGCGGCATTTCGAGATGTCGATCCCCGGGATCATCTGCAATGCCGCGGTGTTGATCACGGTGCGCGGCCACAGGCTGTTCACGGCGATGCCCAGCGGCCGGAACTCACCCGCATGGCCGAGCGTGCATTCGCTCATGCCGTACTTGGCCATCGTGTACGCCACGTGCGGGCTGAACCAGTGTTCGCGCATCG
>Ga0315270_10001093_pt1 | contig 14420 bp, 15 predicted proteins | sample C1_bottom_MG_FD_204932 | JGI IMG/M metagenome (GOLD analysis project Ga0315270, IMG submission 204932) | Sediment microbial communities from Yellowstone Lake, YNP, Wyoming, USA - C1_bottom | ecosystem: Environmental > Aquatic > Freshwater > Lake > Sediment | place: USA: Wyoming | collected... | reverse complement strand
CTAAGATGCCGAAGATGTACGAGAAAATTGAAAAATTATTGCGACGGCGTACTCACCCGTACGGTGAGCGATAATTTTTCAATTTTCTCGCGCAGATTCGGTGCATTAGGCGGTCGCAGTAGGGTTCAACTGCCGAATCAAGGTTTAATGTGACATGGGCAAGCGGCCGGGCAGCGAAACCTCGCGGATGTTTTGAAAATTGGATTGTTTGTACGCTGCCGTCGAGAATGTTTCATCTCATAGATCGCCGCTGTTATGTAAGCAGGCGGCGACTGCTAAGCATTGCTAAAATAGAACCGCATCACATCGTCGATTTGATGCGTTCGATATTTGTCGACCACAACACGAATTTAAATGCAGAGGGATAGCAGCGCATGACAGAAGACACATCGGATATCGTGTTAGGCGTGCTCATGGTTGCGGTCTTATTGCCGGTTCTCTACTACGTTGCAAAATTCATTACCATCATTGGCGATGCTTGGAGCGCGCGCATATTTGCGCCGTTGGCAGCGGCCATTGACGGCACGGTAAAGGGCGGCACCATGAGAGGCCGCTATCAGGGCCACGACCTGCGTGTTAGTTATGCTCATAATCCGAGTCTCGAATGGGAGTGGGAGGAAGCGCGGGCCGTTACTATCAATGCTTTTTATATCGAGGTCATGGATTTGCCCGGTCACCAGGATTGGAAAATTAGATTTTATGTTTTCGGGACGTTTGGACAGGGACCGAAAAAATTAGTAATTGAAGCGAAGGATTTTGCATTGGGCGAACGCTTGGCTCAGTCTAGTGTGTTGGCGGCGGTCTATGCCGTGAGCGCGCCAACAGATTACTACCTAACGGTCGCCTATGACGCGCGAAGTCGGATTCTTACCTACACAGATGACGTGTCGCCACGCTCGGTGCCGTTAAGAGAAAAATTTGCCGCGCAACTTGAGTTAGTCGCACGCTTAGTGGCCATCAACGGGCAAGTCAATGCTGCATAGATCATCGTCTTGAGCCGGAACGTGCTACGCCTGGCATTGAATTCTGAATCGCGCAGCAAAGCAGGATGTGACTCCAAACGGCGAGTCCTTGGTCTCTGCGCGCTCTGGCAAAAAACTACGCACCCGTGCTCGTTTCCATCGGCACATATTCGACGCAACGATTGCGACCAGCATTTTTCGCTTGGTAAAGTGCCGCGTCGGCATTCTCGAGCAGTATCGCAAGCTCTGTGCCGTGAGCGTGTAAGACCGCATAGCCAAAACTTGCAGTGACGGCGACGGACCGCCCATTGGTTTCGCACGGCTGAGCTGCGATAGCTTGGCGGCAACGCTCGAGTGTTACAAGTGCTCCGCTATTTGTTGTATCGCGCAGCAGAATGACAAATTCCTCGCCACCGAGGCGAAATACGTAATCGCTGCGCCGTATTGTGCCGGCGACAATGAGTGCGATGAATTGGAGAACGGCGTCGCCTACGCTATGACCAAATCGATCATTGATGGCTTTGAAATGGTCAACGTCGAAAATCGCGATGCACAGATTGCGGTTATGGCGAATGGCTAGCGCGATCTCGGCGCCGGCGATGTTTTCTAAACCGCGCCGATTCATGAGGCCGGTAAGTGCGTCGGTATTCGCAAGTTGCGCAAGTCTCCTGTGAACTTCGCTCAAAGACTCTGCCATGCGATTAATATTGCCGGCTAAGCGGCCTATTTCATCGTTAGTCGTCATGGCAAGCTCATGTTCTAAGCGGCCGGAAGCAAGTTCTTCGGTGGATTTGCTTATTGTCAAAATCGGTTTGACTAACATCCTGTTGTTGGCCCACAGTGCGAGCAGTAGCACCAACAGTGCAGCGCCGCCAAGCATGGCGGCGACGTGCGCAAATTGTTGCGGCAAATTTTCTGCCTGACGACCCAATTCATCGACTTGTTTAGTCTCGGACGAGTGCCAAGAGTTGAGCCGCTTGGTGAGTGCAGCCAATTGTTTGGACAAATCGGCGATTAGGGCGGTATTGTTGGCCGGGTCGGATCCGCCATTGTCGGCAAACAGCGGTTGCGCGGACTGGTGAATCTCCTCGAGGTCAGCGCTGACGTCTTGCAGTAATTCTCGTTCTTCGTCGTTGACGACTTGCATCTGGCGTAGATCGGCGATGCGCTCGTTCAGGGTTGAGAAAATTTCCGTTGCAGTTCCTTTTGCCTCGTCCGAGGCCGTGGTTGCGACACCAAAAAGTGCGTATACGAGTTTGTTGGCTTCCGCCTCCATTTGTCGCACTTCTTCTATCTCGTGGAATCGACCAACGAGACTGTGCGTCGTATCGTAAAGTTTGGTGAGCGCGATGTCCGCTAACCAAGACGTGGCGGCCAGTATGATGGCGAGGACGCCCACGGGAAGTACTGCTTTGTAGCGTATGCTGATCATTGGTTGATTTGAGCGTTCCTTGCGTAACCGTAATTGAGGCGTGGGAATCCTGCAAGATATCGGTCATTGGCAATGATTCGGTTAGGCTGCAATTGCGGGAGCTGATTTCTAGTCGTTCATGCGCGTTGCAATGGCGGTCCGAATAGGCGCCCGCGGACAAAGAAACGCTGCGTCCGGTTGCGCTGGTTCAGTTTGTACGCGAATTTGAGCTGCGCGGCTAGAGCGCGCTAACCACTCGAATGATGGCGTCGTTGCATCAGTCGCCCGGCGCAACTTAGCGAGCGCCGGGCGCTCCGTTCTCGTTTGGCTGCTGTTGTCAACATTTCTGCGCCGACTTGGCGTCGACCCGGCAACGGCTATTGCTGCCCCGGCAGCGCCAATTCACCTTCATAATTGAACGGCAAACTAATTTGTGCGCGGCTCAGGTGGACGGAGCCGGACAGGCGATAGTGCACGCTTTGGTTGTCGCTCGACAATTTGCCCAGTTGCTGCAGCATGCTTCCCAAATCGCTCGTCACCACAACTCGGGCGATGGCCTCGCCGAAGGCGGGTACGTCAACGGTATCGTTGCTCACGCCGCGAGCGAATCTTTGTTGGTTGATGTCTAGTTCATAGGTCATGCCGGTGATGGGTAGGCCAATACTGTTGGGATTTTGAATTCGTAGTTCGATCTTGTAGCGCTGTTCAAACAGACCAAGGTCTAGGAGTTTGATGTTGGCGAGCGACACCTGCGGAGGTGCAAGTTTGGCGGTCAAGGTCGCACAGCCGGGCAGGAACGCGGCGAATAGGCTGACGATTGCTAACTTTGCCGAAATAAATTTATTCATGTCGCCTTCTTCGTTGTGTTGTTTAAGTCAATGCACGGCGCGAAATTTGTGTTTCGCCAGCTTGTAACGCGTGAAGAAAAAATTATTGCGTCCATTTGCGCACTCCGCGCCGAGGCTTTGGCACGCCAATTTTATTTCTCGCATTCGCTCTGTACCAGACGTATTCTTCGTTATAATATTTCTATGATTGTTTGGGATGCCGCGCGCAGGATGTTGCGCGGTGCAGGGAAGTGTGAGATTTCGCGATGTAGGGTGCGGCTCGATGGCGGCACGCTTCACTTGCCGTACATAGTACAGTGGCGGCTTTATATAAGCGAAAGATCAATAACCAGGAGACGGCGCGTCGGCTATGGAAATCACGGAATTGATCAACACCGATACGGTTAAACTTACGGTAATCCCCGGTCTGATCGTCATCATGGTTTTGTTCTTTTGGTTCCGCCGCAGTTCGCCAAAAATTGCGCCGCGGGCGCGGGAACAGCAACGCGGTCGCATCGACGGCGATCCCTTGCTCGACGAATCGGTGACCTTACTCGACGATCCCTTGAGTGAATCTAGGCACGCCATCGACGGTGTCGATGACGTGGTGGTCGTCAAGCGCAATCCGCCGCGCAATAAACCCTATGAACAGCCCCGTGAAAAACTTCCTGAAATCGCGCAGAAGACGGAAGCAAAAGTGACGCGCTTGGTTGCGCCTGCCTTCGGCGACGAAGGCGTTGGCCCCGTTACCATACGATCCGCCGCCGATGTGGCGCCCGTGCGTGCGGCGAAACCCGCCGACGTAACCAAACAACCCGAGCCTGCTGATTTGCAGGCGGATTCAACCAGCGTTGCCAATTCGTTGCGGCAACCTGGCAAAGAATCCGAGCAGGATTTGATGCTGGTACTCAATGTTGTCGCTAACGGCCGACAGCTGCGCGGCCCGACTGTTTTAAAAGCCGTCACAGCAGCCGGTCTTACGTTTGGCAAAATGGGCATCTTTCATTATTACGCGCCGGCGCGAGGGAATGGAAAACCAGTGTTCAGTTTGGCCAGCATGGTTGAGCCGGGCTTTTTTAATTTAAATACACTCGAAGAGCTTTCAACGCCTGGCCTCACCTTGTTTGCACAGGTGTCGCGGCCTGACGAAGCGCAAGCCACGTTTAATGCGATGATGGACACGGCGCGTCGTTTGGCTGAAGCGTTGCATTGCACAGTTTGTGATGAGCGTCGTGGCACATTGAGCAAACAAGGTATTGAGCACATCAACGCTCGTATTCAAGATTTTCAACGTCGTTCGCGTCTTGCGCAAGCCGCCCATGCATGAGCGATGCGGGTAAACGCATCGCGCGTTTGCGTGATGAGATAAATTTTCACAACCATCGCTATTACGTTCTCGACGAGCCGGTCATCTCCGATGCGCAGTATGATCGGCTGCTGACTGAACTCCAGACGCTTGAGCAGTCGCATCCCGACCTAATCACGCCAGACTCGCCGACGCAACGCGTAGGCGCAGCGCCTCTCAAGGCATTCGGCGCTGTCACGCATCGTGTCCCAATGTTGTCGCTGGGCAACGCATTCACCGAGGAGGACATTGTCGAGTTTGATCGTCGCGTGCGGGAGCGTTTGGCTGTCGATAGTGTGAGTTATGCTGCTGAGCCAAAGCTCGATGGTCTGTCGCTTAGCCTGCGTTACGAAGGCGGCGTACTTGCGCAAGCGGCGACGCGCGGCGATGGCGAAACGGGCGAAGATGTCACCGCGAATGCGCGAACAATTCGCACGGTGCCTTTGCATCTGCTCGGCAACGATTGGCCGCCGACATTGGAAGTGCGCGGTGAAGTGGTGATTCGCAAAGAAGATTTTGCGCGTCTCAATGATGAACGCTTACGTTCCGAAGAAAAAATTTTCGCGAATCCGCGCAATGCGGCTGCTGGTAGCGTGCGTCAATTGGATTCACGCATTACCGCCGCTAGGCCGTTGAGTTTTTTTCCGTGGGGATTGGGCAGTACGACATCATTGGTGGCGGACAGTCACAGTGAGGAAATGGCGAAACTGCGGGATTGGGGTTTTCGCGTGAGTCAGGAACTCAACGTCGTGCAGGGCGTCGAGGGTTTGCTCGGTTATTACGCCGATGTCGGCCGCCGACGCGATGAGTTGCCGTTTGAAATTGATGGCGTCGTGTACAAAGTCGACGATATTGCCGCGCAGAAGCGATTGGGTTTTACGGCGCGGGCACCGCGTTGGGCGACCGCACATAAATTTCCGGCGCGCGAAGAAATGACGATTGTCGAGGATATCGAAGCGTCTGTCGGTCGCACCGGCGTGATTACGCCAGTGGCGAATTTGAAACCGGTTGCCGTAGGCGGCGTCATTGTTAGCCGGGCGACTTTGCATAACCAAGATGAGGTCGAGCGCAAGGACGTGCGCATCGGCGATACGGTGATCGTGCGACGCGCGGGTGATGTTATCCCTGAAGTGGTCGGCGTCATCAAAGAGCTGCGACCGGCGCGCGCGCGGCGGTGGACGATGCCGAGCGCGTGTCCGGTGTGCGGTTCAGAAGTGGAGAAGTTGGAAACGGAATCGGCGCATCGTTGTATCGGGGGTCTTTACTGTCCCGCACAACGCATGGGAGCCATAGAACACTTCGCTTGCCGCGACGCTTTGAATGTCGACGGACTCGGCGAAAAATTGGTGCAGCAATTGGTGGAGTCGGGTTTGGTCAAGACCGTGGCGGACCTTTATCAATTGCAGAAAAACGATTTAGTGCAGCTCGAACGCATGGGCGATAAGTCGGCGGAGAATTTGTTGCAAGCTATTGCCAAATCACAATCCACGACGCTGCCGCGTTTTCTTTTTGCGTTGGGCATTCATCAAGTGGGTGAGGTGACAGCCAAGCAACTTGCGCGACACTTTCATGATCTAGCACCATTATTGGCGGCAACGGAAGAAGACCTACAGGAAGTTTCCGACGTTGGGCCCGTTGTTGCGCACAGCATTGCGCATTTTTTTGCTCAATCGCACAACCGCGAAGTGATCGACGGCTTGTTGCGCGCCGGTGTTCATTGGCCCATCGAGGTCGCGCAGGCGAGTGACTCGCCGTGGGCCGGCAAAACTTTTGTGATCACGGGCACGCTGGAATCCATGTCACGCGACGAGGCGGCGACGCAAATTGAGAATCGAGGCGGTAAGGTGAGCAGCAGTGTGTCGAGCAAAACGCATTGCGTTGTGGTGGGTGCCGAGGCCGGTTCCAAGCTCAAAAAGGCGCAGCAATTGGGTGTGACACTGCTTGATGAGGCAGCGTTTCTACGACTGCTCAATGAAACTTGAGTGCGCTCGTATCTTGTTTGCTGGCTGGAGGTGAACTGTGATTTGGAAACCGAATGTTGTCGTTGCGGCGGTGATCGAGCGCGAGGGAAAATTTTTGCTTGTTGAAGAAGAAGCCGATGGTCGCTACGTCTTTAATCAACCGGCAGGGCATTTAGATGAGGGTGAGAGTTTGCTGCACGCCGTGGTGCGAGAAGTGCAGGAAGAGACAGCCTGGCGATTTGTCCCTGAGCAGTTGATCGGTGTATATCGTTGGCAACGTGCGCCGGGTGAAACAACTTATTTGCGTTTTTGTTTTACCGGCAGCGTCAGTGATCATCAGCCAGCACAAGCGTTGGATCATGGCATCGCGCGCGCGGTGTGGTTATCGCCAACGGAAATCGAAGCCCTGGGCGAGAAACTGCGCAGTCCGCTGGTGCAAACTTGTATCCGCGACTACCAAACCGGAGTTCGCTTCCCACTTTCAATTCTGCAAGATCTTTCCGCGCCGTGATTGCCGGAGCGCTTGTGTTTCGAGTTGGAGTAGGTGAAAATACCTATACGAGCATTCTAATGCTCGTATTCCCTTTGTGCTGCGTTTCTCAGCCGGCTTCTTTGCCGGCTGAGGTTTTCTGCTGAGTCAAAACCAACGGAGGCATTGCTGTCGCTATGCCAAAGACTTAAGACATAGATACTTCGGAGTTTTGTTTAAGCGCGGCCTTCGCCATGAATCTTGCGACCGATATCGCCCGCGAAGTCCAACATTCTTTGCAGTGGTATCAACGCGCGCGCGCGAATTGCTTCATCCACAAATACTTCATTGCTGCCTTCTTCTAAGGTCATGGCTAAACTTTCCAAATCGTTTAGCGCCATCCACGGACAACTCGCGCAGCTTTTGCAAGCGCCGCCGGCGCCACCCGTGGGGGCTTCGATGAGTGTTTTGCCCGGCGCGGCTTTTTGCATTTTGTAGAAAATGCCGCGATCAGTCGCGACGATGAGCGTTTGTTGCGGCAAAGTTTGCGCGGCACGTATCAATTGACTTGTCGAGCCAATAACATCGGCCATCCGCACGACGGCTGCAGGCGATTCGGGATGAACCAACACTGCCGCTTCAGGATAAACAGCTTTAAGTTTCGCCAGCTCACGTTCTTTGAATTCTTCATGCACGATGCAAGCGCCATCCCACAGCAACATGTCGGCGCCGGTTTTTTCACGAATATACTGGCCCAGATGTTGGTCCGGCGCCCAGATGATTTTTTTGCCTTGTTCGGCGAGATGCTCGACCACGTCGACTGCGATGCTGGAGGTAACAACCCAATCGGCCCGTGCCTTCACGGCGGCACTGGTGTTGGCGTATACGACTACTACTCGATCCGGATGTGCGTCGCAGAAAGCGCTGAATCGCTCTGGTGGACAGCCCAAGTCGAGCGAGCACGTGGCGGACAAATTGGGCATGAATACCCGTTTCTCGGGATTGAGAATCTTGGCCGTTTCGCCCATGAAGCGCACGCCGGCCACAACAAGATTGCGGCCCGGATGCCGCGTGCCAAAACGCGCCATTTCTAGCGAGTCACTCACGCAGCCGCCGGTTTCATCGGCCAAACTTTGCAAGTCGGGATTCGTGTAGTAGTGTGCCACGAGCGCGGCATCGCGTTCCAGCAGCAAGCGTTTGATGCGGACAATGAGCTTGTCTTTCGTTTGAACGTTCACCGGTAAAGCTTGTGTGCGCATGCGAACGGCGCGGTCAAGCTCAATCGTTACGTCGGACGCCATTGCTTATGCCCTCGCTTTAACGAATAAAAGCCACGTGGCCTGGATCTACCGGTGTGTACAACCGCGCCGGGCGGTGCTGGCCATTGCGCCGCATCGCTCCCGTCGCCTCGATGCAATTGAGCGATAGGATCCATTTGCGAAAGTTGCGTTTGTCCAATTGTTCTTTTAATAAGATCTCGTAAACAGTTTGCAACTCCGACAACGTAAATTCCTTGGGCAAAAATTGGCACGCGATGGTCGAATAGCGTGCCTTCGCCGAAACGCGACTACGAGCCGTTTCAATAATACGGTCGTGATCGAAGGCCAGCGCGGGAAGTTGATCCACCGGTTGCCAGGCCACTGCTGCAGCATCCGAACCGGCGATAGGCTGGAGCAAATGATTGGGTACCACTGCAAAGTAGGCCACCGTGATGACGCGTTCACGCGGGTCGCGCCCTGTGTCGCCGAATGTGAATAGCTGTTCTAGATAAACGTCACGTACGCCGGTTTCTTCACACAGTTCGCGCATCGCGGCATTCTCGAGGTTTTCGTCGATGTCGACGAAGCCGCCCGGCAACGCCCAACAGTCTTTAAACGGGTCTTTGAGGCGCTGAATAAGCAATACTTCTAAGCGGCTGTGTTGTATCGTAAAAATAACGATATCCGTGGTGACGGCGGGATGTGGGTACGCGTAACTATATTGCATAAATTGTGTGCTATGTGTAACTCTTACACTTAACCTTATCGGAGTAGTCAATGGTCTGTCAAACGAATTTTCTTCGCGCTCACAAAGCGGGTTCCTGACGCCATATCAACATGCGGCGGTGGCATCTTGCTATTGTGGCTGTCCTCAACTCAAATGGCGCCCGACCTCTATCTATCTTGCAGGGTTGCCATGGCGCAACTGGAGATTTTGTGTTGACAGAGATCGGCGTTGAGTTGAACGTTCTGCGCAATGAAACCGACGGTGGGTTGCCGCCGCGTTTGTGGTTATAATTCCGAACGTTCTTCTCGGGCGAAAGCAACTACAGGAAAGGGTTCATGGGGATTAAGACAGTTTTGTTGTTTACGGGGATGATGTTGTCGAGCACAACGTCAACGTTGCTTCTTGCTCAAGAAAAGCCACCAATCCCTGCCGTTATCCAGGCTCTGGAAAAAAAAGCCCAGGGTGGGGATATCGAGGCCAAAAAAGATCTTGGTCTTGAGTACCTCTTTGGTGGACGAGTAGCGAAAGACGGCGCACTTGCCGAAAAGTGGCTTGCGGCAGCGGGTGATGGTGGCAATGCCGCGGCCCAAACTGCGCTGGGATTCATGTATGAAGAAGGACAAGGCGTCGCAAAAGATGCGGCCAAGGCAGCGAAGTGGTATGAGAAGGCGGCAAAACAGGGACATCCCAAAGCGCAGACACGTCTAGGTTACATGTACAAAACGGGCGTCGGCATAAAACAAGATTTGAAATTGGCGGCAAAATGGTTGCAAGCCGGGGCATCGATGGGCGAGGTTTATGCGCAGGCTAATCTTGCTGAGATGTACGAGAACGGTCAGGGCGTTAAACAAGATTATTCTGTCGCAGCAACGTGGTACAGCGCGGCAGCATCGCAAGGCCATCCTAGCTCGCAATCGCGTTTGGCACGGCTCTATGCGACGGGCAAAGGCGTGGAAAAAAATCTCGTTTTTGCCTACATGTGGTACACCATTGCTGGCGTTTGGGAAGGCGATGATATGAGCATGGCGGCGGATGATCCACGCCAAGAACTGGGTCCGCTGATGTCGAAAGAAGATATTGAAAAGGCTGAAGGCCTGGCGACAGATTGGTGGGTGGAAAATTTCTCACGTCATTCCGGTACCATGTAACGGAGCGGCCCTTCTTTTTCGCTTCGGTAGCATGTGTTTCAGCAAACGTGAGTGCGTCTGATCTTCTGTCGGCATTGATTGACGCACTCCGCAACTTTTAAAAATACCTCGCAAAATTCCTCGTGCTTGTCGCACTAATCCTAAGTTATTCAGCTCGCGCAACGATAAAGTGGTATGGCGAAACTGGCGTTGCGTCTGTATGTCTTGATTGTCCTAGTCTAACGAAGGATTGTGCTGTGTTTTCAAACGCGGATGCGTTGCTGGACATTTTTCCGGGCGTTCTTCTGTATACATCGACTGAGTTGTTGCCTGCAGCAACGGAAGTGCGCGGGCAAGCTGAAGAACTCTTGGGTGTCTCGAATGCGGACTTGCGCCGTGATGAATCAACGTGGCGCCGAAACATTCATCCGGCCGACCTTGGTCAAGTTGAGGCTGCTGTCTCTGCTGCAATTCGCAGCCAGCAATGTTGGGATGTAGAGTACCGTTATGTTGCGCGCGGTCAGGAAATTTGGTTGCGCGAAAGTGGTCGTTTTGCGGTGTCATCGTCCTCCGGCGGCCCACTCCTTATTTCATTGCTCGACGTCACCGATTACCACCAACAACTGACAAATGCGGCGCACGAAGTGGCTCGCGTCACGGCCGAGAGCGAACGTCGCAGCGAATTTTTTGCCAGCATGAACCATGAGATCCGCACGCCAATGAACGGTGTGATGGGGATGACGCAAATTCTCGCCAAGACGAAGCTCGACAGCGAACAACGACAATACGTAACGACAATTTTTGAGTCCAGTAAAGCGCTGGTGACGATCATCAATGACATTTTGGATTTTTCGAAAATCGAAGCCGGTAAGCTGTCGCTGGCGCCAGAAAGAATCGATCTCGAGAAAGTGGCCTACGATGCATGTCATCTGCTGGCAACGCGTGCGAATGAGAAGCATCTTGCGCTGTTATTGAATTACCGGGAGTGCTTTCCCAGAAACGTGATTGCGGATGGCGGGCGCTTGCGTCAAATTTTGCTAAATCTGCTTGGCAACGCCGTAAAATTCACCAAAGACGGTCACGTGCTCTTAGAAGTTAAGTGCAACAGTATTCTGCCGGACTACGCCGACTACGAGTTTCGTGTGACGGATACCGGTATTGGTATTGGCGCCGAGGCCCAGCGAAATCTATTTGCAGCGTATGCGCAAGCGGATGCAACGATTGCGAATCAATTTGGTGGCACCGGTCTTGGTCTGCAAATTTGTAAACGTCTCGTTGAGTTGATGGGCGGCGACATTGGCGTGGAAAGCGCGCCCGGCAAAGGCTCCACATTTTGGTTCCGCGTGCGATTACCGATTGCTCCCGATACCTTAGGGAGTTTTAGCTCGGATTTGCGTGGCAAACGGGTGCTGGTGGTCGACGATAATCCGGTGAGCAATAAGATTTACGGCGATTACCTGCTTGATGCCGGCGCTGAAGTCGTCGCGATTACCGACGCGGAGGAAGCGCTTGCTCGGTTGTCCGTTGAGGCTCCTTTCGCCTGTGCAATCTTGGAGAAGAACACTCGCGGTGTTGATGGCCTGCAATTGGCGCAGCTCATATCGACGAGCGAACAACATCGACAATCGGCCATAATCTTGCTGACCCCCGTGACTGAAAAAGTCAATAAAACCGCTCTCAAGCGTGCAGGAGTGAATGCCTATTTTAACAAACCAGCTTCCTGTAATTTACTGTATCAAACACTCAACAAGTTATTGCAAACGCCACATCTAGCGCGCGAAAGCCTCTTTATTGCAAACGATGAGTTGAACGGTAAGGACTGGTCAGGAGGATTGGCGGTTAAGCTAAGTGGTAGCTTACTTGTGGCTGAAGACATGGAAATTAATCAAGCCGTATTACGCGCGATGCTGGCAGAGCTTGGGTTGTTTGTTGACTTTGCCAATAATGGCGAAGAAGCGGTTGCGATGTGGCGTGACGGCGATTACGATCTATTGTTAATGGATTGTCTCATGCCCAAACTCAATGGCTATGATGCAACGCGCGCGATTCGCTCTGGTGGCGGTGAGAAAGCGCAGAGGCCGATCGTTGCACTGACGGGTAATGCATCGGAGGCTGACAAACAACGTTGTTTTGCCGCGGGCATGAACGATTTTTTAACCAAGCCGTTTATCGAGTCAGTGTTGATCTCGACGCTCGCCAAGTGGTTGCCGCCAGATAACATGTCGTTGACCGAAGCGGCGTCGGTTCAAGGGCCGGAAGTGCACATCGAGGATTTAGTGTTGAATGTTGAAACGTTCAATAAGCTGCTCGGCTTAATGAAAGAAAAATTCGTTGGTTTTGCCGAAACATTGATCGTAAAACTGGATGAACGATGTATGGAGATACAACGGGCGCTCGAAAGCGGAAATGTGCAAGCGGCCGGAAATAGCGCGCATGCGCTGAAAGGTTTGGCGGGGATGACAGGCATGAACCGTGTCAGCGATTGTGCCGCGCAAATTGAGCAGGCTGGCGAGGATGAGGACATGACAAAAGCCATGTTGTTACTTGCTGGGTTAAAGCGTGCGGCAGGAGATGCTCAGCGGGCTGTGAAGGATGCGTTGCACGAAGAGTTGAATCAACAGGTAGTGTTATTTTAACCGGAAGATGGCAGTTGAAGAGGGGATCATGCTTCGAACTGGCGACACTTCCGGCTCGAATTCGGCGAGGAACAAAGAATGAAACGTCTTGTGCGCATACTGATTGCGGATGATGATGAACTGATGCGAACGGTGTTTACTTCGATTTGCACATCGCTAAGCGGTGTGCAATTAGCCGGCGTCGCCGAAGATGGCGAGCAAGCGGTCGAGTTTTTTAAATCACTTTCACCAGACGTTGTGTTGCTCGATATCAACATGCCAAAACTGTCTGGCATTGAAGCGCTAAAGAAGATGAAGGAGCTCGATCCGGATCCTTGCGTGGTAATGCTAACTGGCGTCAGCAGTGTTGAGGTAGTAAAGGAGTGCGTCGGCGCGGGCGCCCGCAGCTACATTCTCAAGACTAATCCACCAGACAAGATTCGCACGGCAATTAAAGATATTTGTTTTGAGCGCTTACAAAAAATCGTAGGGAAACTTGCGAGATAATTAATTTTTGCGAGAATCATGCCGCGAGTCGGCTCCTGATCCCCACCTCCGACCTCGTTGATGCGAGTGGCGCAATGTGCAACGCCACGCTGCATCAATCATCTGCCGCAACGATCGGGGCAGCAATAACGGTGATCGTGCCTGAGGTAGCCCCTGCACCTGTCGCATCGGTCGCCGTAATGGTCGTTGTTGCGCCTACCTGCGTGCTCGCATGGAACCACCCGGTGACACTACTAATCGTGCCAGCCGTGGCGTTGGTTGCGGTCCATGCGTAGGGCCCTGTGCCGCCTGCCGCGCTAAAACGAACCCACCAGCCCGCCGGCATGTTAAGCGTCTGTGGGGTAATTGTTATTGCCGAAGGCGCGGTGGCAACGGCGGCTACGACTTGGATTGGATTGCTTGCGCCGACGATACTATCCGCATCGGTTGCTGTGACGGTTACCGTGCCAGCAGCAACCCCTGTGAGTGCGCCGGTCGTTGGCAGAATCGTCGCAATCGCGGCTTGGCTAGTCGACCAGGTGTACGGCGCTCTGCCGCCCGTTGCAGAAAAATTAACCGTCTGGCCAATTTGTATTGTCGACGCGCCGCCTTGTACTTGCACTGAACGAACCGTAATGACGGCGGTCGTGCCCGTTGCGCCTACGCTGTCTCGGACGGTGACGGTGCCGCTTCCTGCGGATTGCCCCACAGCATTGACGCTGCTACCTGTTGTAGTTGGCAAAGTCAGAACACCTGGCGCACTAGAGCTCCAGGTGTAGGGAGGCGTTCCACCGCTTACGGATAGCGCGACGGGTGCACCAACGCCAATCAACGTCGTAGGCGTGTTGATGGACAATGTTGCGGGCGTAACCGCCGCTGCCGCGACCGAAATGTTTCCACTCGAAACAGTTGAGGGCGAAGCGGCGGAGTCTTTTACGCTTACTGTCACGCTACCCGCGCGCAGTCCGCGCAGTACAGCCGTGTTGGAGTTGGCGTTAGGCGTAACGGACGCAATTGTTGCATTGCTGGTCGACCAACTATACGGTGGCGTGCCCCCGGTTGCGGACAGATTCGCTGTTTGGTTAACGGTTACCGATCCCGTGACTGGCGCGAGCGACAGCGGCGCGGGGTTGGTAGGAGTGGGTGCCGTTGTTATCGTAACAGTGGCCTGAGTCTGCACGCCGACATTGTCGCGCGCCAAAATGGATGTCGATCCCGCAATGGTTCCAGC
>Ga0315270_10001091_pt1 | contig 14423 bp, 12 predicted proteins | sample C1_bottom_MG_FD_204932 | JGI IMG/M metagenome (GOLD analysis project Ga0315270, IMG submission 204932) | Sediment microbial communities from Yellowstone Lake, YNP, Wyoming, USA - C1_bottom | ecosystem: Environmental > Aquatic > Freshwater > Lake > Sediment | place: USA: Wyoming | collected... | reverse complement strand
GAAGCCGCCGTATTCTTTCATACAGGTGTTCAGCGCATCCTGTCCGGCATGGCCAAACGGGGTGTGACCGAGGTCATGCGCCAGTGATATGGCCTCCACCAGGTCTTCGTTCAGCTTCAAATAGCGTGCAATAGAGCGCGCGATCTGCGCAACTTCCATGCTGTGCGTCAGCCGGGTGCGGAACAGGTCGCCCTCGTGATTCACAAATACTTGGGTCTTGTATTCGAGGCGGCGGAACGCGGTGGAGTGGATGATACGGTCGCGGTCGCGCTGAAATTCGCTGCGCCCAAACGGCGCATCTTCATGCACGCTTCGGCCGCGTGAATTGTGTTCGCTTATTGCGTAGGGGGCGAGCTCGGTCATGTTGTTTTCAATCCTGGTGAGACAAAATTAGCCACGGATTAACACGGATTTTCACGGATGAAAAACAATAATCCATCTTCATCCTGTTGAATCGTTCCGAAGAGGCGTGGCACGAAAAAGTGAAACACAGATTTTTCCGTGAAAATCCGTGTTCATCCGTGGCTATTGATTCGGCCATCAAACAGTTTTAATTGCCCGCTATGCCGTAGGCTGGTGGTGAGGCACGAACCCCAGCGTTTATTGCTCTTGAATAGCTGGGGTTCGCTTTGCTCACCACCAGCCTACGAAACTATTTGATGGCCGTCTCTATAATAGGTTTTCTCAAAGTCATGTGCGCAGCAAGCTTCCAGAGTTTGCTGCAATTTTTCCTCCGGCACGTCTGCACTAATTACCGCATGGCCTATGGCTTTGAGCAGCACGAAGCGCATCTTGCCGTCCAGCACTTTTTTATCCAGCCCCATCAGCTCCAGGTATTTCTCTGCACTTTGTGCGGAGGAGCTATCCAGCATCGGCGCGATTACCGGCAGCTGCGCGCGTTCAAACAGGCGGCGTATGCGCGCGACATCTTGCGTGCTAATCCAACCCAGGCGGCACGACAAATCGGCGGCCATGAGGGTGCCTGCGGCCACTGCTGCGCCGTGCAACCAAGCGCCATAGCCTGTGCCTGTCTCGATGGCGTGGCCAAAGGTATGGCCGAGGTTGAGCAAAGCGCGTTCGCCACTCTCGCGCTCGTCGGCGCCGACTACTTCAGCCTTGTTTTCGCAACTGCGCGCGATGGCGTATTGCAGTGCTTCCGGTTCGCGCGTCAGCAGACGATCGATGTTCTGTTCCAGCCATTCAAAAAATGGCAGGTCACGGATCAGGCCATATTTGATGACTTCCGCGAGACCCGCACGCAGGTGTGCATCAGACAGCGTATTCAGCGTAACGATGTCGGCCAGCACCAGCTGCGGCTGGTAGAACGCGCCTATCATGTTCTTGCCCAGTGGGTGATTGATACCGGTCTTGCCGCCGACTGAAGAATCAACCTGCGCCAGCAAGGTGGTGGGAATCTGGATGAAGGGCACGCCGCGCAGATAGGTTGCAGCTGCATAACCTGTCATGTCGCCAATCACGCCTCCACCCAGAGCAATCAACGGGGTATTGCGTTCGCAGCGATTGCTCAGCAGCGCATCGTAAATCAGGCCCAAGGTGGCAGCATTTTTGTATTCTTCGCCGTCAGGCAGGATGATGGGTATGGCCTCTACGCCATGTCCTTGAAGCATATCGCGCAGCGGTTCCAGATAAAGTGGTGCCACGGTGGTGTTGGTCACGATAGCGGTGCGCTTGCTGGGCAAATGCGGCAGTAACAACTCCGCACGGCCCAGTAGCTTGCGGCCAATATGAATGGGATAGCTGCGTTCTGCCAGCCCGACGGTTAATGTTTGCATGATTTAAGTAATATCAAAGAGGATGTTCTGATTCGGAAAGTCGGAGCAATTCTTGTTGTAACTGCTCTATCAAATTATGTACGCTTTGTTTGCCGGTAGGCATTAACAGGTCGGCCACTTCCGCGTAAAGCGGATCGCGCTGCTCAAACAATTCTTTCAGACGGGCGCGTGGATCATCCGTTTGCAACAAGGGGCGATTACGATCATGGCGGGTGCGCTGCCAAAGGTCATGCACGGTGCTTTTAAGGTAAACCACGATGCCATTGTGATGCAATGCATCGCGGCTTTGCGCGTTCAGCACGGCTCCGCCCCCTGTTGCCAGAACGATATTGTCAAACTTGACCAGGTCTTGAATGACGCCCGCTTCGCGTTGCCGAAAACCCGCCTCGCCTTCAACATCGAATATATGCGGAATGGTCACGCCGGTGCGTTGCTGAATTTCTTCGTCGCTGTCGATAAAAGTTTTGCCCAATGACTGGGCCAGCAACCTCCCCACGGTAGTTTTTCCTGCGCCCATCATGCCGACGAGGAAGATGTTGCCGGATGGGCGTTTGACGCGGGTGGTTTCGATAATCTGCATGGTTTAATTGTAGCTAAAAATACATGATGCTGTTTCCACAAATGCAAAAGCCCGGCTATGCCGGGCTTTTGCATTCTGCGCGATCCTAGCGCAGATTCAGCGTGTCTTTCAGTATCTTTGGAGTAATGAAAACCAGCAGTTCTTTTTTGTTTAACGTTTTAATTTCATTTTTGAACAACCAGCCAAGCACGGGCACATCCCCAAGCAGTGGCACTTTTTCAGTGCTGTCGCCGTCATCCAGCGTATAAACACCACCGATCACAACCGTGCCGCCATTCTCAACCAACACCTGAGTAGTGACTTGCTTGTTATTGATGCTGGGTATGCCGCCAAAATAGGCGCCCACGGTATCCTGGGTAACGTCGACTTTCATGTTGACACGGTCATCCGGGGTGATCTGTGGGGTTACGGTGAGGCTCAGTTGAGCATCTTTGAATGCAGTGGTTGGTGGGGTATTGCCGGTGGCGGCGATGGTATAGGGAATTTGAACGCCGGACTTGATTACAGCCTGTGTCGAATCAGCTGTGACTACACGGGGACTGGAAATATTCCTGGTTTTTCCATCGATTTGGGAGGCGCTCAACTCCAGAGACAGGGTCCGGCCGGCCGAAGGATTGAATAAAGAAAAAGTCAGCCCTCCAGTTGTTGACGAAGCTCCAGGCAAATTCACATTGACCGCCCCTGTGCCGCTGGTGAAGCCTTTGGGCACGAGCGAGCTGGGGCCGGAAAAATTCAGCTTGCCGCCCAGGGTTCGGTTGAAGTCTTCCTTGGCTTCAACAAAGCGCGCTTCGATCATGACTTGCCGCACAGGCACATCGATCTGCTTGATCAGCTTGCGTACTTCCTCTAGTACGGAGGGTGTGTCTTTTACAAAAACGGTATTGGTGCGCTGATCGACGACTACGCTGCCGCGCTTGGACAGCATGCTAGAAATCGCGCCTGTAGTTGCCGTTGCTGCGGCAGCCCCGGCTACAGGGGCGCCACCACGCAATATTAAGGCCACATCGGCGCCTTTCTGGTAGCTGAGCTGGAAGCTTTCGGTGCGCGTCGCCTCAAGTTCGGAGATGTCCTGCATCGCTGTCAGATTGAGTTTCTCTTTGGCTGCCAATTCTTCACGGGGTGCGATCTGCAGCACGTTGCCGTTCTTGCGCATGTCCAGCCCTTTGCTCTGCAGGATGATGTCCAGTGCCTGATCCCACGGCACGTCTTTCAAGCGCAGGGTGACGTTGCCCGTTACCGAGTCACTGATCAGCATGTTCATCGGAATGTTGTTGCTGTTGATGAAGTCAGCGATAACGTACAGTGCTTCACGTACCGCGATGTTTTGAAAGTTTAGCGTCAGTTTTTCTCCTGCATAGCCCGCCTTGGCACCTTTCACCAGCTTGTTCGGGTCTTCCACAATCGCTTTGACTTCCACAATGAATTTGTTGTCTGTTTGATAGGCGGCATGCTCCCACAAGCCTTTGGGCTCGATGACCATGTGTACATTGTCGCCATCGACATAGGTATCAACACCGTCTACAGGGGTGCCGAAGTCTGTTACATCAAGCTTGCGTTGCAAGTTGCGCGGCAAGCTCGTCTTCAGTAAATCGACGATCAGGCTGCGGCCCTGCTGCTTGATGTCTATGCCCACATCCGCATCCGACAGATCGATCTGAATCCGCCCTTCGCCATTTTTGCCACGGTGAAAGTCGATGTCGCGCACGCTGTGCTTCAGTGCAGCTGTCTTGGACTCGGCAAAGCGTGAGACGGTGCCAGCGGCAGAGCCGATTGCAGCTTTGTTTTGCAGAATGATCAGCAGGTTGTTGCCATCCATTTGGGTGTCATAAGACAACATCTGGTTCAGGTTGATTACCAAGCGCGTGCGATTGCCGGCCTGCACAATATTTGCACTGCGAAGATCCTCATCGCCAAATTCCTGGAGAGATTTCCCCAGCCCATTGGAGGTATTGGGAAAGTCGAATGCGATGCGCGGCGGGGTGTTGATAGTGAAGCCGACAGGCAAGTTTGGCAGCGCGGATTTTAATGCGACTCGGAGCACCAGCTTGCCGCCGGGTGCAGTACTGACGTTGAGCGCTTGTATGCTATTCCCACCCTCGGGATTACTTTGTGCATGAGCGGTCAGAGTGAAAATTGCAAATACGGCAAGGGCAATGCGGAGAAAATTATTGACCATATCACGAACCATGCGCCGACTGTTTGGGTGAATAACGAATTGCGCGATTTTTATATGCGACTGTCTCATATGTGCTCCTGATCATTCCACTAGTTGCAGACTGATCATGCGTTCTGACCAGTCTCCGGTACTGTCTTGGATTGTTTCCTTGATTTTAATTTCGGTGTCTGTGATGGCGGTAATCTGTCCGAAATTTTGCCCAAGGTAATTGCCTGCTTTGACGCGATGCAGCTTGCCGTCAGGTGCGCGAATGATGGCCTGACCGACCTTGCCCTGATACAGGTAACCGACCATTTTCAAACCATCTAATGGAAACTCTTCCAATGCTTCCCGATGCCGTTGCATATCGGGCTGATTCAGGCCGGGTCGGTTGGTGCTTTTTACGTCTTGCTTGCGCGGTTTGAACGGATCAGGCAGACCTATGGAGTTGTCGTAGTTGAACGGCTCGTATGGCTTGATTTCCGGCGGCGGATCGACTTTGCCGCGCATATTTGCGCCGGAATTTTTTACAAAATCATGTAAATCCTGGAACTCTGTTTCCCCGCAAGCCGTGAGCAAAAATGGAATTAGCAGCAGATAGGCTGATCTCATTTCTTTGCTCCTGCTGTTGCGCCCGTTGGTTTGGAGGACTTCTTCTGGCTGGCCAGCTCCTCTTCATCCAGGTAGCGATAAGTCTTGGCCATCGTATCCATGGATAGTTGAGTTCCGGTTGGATTGATGGTGATCTCATTTAATGTCACGATGCGCGGCAATTGTGAAATGTCGCTGGCAAATTTACCCAGGTCATCGTAGTTTCCCGTTACACGGATTGCAATCGGTTGCTCGGCAAACACGCCTGTCACTACTTCGGGGCTGGGGCGGAATAAATCAAATTGTAAACCGCGCCCCAAACCTGCCTGGTTAATGTCAGTCAGCAGTGCATCCATTTCAGATTTGTTCGGCAATTGCTTGAGCAATGCGCCGAATGATTGTTGTGTTTCGGTAAGTTGTTTCTTAATGATGTCGAGGTTGATCGCCTGTTGCTTCTTCGCCAGGAAAGTTTCTTTCAGCTTGTCTTCTTCCAGCTTGACGTTGCTGAGCGTTTCCAATTGCCCTTGCCAGTCAAACACATAGCCGCCTATAAGTATCGCCAGGCATATGATCACACAGGAAATAAGTTTTGCCGGCCAAGGCCAGCTCCCCGGATTTTTGGGGTTGATGTTTTTAATGTCGTCCAACCAATTCATGGGGGGGCACCTAACCTTTCGTGCCGACGGCTTTGACCGGGGCAGCGGGGGTTGCGGGCAGCTGTTTTTTCAAATTGAAATTCAGCGTGAATTCGCTCATGCGTGTAGCGCCAGTTCCTGATCCATGAATCTCAACCAATGAGGGTGACTCTAACCATGCGGAGTCTTCGATTGCTCTCATCAGCGTGGAGACACGTGCATTTGATTGGGCATAGCCGAGCAAGTTAATCTTGTTGCCAGTCTGCTTGATCGATTTCAAGTACACGCCGTCTGGAAGAATGCGCAGCATTTGATCCAGCAGATGCACAACATCGGAACGGGTAGTTTGTAAGTTTTCAACCACCGTTTTGCGTGCCAGCAGCGCCTCGGTCTGCTCGCGCAGCTTTTTGATTTCCTCGATTTGCTTGTCTAATATCGCGGTTTGATCTTTCAGGTATTGGTTGCGACGTTCCTGATAGTAAATTTGAGAGCTGATTGCGGCATGCACAAGACCTACGAGCACCACTCCTAGAATCAAAGAGATTACGCTGAATGCAATAAACTGAACCTTACGTGCTTTGCGCTTTTCGGCGCGATGTGGGAGCAGATTGATGCGTATCATGATGGGTCGAACCTCCGCATTGCAAGGCCGCAGGCAATCATCAGAGCGGGGGCATCAGCCTGCAGTTGGCGGGGTTTGATGCGACTGGACAAAGTCATTTGAGCAAATGGATTGGCCACCAAGGTGTTCACCTGTGTACGCGTCGCAACGGCATCATCTAACCCAGCCAGTGCCGCGCAGCCGCCAGCTAGCACAATGTAATTGACTTCGTTATATTGTGTCGAAGTGAAAAAGAATTGAATGGCACGGGCCACTTCGCTGGCCACATTTTCGCGGAAGGGTGCGAGCACATCGGATTCATAATTGTCGGGCAAGCCGCCGTTGCGTTTGCCGGCTTCTGCCTCCTCCGCCGATAAACCAAAGGTATCTTGTATCAGTTGAGTCATCTGCGCGCCGCCGATTTGCTGGTCGCGCGCGTAAACCGACACTCCGTTGCGCATAACATTCACATTCATCAGGTACGCGCCAATATCCACCAGCGCCACGCACTGATCAACAGCCTGTTTCGGTAGTTGTTCACAAATTAGATCCAACGCCATTTCTGCGGCGTATGGCTCTACGTCGACTACTACGGTTTTGAGCCCGGCAGCTTGGGCGGCAGCAACACGGTCTTCCACATTAGCCTTGCGCGAAGCCGCGAGCAGCACCTCGATTTCATCGGAGTTGCCGGGAGCCGGGCCGATCACCTGAAAGTCCAGATTGACCTCGTCCATGGCAAAAGGTATGTACTGATTTGCTTCAGTTTCAACCTGATACTCGAGATCTTCTTCCCGTAGCCCACTGGGCAAAAGTATTTTCTTGGTAATTACGGCAGCAGCAGGCAATGCCAGGCTGGCATTTTTGATGCGTGAACCCATGCGTTTTAACGCACGCGCCAAACTTTCCGAAACCGCCTCCAGATTGTTGATGTTGCCATCAACCACTGCGTCCTTGGGTAATGGTTCGATGGCATAGCGCTCGATCACATAGCTGTTTTTCTTGGGCGATTTGCTTAACTCTACCAGCTTGATTCCAGACGCACTGATATCAACCCCGATTAACGGCGGCGTCCGAGTGTGCAGAAAATCTAATGGAATATCAAAATTTCCTTTAAGCATAGGCTGGTTAGAGCTTTTTCGTATAAAGTGGTTTAAATCCTAGCAATAACTATAACTCAAGTAAAGTTTTTTCTGCGGGCTTATTTTCCTTTGCAGGAGCCGATATAATTCACGACTGTTCTTCATGTCACTTCCTACCTCATGACATCACGTTGGTGGTTTTACCCGGCACTCGCCGCGCTTGCATTTGCTTTTTTACCGGTGCTGCTGCTCGTATTCGCAGCAATGCTAACCTATCCGACCTTGCCCTCGCTAGAGGGTTTGACAGATTATCAGCCGAAGATTCCGCTGCGCGTATATAGCGTGGAGGGCGCATTGCTGGGGGAGTTTGGTGAAGAGCGCCGCGCGCTGGTGAAGATCGAGCAGGTGCCCGATCTGATGAAAAAAGCCATACTTGCAGCAGAAGACGACCGCTTTTATCAGCATGGCGGGGTGGATTATATGGGTGTGCTGCGTGCCGCTTACTCTAACTTTACTTCACGCGGAGCCAAGCAGGGGGCCAGCACCATTACCATGCAGGTGGCGCGCAATTTCTTTCTGTCCAAAGAAAAAACACTGTCGCGCAAATTCAACGAGGTGTTGCTTGCCTTGAAGATCGAGCACAACTTGAGCAAGGATGAGATTCTCCAGCTGTACATAAATCAGATTTACCTTGGGCAACGCGCTTATGGTTTTGCCGCAGCAGCACAAATCTACTACGGCAAAAATCTGCATCAGCTCGACGTCGCTGAAATGGCCATGCTGGCCGGTCTGCCCAAAGCGCCTTCCGCCTACAATCCGGTGGTCAATCCCAAGCGTGCGAAGTTGCGCCAGCTGTATGTGTTGCGCCGCATGCACGAGCTTCATTTTATCGACAATGCACAATTTACTGCTGCGCAACAGCAGCCTATGTTTGCCAAGCACGGTAACCAGGAGTTTCCAGTCAAGGCTGACTATTTGGCAGAAATGGTCAGGCAAGAGGTGTATGACCGTTATCAGGATGATACGTACACACAGGGCATCAAAGTCTATACAACCATACGCCAGCAAGACCAGGATGCAGCGTATAAGGCGGTGCGTAAAGGCGTGCTCGAATACGATCAGCGTCACGGTTATCGCGGCCCGGAGGGCTATACCGAACTGCGCGATGGTAATAGTGAGGAAGACCTGGAAGATGCGCTACAGGATTTCACCGACAGCGATGACCTGATTCCCGCAGTGGTGCAGCAGGTCAGTCCCGGTGCTGTTCGTGCGTATTGCAAGGGCGGGCAAATTGCCGAGATAGGGACCGAGGGACTGAAATTTGCCCAACGCGCGCTGGGGGACAAGGCGGCATTGAATCAGCGCATTCGCGTGGGTTCGATAATTCGCGTACAGAAAAATGAAAAGGGTGCTTGGCAAATCACCCAGTTGCCGCAAGTGGAAGCAGCCTTCGTATCCGCCAGCCCGCGTGATGGTGCGATCCTGGCACTGGTTGGCGGCTTTGACTTTAACCGCAACCAGTTCAATCATGTGGCGCAAGCGTGGCGGCAGCCTGGCTCCAGTTTCAAGCCATTCATTTATTCCTCCGCGCTTGAAAAAGGCATGACCCCTGCTTCGGTTATCAATGATGCTCCGTTGGTGTTCAATGCAGCTGAAACGGGCAGCCAGGCTTGGCAACCGAAAAATTACGATGGCAAATTCGAGGGGCCGATGCGCATGAGGCAGGCGCTGATCAAATCCAAGAATATGGTGTCGATCCGCATCCTGCAGGCCGTCACGCCGCAATATGCTCAGGACTACGTGACCAAGTTTGGTTTCGACGCGGCCAAGCACCCACCTTACCTTACGATGGCGCTGGGTGCCGGATCGGTCACGCCGATGCAGATGCTGGCGGGATATTCCGTCTTTGCCAACGGTGGTTTTCGCATTGCCCCCTATTTCATTAAGCGCATCGAAGACGCCAAGGGCAATGTTCTGAATAAAGCCGAGCCGGTCGTGGCCGGAGAAAACGCAGAACAGGTGTTGGATGTGCGCAATGCGTTCTCGATGGTCAGCATGATGCAGGACGTAGTTCGACACGGCACAGCCTTCCGCGCAATGCAACTTGGCCGTACGGATCTGGCGGGCAAGACTGGCACCACTAGCGACTCGGTGGATGCGTGGTTCTGCGGCTTCCAGCCTACCGTAGTGGGAATTTCCTGGATCGGCTTCGATACTCCGCGTAGCCTGGGTGACAAGGAAACCGGCGGGGGCGCGGCGTTGCCGATGTGGATGGATTACATGGGCAAGGTTTTAAAAGGCGTACCGGAAGCGGTTTATAGCATGCCGGCCAACATGGTGGCAGCACGCATAAACAATAGTGGCCTGCGCGATGCCAATGGCGAAATTACCGAATATTTTTATCAGGAAAATCTGCCACCGGAGCAGTCTGCTTCGCCGTTCGGGCAAGCGGTCAAGGACCAGCTCTTTTAACGGGCATGGATAGTGTCCCATGATGAACCTGGTATGCCCGTTTCCCTCACCCCCGCCCTCTCCCGCAAACGGGCGAGGGGGACAATGGCTCGCTCTGCGAGTTTTACGTTAGATTTACACTATGAGCAAAGATCGCGTACAACGGCGCGACCTCATGCGCGAACAACTGGCACACCAGGCTGCGCGGCTGATGGCCGAAGACGGCATCACCGACTATGCATTTGCCAAGCGCAAAGCAGCCAAGCAGCTGGGTGCAACCGACACGCAGCATCTGCCTAGCAATCAGCAGGTGGAAGATGCGCTGCGCAGCTTCCGTGCGCTGTATCAACACGAAAGCCACCCGCCTGTGCTGCGTCAGTTGCGGGAAGAGGCGTTGGTCGCGATGAGGTTGCTGGAGCCGTTTCATCCCTACCTCACTGGCTCAGTGCTGAATGGCACGGCGGGCGAACAATCAGACATCAACCTGTCGGTTTATTCCGATGATGAGAAGGCAGTGATGATGTTTTTACTCAAGTATGATTTGCCATTCGAGAGCGGTGAATGGCGTGCGCATCTGATGGGCAGGCAACAAGTCATACCGAGTTTCACGCTGCAAACAGAAACGGGGGTGCCAGTGCATATTGCGGTGCTGCCTGAAAATGCCCGTCACAGCGGCAGCCGCAAGCCCGAGACGCATGCGGATGTTGTAGCGCTGGTAAAATTGATAGCTGATGAGACGGACGCAAAGCCCGCCGATCAGCTATAGATTCAACCCTCGTTACGCAACCAGCGCGCCGCATCCAGCGCAAAGTACGTCAAAATCCCATCCGCTCCGGCGCGCTTGAAGGCCAGCAATGACTCCAGCACACAAGCTTGCTCGTTGAGCCAGCCGTTTTGCGCGGCAGCCTTGAGCATGGCGTATTCTCCGCTCACCTGATAGACGAAGGTGGGTGCCTTGAACTCATCCTTTACACGCCGCAGGATGTCCAAATAGGGCATGCCAGGCTTGACCATCACCATGTCAGCCCCTTCCTGCAAGTCCAATCCGACTTCCCACAGTGCTTCGTCGGAGTTGGCCGGATCCATCTGGTAGGTGTATTTGTTACCGCCGGCCAAGTTGCCGCTGGAACCGACCGCATCGCGGAACGGGCCGTAGAAACTGGAAGCGTACTTGGCGGAATAGGCCATGATACGGGTGTGGATGCAGCCTTTGCGGTCGAGCGCAGCGCGTACTGCGGCGATGCGTCCGTCCATCATGTCGGAGGGGGCCACAATGTCCGCGCCGGCTTGGGCATGTACCTGCGCCTGTTGCGCCAGCACGGCCACGGTTTCGTCGTTGATGACGTAGCCGCTGGCATCGATTAGTCCGTCCTGGCCGTGACTGGTATAGGGGTCGAGCGCAATATCGGTCATGATGCCGAGTTCGGGGAAATTCTTCTTCAGCGCCGCCACCACACGCGGCACCAAGCCATCAGGGTTATAGGCCTCGCGCGCGTCCAGGCTTTTCAGCGGTGCATCAATTACCGGGAAGATAGCCATCACCGGGATGCCCAGTCTGACGCACTCTGCCGCTTGCAGCAGCAGTTTGTCCAGCGTCTGGCGCTTCACTCCTGGCATGGAGGCTACAAGTTCTTCGCGGTTTTCGCCTTCCAATACGAATACCGGGTAGATCAGATCCGCCGCAGTGAGCGTATTTTCACGCATCAGGTCGCGCGAAAATGCATCGCGGCGCATACGGCGCATACGCTTGTGGGGGTACTGTCCGATTGTGTGCATAAGTAAATCCTAAAAATATTTTGAAATGTTTGGAACTCTTCCGGAATTCTCGTATCTGAGTTAACAGATGATGCGAGTCATCTCCCGTTTCTCCTCCCTGAGCGGGTAGTCTTAACCCTACGTTAAGACATGTTCGCCCCTAGCTTCCCCCTTTAGCTAGGGGCATTTTTTTGCCCGTTACTGTTGTGGTAGCTCATCTGAAGGGTCGGCAAACCACTTGGCAATCACCGCCTCTGCTTCATCCGTGCCGAGTTTTTTCAGGCTGGAAAACAATTGCACCGAGCAGTGCGGGTAGTGCTCAGCGAGATACGATTTTACCTTGGTCAGTGTGGCGGTCGCCTGTTGGCGGCTCAGTTTGTCCGATTTGGTCAGCAGCACATGCACCGGTTTGCCGGTGAGCGCGAACCAGCCCAGCATTTTTTCATCCAGCTCGGTCAGCGGGTGGCGCACATCCATGATGATGACCAGGCCACACAGGGCGCTGCGGGTTTGCAGATACTCACTCAGCAAGCCTTCCCAGTGTGCTTTTATCGCGGGCGGTACCTTGGCGTAACCGTAGCCCGGAAGATCAACCAGGAAGCGGTTATCGCCCAAATCAAAATAATTGAGGTGCTGTGTGCGTCCCGGCGTCTTGCTGGTATAGGCCAGCCGGGTATGGTTGGCCAGCGTGTTGATCGCGCTGGATTTGCCGGCATTGGAGCGTCCGACAAAAGCGACTTCAAGGCCGCCATGCAGTGGCAGGTCGCGCAGATGGTTGACCGTGGTAAAAAAGGTGGCGCGGGAAAATAAGCCCATGCTACCAAGCCGCAAAAATTTTGTCGGCAGCCGCGATGGTCTGCGCGATGTCGGCTTCGGTGAGCGCGGCCGAGACAAAACCAGCCTCGAACGCCGATGGCGCGAGATAGACGCCCTCGTCCAGCATTGCGTGGAAGAAGCGGTTGAATGCCTCCTTGTCGCAGGCCATTACTTCGGCGTAGCTGGTTGGCACTCGTGTGCTGAAATACAGGCCGAACATGCTGCCGATGGATTGGGCGGTGAACGGAATGCCGTGCTTCGCAGCGCTGGCGCTCAGGCCGTCGGTCAACAGTTTGGCGAGCTGTGTCAGGTGTTCGTAGAAACCCGGCGCTTGTACCAGTTTCAGTGTGGTCAAACCTGCCGCAACTGCTACCGGATTGCCGGACAAGGTTCCCGCCTGATACACCGCGCCCAATGGCGCAAGGCATTGCATGATGTCGCGCCGTCCGCCGAATGCGGCAGCTGGCAGGCCGCCTCCCATCACCTTGCCCAGTGTGATCAGATCCGGTTTGATGCCGTAGTGCCCATGTGCGCCCTGCAGGCCGACGCGGAAACCGGACATCACCTCATCCAGAATCAGCACTGCGCCATGCTTGGTGCACAGATTACGCATCGCGTCGAGGAACGTTTGCTTGGGCAGGATCAAATTCATGTTACCCGCCACCGGCTCGACGATCACTGCAGCGATTTCGTCGCCATATTCGGCAAAGGCTTTTTCCAGCCCGGCGGCATCGTTGTAGTCCAGCACCGTAGTCAGCGCGGCGATCTCGGCCGGAACGCCGGAAGAACTAGGCTGGCCGAAAGTCAATGCGCCGGAGCCCGCCTTGACCAGCAGGCCGTCGGAATGGCCGTGGTAGCAGCCTTCGAATTTGATGATGCGCGAACGTCCGGTGAAACCGCGCGCCAGGCGGATGGCCGTCATCGTGGCCTCGGTCCCGGAACTGACCAAGCGCACCATTTCCAGACTGGGCAGCAGCTTGCACAGCAGTTCGGCGATTTCCAGTTCGGACGCAGTTGGCGCGCCGAAACCCAAGCCTTCGGCGGCGGCATCCTGCACCGCTTTCACTACCTGCGGATGGCAATGACCGACAATCATCGGTCCCCAGGAATTGACGTAGTCGATGTACCGCTTGTCGTCCGCATCCCACACGTAAGCTCCGTTGCCGCGCTTGAAAAATAGCGGCGTGCCACCCACAGATTTGAATGCGCGTACCGGCGAATTCACCCCGCCGGGGATGATGCGTTGTGATTGTTCGAACAAATCCTGATTACGTGATGTCATCTTGCCAAGTCCTGAGTAACTGAAAAATTCGGGTTGAATAAGTTGGAAAATTCCTGCGCGCTGGCAGTTATGTCTGCCGCATCAAACAGGGCCGAGATCACCGCCAGCGCATCCGCTCCGGCCTGCACCAGCGACAGGCCGTTCTGTGCGGTGATGCCGCCTATCGCAACCAGCGGCACAGCCAGTTCGGCGCGTGCCTGACGCAACAAGGCAATATTCGCTGCGGCAGCCTCGGGTTTGATACGCGAGGAAAAAAACGCGCCAAATGCCAAATAGTCCGCCCCGGCTTGTACCGCATCGCGCGCTAGAGGGAATCGATTATAGCAAGAGATGCCGATGATTTTGTGCTGGCCCAATACAGCTCGCGCCGCACTGAGGCTGCCATCTGTTGCGCCCAGATGCACTCCCTCCGCATCAACCTGTGCCGCCAGTTGTACATCGTCGTTGATGATCAGCGGGATGCCGAATTCGAGGGCCAGTCGGTGCAGTTCCATGGCTTGATGCAGACGAAGTCCGGTATTAGCTGTTTTGTTGCGATACTGCAGCACTCTAGCGCCGCCATTCAGTGCCAACCGCACGCGGCGCAGCAAATCCGCCGTGTCGGTGCAGTCGGGTGTGATCGCGTACAAGCCGTGGATACATCTACTCACGACTTGCCCCCTCCACAATCCTCCCCCGCAAGCGG
>Ga0315270_10001090_pt1 | contig 14431 bp, 13 predicted proteins | sample C1_bottom_MG_FD_204932 | JGI IMG/M metagenome (GOLD analysis project Ga0315270, IMG submission 204932) | Sediment microbial communities from Yellowstone Lake, YNP, Wyoming, USA - C1_bottom | ecosystem: Environmental > Aquatic > Freshwater > Lake > Sediment | place: USA: Wyoming | collected... | reverse complement strand
CGATGACGGTTGGCTGGCGGCCGGCATCGTGGCCTGGGTGGGCGTGGCCTGGGGTGCGCAGAACCGCGCGATGCTGCCAACCGCGCCAGAGTGCGTTCTGTTTGCCATCGGTTTGAGCTTGATGCTGGCGTTCAGCGCTGCGAGTCGCGCCCGTGCCTGATCAGGCGGCGAGTCTAGCTAGGCCAGTCCGTCCACGCGATGACGCACGGCTTGCGCAGCCTCCAGCGTCGCCGCCAATTCGCCCTGGCGCCTGCGCATCGAGCTCTCCCCCTGCTCTCGAAGTGCCTTGCCCTTGTCGATCGCGGCCTCGATCTCGTCAATGGTCGCGGCGATCTGCTCCGTCATCTCGCGACGGAAATCGCTCAGGTTGCGCTTGACCCTCTCCTCGAAGTCGTAGGACAGGCGGCCTGCCTGCGTCGAGACGAGGTCGGCGGCGCGGCGCTGCGCATCGCGCAGGATGATCCGGTGGCCGACGACACCCGGCAACGCCAGGACCAGCGCGTTTCGAATCAGGAGCAGGCTGGGCGGCATGTCCCAGAACTTGTAGCTGAACCCGGCAGGCACTCGCCACGGCGAGTCGGCGGCGCCGACCGCAACGGGGATGTCGAACAGGCCAGCGGAGAACGTCAGCAAGTCGTCAATGATCTGCCGGACGCGCCCCGAGAAGCGGTCGCACAGCTGATCGAACGCCGCATGCAACAACGCGTCCTGCTCGATGCGCCAGCCATCGAAGGCGAGACGGACCTCGTCGACCAGCCGAGCCTCAAGGCCCGCTTGCAGCGCTGCCGATCCCCGTGGCCGCAATTCGGCGTACCAGACCTTCAGCATGGCGTTCAGACGCCCAAGCAGGCGCTGCCGGAAGGCGTCGATCTCGGGGCCGATGCGCTCCCGGACAAGGTTCCTGCCGTCGGCGTCCAGCAAGGCATCGAAATCCGACCGGGCCTGCAGGGTCTCGGCCTTCTTGACGGCAAAGGCGGCCAGCTTGGTGTCCAGCAATTCCAGGGGGGTCGACAGCGCGGCGAGTTCGAACTGCGCTGACCGGCTCACCTCGTCGAGCAGCCGCCGCAGGTGTTGGACTATCGACCTGACCCAGACCGCGCCCCGGTCCCGCGCCAGGAAGCTGCGCAGCGCGGCGTCGAAGGCGGGCAGGCGGCTGCGCTCGAGCAGCACCGCATCGTTCTTCAGACGGCCCTGCAGCGCGAGCCGCGCGGACACCGGAAACACCGGCACGTCCTCACCCAGGGCCTCGCGCAACACCTGCGTCGCGAAGGCGGTCGACTCCGCCAGTTCGGCCTCGGTGAGGTGATCGATCTTGTTGAGCATGCAGAACACCTTGCCGGCATGGGCGCGGATCTCGGCAAGGAAGTCCAGTTCGTTGCGGCTCAAGGGCTGGTCGACCGAGGCCACGAAGATCACCGCGTCGGCCTCGGGCAGGTACTGGCGCGTGAGCTCGGTGTTGTGCTGGTGCACCGAGCCGATGCCCGGCGTGTCCACCAGCCGGATGCCGCCGTCCAGCCACGGCGCGGGCCAGGCCACGGCCACCTCGCGCACGCCCTTCGAATTGCCCGGATTACCACGCTCGGTGACGTAATCGGGCAGCCTGTCGAAGGCCACGCTGTGGCGTTCACCACTGTCGAACACCACGTCGACAGCGGGTGATTCGGCATGAACCAGCAGCGTGACGACCGATGTCAGCGGGACCACCGCGGTGGGCAGCACCTCGGCGCCGAGCAGGGCGTTGATCAGCGAGCTCTTGCCGCGCTTGAATTCGCCGCACACGACGAGGTTGAACGCATGCGCGCGGACCTTGCTGCGCAGCAGCGCCAGCGGCTGCGCAGACATGCCCGGGATGGCCGCTGCCTCTTCCAGCAGCGCTGGCAGCGCCGACAGCGCATCCTCGACGGATGAAGAATTCGCAGTCGTCAGGCCCGCGGACGTCATGGCTGCGGGATTTGCCCGAACGGCCCGCAGAGCAGGCCCAGACTCTCGATGGCCAGATGCGTGCACGCGAGGTCTGCCAAGGCGCCCGGCGCGCGGGCGAATCCGCCGCGGCCGTCCTGGCAGGCGAGGACGAAACGCTGCGCGTCGCGGGCATGGCACAACGCGCAGTGCATCCACACGCAGCACTGGATGCCCGCGCACGTGGTCTCCAGGTTGGGGGAGAGCGAGTTCGACGTGAGCCGGAAACCGAACCCCGGTACGGCCAATGATTCAACGTACACGGCGGTTCGCTCCGGGATGGCGTGGCCACACATGTGCAACATGGCGCAAGCCGCCTGGGTCGTCAACAGGTCCGGCGGGACGGGGAAGCCGCCGCCGGCGTCCGCCAGGCGCAACAGGGCTTCGACGATCCCGGCCTGCCGAAGCTCGCACCCGAATTGGCGCTTCAGCCAGACCGTGTGCCGCAGCGCCTGCAGTGGGCCGCCGAGCTGCGAGGAAGGAGTGCCCGGGGCCGGCGCGTGCTCGACCAGTCCGCCGACCGCGTCACGGACTTCGATGGCTTTCGGATCTGGGGTCCGCAAGGCCTGCAGACTGCGAACCCGGTAGTACAGGGCGTGCGCCTGGTGATCGATGCCCTGGGCCGCGACAAAGTGTGCGCACGTCGCAGCGTGCGGCACTGCGACGCCGAGCAGGGCGAACGTGGCCACCGCGTGCCAGGTGTCGAACAGGTTGGGCTCGTCCAGCCATGCACTGCGATAGACGCAGAACCCGCCGCCCGGCGACTGCCGGCTCGAGAGGTAGGCCCGCGCCGCGGCCAGCGCGTCGCGCAGCGCCTGCGACGTGGCGACGACACCGTTGGTCACCTGCTGTTCTCCTCGCGCGGACGCGCCAGCGCGGCGTGCGCCGCGGCGCGGATCGCATGCGCGGGATGACTTGCTGCCAACACGGCGAGGCTGGCCTGCCCGGCGGAGTCGAGTTGCGCGAGCGAGTCGACGACCGCCAGGCCTTCGATCACATCGGCAGGATGCCGCCACGCCAGCCGCTCGAGCTCGGCAGCCGCCTGCGGATCGCCGCGCCAGCCCAGCGCGATCACGGCGCGCATCCGCACCTCGGAAAGCGGGTGTTGCAGCGCACCCAGAAGCTTGGGGCCGAAGGCACGGCCTGACAGCGCAGCGAGGTCGGCCCCGCACCGGGGGCAGACTGCCTCGGCCGCATCGATCAGGCCGAAGCAGGCCAGGCAGATCTGCCGGGGCTCCGCCATGGCGTGTCAGCACGCGCCGCCGGCGCCCCACCACGCCAGCTTCGAAGCCGGGCGCATCGCGCCATCCTCGGCTCGGCTTCGAACGTTCACCGCACGAACGCCTTGCGTCCCGCATAGGCTGCCGATCCGCCCAGCGCCTCCTCAATGCGCATCAGCTGGTTGTACTTTTCCACCCGCTCGCCGCGGCAGGGCGCACCGGTCTTCAGGTGGCCGGTGCCCAGTGCCACGGTGAGGTCGGCGATGAAGCTGTCCACCGTCTCGCCGCTGCGGTGCGACACCATCGCGCCCCAGTTCGCGTCGTAGGCCATGCGCACGGCCGCATTCGTCTCGGTCAGCGTGCCGATCTGGTTGAGCTTGATCAGCACCGCATTGGCCACGTCCTCGCGGATGCCGCGCGCGATATGCTCCACGTTGGTGACGAACAGGTCGTCGCCGACCAGTTCGATCTTCGCGCCCAGCGTGTCGTTGAGCAGCTTCCAGCCTGCCCAGTCGTCCTCGGCCAGTCCGTCCTCGAGCACGGCGATGGGGTACTTGGCCACCCACTCGGCGTACATGGCCACCATCTCCTGCGCGCCGACCTTGCGGCCTTCGGTGCGCAGGTGGTAGAGGCCATCCTCATAGAAACCGCTGGAGGCGGGGTCGAGGGCCAACACCACGTCCTCGCCCGGGCGGTAGCCCGCGCCCTCGATGGCGGTCAGGATCAACTCGATGGCATCGGCATTGCGCTTCAGCGCGGGCGCGAAGCCGCCTTCGTCGCCGACAGCGGTGGAGTGGCCTTGCTCCTTCAACACCGTCTTGAGTCGGTGGTAGATCTCCGAGCCCCAGCGCAGGGCTTCGGCAAAGCTCGGCGCACCGACCGGGGCGATCATGAATTCCTGCAGGTCGGTGCCCTGCCAGTTGGCATGCACGCCGCCGTTGAGGATGTTGAACATCGGCACGGGCAAGCGGGTTGCGGTCGAGCCGCCCAGGTACCTGAACAGCGGGAGCCGGCAGTCCTGTGCCGCCGCCCGCGCCACCGCCAGGCTCACACCGAGGATGGCGTTGGCACCCAGCCTGGCCTTGTTCGGCGTGCCGTCCAGCGACAGCATCGCCCGGTCCACCGCGCCTTGATCGAGGGCATCCAGGCCCCGCACCGCGCCCGCGATGGCGCCGTTGACGTTGCCGACCGCAGCCTGCACGCCCTTGCCGCCGTAGCGCTTGGCATTCGGGTCGCGCAATTCCACCGCCTCGTGCACGCCGGTCGATGCGCCGGACGGCACGGCGGCGCGGCCGCAGGTGCCGCTGGCGAGTTCAACGTCCACCTCGACCGTGGGATTGCCGCGCGAATCGAGGATCTCGCGTGCCCGGATGGATTGAATGGCGGTTTGCATGACATGCTCCTTGGGATCGGCTTGAGAGAAGAAAGGTCCGCTGTGACGGCTCGCAGGCGGCATCGGCCCGAGCCATAGAACTGCGTCAGGCCAGCACGCACGCGTCCTTTGCTGGCAGGCTTGATTGATTCTGCCGATGGCCCGCCGCTCGACGACGGCTCGCCGCTCATGGGCAGGCCAGCAGCAGGGGCCCCGGACCGCCGTCGCGCGCCCGCTCTTGCGGGGTCGACGCCAAATCCGGGGGCAGTGCCGCGCGCACCTCGTCGATGCCAAGGGATGCTTCCCGTATCAAGGCGGCCGCGGGTCCGCCCCGGCCTCGCGCGTGTTCAACGTACAAGGCGCCGTACCAGACTGGGACTTCCATGTCACTCGTGCGTCGCACGCGCAAATCGGATGGCCACAATCGCATCACCTCGCGGGCGTCAGCGCCGGCGGCGGGCCGCTCGAAAATCAGGGTCGAGCGCCGACCGCCGTCGAATTTGGGTAGCACCGGAAGCTCGCCCAGTGCAGTGCGGGGTGCCAGCAGGGACAAGGCAGAGCGCAGCGTCCACGCGGGCGCGGCGCGCCACTGCGCCTGCGCCAAGACCGATGCGACTTCGCTGCCCTTGCACGCCCATTGCATCAGGAACGGCTCCTCGCTGTCGCCCGCAAACTCATGCCGGCGGCGCGGCAACTGCTGCCAGTCGGTGGCGATCCAGCCGTCGGCGGTGCTGTGCGACAGCACCGGGCGGGGCGCATAGAAGCGCCGATCCGCCGCGCCATGCCAGCTGGTCCAGAAAGCGCCTCCCAGCACGATGGCGGCGGCAGCACAGACAGCGAGCCCTCGGGCCCGGATCGGCTCGGTGCGCTCATGGTGCGTGTAGACCATGCCGAGAAACGCCACCCAGGACAGGCCCAAACCGATCCCGCCGACGACATCCGACAGCCAGTGCGCGCCCAGGTACAGGCGCGAGAGCGCGACCATCGCGATGTACGCCGTGGCCATCAGCACGATGGCGGTCTTCGCCCGGCGGCCGCGCCCACGCGCCACCAGGAATGCGAGAAAGCCCAGGACGACGGTGCTGACTGTGACGTGCCCGCTCGGAAACGAAAAGCGCTCGAATCCCTCGTACAGCGCGAGCGGTCGCTGTCGGCCCAGAGAGAACTTCACCGCTCGCAGCAGCGCTTCGCCGACCAGCGCATTGGCGATCCAATAGCCCAGGGTGCGCCAGGAGCGCCGCCAAACCAGCCAAGCGGAAACGGCCACGATCAGCGGCATCAGGACGCCGCCGCTTCCCATCTCGGTGATCGCCACCACGACAGGGTCGATCGACGGTGCGCGCAGCTGCTGCAGGAACCTGAAGACCGCGTGGTCCGCCTGCAGCAGCGGATCGCCCGAAATCAGGTCCTCCAGCACGCCGAGGAACAACCACCCGGCGGCGACCCACACGACTGCCCCCAGCAGCAATGCGCGCGAGCCCGGCTGCTCGGGGTCCAGCAGCAACAGCACCGGGCGAGCGAGCCTGGAGTCGCTGCGACGGGCGCACTGCACGACGCGCACGCTGAGTGCACGCGCGGCGGGCATCACGAGCCGCAAGGTCCGCCGCACCAGCCACTGCAAGAACCACGCACCTGCGACGAGGAAGAGCAGCAGCACGGCCAGGCGCCCACTCACCGCTTCAGCCAGCTGCAGCGATGAACCGAAGAGCACCCCGGGAAGGATGTGCGCCGGCGCCCACAAGGCGGCGGAGACGGCGTTCGCCCGATAGAAGCCCGGCCGCGGCATCATGGCGATGCCGGCGAGCAAGGGCACGAAGGCGCGCACCGCGCCGGTGAACCGCGCGAGCACGATGCTCTTGCTGCCGTGCCGCTGCATGAAATGCTCGCCCGTTTGCACGGCGCTGGCGTACCGGCGCAGCATCGCGGAGTTGCGGATCCGCTCGTGCCGCGCGCGGCCAAGCTCGTAGCTGAGGCCATCGCCAAGAACGGCCCCGAGCGCCGCGACCAGCAAGACGGGCCAGAGGCCGAGCGCGCCGTGACCGACCAGCGCTCCGGCGGCGAACATCACCACGGCTGCCGGAACAACGGTTCCGATCACCGCCAACGATTCGGCGAACGCCACGGCCGACACCACCGCCAGTGCAACGCGCGGATGCTCGGCTGTGGCGGCCATCGCCGCGAGGGTGTGTTGCATCACCGTCATGGTGTTGCTCCGGGCGCGGTAGCGGATGCCGCGCCCTCGCGCACGGATTCATCGGGCTCGGCATCGGATTCGCGCAGCGTTCGCGAACCGCCCTCGCTGAGTTCGTTCCCGTCGTTCATCGCGGACCTGTTGCCGGCACGGCGAGCCCGAACACCACCGATGTGTCGAACAGCCAGCGCTTCACCTCGTCGAGCACGAAGGTGGCGGCCAGCACGGCCGCCAGGGTGCCGAGCAGGACCGCTGCCGGAACCGGGGCCGTCAGGATGCCCAGCAGCCCCATCACCGACGCGATGGCGACATTGCCCAGCGTCGCGAGGGCCACGTAGCGGCTGGGTGCGAAGGACCAGAACCGCCCGCGCACCCGTGTCAGGTAGATGGTCGCCTGCGCCGAATAGATGAGGTAGGCGAACATCAGCGTCTGGATCTGCGGCACCGACAGCTGCAGAACCTTCAGGGCCAGCCAGAGGATCCCGAACGCGAGCACCAGCCACGCCAATGCGAATACGCCTGCGACCTTGCCGATCTCCCTGACGTTCCAACGCTCGGGCACCGGCGAGACCCAGGCGCGATCGGTGGCCAGCGTGATCGTGACCACGTCGTTGAGGATGACCAGCACGGCGATCAGCAGCAGCGAAGTGACGAAAAATCCGGTCACGATGTAGCCGATGGCCAGCAGTGCCGCGAGTTCGACCGTGCGCGCGATCTTGGTCAGCGTCCAGGTCAGCATGCGGCGGTAGACGCGCCGGCCACTGTGGACGACCGCGACCATGTCGCCCAGGCCTGGGCGGGTTAGCACCACCTGTGCGGCCGCCTTGGCCACGTCCGTCGCGCTGCTGACGGCGATGCCCACCTCGGCCTGCTTGAGCGCCGGCGCGTCGTTGATGCCGTCACCCGTCATGCCGACGATTCGGCCCGAGCCCTGCAGCGTCTGCACGAGGCGGAACTTGTCCTGTGGATAACAGTGCGCGAAGCCATCGACCTGCATCGGGTCGACCGTGGCGTCCGCCGCATCGCCGAAGCGATCGCCTAGTCCCACCTGGCGGGCCACCGCACGGGCCGTGGCCAGCGTGTCGCCGCTGACCATGAGAACCCGGATGCCCAAACCTTGCAGAGATTGGATGAGGGCGGCGGCGTCCTTGCGTGGTGTGTCGGCCAGCGCCACCAGGCCGCGAATGGAAAGGCCGTCCTCGGGGCCGGCCGCCACCGCGAGCACGCGGGCGCCGGAGGCGCCCAGTTGCTCGGCACGCTCCATCAGCCCGGCCTGAGCCTGGGCGAGCGCCTGCACCGCCAGCGGCGAGCCCATCACCACCCGCAGCGTGCTGCCGTCGCGGCGCACGGTGGCCTCGGAACGCTTGACGGCGGGGTCGAAGGCCACGAAGGTCTGCCGCTCCAGCGGTGTCGCCGAACGCTGCTGCAACGCGCCCAGGATGGCCGCCTCAAGCGGCCCCTGCGTCGACGCGTCGCAGGCCGCCGCCGCGAAGGCCAGGACATCGTCTTCGCTGTCGCCCGCCAACGCCACCACGGCCGTCAGCAGCTGGCGGTTCTCGGTCAAGGTACCGGTCTTGTCCACGCACAGCACGTCCATCGTGGCCGCTTCCTGCACCGCCGACAAGCCGGTCACGAGGACGCCTTCTTTCGCCAGCGCCCGGGCCTCGACGGCGTTGGCGACGGTGAACGCGGCCGGCATTGTGACGGGCACGGTGGCGATCACCAGCACCAGCAGGAAAGGCACCAGTTCGAGCAGCGGCGCGCCGCTGTAGAGCGCGAAGGCCACCAGCACCACGGCGAGCACGGCGTCGATGGTGACGAGGTGCCGGACCACGGCGAACAGCAACTGGTCGAGGTGCCCGACGGAACGCGCGGAGCGGACCAGTTCGGCGGTGCGACCGTAGAAGCTGCCCGCACCGGTGGCCGTGACGATGGCCGTGGCCTCGCCGCGGCGCACCGTGGAAGCCGAGTAGAGCAGCGCGTCGACGCTGTGGCTGACGGAGGCCGACTCCCCGGTGAGCGAAGACTGATCGACGTCCACCGAGCCGACGCTGATCCTGGCGTCCGCCGGGACGAGATCTCCCGGGCCGACGCGGATCTGGTCACCGGGAACGAGTTCACGTGCGGGGATCACGCGCCACTGCCCGTCGCGCTGAACGCGCGCGCTGACCCGCAGGCGACCGCGCAGTAGATCCAGCACCTTCTGCGCGCGCTGCTCCTGGATAGCGCCGATCACGGCGCTGAACAGCAGCCAGGCGGCGATCATGGCCGGCTCGGTGACTTTGCCCAGCACGAGTTCGAGGACGATGGCCGCCTCGAGCATCCACGCAATGGGGCCCCACAGGCGCTTGAGCACACCGCGAAGTGCGTTGGGTGCTTCCTCGCGAATCTCGTTGAATCCGGATTGGCCAAGCCGCACGCGCGCCTCGGCATCGGACAGCCCGCCTGGCGGCTCGACATGCGCTCCCACCGACGCGGTGGCAGGTGGAATGAAATCTGGCAATTCGTTCAACCGCACCTCCAAGAACCCAATGGCTGGGTCATGTAGGCATCATCAGCCAGTGCGGCGGTTTCTCAGCGGAGGAGGAATGCCATCTCCGGCCGGGATTGTACGGTGCAGCGGCGGCCGAGCCTTCTAGGACGCGTACGGCAGCAGGGATCGCACGCCTCCTAACGCTCGGGGACGACTCTCAAGCGCTGAACGAGGCACCGCGTGGCCACCAGACGCCGGCGTGCCCGCGCTGCGTCGGCTCACTTCGACACCAGATGCGCCTTGTAGCTGGCGATGCCTGCGACGATCTCGGCCGTCGCCGCTTCCGGGCCTTCCCAACCGGTCACCTTGACCCACTTGCCTGCCTCGAGATCCTTGTAGTGTTCGAAGAAGTGCTGGATCGCCTTCAGGCGCATCGGGTTGATGTCCTCTGGCCGTTGCCAGTGGCTGTAGATCTGCAGGATCTTGCCAATCGGCACCGCGAGCAGCTTCGCGTCGCCGCCGGCCTCGTCTTCCATCTTCAGCAGGCCGATCGATCGGCAGGTCACGACGACACCCGGGGTCAGCGGAAACGGAGTCACCACCAGCACGTCGACCGGGTCGCCATCGTCTGACAGTGTCTGCGGGATATAGCCGTAGTTGCACGGATAGTGCATCGCTGTCGTCATGAAACGATCGACGAACATCGCCCCGCTTTCCTTGTCTACCTCGTACTTGATCGGGTCGGCATTCATCGGGATCTCGATGATCACGTTGTATTCATCGGGCGCATTCTGACCCGGTGTCACGTTGTGCAGGCTCATGGTGACATTGCGATGGTTGTGTAGCCAGAAAGTCTACGGCTGGTCCGGTGCGGCGACGCGAGGCTTTCGGGCCGTGCCTGTCGGCAATGCAATTCAATGCAATTGCGGTCGCAGTGCTTCGCCCGGACGGCGACGACTTACAGGATTTCCGATGGGTTGCCTGTCGAACATCCCAGCACCGACTTGCGGACCACCTGCAGTGACGCATCCAGTTCGAAGACGATCGGCACGGCGTTGGCAACTTCCAGACTGGCGATGTCGTCATCCGCGATGCCCTCGACGAGCTTGAGCAGCGCGCGCAAGCTGTTGCCATGGGCGGTCACGACCACGCGCTTGCCAGAGGCGAGCGCGTCGGCGATCGCTTGCAGCCAGACCGGACGAACCCGGGCCACGACCTGCGCCAGCGACTCGCCCGAGGGGATGCATTCGACGGGCAGCGCGGCGTAGCGCTCGTCGACGATCGGATGCCCGTCGCCATCGCCCGGCCCCTGAGGTGGCGGAACGTCGAAAGAGCGCCGCCAACGCTGCACGGCCGCCGCCCCGTGGGTGGCCACCGCGGCCTGCTTGGACAGCCCGGTCAGCGCGCCGTAGTGACGCTCGTTGAGCCGCCATTCCAGCACCACGGGCACCCACACTCTGTCCATGCCTTCGAGCAAGGCCCATTGCGAACGAACGCATCGGCTGAGCACGGACGTGAAGGCCAGGTCTGCAACGAGTCCTTCACGCCGCAGCAGGGCTCCGGCCTCCTGCATCTGCAGACGCCCGAGTTCCGTCAGCCCGACGTCCGCCCAGCCGGTGAAGCGATGGTCGCGGTTCCATTCGGACTCGCCGTGGCGGATGAGGATCAGCTGGAACATGCAACGATGGTAGACACTTCACGACGTGCACGACGTGCACGACGAGCGGCACAGCCTCATCGACAATCATCTGTCGTGTTGGGCACCAAACACCACAAGGCCCTCATCGCCCTCCATGACGATCGAACTTTCCCTGATCATCGGTGTGACCTTCGGCCTCATCGCCGCAGCCATGGCCTTCCTGATCGTCTTCGACGAGTACCGCAAGCACCGTTTCAAAGGCTGGCGCCTGTGGAAGGAAGGACTGCTCGCCGGCACGTTCGCACTCGCCGTGTTCGTGCTGCTGTCGCTCGCCGCAGGGGCGTGGCTGAAGGGATAAGGCCCGTCGATGTCACGGCCCGGGATCGTCCAGCGAGGACAGGATCTGCAACGCCCTCAGGCTGTCGTCGAGCCTCGGAATGGCGCCGGGCGCGCGTCCGAATCCGCCGCGCGATGACTGGCAACTGGCGACGTAGGCTCGAATCACGGATGGGTTTCGAGGCCGCTCGCCGCAAGAGAGCATGATCGTCAGGCCAGCATGCTGGGTTTCGAGCGAACTGCTGGTGGCGAACGGTGTGATGTTGAAGCCGAACGGTTCGTGCTCGCACTGTCGGGCATAGGCGAGGATCTCGTCGTCGAGCGCCAGGCCAACTGCATTCGCCAGCGTCAAGGCCCTCGCCGAGTCCGGCAGACTCGGGCCGGGCGCGCCATAGCCTCCCGTCTCGCTCCGTGATCGTTGCAGCAGCGTGGCGATGCCGGCGCGCATCTCTTGCGTCAGTTCGAGTTCGCAGGCCAGGCAGAGCTCGACGCATCGCGCGGCCGAAGTCAGCCAGCCCTCGGGGATGTCGGTCGGCAAGGCGGACGCAGCGAAGCGATCGAGCCAGCCGCAGAGATAGGGGCGCGGTTCCAGGCGCGGCGCCGACCGCAGGACGCGGAGCGCGCGAAGCGCTGAATAGCCGACGATCAGCATCGGATATTCACCGTCGGCGTCCTGCAGGGACCGCAGCCATGCCGTGCACTGTTCGACGCGAGGCACCGGGATGGTTCGCAGGGCGAGGATCCCGATCGCGGCGCAGGTGTCCGGCGCGTTCGGCACCTCGACGCTCCAGGTGGGGTCCGAGTAGAAGCAGAAGCCACCCTCATCCGTCTGGCAGCTCAGCGCATAGCGGCCGCAGGCGTCGAGATCGGTCGGCATCGAGCGAGGTAACCCGAGTATCCGCGCCTCACCGGCCGCGTCGGCGACAGGCCACCCCGATCCCATACCCCATGGCACCCTCCAAACGAAGCTGCGATGGCAGCTTGACGCATGCATGCTCTTCGCATGCTGACGGCCGTCAAGACATCCGTCGCAGATGGCACAACCGGGCGCAGCAGCCCTTGCCGATGTCCTGGACGGGATCGCGGCAGTGGGCGGCGGCAGCGCGCTCAGCGCGCCAGCGTCACCCGCTTGAGCACCTGCGTCGGGCCAAAGGTATCGCTGAAGCCGTAGGCGGTGATGTCGACCTTGCCACTGCGACGGATCTCGACGGTGGCCCAGGCGTAGCTCCGGTCGGTGGCGGGGTTCAGCATCACCTCGCCCTGCTTGGCGTCCCACGGCGAGCCACCGGAGCCGACCAGCACCTGCCACGCAGCACCGTTGGGCTGCATCATGTTGAACTCGTGTTCGTGGCCACAGAAGTAGGTTGCGCCGTACTGTTCGATGACGTTCCAGAAGGCGTCGCGGCTCGCGGGCACCTTGTCGAGACCGGACACGCCCGAGTTCGGCGGCGTGTTGGTGCCGAAGTAGTAGGTGCAGGCCGGCTTGTGCCCGAAGACGAAGAAGTGCTTGGCCCCGCGCCCGCCAGCCGCGCCCAGATCGGCGGCCAGCCAGCCCGAGGGCGCGACGTTGTCCTTGCCCACCGGGTCGGTGTTGACGACGGCGAAGTGCGAGTCGCCCACGTCGAAGCTGTACGACAGCTGGCGCTGGTCGGTGCTCAGGCCGTCGTAGCCGGCGTTGTCCTGCACGTTGACGTTCGTGGCATCGGTACCGACGATGGCCTTGAAGCGGGCCGTGTCGATGATCAGGTCACCCATGTTGGCGCGCCATGCGTTCTCGTTCTCGACCTGCGCCGTCTTGCCCAGAGGCTTGGATTGCACTTCATGGTTGCCGGCCACCGGCACCACGTAGGTGCCGGCCTCCATCAGCGGTGCCACCATGCCGCGCCAGAAGCCGTACTGGCGGTAGAAGGCCATCAGGTCGGAGGCGACCACGTCGGCCACGCTGTTGCTGGCGGTCGGACCGGCCAAGCCGTAGCCCATGATCATGTCGCCGTTGAAGAACAGCAGCTTGGACTTCTGCGCCTCGACGGACCGCATGATGCGCGACCAGGCCTTGGTATTCTGCAGCCAGATCTTGTCCTGAGCCGACAGCGGCCCGGTCGTCGGGTCGAAGGTCACCGGGTCCTGGCGCGAGTCGCCGACCGTCGAGAATGTCAGCACCACCGGGTCGTGGCGATCGCGCGGATCCTCGTGGGCACTGGCGGCCCAAGGCAGAGCGCAGACGAGAACGGTGAGCGCGCAGGCGCGTGCGCGGTGGCGAAGGCCAGCAAACATGGGAACCCTCCTGGACGTGATCTGGTTGTAAGTCGTGACTCGTTGCGCCAGCCGGGCCGAGTCATGCGCCGGCCGGGCAACCTGAAGATGGTCCGGTCGGCGCAAGTCATCGTGATGACAGGGATCCTGCTTACGTTCCGGGGGCCGGGCGGCAGGCCGGAAGGATCAGTAGTCGTCGTCGTCGTCCGGCGGTACCGCCCGGGCGTAGTCCAGTTCCAGGAACTGCGTCTTGCGGCCCGGCAGCAGCACCAAGCGTGCGAGAAAGCCGCGGCCGTCGGGCAGGGCCACATCGACCAGGTAGGACCCGGCGGCGAGATCGCGAAACCGGAAGAAGCCGAGGGCGTCGGTCTGCACCGCCGGGCCCGGTGCGGAGACGCCGCGCAGGCGCACCTCGGCGCCGCTGAAAACCCGCGCGTCCACCGCGTCGACGACGCGGCCGACCAGTTCGGCCGCGTGAATCGGCGCCGTGCACGCGAACAGACCCAGCGCCAGCGCGGTGATCCGAACGGCCGGGAAGTCGAACCGACGTGCCGCCATGGTCACCACCCCGCCAGCGTGCCCGGCCGGCTCGCCGCGCCAGATCGTTTCTTGTCGCCGCCGAGCGCCAGACTCAGGCGCGTGCTGATCGCGGTGTTCTCGTAGTAGCCGGCGAAGTGGGCCGCGCCGGCGCCCTGCGCCGACACCAGCACGTCGTCACCGGTGTGCGGCGCGATGTTGATCGCGCCGCCGGTCTTGTTGGCGCCGCCCTTGACCTTGCGGGTCGGCATGTTGCCGGTCATCAGCAGGCCCTCGGGCTGGCGCGCGGGATTCGGGACGGCGGTCTGTTCGATGACCTTGCCGTCGGCGTCCTTGCGCGCGCCGTTCGGCTTGAGCGGCTGGTAGTTGGTCAGGAAGCTCGTGCTGTAGGTCGGGCGGCCGCCGTCCTCGATGATCAGCTTGATCGCCGGATCGGGATCGTCCGGAAAGC
>Ga0315270_10001089_pt1 | contig 14434 bp, 13 predicted proteins | sample C1_bottom_MG_FD_204932 | JGI IMG/M metagenome (GOLD analysis project Ga0315270, IMG submission 204932) | Sediment microbial communities from Yellowstone Lake, YNP, Wyoming, USA - C1_bottom | ecosystem: Environmental > Aquatic > Freshwater > Lake > Sediment | place: USA: Wyoming | collected... | reverse complement strand
GGTATCAAAGCTGCATTTGGCCGTTCAAGAAGTAATTGAAAAGGCCTATAAAGATAAAGAAGATATTGCGGTTATTCAGGCTTTGTCATTGCATTACGATGAAATAGGTAAAGGTATAGGCGTTCATAAAACACCCGAAGTTTATGGAGCATTTCCAACTGATCCGTACTCGCATACCCCTTTGCACAGAGGAGCTCAACAACCTGGAATGACAGGACAAGTAAAAGAAGATGTCCTTACAAGAAAAGGAGAATTAGGCATAAAAGTAGAAGGTGGGCAACTGATGTTTCAGCCTACTTTGCTAAGCAAAAATCAATTTTTGCAGCAAGAGGAAATGGTAAGTTTTATAGATTTTGAAAATAAACCTTATTCTGTGGCATTAGAAAAAGGATGTTTGGCATTTACCATTTGTCAAGTACTTATGATTTATAAATTGGCAGACAAGAATCAAATAGAAGTCAAATATAGAAATAATAAGATAGAAACTATTCCAGCTTTGATTTTGAGTCATGAGTTGAGTCAAAAAATATTTGACCGAACAGGAGAGATAATGCAAGTAACGGTGGCAATTACTATTTAGTTTGATGAAAAAAAATGTAATCTTTTATCTTCTGATGCTCATGCCATTGTTGTTTTGCAACTGCAAAAGTACCAATTCAAAAGGGGCAACTGAAATTACGGCTGAAAAAATATTGGGAAACCCAAATTATCAGGCCATGTGTTTTGGTGGATATAGAGGTAAAACAAGGGATATTGAACCTACGGTTTCTCAAATAACCGAAGATTTGAAAATCCTGTCAGCATTGAACATTAAAGTTCTTAGAACCTATAATGTGCATCATACAGACACTTCTAATTTATTAAAAGCCATAAGAGCATTAAAGAAAGAGGATTCCCATTTTGAAATGTATGTGATGTTAGGTGCTTGGATAGATTGCAAAAACTCTTGGACAGCAAACCCTCTCATTCGGAATGAAGATAGTGATCGCAATCCAATAGAAATAGCCGAGGCGGTAAAACTAGCAAATGAATATCCTGAGATTGTTAAGATTATTTCAGTTGGAAATGAAGCGATGGTAAAATGGGCATGGAGTTATTATGTTGAGCCAAGTATCATATTAAAATGGGTAAATCATTTACAGAATTTAAAAAAGGAAGGAAAATTACCTAAAAATGTGTGGATAACAGCTTCTGATAATTTTGCTTCTTGGGGAGGTGGTAGTAGTGACTATCATGTAGAAGATTTAAATCAACTTATAAAGTCTGTCGATTATATTTCGATGCATACCTACCCAATGCATGATACGCATTACAATCCTCAATTTTGGGGAATATTGGAGAATGAAAAGCAGTTGTCTGAACGGGAGAAAATTGATGCAGCAATGGTTCGGGCAAGAGATTATGCTATTGCGCAATACAATAGTGTATCAAATTATATGAAATCCCTAGGAGTAGATAAACCAATTCACATTGGCGAAACAGGCTGGGCAACTTTATCTAATGATCAATATGGTAATACGGGTTCAAAAGCAATAGATGAATACAAATCGGCCAAATATTATAATCTAATGAGAGAATGGGCAAATAAAGAAGGAATTGCTCTTTTTTATTTTGAAGCGTTTGATGAACAATGGAAGGACAGTTCGAATCCATTGGGATCAGAAAATCATTTTGGATTAATCAATTTACAAGCTGAAGCTAAATATGCACTTTGGGACTTGGTAGATAAAGGTATTTTTAAAGGGTTGACTCGTGATGGAAAATCCATTACAAAAACATATAATGGTAATGAAAAATCGTTGTGGTTGGATGTTAAAACTCCTTCTTTATTAAATAAAAATTAGTTATGGAAAAATTTAAATCGAGTATCAGTTTTTATAAATTTTCGACAATAATTTTTATTGTGGCATTTTCATTGAATAGTTGTAAAGTTTCAAAAGATTTGAAAGTTGAAGTTTATGAAACCTCTGCTCAAGGAAATTCTTTAAAAAAGATGACAGAATTTTCAGCAAATGAAAACCCACTTATCATTGCATTAAATCCAGAAGAAAAATTTCAAACTATTACAGGTTTTGGAGGAGCTTTTACGGAGTCTTCTGCTTATTTAGTAAATAAATTAAGCAAGGAAAACCATAAAAAAATAATGGATGCTTATTTTAGTGAAGAGGGAGCTAACTATTCATTAACTCGTACCCATATAAATTCTTGTGATTTTTCTTTGAAACATTACGCCTATGCGATGGTAGATGGAGATAAAAATTTAGATCATTTTTCTATTGAAGAAGATAAAAACAACAACCTCATTCCAATGATTTTGGAAGCAAAATCCATTTCAAAAGAAGGTTTTAAAATAATTGCATCTCCTTGGACAGCTCCACCTTGGATGAAAGACAATAAAAAATGGGTAGGAGGCAAATTGCTGCCAGAATATAATGATACTTGGGCATTATACTTTTCAAAATACATCGATGCCTACAAGAAAGAAGGTATTGATATTTGGGGAATTACAGTTGAAAACGAACCTAATGGAAACGGAAATAACTGGGAAAGTATGCTTTTTTCTCCCGAAGAAATGACCAGTTTTGTTCAAAACCATTTAGGGCCAACTTTGGAAGCCAATGGTAAATCCAATGTCAAAATATTGGGTTATGACCAAAACAGAGGCGGTTTAAAAGAATGGGTTGATGCGATGTATAAAGAGGAGAAAACATCTAAATATTATGCAGGAACAGCTATTCATTGGTACGAAAGTACTTATGAAGTTTTTCCTGATATATTGCAATATGCCCATAAAAAAGCACCCAATAAATATTTAATTCAAACCGAAGCTTGTGTAGATTCTGAAGTACCACATTGGAAAGATGATGCTTGGTATTGGAGTAAAGAGGCTACAGATTGGGGTTGGGATTGGGCAAGTGAAAAAGACAAATATTTACATCCAAAATATGCCCCTGTTAATCGTTATGTAAATGATATTATAGGATGTTTGAATAATTGGGTTGATGGTTGGGTTGATTGGAATATGGTTTTAGATACCCAAGGTGGGCCTAATTGGTTTAAAAACTGGTGTGTTGCTCCTGTAATAGTTGATGTTGATAAGGATGAGGTTTATTTTACTCCATTATATTACACAATGGCACATTTTAGCAAATTTATGAGACCAGGAGCGGTTAAAATTGGCTGCTCAATTAACGATAAAGATCTTATGGTTACTGCGGTAAAAAATCCTGACAAGACTATTGCAGTGGTTGTTTTTAATCCTACAGAACAAGAACAATCTCTAGAAATTTATCTAAATAATAAGAAAAAAAAGATTTCAATCAATGCTAAAGCATTGCAAACTATAGTAATTAAACCCTGATAAAAATAATAATTCAAAATACTTTAAATATGTCAAATAATACTTCAAACCCCAATGGTATGGTTCCTATGGGTCAAAAAATAGCATTTGGATTAGGTATGTTAGCCAATCAAATGTTTCCTGCTGCACTTGGAATTTTCATGGTAGTATTAGTGCAAAATTTAGGTTTTCCTGCATGGATGTGGGGTATTTTATTCTTTCTGCCTAGAATATTTGATGCTTTCTTTGATCCTATTATGGGTTTTATTTCTGATAATACTCGATCTGTTTGGGGAAGGCGAAGACATTATGTTTTTATAGGAGCAATCATTATGGGGATTTCCTTTGTTGTAATGTGGCAATTGTATAGAGAAAATGGACTAAATTATAATTTTATATTCTTCCTTTTAATGTCTTTTGTGTTTTATTTAGGGTTATCTGTTTTTAGTGTCCCTTATGTGGCTATGGGGTATGAAATGAGTGATGATTTTCATGAACGAACAAATATTATGGCAATTTCGCAATGGATTGGGCAATGGGCGTGGGTAATTGCACCTTGGTTTTGGGTGGTTATGTATGACCCAAAATGGTTCCCTAATGCAGATACAGCCACAAGAAGTTTAGCCATATGGGTAGGTATTTCGTGCATGATATTAGCAATGATTCCTGCGATCTTTATTAAAAGCAAGTCTACAAAAAATGAGGAAAGTTTTGCGCCATTAACTTTTAAAACAATAAGAGGTAGTTTAAAGGAAATTTTTAAGAGTTTCAAAGAAGCTTTTAGCAGTGCGCCTTTCAGAAAACTTTGTATTGCGACTTTCTTAATTTTTAATGCCTTCAATACTGTAGCAGCATTTTCTTTCTTTATTGTGGTTTACTATCTTTTTAATGGCAATGTTGTAGCTGCAGGTATTTGGCCTACCCTTTTTGGTTGCGTGGGAGCTTTATCAACTACTTTTTTAGTAATACCAATCGTAGCTTGGATATCTAGAAAAATGGGTAAAAAAGATGCCTTCTTACTTTGTCAGGGAATATCTATTTTAGGATACATTTTGCTTTGGTTTCTCTTTATACCAGGTAAGCCCTATATGTTTTTGTTCGCCTTACCTTTTTTCTCTTTTGGTATCGGAAGTTTGTTTACTTTGATGATGTCTATGACAGCTGATGTTTGCGATTTAGACGAATTGACTTCGGGTAAAAGAAGAGAGGGAATCTTTGGAGCCATTTACTGGTGGATGGTTAAGTTTGGTTTTGCAATAGCAGGATTATTAACAGGTGTTATTATGACGATAGTGGAGTTTAATGCAGATGCAGCGACACAACCTGAGGGAGCAGTTACTGGTTTGAGAATTTTTTACTCCGGTATCCCAATTTTAGGCACATTGATTGCCATGTGGATAATGAGAAATTATGACTTGACTGAAGAAAAAGCAAAGGAAATAAAAAAAGAATTAGTTGCCAGAAAAAGTGAATTTATAGAAGTTCCAAAATTAGTTGTGGAAAACGAAATAATTTTATAAAGTTGATTGATTACCAAGTTTATTTCTATAATTTTCTCAATCCTAAAAATGATTATTGATTTTAATCAATAATCATTTTTTATGAATATAAATCACTTGAACTCAAAATAAAAGTTATTAAAGAATCATTAGGAAATAGTAACAATACTCATCAAAATCTATATTAACGAATTAAATTCTAATAATTTTTGAATGAATTTTATATGTAAAAATTATTTTTTTCTTCTTTTTTCTTGCTTCTTACGATAAATATTTGTTAAATTTGACAAATAATAAACTACAAAAAAACATTAGCCTATTATATAGAACTACTTTTTAGAGAAAATTGCTCCAATTTCATTAAAAAACTAAAAGGTATTACTATGGCTGATATTCAACTTCCAGACGCTTTATTGGTAAAAAAATATGTTGAAGGCGACGAAAATGCTTTGACACTATTAATCAATAGACATCAATCAAAAATATTTGGTTTTATATATTCTAAAATCTCTGATAGAGACATTTCGAATGATATATTTCAAGACACATTTATTAAAGTAATCAAAACTTTAAAATCAAAATCCTATAATGAAGAAGGCAAATTCTTACCTTGGGTAATGCGAATTGCCCACAATCTTATTATTGACCATTATCGAAAAAACAAAAAAATGCCAATGTTCAGAGAAACAGAGGAATTCTCCATTTTTTCAATTATGTCAGATGATTCGCTTACGATAGAAAATAAAATCATTCGGGAACAGGTCGAAATAGACTTAAAAAAACTAATAGAAGAACTTCCTGCTGACCAAAAAGAAGTATTGGTTATGCGAATGTACCAAGACATGAGTTTCAAGGAAATTTCAGAAATAACAGGCGTTAGCATCAATACCGCCTTGGGAAGAATGCGCTATGCATTGATGAATATGCGAAAAGTTATCGACAAACATCAAATTATTTTAACCAATTAATACTATATAGAAAATTATTGCGTTGTAATAAAAAAACACAAACTTTATTACTTTATGGCAAAAATTTACTCTAAAAAAACATTAGCAATTTCTAAAATGAAACCAAAAAAAGAGACTATTTCTTTTTTATTAAATTACTCAAAAGCGTTGAGCATAATAAAGGGTAAAACTATGAGTTTCGAAATTATGGCTAATTAGAAAAACATCCCGAAATCATCGGGATGTTTTTGTATGATACTCTTCCAAAACATTTTTCCTTCCAATGGTTTTAGTAATAATGTCTTTCTCTAAATCCCAACCTCTTGCCGGAGAATATTCGCGACCGTACCAAATCATTTGAAGATGCAAATCATTCCAAGTTGCTATTGGAAAAATTCTCTTGGCATCTTTTTCGGTTTCAACAACATTTTTTCCACTAGACAAATTCCAACGATACATTAATCTGTGAATGTGTGTGTCAACAGGAAAAGCGGGAAATCCAAAAGCTTGTGACATTACAACGCTCGCTGTTTTATGGCCTACAGCAGGTAATTCTTCCAGACTTTCAAAACTCTGAGGAACATTACCACCGTGTTTATCAATCAAAATATGAGACAAGCCGTGAATTCCTTTCGACTTCATTGGAGATAAACCGCAAGGCCGAATGATTTCCTTTATTTCCTCGACCGACATTTTTATCATATCATAAGGATTGTCCGCTTTGGCAAAAAGCAAAGGCGTGATTTGATTGACGCGAACATCCGTACACTGTGCCGAAAGCAAAACCGCAATCAGCAATGTATAGGGATCTTTGTGATTTAAAGGAATGGGAACATTGGGATACAATTCTTTTAACGTATTTATAACAAATGTTGCACGTTCTTGTTTGGTCATTTTTCATTAAATTTGAGTTGTAAAATTAATCTAATTTTTATTATGTGCCTAATCCAGCTTTCCGTTTCAACTCCTCGTTTTTCAAGCTTTTTTTCTAAGCAATAGCAAGAGCTTCCTTTGGTCGCTTTGCTATTTCAAGAAAAAATTAGCTTCAAAAACTGCGGGGTTTTCACTTCAATCTGGGGCAATTAGAAAGTGTTCAGTTCGCAGTATTCAGTAATCAGTTACAAAATTCTAAAATCTAAAATACAAATGACAACATTAAAAAAAGGGGATAAAGCTCCCAATTTTTCAGGACTTGACCAAGACGGAATTTCGCATAAATTAGCCGATTATAAAGGAAAAAAGTTAGTAGTTTTCTTTTATCCAAAAGCGAACACGCCAGGCTGCACAGCAGAAGCTTGTGATTTAAGAGATAATTTTGAGCGTTTTAAAGCCAATAATTACGCCCTTTTAGGAGTAAGTGCCGATGGGGCAAAAGCACAAGCCAAATTCAAAGAAAAATATAATTTCCCTTTTCCTTTATTGGCTGATGAAGATAAATCCGTAATTCAGGCTTTTGGAGTTTGGGGCCCCAAAAAGTTTATGGGAAAAGAATATGATGGCATTCACAGAACTACTTTTGTGATTGATGAAAATGGAATTATTGATGAAGTAATTTCAGAAGTAAAAACAAAAGCTCATGCTGCTCAGATACTGAAATAAGGTTTTTATTTCAAAAGAAAAAGCCAAGAAAATGTATTTTTTCTTGGCTTTTTTTTATTTAAAATATAACGTTTCTTGTCTTTGCGAAGTGGCGGATTTTTAGCACAAATGTTCATTAGAAGCATTAAACTAAAATCTAGCATTAAACTGTCTTAGAAGCACTTAATCCGCCATTTTGCAAAACCCGTGTTATGCTTTCGTTGTTCTTTTTCAGCAGGTCTTTCGTCTGCAATTCAAGTGATTTCATTATTGTCACGTCAGATTCAAAACCAAAAAGTCTGCTTATTACTGTTTCTCTTGTTTGGATTAAGATTTTCATTTTATAGTACTTACCGTAAGATGCCTTTTCTAGTTTTTCAATTGCATCTTCAATTGTTTCATATTCTCCTTGAATTTTTACTGGAACTGGTAGACCTTCAAAATGGTCTTTTAAAAATCCGTCAATTCCACTATTTCTTTGAACAGGAAAAGCATTTATGTTTTGTAAAATGGCTAGTTCTTTTTCAGTTTTCTCTTGATACTCGTTTGTTCCTTTGTTTAAAAGATTGGATTCTGAAATTACCATTTCTTCTAATCGTGAATTTGCAAGTTCAACCGCATCCTTTGAAATGTCAATTCCAATAAATTGTCTCTTTAATGATTTTGCTGAAACACAAGTTGTTCCACTGCCACAAAAAGGGTCAACAACCAAGTCGCCTTCGTCTGTAACGATATTTAAAATTTGATTGAGTAATAAAACAGGTTTTTGAGTTGGGTATCCCGTTCTTTCTTTTGCTTTTGGATTTAAGTATGGAATTTCCCAAACGTCAGAAAGTGGAACACCTTTTTTCTCTTTACCTAAAACCACATTACCGTTTTCATCTTTTTTATAAACAGATTTTCCGTTTTCATCACGCTCTCTGTCTTGTAATATTTGGTCAAGATTTGTTGTGGCTGAATAATCTGTATAAAGCGTATTGAATTTAAAGTCTTGGGTTTTAGAGTAAAAGAAAATTACTTGATGAGCATTTAATAATCCTTTTTTCGCATTAGACCATCTTTTGTATGACCAAATAATTTCGCTTTGGAAGTTCTCACGCCCAAAAACCTTGTCCATCACAACTCTAATATTGTGCGATGCTGTTTTGTCGCAATGAAGAAATACACTTCCTGTTTTTTTTAAAACTCTTTTTGATTCTTTTAAAACATTTTCAATAAGTTCTAAATACTCTTGAATAGAATTGTATTTGTCGTCAAATTCATACGTTTTAGAATTGTCTTTATTAGTAAGACTGTGTTTGCGTTGAGTAAAAAAAGGTGGGTCAAAGTAAATCAAGTCAACTTTGTTGGCTTCAATTTCTTTGAGTTTTTCAACACAATTTCCGTGATAGATTTTATTAGTTTCCATTTTCGGGTGTCCTTTCGTTAGCAATTTGTGTCAAAATAGCTTTTAGGTCAACTCCTGAATAAGCTTTTAAGTATTCCCAAGCTTCATCACCGCCATAATATTCTCCTTCCACACCTGCATAAAGTGTTTTTAGAGTTTGCTGAATTCTGATTGCTTGTTCTCTTTGTGGGTAATAGAACATAACTCGAATTGGTTTATATCCGTGATTTCGTATTACTTGAACTCTCGTATGCTCTTTTGTAATATGGTCTCCATCAGTAGTAGCGTCTCTCCATTTAACTTCAATTGCGCCATTGGCATTTAGAAAGTCAATTTCAAATGTTTTTGGTCGTTGCCCTATCGTGTTTTCTACTTTGGTTTTTATTCCATCAGGAAATTTATAATTTAAGCATAAAGTTGCTGCTTCTTCGAGAAACGAACCTGCATACTTATAAAGAAATCGTCCTGTGTTTTGATATTGGTCAATAAGTTGTCCTTCTTGTAAGGTAATACCTAAAACATGATAAATGAGATAATGAGAGTTGTCATCAGCTTTCATTTCTTCTGTTCTTGCTTCAATTTTTCCTTTCAAGTTTGCTGAATAAACTTCGGCTAAATTCTTTATATTTTGTATTAATTCGTCCATTCGTTTTTTGTTATATAATTTGTTTCGCAAGTTACGAAATTTTGTTCGGTTACGGTCGTCCTACAATGAGGCATAACTCGTTTATAGGTCTGATATTATCAGACTTATCACCTACAAGCTGGGTTGCTTTGTCTGACAAATGTTAGACTTTATTTATTTTCAAATATAGGTATTTATTTCAAAAATTATTAAAGAGACTTTTTATTATTGGCATCCACAGCACCACATTTATCATCGACCAAAACGGAATCATAGAAGAAGTAATTTCGGAAATAAAAACTAAGACTCATGCTGCTCAGATACTGAAATAAGGTTTTTATTTCAAAAGAAAAAGCCACGAAAATAATGTTTTTTCCTGGCTTTTATTATCTTAAATCTTAATCTATATCTCTAATTACTTTTCTCAAGTAGTTGATTCGCCTTATATCCAAAAAGTTCTTGTTTTTTGATTATGTCGGCAACACCTGATGGCAACATCGATTCCCAACCTGGTTTATTTTCGCTAATCATTTTTAGCACTTCACGAGAGAAAACTTCTAGATTTTCGGGGTTGTAATTCTCAATGTCAACCACTTTTCCGTTGAATTTGAAAAACTTATACAATTCTTTCATTCGAGGATGTACTTTTAAGGTTTCAGAATTCATAATTTCGCCATTTTCATCAATCATTGGATACAAATAGACTTTCATATCACGATAGAATAATTTTCCGAAAGCTTCCAGAATTCCCCCACTTAAATGACGATAGTATTTTTCGTCAAAAATGTCAACCAAATTATTAACACCCATTGCCAAGCCCATTCTCGCTTTGGTATATTTTGAAAAATATTCAACAACTTTATAATACTCCTGAAAATTTGAAATCATTACCGTTTGTCCTAAAGAGCAAAGTAATTGCGCACGATCCATAAAGTCTCTTTCGTCAATTTCACCATCAGAACGTAAGTTTGATAATGTGATTTCAAAAATAACTAAGGTGTTTTCTGCATTAACTTTATGCTCGTCCAGAAACATTTTTAATGATTCCTCATACATATCCATATTTACCTTTGTAACAGGACGAAAACTTCCTCTTAAAGCGAGGATATTTTTTTTGTACAATATGGCAGCCGGAAGGATGTTTCTACCTTCTGGATCAAAAATTACGGCGTCAGTCATTCCGTTTTTTACTAATTGTAAACTCATCAAACGATTGTCAACATTCGCAAAACGGGGTCCTGAGAAATTGATAGTGTCTATTTCAAGTTGATCTTTGTCAAGATGATCGTATAGATAACGCAACAATCGCTTAGGGTCATTGTATTTATAATAGGCACCATAAATAAGATTTACCCCAAGAACACCAAGTGTTTCTTGTTGCAAACGAACATCTGTTTCCTTAAAACGAATGTGTATGACGATTTCGTTATAATCCTCGTCAGGTTCGATTTGATATCTGATACCTACCCAGCCGTGTCCTTTGAATTGTTTAGCAAAGTCAATGGTAGCAACCGTATTGGCATAAGTAAAAAATATTTTATTGGGGTGTGTCTTCCTGCTTAATCGGTTTTCGATTAGACCAGCTTCATGTGAAAGCATTTTTTTGAGACGGCTTTCGGTTACATAACGCCCATCTTCTTCAACTCCATAAATGGCATCACTAAAATCTTTATCATAAGCAGACATTGCTTTTGCAATTGTCCCGGAAGAACCTCCAGCTCTAAAAAAATGTCTTACAGTTTCTTGTCCAGCACCAATTTCGGCAAAAATTCCATAAATATTTTCGTTCAAATTGATACGAAGGGCTTTGTCTTTTATAGAAGGAATTTGTTCGATGACTTTGTCACCTTTCAATTTTATTTCTGTGTCATTTTCCATTGAAATAATGCTAATTTGGTGCAAAGTTAGTAAAATAGCTTTCTAATTAAAGAGATTTATTGCTATTTTTGTAAAATAATTAGCAAAAACCGTGCTAGATGAATGTATATTTTTTAGGAACTGGCACTTCACAAGGAATTCCTGTAATTGGAAGTGTTCATTCTGTTTGTAAAAGCACTGATTTTAAAGATAAAAGGCTTCGGGTTTCGGCTTGGATTTCGTGGGAAGGCCATTCCTATGTAATCGATTGTGGGCCAGACTTTAGACAACAAATGTTAACTTCAAATTGCCAAAAATTGGACGGAATTTTATATACTCACGAACATTCAGATCATACTGCTGGCTTGGATGACATTCGTCCGTTTTATTTTAAGCAGGGCTCGATGCCAATTTATGCGCATCAGCGAGTTATTGAGAATTTAAAAAAACGATTTGATTATATTTTTGAAACTGAAAATAAATATCCTGGCGCGCCTTCGGTACAACCGATTGAAGTGGTTAATAATCATCCTTTCCCAATAGGAAATAAAATGGCAATTCCCATTAATGTGATGCACGGAAATCTTCAGGTTTTTGGTTACAGAATTGATGATTTTGCCTATTTAACTGATGTAAAAACCATAGAAAAGGATGAAATAGACAAACTGAAAAATTTGAAAGTTTTGGTTATAAATGCCTTGCGTGAAGAACCACATTCAACCCACTTTAATTTACAGGAAGCACTTAATTTTATAGCTTTGATTAAGCCTCAAAAAACCTATATCACACACATAAGCCATATTCTGGGTTTCCATGAAGAGGTACAACAAAAACTTCCAAAAAACGTTTATTTGGCTTATGATAACTTGGAAATTACCATTTAATAACATTTGAAAATGAAAAAATCCTTACTGCTTTATCTCTTTATCCTAGTGCTGCTTTTGAATGTTTTTACCTATATGTATTTCAGTAAAGAATTGGCTTTTGAACAAAATCAGTTCACAATTAAAGAGAAAAAAATGACGGCTAATTTGAATTTCATAACTAATAAATTGGCCGATGCCAATTATTTTTCTTTGGAAAACAACGAAAATGCCCAGAATTATTTTAATCCTGATACGGCAAAAAAAACAATTCAAATCGAAAAGTTAATTCCTTTTGTCACCGAAAAATTATTAGATTTGAATGCTAATCCTAAAGGAAACCCATTCGTTGGTCAAGATCAAATTGGAGCCAATAAATTCATCATCAATAAAGTAAAAATCTTAAATCATCGCTGGATTATCGCTGATTTTAGTGATGGAGAATATTGGGGAGAAGTGTTGTTGAAATATTTTATCAATGACGACGAAACAGTCTCTTTTGAGACAATGCAATCCTTGATATACCAAAAATAGTGTTCAGTATTCAGTGAACCCTTTGCAATAAAGTTGCGTACTGAATACTGACAACTAATTACTGCCTACTTTTTTCAAGAAGCCAATTCTTGAAATCATAAAAATTTTGTGGGGAAACTCCGTGACCAATTGGGTATTCTTTATAAGTCGTTTCGATTCCCAAATTTTCCAAGAAAGGTTTTGCTTTTCGTCCCCATTCCACTGGAATTACCTGGTCAACCGTTCCGTGAGAAGCAAATATTTTCAGATTAGAAAACGAATTTTTTAAATAATTTTCTTCCAGAATTTCGGGATTGATATAACCGCTCATGGCAACCACTCTTTGCACTTTTTCAGGATGCGAAAGTGCTACGGCATAACTCAAAATTGTACCTTGACTGAAGCCAACTAATGTTACATTTGTAGTATCTATTGGATAATTAGCAGTCAATTCGTCTATAAATTTAGCAATCAAATCCCTTGAGATTCTAGCTTGATCATTGTCGGAAAACCTTTTTTCATCGGCATCAAAGTTGATGGCATACCAAGCATAACTTCCGTATTGCAGATTGTATGGTGCGCGAGCCGAAACGATATAATACTCATCAGGAAGTTCTGCTGCAAACGAGAATAAATCTTCTTCGTTGCTGCCATAACCGTGAAGTAATAGAATTAGTGGATTCTTATCCAACTTTATTTTGGGTTCTCTAACCAGATATTCTAGTGATAATTTCATTTTTCTAAGATATATTTGAAAACCATTTTTGGAAATAATTTCCCAACAAAGGAATTGGTTTTGTTTCCCCATTGATGGCGCTAAAAATTCCGTAAGTCCATAAAACAGTAAGAAAAATCCACATGGATATTGAAATCATAGGACTGTCAAAATTGCTGATGATTAATCCCAAGGATATAAAAGTGATTGATAAACCCAAAGCTTGACGAATGTGAAAAGAAGCAAATGAATTCTTGTTTTCGGAATTCATTGACATTGCGATGAAGACTCCAATGATTAAAATATAGCTTGTTATGGCAGCTGTTTTTCCTTGTTCGATGCTGTTGTTCATTATTGATTTAGTTTACTACTAGTTTTCCTTGATTGTATATTCCATATACTTTTCCTTTCATTTCTATGCCAAGAAAAGCAGAGTTTTTTGATTTTGAAAGGATGTTTTCTTTGGTAAAAATGCTTTTTCCTTCAGGATTGTATAAAGTAATATTAGCCTTTTGACCTTCTTCAATACTTTGTTTTTCGATTCCGAAAGTGGTTTTTCCGGCAGTCAGTTTCTCGATTACTTTTTCCAAAGGCAATACAGTTAACAAGGAACCAAAAGCACTTTCTAAACCAATTGTTCCGTCCTTGGCCAAATCAAATTCCATTTTTTTGTGCTCAATGTCAATAGGATTGTGGTCAGACGTAATCATATCAATTGTATTGTCCAGAATTCCTGCAATCAATGCTTTTCTGTCGGTTTCTGTTCTTAACGGAGGCGAAACTTTATATCGGGTATCAAAACCTTCCAATGTTGCATCGGTTAAAACCAAATGATGCACGGCAACACTACAAGTCACGTTTAACCCTTTGGCTTTGGCTTCTTTGATTAATTGAACAGATTTTGCTGTCGAAATCGTCGGAATGTGAAGTTTACCTCCAGTATATTCGAGTAGAAACAAGTTTCTGGCAATTTGCAATTCCTCTGCTAGATTCGGAATTCCTTTCAATCCTAATCTTGTAGAAACAACACCTTCGTTGGCAACACCGTTTCCTTTGATGTTCGAATCTTGGGCAAAAGCAATAACCAATCCGTCAAAATCCTGAACGTAT
>Ga0315270_10001088_pt1 | contig 14441 bp, 22 predicted proteins | sample C1_bottom_MG_FD_204932 | JGI IMG/M metagenome (GOLD analysis project Ga0315270, IMG submission 204932) | Sediment microbial communities from Yellowstone Lake, YNP, Wyoming, USA - C1_bottom | ecosystem: Environmental > Aquatic > Freshwater > Lake > Sediment | place: USA: Wyoming | collected... | reverse complement strand
TTGCTTGGCCAGCGCAATGCCCTCGCGCTGCCGTTCCCGGATCAAGGCGCGCTCGAACTCGGCGAAGGCGCCCATGACCGACAGCATCAGATTCGCCATCGGAGAATCTTCACCGGTAAACATCAAGTGCTCTTTGATGAAGTGGATGTGCACACCGCGTTGTGTCAAGACTTGAACCATGCGGCGCAGGTCATCGAGATTGCGCGCCAAGCGATCCATGCTGTGCACCACCACCGTATCGCCGGGGCGCACGAACGCCATTAACGTTTCCAATTGCGGACGGTTCACATCCTTGCCTGACGCTTTATCGGTGAACACCCGATCCAGTGTCACGCCATCCAGTTGTCGTTCTGGATTCTGGTCAAAGCTACTGACCCGGATGTATCCGATCTGCTGTCCCGCCATGTCCATCCCCTGAAAGTGTCAGGCTGGACTCTATGACCCTTGTGGTGTTCTGTCAATTAATGCGTTTTTGGACTCTATTCTGACGCGTTTCCGGGGGTATGCCTGACGTCAGTCTAGGCTATGGTCTATCCTGACGCTGCGGGGCTTAAGTCGGTTCACTGTTCCATTGCTCCCCGGACCCCCAAATAGCGGAATCGGTGTGCAAAGAGGTCAGAGCGAGATTAATGCGCACGGTTATCACCTATGGCGCCCTGCGTTTTTTCTCAGATCGAGATACGGCACTCACGCCTTCGGGCAGATCAGTAGACAGCATGTGCGTAATATTTTTTAAAGTTTGAAAATAGGGACTGCGCTTGCGCCAAACCAATGCAACGGTGCGGCCCGCGCCGGGTCTCGACAAGGGGCGTATGATGGTGCCGTCGCGCGGAACCTTCATGCCGGAAGCGCCCGCCAGGATCGGCAGCAGCGTCACGCCGATACCCAACCCCACCATCTGGCGCAAGGTTTCCAAACTGGTTGCACGCACTTCTTCGTTTTTGTTTCCTTGGCCACCGCACACCGCCAAAGCCTGTTCACGCAGACAATGGCCTTCTTCCAGTAGCAGCAGATTTTCTTGACTCAGTGCGTCGAGACTGACCTTGGCCTTCTTGGCGAGTGGATGCGTACTCGGCACGGCTGCCACGAACGGTTCAACAAATAACGGAGCGACCATCAAGCCTTCTTCATCGACGGGCAAGGCCAATAACCCTGCTGCAAGTTTGCCTTCATGTAATTGGTCAAGCATTGGCGCGGTGGTGACTTCATGCAGCAGCAACTTTAATTTGGGATGGAGCTTGCGCGCGGTAGACAGCACATGCGGCAAATAGTACGGCCCCAGGGTCGGGATAATGCCCACGTGCAAAGTCAAAGCCATCGAGTCTTGACCATATTTGGAGAGCTCGCGAATACGCTCGGCCTCATGCAAAATGAGTTGAGCGCTTTTGACAATTTCGCGGCCGACCGGTGTGGGATGAATCCGCTTCAGGCTGCGGTCGAACAGCGTGATCCCCAAATGATCTTCCAGCTTTTTCAACTGGGTAGACAATGTGGGCTGGCTCACATGACAGCGTTGCGCAGCCTGGCCGAAGTGCTTGGTTTCTGCGAGCGCAACGAGATAACGCAGTTCCTGGAGAGTCATGAGGCTCGATCTAATTTATCAATCGAAACATTCTAAACAAGTCATTGGATAGATCAAGCACATTGCCGTTTAATCACCACAACCCCGGTACCTCACTGGGCACAACATCTAACCATTGAACAGGAGCACCACCATGTCACGATGTCCCGTAATGACCACGGCCGCCGGCGTGCCGGTTGCCGACAACCAGAATTCCATCACTGCCGGTCCGCGCGGCCCGGTGCTGATGCAAGACCATCAACTGATCGAGAAGATGGCGCACTTCAATCGCGAACGCGTGCCCGAGCGGGTCGTGCACGCCAAGGGGGCAGGTGCTTACGGCACCTTCACCATCACCGGCGATATCTCCAAATACACGCGCGCCAAGTTGTTTTCCAAGGTGGGTAATCAGTGCGACATGCTCGCGCGATTTTCGACGGTGGCGGGCGAATTGGGCTCGGCCGACACGGCGCGCGATCCACGCGGCTTCGCCCTGAAGTTCTACACCGAAGAAGGTAACTGGGACATGGTGGGCAACAACACGCCGGTGTTTTTCATTCGCGATCCGCTGAAGTTCTCCGACTTCATTCACAGCCAGAAACGCCATCCCGCCACCGGCATGCGCGACAACACGATGCAGTGGGATTTCTGGAGTTTGTCGCCCGAGTCATTGCACCAGGTGACGTGGCTGTTCGGCGACCGGGGCATCCCCGCCAGCTACCGCCACATGGACGGTTTTAGCAGCCACACTTATAGCCTATGGAACGAGCGCGGCGAGCGTTACTGGGTGAAGTGGCACTTCAAAACGGCCCAGGGCATTAAGAATTTGACGCAGGAAGACGCGACGCGCATCGCCGGTGAAGACCTGGATTACCACCGCCGTGATTTACACCAAGCGATTGAAAATGGCGATGCACCGCAATGGAAAGTAAGCGTGCAAGTCATGCCGGAGCAAGCGGCCGAGACGTACCACATCAATCCGTTCGACCTCACCAAAGTGTGGCCGCACCAAGACTATCCGTTGATCGAAGTCGGCGTGATGGAGCTCAATCGCAATCCGCAGAATTTTTTTGCAGAGATCGAGCAAGCCGCATTTGAGCCGGGCAATATGCCGCCGGGTTTGGGCGTTTCGCCGGACAAGATGTTGCAGGCGCGCCTGATGTCCTACCCCGATGCGCACCGTTACCGCATCGGCATCAATTACGCCGCGTTACCGGTGAACAAGCCGCGTTGTCCGGTGCATAGCTATCATCGCGATGGCCACATGAACTTCGACGGTAACGGCGGCGGCAGTCCGGTGTATCAGCCCAACAGCTTCGGCGGGCCAGTCGATGACCCCAGCCTTAAAGAGCCGCCGTTGAAAATTTCCGGTGCAGCGGATCGTTATGATCATTGGATGGGCAATGCTGACTACTACACTCAGCCCGGTAATCTGTATCGCTTGATGAGTGCGGAGGCGCAGGCGCGCTTGGTGAGTAATCTCGTCGCGGCAATGAAGCCGGTGCCCGAGGCGATTCAAGTGCGGCAAATTCGTCACTTCATCAAGGCGGACGCTGCACTCGGTGCCAGTATTATGCGGGGACTGGGTGTCAACATGGAAAAAGTCAACACCCTGTAGTCACGGTGCCGGAATACCCCGAACAGGTATTCCGGCTTATCTTCAACGAAGAACAGGCAGACGACCATGCAGATTATTTTTCGACAGTTTACGAACGGCGCATGCGAACTCAGCGCGACGGCGCACAGGCGCATCAGGCAGCTCACCACCCTGGGCTTCGCAATGTTTTTTGCCAAGGGCATGCTGTGGATTGCGGCGGCGATCTGGTTCGCCATCTGATAGTGTGGCGCGTCGGTGCCTTGGTAAATTTTAAAAATTATATCCACCCACTTTTTAGGAGAACACCTCATGGGAAATAAAAATCAGAACACGATGAAGATCGACATTGGGATTTCCGACAAAGAGCGTAAAGCGATTGCAGCGGGGCTCTCTCAAGTGCTTGCGGATACTTACACGCTTTATCTCAAGACCCATAACTTTCACTGGAACGTCACCGGGCCGATGTTCCAAACGCTCCATCTGCTATTCATGGATCTCTACAATGAACAATGGGTCGCCGTGGATTTGGTGGCCGAGCGTATCCGTGCATTGGGCTTTCCGGCACCTGGCACCTATAGCGAATTCGCCGCGCTGACCTCGATCAAGGAAAGTAAAGGCGTTCCCAAAGCGAAAGACATGCTTCGTGAACTGGTCGCAGGGCAAGAAGCCGTGGCACGCACTGCCCGCGCAGTGTTTCCCATCGCGGCGCAATCAAATGATCAGCCGACCTGTGACCTGCTCACCCAGCGGATGCAGATCCACGAGAAGAATGCGTGGATGTTGAGAAGCTTGCTGGAGGAATAGGACTATAGGGAAAGGGCGCCCTTGCCCAGCTCAGCAACCCGACAGCTTCTTCTCCAGCCGCTGCACCGACACCGGCACGATGGCTTTTAATTCTTGCGCGAACAGGGAGACGCGTAGCTCTTCCAACAGGGGGTTCTACGCCCAAACCCCGGAAATTTCTGGCAATGCTTAATAAAGCAGTTACTTACAATGTGCTCTATGGACAACAAGCCAAAACATGGCCTCTGTTAAGTGCTTGGATAGAAACGGTTTCCAAATTTTCCGGGGTTTGGGCGTAGAGCCCCAGGAAGCCGGATTGTTTTTTGGTCTTGCCTCGTCACCGGATTAAAATCCTTGCGCCCGCGCGACGCGGAAACGACCATAGCGCGACTCCACTGCACTAATCCAACTCATGGATGAACAAGAGCTAATTACAAAACTCATTGCCGGTGATGAAACCGCATTTCGCGAAACCGTGCGCGCGTTCCACAGCTCCATGACCTACGTTGCGCGTGCCATCGTCGGCCCGGGGTCCGCAGCGGATGTCGTGCAAGACGCCTGGATCAGTGTGATCAAGTCTCTCCCGCAATTCGAGAGCCGCTCCAGTTTGAAAACCTGGGTATTGAGCATCGTCAGCAATACCGCGAAATCGTACTTGCGTAAGCAGGGGCGGATGATCGCGATGGGCGATGCGCAAGATATCGAGAATGTCGGATTGAATCATGATCGCTTCCTGAACGATGGCCACTGGGCCAACCCGCCGCGCGCGTGGGACATGAACACGCCGGAACACCTCCTCGGCAGTGAACAACTGCGCGAACAAATCTTCAAAACCATCAGTGAATTGCCCGAAAATCAAAGAGCGGTCTTGATGCTCTACGACCTGGAACAACTGTCGTTCGATGAAATCTGTAACATCCTGGAGATTACCGACTCTAATTGCAGAGTCCTGCTGCACCGCGCCCGCACGCGCGTGTGGCAGGCCATTGAACATCTGCAAGCGAGGTAAGGCGCCGTGTTGAGTTGTCACGACATTCATGAAATGACCAGCGATTATCTGGAGAAACGCCTGTCGCTCAAGCAGCGCATAAACTATCGGCTGCACATGTTTTTTTGCCACGACTGCCAACGCTTTTTAGCGCAGTTTCGCACCACCATCCGCACGTTGCGCGGACTCCGGTTGGACGAACCCTCTGCGCAAACTGTGGACGCGCAAGTCGAAGCGTTGCTCAAACAACGGCGCGACCAGAAATAGCACCGCTTTATTTTACCTCCCGCTGTAACAATCCCTCACGTCATGCATCTATCTCCAGTGCATGACGGTACGCACACCTGGTTTTATATTCCTTCACTCAATGTTGATAACGGAGACTTTACTTATGACGAGCAACAAGACTGTAGTGTATTCCGCCATTGCTGGACTGATGGCAATGGGTTTGGTCGGTGCAACGCAAGCCGCCGACAAACCGGATATGAGCAAGATGGAAAAATGCTACGGCATCGTGAAAGCGGGCAAGAACGATTGCAAGACCAGCAGCAGTTCCTGCGCCGGTACCGCCGAGAAAGACAGCAAGCCCACTGCGTTCCTCGTGGTTCCCAAAGGCACCTGTGAAAAAATCACCGGCGCCAGCCTCGAACCGAAAGCCGGTTAGTAAGCCATAACGATGTCTACCAACACCGGTGGGCGTTCGCCGATGCCGGCAGCGTACAAGGAGTTGCAAGCATCGCGGGAAGCACGGTGCCGGACGCAATCACGCGCCGGCATCGGGCTGCGTGCTGAGCACTATCGTGACGTGATCGAGCAACGTCCGCCGGTGGGCTGGTTGGAAATCCATAGCGAAAATTATTTCGGTGCCGGCGGGCGTCCACTGCATTACCTCGACCGGATACGTGCCGATTATCCGATCAGTCTGCATGGCGTCGGATTATCGCTGGGTTCCACCGACCCGCTCAGCGCAACGCATCTGCGAAATTTGAAAGCCCTGGTGCAGCGTTGCGAACCAATGCTGATTTCCGAGCACCTGGCGTGGGGTTCGGTCGCGGGACGCCATTTCAACGACTTGTTACCGCTGCCTTATCACCCCGACACGCTGCGGCACATGGTCGAGCGCGTGGGCCAGGTTCAAGACTATCTGCAGCGCCCGATTCTCATTGAAAATCTTTCCAGCTATCTCGAATACAGCGCGTCCGATATTCCCGAATGGGAGTTTCTTGCGGAACTCGCGCGCCGCTCCGGTTGCGGCATTCTGCTGGATGTCAACAACGTATACGTCAGTGCGCGCAATCACGGCTTTGACGCACAGGAGTACCTGCGCGGCATTCCACCGCACCTAGTGCGCGAGATTCATTTGGCCGGGCACACGGTAAAAACATTCCCCGATGGCGAACTACTGGTCGATACCCACGACCAACGCGTGACTGCCGCCGTGTGGTCGCTGTATCGCGACGCAACCCGGCGCTTCGTCAACGTGCCGGTGTTGATCGAATGGGATGCACAGCTTCCGGCGCTGGAAGTATTGGTCAACGAAGCCCAACAGGCGCAAACCCTCCTGAGCGAGACCTATGCTGACATTGCGTGAGCTGCAATTGGATTTCGCCGCGCAGGTGTACGACGACGAAGCGCGCGGTATGGATACGCGCCTGCGTGCGAACGGACTGACCGGCGCGCGCCGCCTGCAGGTGTATCGCAACAACCACCTCAGCAGTCTTACCGAAGCTTTGCATGCGGTGTATCCGGTGCTGCACCGTCTCGTGGGTGAAAAATTCTTTGAACACCTCGCCACACACTATGTGCGTGCATATCCATCGCGCTGCGGCGATCTGCACGAATTTGGCGCGCAGGTGCCGGAGCTTGTCTCCGCGTTTCCCGGAATGGAGGCGCTTCCCTATGTGCGGGACGTGGCAAGTTTGGAATGGAGTTACCACGAAGTCTTTCACGCCGCCGAGCATGCGCCGCTTGACGTCGCGCGCTTAGCATCTATCGCGCCGCAGCGCTACGGGGAATTGAAGTTCAGCATGCATCCCGCCAGCCGACTGCTTGAATCCCCCTACCCGGTCCTTCGCATCTGGCAGGCAAACCAGCCGGACTATGGCGGCGACGGAGTTGTGGATTTGCAAACTGGCGCCAATCGTATCTTGGTGATCCGCCGTGCACTGGATGTTGAATTCGAACTTCTTGATCGTGGCGACCACGCGTTCTTGTCGGCACTGCGCGACGGAAAAGATTTCACGGCCGCGAGCGATGCGGCGTCCGCAGTGCAATCGGATTTCGACGTTGGAGCGGCGCTGCAGGACTTCGTCGCCCGCTTGGTCGTCGTGGATTTCGCTTTGTAATTTTCGGGAGAAATGTCACATGAGCACCACCGTTCACTCCGTTGCGGAAACCATCGATGCGCTGTACCGCAAAATAGACCTGCTCGCCCCGCTGGGCAATCTGGCGTTGCGGCTATGGGTCGCGAATGTATTTTTCAAATCAGGAATGCTCAAGCTCGGCAATTGGGATAGCACGATGTACTTGTTTGAAAATGAGTACCACGTGCCGTTGCTGTCGCCGAATCTCGCCGCGTTGATGGGGACCGGTGCGGAGCTTGTACTTCCTGTGCTGCTCGTGCTCGGCTTGGGCGGGCGTTTCGCGGCGTTCGCGCTGTTCGTGTTCAACATCGTCGCGGTGATGTCGTATCCCGATCTGGAAGCGGCCGGCATTCGCGACCATCAAATCTGGGGCGTGATGTTATTGGTGCTGATGCTTCAAGGGCCCGGCAAATTGTCGGTCGACTATTTCATCAGGAGAAAATTATTAGCCAAGGCGCCGAACGCGGCATAGATGGGAAATTTTAATCGCGTTCAATCTGGGCACACTACCGGGCAGCAGTGTGGCCCGTGGCTTTCGTCCACCAACATTCAACAGGGAGCGCAACAATGAAACAGATATGGGTCGGTATCATGATGGGATTGGTGTCGTTGACGGCGATCGCGGATGGCAACGGGATGGTTACGAAGAGCAGCAAGCACTCGGTCGCGGAAACACTGGATCGTCTGGAAGCCATCGTTAAGGAAAAGGGCTTCATCATCTTCGCCCGCATCGACCATGCGGACGCCGCAGCGAAGGCGGGGCTGACGATGAAACCGGCACAAGTGCTGATCTTCGGGAATCCGAAAGGCGGCACGCCGCTCATGCAGGCGCAGCCCACGGTCGCCATCGATTTACCCCCGAAAGCCCTGGCTTGGGAAGATGCGAACGGCAAAGTATTTCTTACCTATAACACCGCCGCGTACTTACAGGAGCGCCATGCCATCCAGGGCAAGGACGAGCCGTTAAAGAAGCTCGATGCGGCACTCGACGCGATGATGAGCAAAGCAGCAGACTAGGTTCTGTTGACATTCTAAATTCAACTATGGGATAGAAGACGCTGTTCACCTAGAGGCGGCAACGAAACGATGAGTCGGATCAAGCTTACGGATAAGCAATGGGAGACGATCCGGGATTACTTGAGGAGCCACCCGCGTGTTTATGTTGGAAATGAACGTGGGTGTCGACAGTTTGTGGAGGCGGTATTGTGGATCCTGCGCAGCGGTGCGCAGTGGCGGCTGTTGCCTGCGACGTATGGAGGTTGGAATAGCATATTCAAGCGATTTTCACGCTGGAGTGAGCATGGCGTGTGGAACGGATTATTGGCTCATGTTGCCGCAGACGCCGATCTGCAACATGTGCTGATGGACAGCACGGTGGTGCGCGCGCATGCGTGTGCGGCTGGGGCAAAAAAAACCGCGCGAAAGAGCACGCGCTGGGGCGCTCCCGGGGCGGGTTCTCGACGAAAGTCCACGCCTTAACGGACGCCTTGGGAGGTCCGCTGCGGTTCATCCTCACGGGCGGACAGGAGTCGGATATTGGCCAAGCTGCGAATTTGCTTGCGGGAATCCATGCCGGAGCGCTGTTGGCAGACAAAGGGTACGACGCCGACGCGCTACTGGATACCCTGCGGGAAAACCAGATGGATGCAGTCATTCCTCCTAAAGCCAACCGCACCGTACAGCGTCCCTACGATGAAGATTTGTACAAGGAGCGTCATTTGATCGAGTGCTTCTTTGGCAAGATGAAACACTACCGTAGAATTTTTTCGCGCTACGAGAAATTGGCGATGAACTACTTAAGCATGCTGTCTTTCGTTGGCACCCTCATTTGGCTGCGTTAAATGTCAACACAACCTAGGGGGTTCAAACGAACGAATCTGTTCAACGGACATGGAAATCTTCATGAAATTTTTGGCAAACCGCGAGTATAGAGGGAGTCGTTTTACGGGGTAACCCTGGGAGTTGTAGGGAGTTCCGCAGTGATTTTACTTTCTGCCCAGACATCGACCGCTCACGAGGGACCGTTGACGCGCGATGATGTTTCCATTATACTCGAAACATGGAAATGACACTGGCTGTAGACAAGCTCGCCGCACTGGGCCATGAAACCCGCCTCGCGATATTCCGCCTGTTGGTGCAGGCCGGACCGCAAAGCGTGAACGCGGGCGCCATCGGTGAGCAACTTGATCTCGCACCGGCAACGTTGTCGTTTCACCTGGCGCATTTGAGCCGCGTTGGACTCATCGTCGGCCGACAGGAAAGCCGCTTTATTTACTACGCGGCGGACTACACGGCGATGGATGACCTGCTCGCGTATCTCACCGACAACTGCTGCAGCGGCGGCGCGTGCCTGCCCAAGACGGCGGCGGTCGGTTCGACGCGAACGCGGCGCGGCAAAAAATAATTACATACCCACTGTAGTAGCGCTGCCCTCGGCGCGATTGTTTTTATCTACAGAACGCATCATCGCGCCGAGGGCAGCGCTCCTACATTGTTGTGGAGAATTCATGACCACCCGCACCCTCAACGTTCTGGTGCTATGCACCGGCAATTCCGCACGCAGCATTCTGGGTGAAGCACTCTTCAATCACCTCGGCGCGGGACGCGTGCGCGCGTTTTCGGCGGGCAGTAAACCGGGCGGCATCGTCAACCCCGTGGCGCTCGAAACACTGGCAAAACACGGCATCCGCGTCACCGATGCGCGCAGCAAATCCTGGGATGAATTCGCCGCGCCCGGCGCGCCGCGCATCGATTATGTGTTCACCGTGTGCGCCAACGCGGCGAACGAGCCCTGCCCGATCTGGCCGGGACACCCGACCACCGCGCACTGGGCGATTCCTGATCCCGCGCATGTCGAGCCGATGGAAGCACGCCGCGCCGCGTTTGAAACCGCATACCAGCAACTCGAACGCCGTGTGCGTGCGTTCCTGGCGTTGCCGATGGAGATGATGAGCGCGGATGACATCAAACGCGCGGCGCGAGAAATCCACAACACCGAACAAGCACCCCTGTAGGAGCGCCGCCCCCGGCGCGATTGTTTGGGTAAAAAATTCGCGCCGGGGGCGGCGCTCCTACACGAAACCTGGAGCATTGAAAATGAGCCTGTTCGAACGCTACCTCACCCTCTGGGTCTTGCTGTGCATCATCGCCGGCATCGGCCTCGGTCATTTAGCGCCCGGTGTTTTCCAAACCATCGGCGCGCTCGAAGTCGCGCACATCAACCTGCCGGTCGCGGTGCTGATCTGGCTGATGATCATCCCGATGCTGGTGAAGATTGACCTCAAGGCACTGAAGGGCGTCGCGCAATTTGCACCGGGTATCAGCGTCACGCTGTTCGTGAACTGGCTGGTCAAACCGTTTTCGATGGCATTGCTCGCGTGGTTGTTCATCGGCGGATTATTCCGGCCGTGGTTTCCCGCAGAACAAATTGATTCGTACATCGCCGGGCTGATCCTGCTCGCCGCCGCGCCGTGCACGGCGATGGTGTTCGTGTGGAGCAACCTGATGCGCGGCGAACCGCATTTCACCTTGTCGCAGGTCGCGCTCAACGACGTGATCATGATCTTTGCGTTCGCGCCGATCGTCGGCCTGTTGCTCGGCTTGTCGGCTATCACGGTGCCGTGGGACACGCTGTTTCTTTCCGTGCTGCTGTATATCGTGGTGCCGCTCGTAATTGCCAACCTCTGGCGCCGTGTGTTGCTGCGCGACGCACACGGGGATGCGCGTTTGCAACGCACGCTCAAGACGCTGCAACCGCTGTCACTCGCCGCGCTGTTGCTCACGCTGGTATTACTGTTCGGATTTCAAGGCAAGCAAATCATCGGCCAGCCGCTGGTGATCGCGCTGCTCGCGGTGCCGATTCTGATTCAGGTGATCTTTAGTTCCGGACTTGCCTATCTGCTCAACCGTGCGGTGCGCTCGCCGCATTGCGTTGCTGGTCCGTCAGCGCTGATCGGTGCGAGCAATTTCTTCGAACTCGCAGTCGCCACCGCCATCGTGCTGTTCGGCTTTCACTCCGGCGCAGCGTTGGCCACCGTCGTCGGCGTGCTGATCGAAGTGCCGGTGATGCTCGCTGCGGTACGCGTGGTCAACAACACGCGCGACTGGTACGAACGCCGCGTGGGCGTGATGCCACACGCGCAATGCTGCCCGCCGAATACAACGTCGGGCCGCACCTGAATTTAAATCACCGAGGATTCACTTGATGTTTGAAGCACTCGCCGACTTTTTGATCTACAACCTCGCCGGACTGCGCGACACCGCGTTCGGCGCGGCCGCGCATTTCTTCGTCATGGACGTGACCAAGATTCTGGTGTTGCTCACGCTGGTGATCTACGTCATGGGCCTGCTGCGCGCCCTGCTGTCGCCGGAACGCGTGCGCGAATTCATCCGCCGCCGCTCCAACGTCGGCGCGCGCGTGATGGCGGTGGGCCTCGGTGCCGTGACGCCGTTTTGCTCGTGCTCGTCGATCCCGCTCTTTATCGGCTTCGTCGAAGCCGGCATCCCGCTCGGCGTGACGCTGTCGTTCCTGATCGCCAGCCCCATGATCAACGAAGTCGCCGTCATCGTGCTGGCCTCGGTGATCGGCATCAAGATGACCGTCATTTATGTCGCGTCCGGCCTCACCGTGGCCCTCGTCGGCGGCTTTGTGCTGGAACGCTTCAAGCTGGAACGCTGGGTCGAGGACTACGTGTGGAAAATCCGCATGGGCGAAACCGAACGCGAGGCGCCTGATACCTCGCTCAAAGGTCGCCATGACTATGCCGTCGGCCAGGTGAAGGAAATCGTCGGCCGCATCTGGAAATACGTGCTGATCGGCGTGGGCGTTGGCGCACTGATCCACGGCTACGTGCCGCAAGATTTCGTGGCGCGCATCGCCGGCGACGGCGGCGTGCTCTCGGTGATCGGCGCGGTGCTGGTCGGCGTGCCGCTGTATTCCGACGCGGTCGGCATCATCCCGATCGCTGAAGTGCTGCTCGGCAAGGGCGTGCCGCTGGGCACCGTACTCGCGTTCATGATGGCGGTCACGGCGCTGTCGCTGCCGGAAATGCTGATCCTGCGTAAAGTGGTGAAGTGGCCGTTTCTCGGTTTGTTCGCCGCGTACCTGGCTACTTCGTTCGTCATCGTCGGTGTTCTGTTCAACGCGTTGAGGAGTGTTCTATGAATCAGACCGAACTGCATCCGTCCATCATCTCGCTGGTTTCGTTGAGCGCCATGATCGCCTGCAACCATCCGAAACAGGGTTTGTGCCAGCTCGACAAATTGCGCGAATACGGCGTCACCCCGGAACAGATCGACATGGTGATCGAGATTGCGCGTCACTTCCGCGACGAAGCCGCGCGCACCTTCGACGCGCGCTTCGACGAGGCGATGAAGCCCGCCGTCGCCGCGCCCGCGCCCGAAGCAACCGCAGGCAGTTGCTGCACCCCGACCAAGAGCGGCATCTCCTGCTGCTGATAAAGAGGAATCGAACATGAAAACCATCAAAGTGCTCGGCACCGGCTGCGCGAACTGCAAGGCCACACTCAAACTCATCGACGAAGTCGCCAAGGCCAAGGGCACGGCGGTACAACTCGAAAAGATCGAGGACATCGCCGCCATCATGGGCTACGGCGTCATGTCCACGCCCGGCGTCGTCATCGACGGCAAGGTCGTGCATGCCGGTGGCGTGCCGGACCGCAAGAAGATCGAGGCTTGGTTGACGACGTAACGGTGTGAGCGCGCCACTGCATGTCGTGATCGTCGCCGACGGCGAGGTCGCGTTGCGACTCTACAAGCGCGTCGGTTGCGCCGCGCGCGCATTGGACGTTGATTTGGTCATCGAGGAAAAACGCAGCTACGGCGAAACGCCGCGGGTATTCATTGAAGGCACGCTGCTGTTCGAAGACCTGCAACGTACTGAGTTCATCGAGGCGCGCCTCGCGGATTGGCGCGTGGCCAACGCGCGCTAAATGCGCATTCGCATCGCAAAGGACCTTCAAATTGCTGACGCAAGACCGTGGAAAAACGACCTCATCGGTATCGAACCGGCGGTCATCCCGCCAAGACCGGGATGAGAATGAAATAGGCATTGAGCATGTATAGACCCGCGAGGATCAGCGTGACGCCTCCGCCAACTTCAAAGGCGCGGCGATATCGCGCGTTGAACTGAATATGCTCCAGCCATCCGAGCGAGAACGCGCCCAGCGCAATCGGAATACTGCGGCCGACGGCAAAGGCACCGAGCAGCGTCGCGCCGAGCCAAGGCGATCCGGACCCTGCGGCGACTCCAAGCAATACAACCAACGCGGGCGTGCATACTGGACAGATCGCAACTGAAAACGGCACGCTGAGTGCGAATGCACCCCACGCGCCCATGACACGCGTCGCGCGAAACGACGGCGTGGGTAACGGCAGACGTAACCACCCCGGCCATAACATTCCTAAAAAAATGAGCAACGGTCCCAACAGCAGCCCCCACGCGCGTCCAAGCAAAACCTTGACCCCTTGCCCGCCCATCCCGGCGATCAGGCCCAATACAATATGCGTCACAAGAATGCCGAGAATAAACATTGAACCGAACAACACCGCCTGACGGGTTTCTCTCGCCTTGGTCACGTAGGCCAGAGCTACCGGGATCGCGGCCAGCGCGACGGGGTTGAAACTGAAAATGAACCCGGCGAAAAAACTGATGCCCACGGCGGCAAGGTCCGCATGTTCGAGCGCAGCGCGCAATGCGTCCGGTGTCATGGTCTTTGCCTCCGGGTTCGTTGCGACAATTCAGCGGCCAATTCACTTGCCGTCGGCAAAGACGTGAAAACCAGCGCGCCGTCAATGGCAATCGCCGGGAGCGTCAATATCCCTAGCTCGACTGCGTAATCCAGATGTTCCAATACATTGAGCTCCGCCCACGCCCATGAAACATCCGCGAGCGTTTTTTCGGCGGTCGACTTCAATCCGGCACGCGCGGCATCGCAACGTTGGCAGCCTGGCGAATAGAACAATTCGATCTTCATGGCTCACCGGGTTTCAACGGACTCGATTCAAACGCCGCCAGAATTGGACAATCCGCAATTGCACCATGTGCGTCGGTGCAATCGGCAATCAGACCATCCAGCGCGGTGGACATCGCGCGCAGGGTTTTTATTTTCTGTTCCAGTTGCAGTTTCT
>Ga0315270_10001087_pt1 | contig 14446 bp, 13 predicted proteins | sample C1_bottom_MG_FD_204932 | JGI IMG/M metagenome (GOLD analysis project Ga0315270, IMG submission 204932) | Sediment microbial communities from Yellowstone Lake, YNP, Wyoming, USA - C1_bottom | ecosystem: Environmental > Aquatic > Freshwater > Lake > Sediment | place: USA: Wyoming | collected... | reverse complement strand
CCAGTCGGTCAGCTCGATCTCGGTGACACTCAGAAATTCCATGCACGCATGGCCATGGGCTTGCCAGTCGGCCTCGGGCGTGTCGCTGTCGAAGCCGTGCACGATGTGATCAGCCAGCAGATTGGCGGCGACCAAGGTGCGCACCTCCAACGGCAACTGCTCGTCATGCAATATCTCGAAGTCGTGGTGCAGGCGCACGGCCATCTGCAGCGTGGGGGCCATGCGCCAGGTGCGCGCCACCAGCGCACCGACGACCGCATGGTCGGTGCGGTGTGCGGCGTTCTCGGTGGCGATGAATGACCGGTCTGTACGCGCCCGCGCTTCTACCAAGGTGCCGGCATAGCCGCGTAGGCCTTTGAGCATCACCGGCAGCCCGACATGGCAGAACAAGCCCATGGTGTGCGCAAGGTCGGGCTCGAGGTCATAGAGCTGGCGGGCAATGTGCGCCAACGCGAGCGCGCGTCGTCCTGAGTGTTCCCAGAACTGACCCAGTAGCGGTGAATTGACGGGCAGCGCTGATCGCACCAGAAAGCCGGTCAGCATCGCCGCGGTCTGGCGCAGCCCCAGGGTGGACATGGCTTGTTCGACCGTGACCACGGGCGTGCTGCGCGCGTACAGCGCACTGTTCACCAGCTTGAGCAGGACGGCGGACATGGCGACGTCGCTGCGGGCGATGCGCGCCACAGCGTGCAGGTCCGGATCTGCGCAGTCCATCACCTGCTGGAGTTGCACCAGCAATTCAGGGCAGGGTGGAATCACCAAGGTCTTGACCGGGCCGCTGTCACGCGCAGCTTGCAGGTCGAGCTCAATATCGTAGGGATTCATGAACAGATATCCGGCGTGTCGAAAAAAATTCGAATGCGTTGTATTTGAATGAGACGATTCAGCGAACTACCGCACACAGGCAAGCCTTATCTGCGTGCGGCGCGGCATCGCTGCGGGTGATTCGTTTCGAGCGTGGTCAAGCATGGTAGAAAGATTTGTTCCTGGTAAGGAGTCACCATCTTAGGCTGGCTTCAGCCGCTCATGTCGTGCCTTCATTCATGATTCCATCGTCTCCATGTCAAACGCACGTTTCTCGCCGGTCTGCCGGCCGAAAGTCGTTTGCGTGCTTTGGTGTGGTGCGCAGCGTGGTGCAATGGCTGAGCCGCTTGCTGATCTTGGCCGGCCTGGCGTCGGGCTCGCAAAACGTCATCGCATGGGAAGCCGGGCGCATGCTGGATGCCGCCAGTGAACTCGGGCCACGGGCGGTGGCGGCGGCAGCTCAGCTGCAAGGGGTCATCGAGCACGCCAGCACCCAGGACGCCGCGGCGCGCTTGACGGCGGTGAACGATTTCTTCAACCGGCACATCGAATTTCACACCGATCAGGAAGTCTGGGGCCAGCAGGATTTCTGGGCCAGCCCGCTGCAGGCGCTCGCCAAGGGCAGGGGCGATTGTGAAGATTACGCGATTGCCAAGTACGCCAGCCTGCTTGCTGCAGGAACGCCCGCGGCGCGTTTGCGTCTGGTCTATGTGCGGGTACGTCGAGCCGGCAGCACGCAAGCGCATATGGTGCTGGCCTACTATGCAAGGCCGAATGCCGAGCCCTTGATTCTTGATAATCTGGTGCCCGGTGTCGAAACGGCCTCGAAACGCCCTGATCTGACGCCAGTTTTCAGCTTCAATGGCGAAGGTTTGTGGCAAGGTGTGGGTGCGCGGACTGCCGGCAACCCGCTGGAGCGTTTGTCGCGCTGGCGAGACGTTTTGGAAAAAATGAGGGCGGAAGGGTTCTTATGATGAGCGTTGCACCGGAGATATCTGTGTCGGAGAGCCTGTCATGTCGTTGATGCGCCAGATTTGGTTGCTCTTGCTGGGCGTGGTGCTGCTGTCGCTGATTGGCAGCGCAGCCGTGTCGGCCGTGTCGATGCGCCAAGTCCTGCAGACCCAGTTGCAGCTCAAGAACAGTGACAACGCCTTGTCCCTGGCGCTGGCCATGTCGCAGCAGCATGGCGATGAATCATTGATGGAGCTGCTGGTGGCGGCCCAGTTCGACAGCGGCTACTACCAGAGCCTGTTGTGGCGCAAGGCCGATGGCAAGCTAGCGTTTGAGCGGCGCGTGCCGGCGGTTCCCAGTGTTGCGCCGGCGTGGTTCGTGGCCTTGACCCCGGTGGCGATAGCGCCTGGCGTGGCCCAGGTGTCGGATGGTTGGCGGGCCGCGGGTTCCATCGAGGTATTGAGCCAGTCGGCTTATGTGCATGACGAGCTGTGGCGCAGCACGCTGCGTAGCGCCGGCCTGCTGGCGCTCGTGGGTATGCTGGCGGGCGTGTTCGCCATGCTCGTGTTGCGCCGCATACGCAGACCGCTGGACAACGCGGTGCAACAGGCGCAGTCGCTGGTCGATGGCAACTTCCTGACGATTGCGGAGTCGAAGGTGCCCGAGTTGCAGCGCCTGACGCAGGCCATGAACACCATGGTCGTGCGCATGCGCGGCATGTTCGAGGCCCAGGCAGCGCAGCTCGAAGCGCTGCGCGTGCAGGCGCAATGCGACGGGCTCACCGGTTTATCGCACCGCAGACAGTTTCTGGCGCAGTTGGAGTCGTCGCTGGCGCGCGAGGATGGTCCGGACGAGGTCGGCATGGTGTTGCTGCGCTTGCGCGACCTGCAAGACCTCAATCTGCGTCTGGGTCGGCCCACCGTCGACCGCGCGCTGGTGACGGTTGCCAACGCCGTGAATAGCTATCCCGAGCGCGTGCTGGGCTGTTTTGCCGGTCGACTCAACGGGGCCGACTTCGCGCTGTGGCTGCCCGCGCCCGGCGTGGCGCAGGAGACCGCGCTCGCGCTGTCCGAAGCCTTGCGCATCAGCCTGCCCGCGTTCGGTCCGCATATTCACGTCTCGCTCGGTGCGGTCGAGATGCCGCGCAGCAATCGCGCGAGTGCCTGGTTCGGCGCCGCCGATGCGGCGCTCGCACGTGCCGAAGCCTCGGGCAACTTTGCGGTCGAGTTGGCAGCACCTGCCGTGGTCGGACTGCCGGCGCAAGGTGAGCGTGTCTGGCGCCAGCAGATCGGCGACGCCATCAAGCAGCGCGGTACGCGCCTGGTGCAGTTTCCGGTGATTGACCGGGGCAACCAGGTCCAGCATCTGGAATGCCCATTGCAAATGCGGCTGGAGCCGAATGGCGCGTTTGAGCCGGCACAGCGCTGGCTGCCGCTGGCCGTGCGCTGTCGACTGACGGCCGACGTTGATGCCCATGTGGTGGCGCTGGCGCTGGAAGCGATTGCCCGTGACGGCCAGCACCGTTGCGTGAATATCGCACCGGCTTCGCTGCTCGATGGCGGCTTCACGGCACGCTTGCGCGACCTGGTGTTCCAGTCGCCGCAGGCCGCCAGAAAGCTCGGCATGGAAGTCGCCGAACCGGCAGCCATCAACAGTTTCGATCTGCTTTACGAGATGGGTCGCCAACTGCGCCCACTTGGCGTCAAGCTCGGCATCGAACATGCAGGGTCGGGCCTGTCCCAGATCGAGCGGCTCTACCAGGCCGGGCTCGACTATGTGAAGCTCGACGCCTCGGTCGTGCAGGGCGTGGCGGGTGATGCGGCGCGCGCCGCCTTCGTGCGCGGTCTCGTGATCATGCTGCGCAGCCTGGCGCTCAAGGTCTATGCCGAAGGCGTCACCGATGCCATGGATGTGCAGGCCTTGTGGGACTGCGATGTCGATGGCATCACCGGGCCATGGGCCAGCGCGCAGATCGGGAGTTCGTCGGGAAGAGTCAACCGATAAAGGCTCAAGTCACAGCCGCGGGCAGGGTCTTGAGACGCACGACCGGCGAGAACACGATGATCAGCGCCTGCGCGATGAATCCCAGTGCCGTGATCACGATGCAAGCTTTCAGGCCGTTGTCACCGCCGACCAGCGCTGCGATGCCCGCGCCGAGCGCCGCGCCGACGGGCCTGGATCCGGCGTTGACGGTAAGAAACAGCGCCGATACGCGACCCAGCATGGCATTGGGAGTGACTGTCTGACGCAGTGTGGTCGACGCCACGACCCACAGCACCGGTCCGGTGCCGAACAGAAAGAACGAAGCGGCTGCCAGTGGCGCGCTCGGCCACCACAAGGTGGCCAGCATCACCAGGCCGGCTGCGACCGAGAACAAAGGGCCCACCACGACTGCGGTGCCGAAACTGATGCGGCGCATCAGCCGGATCGCCAGCGTTGCGCCGATCACCATGCCTGCGCCATAGGTCGCCAGCGTGGCGCCGACGCCGACGGCGCTCAATCCCATCAGCTTGACCGCATACGGCACATAAGCGGCTTGCAGTACGAACCACGAGATATTCCAGGCGACCGCCGTCCACATGATGGGGCGCAGCAGTTCGTTGTGCCAGATCAGCTGGGCACCTTCGCGCAACTCGGTCAGCACATGGCGCGAAGTCTGGGTGGCGCGTGGCGGATCGGGCAGACGGCGCAGCTGCCATACCGCGACGCTTGACAGCAGCAGCGCGAAGACGAACGCCGGTGGCCCGCCGGCCCAGCCGACCAGCGCGCCGGCGATCGCCGGACCGCCTGCATAGGCAACGCTGCGCGCCACCTCGAGCCGCGCATTCGCGCGTGGCAGGTCGTCGCGTGCGACCAGATTGGGCACCAGCGAGGGCGCGGCGACGCTGAACGCAACCGTGCCGCTAGCGCCCAGAAATCCCAGCACGGCGAGCCAGGGAATCGTGAGCTGGCCGGCGAATGCCAGCAGCACCAGCGCCAGCAGCGAAGCGGCTCGCAGCGCCTCGGCGCCCACCAGCAGATTGCGTCGCGATGCCCGATCGGCGAGCAGTCCGGCGGGGATCGACAGCAGCAGAAACGGCAGTGTCTGCGCTGCCGACAGCAGGCCGGTCTGCGTCGCGCCCGCGCCGAGCGCCAGCACCGCCACCATCGGCACCGCCGCGAGGCTGATCTGTTCGGCCGATTGGGCGGCCAGATTCGACCAGGCCAAGCGTATGAAGTCGGGGTTTTGCATGCTGCTAATGTAGCGAGCGAGCGTGCGGCGCGCTGGCCGGAACCGGACCTGTGATCAACACTGACTTGCAGAATCGGCCCAGCGGCGCTGCTTCAGGTCGATTCGAGCCGCTGCGCGGCACGCGCCCGCCATTCACTGGCGAGCAAGGCGAGTACCACGGTGCTCCAATGTTTCCCTTTGAAGAATTGGTCGTCGACGCGCTCGGACTCGACGCGCATGCCGAGCGATCGGCACAGCGCTGCCGCGGCGTGGTTTGCTGAAATGGTCTCGGCGTAGATGCGATCCACACCCAAGGTCTTGAATCCGAAATCGACGATGGCTTGAGCGGCTTCGCGTGCCGCGCCACTGCCATGCCAACGCCGGCCGAGCTCGCATCCAACAGAGGCTTGGCCGGGCGACTCAATGCGTACGCCGCACGAGCCCATCAGATCACCCTGGTTGGACACGACGGCGAGCTGAAATTTGGTGCGCGGCTCTGTGGCGCTCTGCTGGATAAACATCTTCAGCAGTTGCTCAGCCCTTGCTATTGATGTGTCGCTTTCGCTGTAAAAGCGCTGAAATTTTGCGTCGTCTCGAAGCGCTTGATACGAGATCAGATCGGACCATTCGAAATCGCGAAGGATGAGGTTCTTCGTGCGGATGATGGTCATGGGGCTTGAGCGATGACGGTTTGAACAGCGCGACGCGCCTGTGTCCGGTCTTACGTAATGTCCCCGCAATAGACCTCGAACCTGCCGTCGCGCCGGTCGGCGAAATAGCGCTTCAAGGTCTCGCGCACGGTGCGGAAGGCGAGTTCGTCCCACGGCACCTCATGCTCATGAAAAAGTTTCGCCTCGATGGTCTCGGGGCCGGGATTGAACTCGGTGTCGAGCAGCCTTGCGCGGTAGAAAAAGTGTATCTGACCGACGCGCACGACATTGAGCACGGTGTAAAGGCCTTGCAGCTCGAAATGCGCACCGGCTTCCTCGTCGGTCTCACGCCGCGCGCCTTCGGCCGTCGTCTCGCCGAGCTCAAGAAAACCGGCGGGCAGGGTCCACAAACCATAGCGGGGCTCGATATTGCGCCGGCACAACAGCACCTGCTCGCCCCAGATGGGCAGGGTGCCGACCACATTGATCGGATTCTGGTAGTGAATCAGGTGGCAGACCGTGCAGGTGGCGCGTTCGCGGTTGTCATCTGCGGGCACGGTGTAGGTGACCGCGCCTCCGCAAGCAGAGCAATGATGAAAGCGCTTGAAAAACTGCATGTGGCTCAGTGTATCGTGCAGGGGATGACGGTGAATTCCCGCTGGAGCGAATCATGCAACTGTTCAATTATTTTCGTTCTTCGGCCTCGTACCGCGTGCGTATCGCGCTGGCCTTGAAGGGGCTGGACTACGACTACAAGGCAGTCAAGCTGTCAACGAACGAGCAGTTCAGCGAGTCGTACACGGCCGTCTCGGCGTCGCGCTTGGTGCCCTTGCTGCGCGACGGCGACGCCGTCGTCACGCAGTCGCTGGCCATCATCGAATATCTGGACGAGACCCACCCCAAGCCGCCATTGCTGCCCAAAAAGCCGCTGGACCGGGCCTATGTACGCGCGCTGGCGCAGGACATTGCCTGCGAGATCCATCCGCTCAACAACCTGCGGGTTTTGCGCTATCTGGTGCGCGACATGGGCCTCAGTGACGAGGCCAAGGACCGCTGGTACAAGCATTGGGTCGAAACCGGGCTGGAGGTGGTGGAACGCCGGCTCGACACCGCAGCGCAGGCAGGCAGCTATTGCTTTGGCAACAAGCCCGGCCTGGCTGACTGCGTGCTGGTGCCGCAGATCTTCAACGCCAAGCGCTTCGATTGCCGGCTTGACCACGTGCCTATCGTGATGCGCATCTTCGAGCAATGCATGAAGATGGATGCCTTCATCAAGACCCAGCCTTCGGCGTGCCCCGATGCCGAATAAGCCTTCTGCAATGCATAGCGAGTGGCTGCGCCCGGACTGGGACCTGCCCCATGTAAGCGCCTTCATGACGACGCGTGCCGGCGGCGTTAGCGACGGCGCTTACGCGAGCATGAATGTGGGCCGCTCGGTGCAGGATGCGCCCGAGCGCGTGGCTGCGAATCGCGCGCTGGTGAGTCAGGCCTTGCAGTCCCATGCCGTCTTCATGCCCCAGGTGCATGGCGTGAAGGTGTTGCGCCTGCAGCCCGAACATGCCGAGGTGGGCGTCGAGGTGCCAGCAGCCGACGCCAGCATCAGCACGATGCCAGGCTTGGCTTGCGCGATCCAGGCGGCCGACTGCCTGCCGGTCTTGTTCGCCGCGCCCGCGGGAGTGGGCGGCGCGCATGCCGGTTGGCGCGGCTTGTCGGGCGGTGTGCTGGAAAACACCGTGCATGCGCTGTGCGAGGCATCAAGCTGCGCACCAAGCGACTTGCACGCCTGGATGGGCGCCTGCATAGGCCCGCAGGCCTTCGAGGTGGGCGCCGATGTGCTGGCAGCGTTTGGGGTCGATCCGGCAAGACCTGACCCCAGATATTTCGTCTACAGGCCGAATCCGGCTGGCGAGCCGCGCTGGCGTGCCGATCTGGTGGCCTTGGCGCGTGTGCGGCTGCAGGCGGCCGGCGTGCTGCGCATCAGCGGCGGCGGCTGGTGCACCTATAGCGAGGAATCAAGGTTCTTCTCGTACCGGCGCAGCCAACTCAGCGGGCGCATGGTCGCTGCCATCAGCTTGCGTTGAAGGCAGCTCGCGGGCTTCGGCGCGTCGCCTGGCCTGGCGTCGTCGCCCCGTTCCCGTGATGTAGAGCAAGATGGACAGCGGCAATGCGCCATACAAGATGAAGGTGAGAATGGCCCCCAGCACGGTGCCCTGGCTGCTAGTGGCCTCGGCGGCAGCCATCATCACGGTCACGTAAATCCAGGCAATGGCAACCAGATACATGCAATATTTTGTCGAGTGCGCAGCTAAGAATGAGGATCTTATGTCATCGCAAGGGCATCTTTTTGGCGTACAAGGAAACTGCTTGCGTAAGGCCCTGGTGGCGTGCGCGAGCGGGACGTCCAAAGAGCCATGCCGGCGCGATTCCCGGCCTGAGAGCGTAGGAGGAAAGCTATGAAACGCAAGTCTGCCCCAGGTGGGCCGAAGGTGGATGCGCAGGCCAAGCCTGCCGCACAAGGCACGGACGATATGTGGAAGTCGCTCAGCGGCCTGCAACTGCCTATTGATGCCTTGACGCAATTGCAGAGCGACTACCTGGAGCAGGCGACAAGCCTATGGAATGCCTCGGTGCAGCGCCTGAAAGCCGAAGGCCAGGACGCCGCGGCGCCGGCTGCCTTGCCAGACCGTCGCTTTGCCGACCCGAGCTGGGCCGGGAATCCGGCCTCGGCCTATATGGCGCAGATGTATCTGCTCAATGCGCGCACCTTGATGGGGATGGCCGACCGGATCGAGGGCGACGAGAAGACGCGTCAGCGGGTACGCTTTGCCGTGCAGCAGTGGGTGGACGCGGCTTCGCCCAGCAACTATCTGGCCTTCAACCCCGAGGCGCAAGCCAAGGCGGTCGAGACCAAGGGCGAGAGCATCGCCAAGGGATTGCAGCAGCTCTTGAACGATCTGCAAAAAGGCCATGTCTCGCAAACCGACGAATCGGCTTTCGAGGTGGGCCGCAATGTGGCGACATCGGGTGGCGCGGTCGTGTTCGAAAACGAACTGTTCCAACTGCTCGAGTACAAACCGCTCACGGCCCAGGTCTACGAGCGGCCGCTGTTGATGGTGCCTCCTTGCATCAACAAGTACTACATCCTCGATCTTCAGCCCGAGAACTCGCTGATTCGATATGCGGTCGAGCAGGGGCACCGCGTGTTCGTGGTGAGCTGGCGCAATCCGGATCAGAGCTGTGTTCATCTGACTTGGGACGACTACGTCCAGGAAGCCGCCATCAAGGCGATCGAGGTGGTGCAGGAGATCGCCGGCGCCAAGACCATAGACAGCTTGGGTTTTTGCGTGGGCGGCACGATTCTGGCGACCGCTCTGGCCGTGCTGGCGGCGCGCGGCGAGCAGCCAGCGGCCAGCGTGACCTTGCTGACCAGCCTGGTGGATTTCAGCAACAACGGCGTGCTCGACATCTTTGTCGACGAAGCTTCGGTCAAGCTGCGCGAGACCACCATAGGCGACGAATCGCCTTCGGGTCCGGGCCTGTTGATGGGCAAGGATCTTGCCACCACCTTCAGCTTTTTGCGTCCGAATGATCTGGTCTGGAACTATGTGGTGGGCAACTACTTGATGGGCGATGCGCCGCCTGCGTTTGACTTGCTGTACTGGAACGGTGACAGCACCAATCTGCCGGGCCCGATGTACTGTTGGTATTTGCGCCACACCTATTTGCAGAACGAGCTGGTCCAGCCGGGCAAGCTGAGCGTGTGCGGCGAGGCGGTGGACCTGCGCAGCATCAAGGCGCCGCTGTACATCTACGGCTCGCGTGAAGACCATATCGTGCCGTGGGAGAGCGCCTACCGCAGCACCCAGGTGTTCAAGGGCAAGAAGCGCTTTGTGCTGGGCGCTTCGGGCCATATCGCGGGCGTCATCAATCCGCCGGCCAAGAAAAAACGCAGCCACTGGATAGGCAAGAGCAAGGGCGTCTTCCCGGAGCAGGCGCAAGACTGGTTCGATGCCGCTACCGAACACGCCGGCAGTTGGTGGCCCGATTGGTCGGCTTGGCTGGCCTCGCATGCGGGCAAGCGCATTGCAGCACCCAAGACGCCGGGCAATCGCAAGTACAAAGCCATCGAGCCTGCACCTGGCCGCTACGTGAAACAAAAAGCCTGAGCCTTTGCGCGACTGAGCTGCGCCTAGCTGGAGGCATGGGTGGGGCCGTGACGGTCGAACCTTGATCCAACTCACGGATAACGCTGATGATGAGGGGTCGACCCGATTGACCAGAATGTCAGGATGCGGGAACCTCTGCATCGGGATCTGCTCTATTGCTGACAGCGGGATCGTGATTCGAAGATATGGAGATGAAAATGACGCAGAAATTGGCTTATGTCACCGGCGGTATGGGCGGCATTGGAACGTCGATGTGCCAACGCCTGCACAAAGACGGGTTCAAGGTGGTCGCAGGTTGCGGTCCGAGCCGCGACCATGACAAATGGTTGAGCGAGCAGGCCGCGCTCGGCTACAAGTTCTATGTATCGGTGGGCAATGTCGCCGAGTGGGACTCGACCGTCGAGGCTTTCGCCAAGGTGCGTGCCGAGCACGGCGAAGTCGATGTGCTGGTCAACAACGCCGGCATCACGCGTGACGGCATGTTCCGAAAGATGAGCCGCGCCGACTGGGACGCGGTCATCAACACCAACCTCAACAGCATGTTCAATGTGACCAAGCAGGTCATCGAAGGCATGCTGGACCGGGGCTGGGGCCGCATCATCAACATCTCATCGGTGAATGGCGCGAAGGGACAGTTCGGGCAGACCAACTATTCGGCGGCCAAGGCCGGCATGCACGGCTTCTCGATGGCACTGGCGCAGGAGGTGGCCAGCAAGGGGGTCACGGTCAATACCATCAGCCCGGGCTATATCGCCACCGACATGGTCAAGGGCATACGCCAGGACGTGCTGGACAAGATTGTCGCGACGATTCCCGTCAAGCGCCTGGGCACGCCCGAGGAGATTGCCTCCATCGTTGCCTGGCTCGCGGGTGAGGAGTCAGGCTTTACGACCGGCGCTGAATTCGCCTGCAACGGCGGACTGCACATGGGGTGAAGTCACGCTGAGGGCTTGCGGGCCCTTGGCGCGGGGCGTCCCGGTGCTTCGTCTTATCGAAGCGTGGTAGCAAGACCAGCGGCTGATGGTGTCGATAAGCGCAATCCGCAGCAGCCTGTTTATACTCATGCGACTTTGATAGACGGCAGCAAAATTGAGTCCCCTATTTTTTCGGAATGCCGTCAAACCTCTGAATGAGAACGCGACGGTGCAAGCCGCCTTGATGCCAGCCAAGGCAATTGCTGTGTCGACCATGACCGGCATGGCACGGAGCGCGGCGATGTGCTTGGTGCTGGCTGCATTGCTGACGCCCGCCGCGCATGCCGCTTCCCCGTCTGTTCAGATCGAGGAACTGACCTGGACCGAATTGCGCGACCGGGTGGCCGGCGGAGCCACCACGATACTCATTCCCATCGGTGGCACAGAACAGAACGGGCCGCATATGGTGCTGGGCAAGCACAATGTGCGGGCGCGGATACTTGCCGGCCAGATCGCGCAAAGCCTGGGTAACGCCTTGGTCGCTCCGGTCGTCGCCTATGTGCCCGAAGGCACTGTCCATCCTCCTGTTGCGCACATGCGTTTTGCCGGCACGATCTCGATCCTTGACTCGACCTTCGAGTCGCTGCTCGAGTCTGCGGCACGCAGCTTCAAGCAGCACGGCTTTCGACACGTCGTCTTTCTTGGCGACCATGGCGGCTACCAGAAGAGCGAGGAAAAGGTTGCTGCTCGACTCAACCGCGAATGGGCGGCGAACCCGGCCTGCCGCGTACACGCCCTGACCGATTACTACCGGGTGACCCAGCGCGGCTATGTGGCCGCATTGAAGCAGCGCGGCTATAGCGATGCGGAGATCGGCAGCCATGCCGGCCTGGCCGACACCTCGCTGGCGCTGGCTGTCGACAAGACCCTGGTTCGCAGTGAGGTCCTGTCGCAGGGCGCACGGCTTGGCGAACATGACGGCGTCTATGGCGACCCGCGCCGCTCGACCGCGGAGCTCGGACAAATCGGTGTGCAGCAGATCGTGGACGCTTCGGTTGCGGCCATCCGGACACTGACCCGTGAGCATCAATAACGCCGGCGCATTGCCGGCATTCAGGATATCCCGATGAAATTGAAACGAACCGTGGTTCCCGGCTTGGCTTTGCTTGCCATCGCGATGGTATTTGTCGCGACGCGTGTCTCCGAGGCGGGGCCAGCATCGACGCCGGACTCAGCGCCCGCTGCGCTGGCAACCGTCCCCGGCATGCCGGTCGTTGTCGACCCGAGCAATCTCTACAGCGAGACCGGGTCAACGCACCTGAGCCCTGCGTTGAAAGATCATCTGGAACGCGTTTATGTTCCCAATTTGCGGTCGAATGACGTTTACGTGATCGACCCCGCGACCATGACGGTCGTCGACAAGTTCAAGGTTGGTATTGGTCCTCAGCACGTCGTGCCTTCATGGGACCTGAATACCTTGTGGGTGGCCAACAATGCGGAACGCCGCAAAGACGGCAGTCTGACGCCGGTGAATCCACGCACGGGAAAGCCAGGCAAGTCGATTGCGGTTGATGATCCCTACAACATGTATTTCACGCCGGATGGAAAATCGGCCATCGTTGTGGCCGAGGCGCTCAAGCGGCTGGACTTCCGTGACGCGCAGACGATGGTGCTGCAGTATTCGATCGATACGCCCAAGTGCGGCGGCATCAACCACGCGGACTTCTCGATCGATGGCCGTTACGCACTCTTTACCTGTGAGTTCGAGGGCAGCGTCACAAAAATCGATCTGGTGAATCGCAAGGTCACCGGCTACCTGAAGTTGGCGGTGCCGAGAACACGCTTCAAGGAAGCGGCGCAGCCGGCCGAGCCCGGGGCCAGCGAGATTTGTACATCGATCAAGGGCATGCCACAGGACATCCGCATCTCGCCAGACGGGAAGCGCTTCTATATCGCCGACATGGACGCCGATGGTGTGCATATTGTCGATGGCGAAGCATTCAAGGAAGTCGGCTTCATCAGCACCGGGCTGGGGGCGCATGGTCTCTATCCGAGCCGCGACGGCCAACGGCTTTACGTCGCGAATCGCGGCACCCACAAGATCCATGGTGCAGCGCGTGGCGCAGGCAGCGTCACGGTGATCGACTTTGCGACTGAAAAAGTCGTTGCGAAGTGGGCCATCCCGGGAGGCGGTAGCCCCGACATGGGCAACGTCAGCGCGGACGGCAAGTCGCTGTGGTTGTCCGGGCGTTTTGACGATGTGGTTTATCGCATCGACACTGCGACTGGCGCGGTTGCGAAGATCAAGGTCGGGAAGGAGCCCCACGGCCTGACCGTATGGCCGCAGCCCGGCCGATATTCGCTGGGTCACACGGGCAACCTGCGCTGAGGCTTGAGTTGGCGCCGTCAGGGCCTGAGCATAGTGCCGCACGGCCCTTCGCGTATCCTTGCAACGATGAACCCAATGCTGGATGCCTTCTGGCGCGCAGTCGCTTATTGCCTGCACCCCAAGGTGATGCTGTTGTCGCTGTTGCCGCTGGTGCTGGCCGCGGCTTTGAGCGTAGGTCTGGCCTATTTCTACTGGGAAGCGGCTGTCCAGGGCCTGCGTGCCACGCTGGAATCGTGGCTGATCGTCGACAGCCTGCTGCGTTGGCTGGGAAGCATAGGCGGCGAGAGTTTCAGGACCGTGCTCGTGCCCATCATCATCATCGCGCTGGCCGTGCCGCTGATCGTGATGGTGTCGCTCGTGCTGGTGGCTGTGCTGATGACGCCGGCGCTTGTCAAGCTGGTTGCGAGCCGACGCTTCCCGCAACTCGAACGCAAACACGGCGCGGCGTTCTGGCAAAGCGTCATCTGGTCGTTGAGTTGCACGCTGGCGGCGCTGCTGGTGCTGGTGCTGAGCGTGCCTTTGTGGCTGGTGCCACCGCTGGTGATGATTTTGCCGCCGCTGATCTGGGGTTGGCTCACATTCCGCGTGTTTGCCTTTGACGTGCTGGCTGAACATGCGTCCGCCACCGAGCGCCGGCAGTTGCTGCGTGAGCACCGCACGCCGATGCTGGTGATGGGTGTGATCTGCGGCTACTTGGGTGCGGCGCCATCGCTGGTATGGGCGTTCGGCGTGATCACGGTCGTGCTGTGGCCGCTGCTGGTGGTCGTGACGGTGTGGATTTACACGCTGGTGTTCGCGTTTGCAGCGCTGTGGTTCACGCATTACGCGCTGGCAGCGCTGGAGCGGCTGCGCATGCTCGAAGCGGTGTTGCCACCGCTGGCAGGCGGCGCCATCTCCTTGCAGGAACAGACCCTCAGCGACCCACTGGTGGCCTTGCCACCCATTTGACATGAACATCGGACTGCTCATCATCGGCGACGAAATTCTTTCGGGAAAGCGCCAGGACAAACATCTGCCCAAGCTGATCGAGTTGCTGCAGACGCGCGGTCTGGTCTTGAGCTGGGCTCGCTACGCGGGTGACGAACGCGAGCGCATCACGGCCGATCTGCGCCACGCCTTTGCCAGTGGCGATCTGGTGTTCAGTTGTGGCGGGATTGGCGCCACGCCCGACGACCATACGCGCCAAAGCGCGGCCGCTGCCTTGGGGCGACCGCTGGTGCTGCATCCCGAAGCAAAGGCCTTGATCGAGCAGCGCATGCATGAGACGGCCGTCGCCCAAGGCAAGGTCTATGCGCCCGATGCACCCGACAATCTGCACCGACTCAATATGGGCGTGTTCCCGTCGGGTGCGAGCATCATCC
>Ga0315270_10001085_pt1 | contig 14449 bp, 15 predicted proteins | sample C1_bottom_MG_FD_204932 | JGI IMG/M metagenome (GOLD analysis project Ga0315270, IMG submission 204932) | Sediment microbial communities from Yellowstone Lake, YNP, Wyoming, USA - C1_bottom | ecosystem: Environmental > Aquatic > Freshwater > Lake > Sediment | place: USA: Wyoming | collected... | reverse complement strand
TGGTGGAATCCAGTTCATGAAATAAAACCCGACGAGAATGCCGATGAGGGCAATCGCCGGCCCTCCGACCAATACCGCTTCCATCCGCGAGCGGTCGGGATTGCGTCGATAGATCAGCTGCACCACGCGCAGCGTCACGCCCGCGCTCAGTACGGCCCCCAACAGAAACACCCAGGGTCCGATCGTTCCAATCATGACGGGCAGGAAAAACGTAAAAAAACTGAAACAGGCCAGGGCGTACAGCGCGACGAGCAGGCGCAGGTTCGAGAGTCGGTCCCGCAAGAACTCGTTGGCAACCAGCAACAGGACGAGCACACCCAAGAACACACCGGTGCGTGTGAGCGTGGCGCTTCGTGAGTAGAACACAGCGTAGGCGCTGAAGAGCCCGCCCAGGAGAAATTGCATCGCCATCGGGTAATAGGGCCGGACCTTCTTCAAGAATTCGGCAAACGATGAACCTTGCGGTTCGATCGCTGGCGACTCCACCGCCGCCCCAAGCCGACCAGTGAGAACGATGAGAAAACCGAGGGCCACGAGATAGAGAAGGAGAATCAGATTGTCTTGCAGTCGGTCGATGCGAGTGAGTGTCAACGTGTCATAGCCCACACCGGAGAAAAAGAACACCGCCGGCATAAATGGCTTGGCCAGAACCGATTGAATCTTGACCAGGGGACTCATGCCCCCACTGTGCGGAATCCCCCCTGGTTGTTCAATCAAAAATCGGTTTTGCGAAGACCGCGGTGGAAGAGAGGACGGAGAAATGGTGCCAGCAACATTGATTGCTCCAAACAAAGGAGAAAGCGGACGGCTCAAAACGATCCTCCAACAAGGCCGCAGGGGAGAAATAACCGGAGGCGTACCCTATCGGGTACGTTGAGGATTATTTCGATCCGAGAACGAAGCTGGGGATCGTTTTCAGCTGTCCGCTAGACGAAAGGAGGGAGCGGCGCGTAAACCACCGCATGCCCAATCACCCGCCCCAGCCAGGGAGCCATCAGATCTTCGCTCAGCGGGGCCCGGTTCAAACGAGTCTCGATGTGAAATCCTGTCTCGTTGCCGACGATCCCGATGATGGCGGAGGCATCCTCCTCGTCTGGAAGCAGTTCCTCAGTTTGAAACTCACAGAGCGTGCTGTAGAGGCGGCCGTCTGGTTCGACCGCCGATCGAATTTCCGGCAAGTCGCCGAGCGGACAATGCACCGAACAACGATAGACGGAGCGGGCGGTGGGTTCAATCGCCTGGAAGTCACCGAGCGCGTCCTCTGAGAAGCCTGTCAGGTAGGCCCGGACGCCGGTTGGTCCCGGTGCAGAGGTCGCGGCCAATTTACTGGCCGGCACCAGGAACTCGTAGGCATCTGCCGTGTTGTATTCAAACTGACAGGGACCAAAGGCATCGGGCCATGAGCAGAAGAAGGCCGCGGAGGGATCGCCTGGACGCAACACCAGCTGCTGCTTCTCGATCAATGTCTCGATGGGAAGTTCCAACAGCGTGATGGCTTCGAGAAACGCCGTACGCCGTTCCTCGAGCCATTGCCCCCGCTCTGCATCGCCGCGTCTCTCGCCGGGAGTGATGACCTCTTTGGTTTGGAGCCGTACACGGATAAACGAATGGGCGTGGCGAAATCCCAGCCAGAGCATACTGCGTGGGTCGTGCAACCGTAACGGATCGCGAATGCGCCAGGGATGGCTGATCGAGCAATAGGTGCCCACATCCTGATAGCGTTGGTAGACCGTGTGGTAGGCCCCGGCCAGGAGAAAGAAGTCGCCCCGCCAACCCTCCCGGACGTGAATCAGTGTCACATCTTCCGTGGACCACGCATCCAACTGGTCGAAATCCTGAGGAGACTCGACCGTCCATTCCTCGACGTAACAGATGACGTCCTTTGCAGGCAGCGCCGGCTTCAACCCCAGGTCAGCCAGCCGTTCGCCCACGGCGAGCACCTGACCGAAAGTCAGCGGGGTCGTCGTTTCCCAACGACGTTCACGCACGGTGGGTCATCTCTTCCCCCGGCGCATCACCGTACCGGCCGCAGCGCCTTGTGCTCGATCGTCGTATCGACGAGGTATCGATCGATATCGTCCTTCAGGGTCGCCGCCAGCAACTGTTGCACATCGTCATCGCTGAACCAAAACACGGTTTCACGCTGCGCTCCCTCAATAGTTCTTGTCGTCGAGCTCTGGTCGACGAGATTCCTCGCGGCGATCACCAGCTTGCTGCTCGTAGTCACCACCGTCGAAAAGAATCGGCTCTTGGCGTTGACAGAAAAATCGAGCACCTGCCCGCTGATTATGATGTCGGCATCGTTCAGATTCGCCACGGCTCCGCTGGGAACCATCCGCACCGTCCAGGCCCGATCTTTCCAGCCTCGTGTTTTCAGACGATCGGTAAGGGCCTGGGCCGTCACCTCTCCGAGCCGCGTACCTGCCACGTTGAAGTTGGTCACCCCGCCCCACAAATGGGTCCGCAAACCGAGTTGACTCCAATCCAGCCGCCGATCCTCGAAGGATTCGATGACAATCCTGACCGGCTCCGGCTCCATATATGGCGCCGCTGCTTGTTTCTGCTGAAGATTCAGATAGAACGTTTTCCCTGTACCCCCGCAGCCTGCTCCCATCAGCAGACTGACCGTGAGCACGATACCGATGCCCAGTCGTTCCCTCGCCTGTTTCACGATGTCATCCTCCTCACTTACGATTGCCCGCCGCGACGTTGAAGCAGGCTCAGTGTACCCAAGTTGCCGATCAGAGACAAATACCGAGGCCGGTACAGTTCGACTCATTGACCAAATCCTAGACTGGGGGCTACTATCGCTCCCACGTAGGATGCGGAAAAACTACTGTGCTACGCGAGAACTTCGATGATTTGCACGTGTGGCACAACAGGAAACCATTCCCGCAGGATGCTCAAAATGGCATCCCAGCAAGGCCGCAGGGAGTTCGGCGACTGTAGCGTACCCTTGGGGTACGTTGCAGGGAGACGGACGACTGAGAACGATGCTGGGGGTCATTTTCAGCATCCTGCGAGATCAACTCAAAGGGGGAACCATGGCTGAAGTCCCTGATGCCTATGCCGACCAATTTCAACTTCATATTGGGCCACTTGGGTGCACGCTGAACTTTCAAGTCTCCGGAGCAAATCTGGTGGCTCCAGGTACTCCGCCGCCGATTGAACGTGTTGCTACCATTCGGCTGAGTCTTCAGCACTTGAAAGCCATGGCGTTCATTCTGCATAAACAAATAGCGGGGTATGAAGCCCAAGCTCAGCTGTCCACCAACCTTCCTATCGATGTGTTTCGAGCGCTGCAAATTCGGCAAGAGGACTGGGAAGCATTCTGGCGCCCATAGATCCGCTAGCGGGTGACAATCGGAAGGATGGCTCGAAAGGTCTCGCGGCTGAATTCCGGCATCTGACCAGACTGAATCCGCTGGTCGGTGAACGGTAGAAACCGGACAATCTTCACAAAAGACCGTTCGGCTAACACAGCGGCAATCTGCGCCTTGCGATCGTGGGTGATCGGCAAGGTATACCCCTCGCCTCGTTTCCATTCCCACAAGGTCGGCGCCAACGACAATTCCAGCCCCTGACCGGCTAGCTGATGAAACCGGTCCACAATCCGCGCCTTGTGCTGTTTGATCCCTTCCCCTTCCAACAGCAAGGCACAGGCGAGGTGATGTCCCCACCAAAAAAGGGTTCGAAAGGTAAAGACGTTCGAGTCGTGAAAGTGTTTTGGGAAGTCCAGATATTGATAGGGGAAGAGTTCGAGAGATTCTCCCTTCACGAACTGACAGTTGGCAGGATTGAAGTCCGGCGGGGTTATAAGAGTGGCCGATCCAACTTCTTCTTTCAACCCTGCATGCGTGGCCGTGAGCAAGCCTCGCACCTTGGTCATAATCTTCGCCTTGGCGCGAAAGAAATGCTGGTCGGCCATTAAGGCCGCTTCTTCGTTTGTGAATGGTGATGACATACTCGTTAACCGATTGAACGAAGGGCGCGAAGGGTGCGGCTACTTCTGATGTGTTTCGAACTGGGAAACCGTCAGGTCGTACTGCGCCCGACACTCCGCACAGCGAACCCACACCGCATCTTGAAACACATCCATTTCACGAAGCGACAGGGCGGTAACATGGGTACCCATACAAGTCTTAAGCCCCACAAGCCCATCCGGCTGCATAGGATCCGGTTCAGGCGCGGAAGAATCTCCTGTCGAGACTAGCCTGGTAACCGACTCGGTGGTCACCCGATGCACCATGCGGCAGGAACTACACGTCAGCACCACAATACGCTCCGGCTCAACGCGCTTGACCGTCAGACAGAGCGGATGCACCGACCAACATTGTTGGAGAAAGGCTCCACTGCGGATAATCTCTGCCATCGATCGTCCTCACACCGAAACAGGTTGCCAGCCCGGTTCATTTGGTTTGTTTTGTTTATCTGGTTTGTTTCATTCAACCAAAAAAACCAGACAGACCAGACAAACCAAACAACGATCTTCTTAGAGTGCCCACAGAGCCACCATCACGGCCATGCCGATCACGTAGGGAATCACGCAGGAATAGAGCACGGTCAACCATGCACGATCCGACGCTAGATTACGCGACAGCTGTTCCTTGTAAACGAACTCACGGGAGAGGATCAACACGGTAAGCATCAGCGCCAGCGTCCGAATGGTCCTCGACCAGGTGTAGGAACCGCCGAGGAGAAAGTTCGCCGTGAAAAATCCACTGAAGAGGAGAACCAGCGGCGCCAGGATGAACCGGACTGTGTCGTGGGAAAAGGTATGCCACCAGCCCGGACGGGCCTCTACCGGGCTTGATTGTGAAACAGGGTTCACGACCCAACGGCCACTGGAGTCGTTGCTTTCGGCGCAGAGGAAGCACGATCTTCTTGAGCAGCACGGCAGGTCTTACAGACGCGAGGGCGGGCCTTCAGGAAGGAACTCTTTCCATTGGCCAGACAACTATAATGGACAAAGTCCTCGCACAAGGCGCAACGAGACCAGCCGCCGGTGAAAAACGTCTTATCGCGGTAGAGCCCCTCCTTACAGACTGAGCAAATCCGTGGCTCAATCCCCAGCAGCATCGGCTCCCATTTTCCCTCAGCGTTTCTAATGCTCATGGGACGGAAGTATAGCCAGCCACTAACACCAAATACAAGCAGAGGCCGTTTCGTTGAGAGGGGAACCTTGGCGAAGGAGTAGCCAGACTCCATCGTTATCATCACGAGTGTCTACGCGTAAGTGTTTTCACTCGAATACAGGCGGTGCTGCGTGCGATGCCCGCCGTCACAACATGACAACGAAAAGACTCCTTGCCGTAAGGGAGAGGACAGTACTTTGCGGAACGATTTGCCGTTTTTTTGCCAGAAAAAGCGGCGAACAAAATGAACCTGTGAATATCACAGGAAGGAAACACCTAATGAGCTGCCTCTCGTAAGTGGTCGATTGTACAGGTCCGTTGAAGCACTCTGACATTCGTTGTTATCCGTTAGAGTATTCTGGCATTCGTTATGCTCATGCACCAATCCCGATGTGAGGCTGCTCTTCCAATGCCCACGAAGGTTCACAGCAGTTAGTTTTTAGTCCGGTAATATTTATAAGGAGGCTAGCGATGAAGAAATCCAATGTGGCAGTATGTCTATCGGTTGCCATACTCATGGGAACCCTCCTGACCCCAGCCCTTTCACTTGCAGCCTCTAAATTTCAACTCATGCCGGTTCAAGCTCAGGTGAACGCCAATTGCAACTTTACGTCAAGCAACACGATGGACTTCGGAAACACTTATGATCCGTCCGGTGCCAACCTCGTGAACCCGCTCGGCGGCGCCGTCGTCGTAAGCGTTCGCTGTACGAGAGGTGCGACTGTGACGATTGGAATCGATACTGGGGCAAATGCAGCGAACGCCCCTGTTGGCTCTACCAGGGCAATGAAACTTGGCACGAATTATCTGGGATATGACTTCTACCAGGACAGCACATATGCTACCCTGTGGACAAACACTGGCCCAGGCCTGTACAGTTTTGTGTCCCCCAGCAATGCCCCGAATCCAGTAACGGTATATGGGAAAGTGCCGGGAGGTCAGGACGTACCAGCAGGAACCTACCAGGACACTGTACAAGTGACGGTCAATTACTAAATCAGCGCAAATCAAGACAGGTGAGAGCGTGACAGACGCTCTTGATGCAGTGCACAGCATCGCAGCTTGATCTCAAGATTGGGATTAAGCTGCGATGCTATTTAACGGAGTTGTGATGATTCAGCATGGCCCGCGTCCTTGGCTGCCGATTGTAGGATTGATACTCAGCATCGCTCTGCTCGTATTACCCACTCGGGCACAGGCCGGGGCCCTGAGCATCAGCCCGGTACGGATCACGCTGGCGGCAGGGACCACGAGTGGGTTGATGACGGTTCGAAACGAGTCGCCTGATCCGGTTCGCCTCCAACTCACCCTTCACACATGGTTGGAAAACCCCGATGGCACCATGCAACTCGCTCCAACCGAAGACCTGGTGGTATTTCCCGGGCTACTTCAACTAAAGCCGAATGAGTCACGAAAGGTCCGGATCGGACTGCCTGCTCAGCAGGAAGTCTCGGTCGAGAAGACCTATCGAGTCTTTCTTGAGGAATTGCCCGGCCCTTCCAAACTCGAGCATAACCAGGTGCGGGTATTGGCGCGCATCGGTGTCCCGATCTTCCTTCAGCCCCGAGAACCAAAACCCGGGTGGGCGCCCGCTGTCTCTCACCCTGACGACAAGGGGTTTTCCCTTCAGTTGAAGAACACCGGAAACGTGCATCTCATTCTTCAAGAGGTCACGGTGCGCGGCATAGGTCTCAAAGATCAGACCATCTTCGACCAGACGCTAACGGGCGGCTATCTACTGGCTGACTCTGTCCGTACCCATACCATCAACGTTCCCCTCGCTGACCGGGCCAAACTGACCGCATGCCAGGTACACCTCGTCACACCAGATGGGCCCCATGACGAAACGGTGGCATGCCCGCCAGGCCTTCTAAAGCAATAGCCCGGCTCGACACGAGTGAAGAGGCAGGGTCGTTTCGATGCTGAAGCCTTGGCGTACATGGACAGCGATTCTCTGCGCAACCCTCGCATGTGCGCTGCTGTGGGAGCCTCTGTCCGCATGGAGCGCTGACGAGCCTCCCGGGACCGAGCAACGGGCCATCTTTGACTTGTTCGTCAATGAAGCCGCATCGGGAGAAACAACCGCCGTGCTTCGGAGCGGGGATGTGGCAGTAAAAGTGTCTGATCTGGTACAGGCAGGGCTGCATGACTTTGCCGGGACACGACAAATCATCTTCGGGGCAGAATATGTCGCCCTCTCGTCACTTGCACCTGATATTAAGTTCCGCGTGGATGAAGCCGACTTGGCCTTGAGAGTCACCGCGGACCCGAAATTCCTCCCCACGACCTCTCTGAACTTTCGGCAAGCACGCCCTCCGGGGACCGTCTATCGCACCGACACGAGCGCGTTCCTCAACTATAGCGTCAGCGCGAACGACTTCAAACGAGTCGAGGCCTTCGGTGAGATGGGTGTGAGTTACGAAGGGCACCTGCTCTCCTCCAACATCTCACGGCGAGCAGACGGGGCCATCGTGCGGGGCCTCACCTTGCTCAAGCTTAACGATCCGATCGGACTCCGTCAGGGACAAGTGGGAGACATGTTTGCCACATCGGCCAATCCACTGGGCGGCGCAGCCTTTCTCGGAGGGATCGGCGTCACAAAGGAGTTCAACCTCGATCCCTATTTCTATCGGTTCCCCGTTCCCGGCCTTTCGGGAACCGTGCTCACCCCTTCCCGCTACGAAGTGTATGTGAATGATCAGTTGGTCCGTCGCGGAGACCTGCAGCCGGGCCGCTTCGATCTGGCCAACCTTCCTGCATCAGTCGGAAGCGGGAACATTCGTATCGTGACTCGGGATAGTTTTGGCCGGACGCAGGAAATCGGATCGCCCTACTACCTGTCGACGAGAATATTGGCACACGGCCAACAGGAATACGCCTATCACGCAGGCTTCGTGCGAAACGACATCGTGACGCAGAGTTTTCAGTATCAGGCCCCCGCCTTTATGGCTCGTCACCGAATCGGCCTGCTCGATACGCTTACGCTGGGCCTCCGCGTGGAAGGGGACGCCAACCTCATTTCGGGGGGGCCAACTCTATCTTCCCGCATGCCCTTCCAAATGGGAGAGGTGGAACTATCCGTCGCTACCAGCCATCAGGGCGGCGATTCCGGCACTGCCGCTTCAATCGCCTATGTATACTGGGGAAAGCATTTCACCCTCGGAAGCACGTTGACCACCATGTCTCCGCACTATTCAAATATCAGCTTGCCGGCCCAAGCAGACCGCAAGGTGTGGAACGCGGTCGGATTCATCGGCATCCCCCTGGGCCCTCGTGCCAGCGTCAACCTCCAATACACAGAGGGTTCGAGTCGAGACCATGGCGCCGTCTCGAGTTACGGCGCCAATGGCAACGTACGGCTGACCGATCGGTTCTCCTTGTTCTCCTCGGCAAACCATTCGGCCTCACAGTTGACCGATGAATCGACGTCGGTCTTTGTAGGCTTGAACATCCTCCTTGGCCAATCAACCAACGCCACTGCCTTCGTCGAACGCCAGGGTGAAGAAGACGATGCCGGGCTTCGGATTCAAAAAGGGTTGCCTGCCTATAGCGAAGGCTATGGCTACCTGATCAATGCCAGCAGCAGTGAACGACAACGCGCAGATGGACTGCTCCAATACCAGGGGGCCTATGGGCGCTATGAACTTCAACACACCATGAACGACGGGCGAGATAGCACGAGGTTGACCGCTGCTGGCGCCCTGGTGACGGTGGGAGCCTCCGTGGCTGCGACAAGACCCGTGACCGACAGTTTCGCAGTGATCAAGGTTCCGGGTGTCGAAGGGGTTCGCGGGTATCTGTTCAATCAAGAAGTCGGACGCACAAACAGCAGGGGGGATTTGGTGGTTCCGAACATGCTGTCATACTACGGAAACAACTTGAGTATCGAAGACAAGGACATTCCCCTGGGTTATCGCATCGATGCGACACAGCAGACGCTGGCCCCGCCCCTCAGGGGCGGCGTGTTGGCCGCGTTCCCGGTCCACCGACTGCAGGCCATCACGGGATCGGTCCGCCTTACGGAAGATAGCCGCGAAATCATTCCGGCGCACGGTGACTTCAGGATCGAGAGCGGCGGCAAGCACTATGAGTCGCCGCTGGGGAAATACGGCGAGTTCTATTTCGAGAATCTCCCGGCCGGACAACATTCTGGCATCATCGAATTCAACGGACAACAATGCCCGATCAACATCGAAGTGCCTCAGTCGACCGAGTCATTTGTGAAACTAGGAACCTTGATATGCTCCCCCACCGCACTCTGACAAGCGCCCGAATGATCCTTGCAGCGGCTCTCTTTTCCGTGGCCGTCCCCGACATGGCGCGAGCGGTCTGTCAGATCAATCTTTCGACCCTTAACTTTGGAATCTATGATCCCCTGGAGACCAACTCCCTCGCCTCGGTCAGCAATCTGACATATTTCTGTTCGCAACCTGTTCCCATCGTGACCATCACCATCGATCGAGGCGGAACGGGAAACGTCCACAACCGACATATGGTCAAGTCCGGTGGACATGACGCCGATGCCTTGCACTACAACGTCTATCTCGATGCTGCACAAACAACCATCTGGGGCGATGGCACACAGGGATCACAGATCTGGTCGGCTCCGAACCCTGCCGTGCGCACAAGAATAAACGTGCCGATTTATGGTCGAGTTCCAGCGGGACAGAATGTCGGTGTCGGCAGCTATGGCGATAACCTGATAATCACGATCAACTATTGACGGGGCTTCGTGGACCGAAACATGCTCTCGAGCAGAAGGAACAGAAGAAACTTGACGGGAGCCACAGGAGTGGCGCCGCTTGTTGGGCGGATGACGCTGGCCGTATTGGCGACGCTTACGATCTGTTCTCCACTCGCGTTCGGCGCAACCAAACAGCAAAACATGTCGGTTCGTAGCCAAGTCTCCGTCAACTGCAGTTTTCAGAGCACCCCTTCCTTGAATTTTCTTGGGTACGACCCCAATGGGGTCAATAGTACCTTGCCGCTCGATCAAACGGCATTGTTGCAAATCAGCTGCACGAGAGGGGCCACCACCACCATTGGCATCGATAACGGAACACATGCCGGGCAGGCCCCCATCGGCACAAGGGCCTTGGCAAGGGGTAACAGACGCCTTGGTTACGACATCTACCAAGATTCCGGGCGGAACACCCTGTGGACCAACGCCGGAGCCGGGCTGTACAGTTACGTCTCGCCCAGCAGCCTCCCAACCAATATCAGCATCTACGGACGAATTTTTGCCTCTCAGAACGCCCCTACAGGAATTTACACCGACACGCTCGTCGTCACGATCAACTACTAGATCGCGATTCGCAGACCTTGCCGCCGGATCAAAAGCCGGTCAAACGTTCTGACCTTTACCGTACTCTTCTCTTAACGCACCTCTCCATCGCATCCTTTACCCCTCACCCCTAACGTTTCCCGCCTTCCCCCAACCCCTTACCCTTAACCCCTCACGTCCCCCAACGGTTTGACACTCCTCAAGCTGTTTGCTACGCTCCGCGCGGATTAGCGCCTATTCCCAATAAGCTAAGCCTCTATGAACATCAAGGACTACCTCGAACAGAAGCGGGTCGATGTGGATCGGTTCCTCGATGCCGTCATGCCAGGCATTGCTACGCCGCCTAGCACACTCCACGAAAGCATGCGCTACAGTCTCATGGCGGGAGGAAAGCGCGTCCGCCCAATCCTGGCCATCGCCACGGCAGAAGCGGTGGGACAGCCGGCGCCGGGCTTGATGCCGATCGCCTGTTCGCTGGAACTGATCCATACCTATTCCCTGATCCACGACGACCTCCCGGCGATGGACAACGACGACTTCCGGCGTGGAAAGCCGACGAATCACAAGATCTACGGCGACGCGATAGCGATCCTGGCCGGCGATGCCTTGCTGACGATGGCCTTCGATCTCTGCAGCCATCCGGATCTAATGAAGGGCTGCGACCCGGCACGCCAAGTCCGGCTGATTCAAGAATTGGCCTACGGCTCAGGAAACATGGGGATGGTAGGCGGGCAGGTATTCGATATCCAGGCTGAAAATAAAGACATCGATCTCCCGACGCTTCAGAACATCCATAAGCATAAGACCGGCATGTTGATTCGCGCTGCGGTGCGGATGGGCGCCCTTGCCGCCGGGGCGAAGGACCGCCAACTGGACGACCTCACGAGTTATGCCGAAGATGTCGGGCTGGCCTTTCAGATCGCGGACGATGTGCTCAATGTAACGGGAACGCGCGAGGAACTGGGCAAGAATCCCAATACCGACGCGGAACGAGGGAAGAAAACCTACCCGACGTTCTACGGAGCCGAGGGAGCCAGAAAGCTGGCTGACGACTGCGTGGCCCGCGCGATCGCGCGTCTCGCCCCCTTCGGCCCGGCCGCCGCGCCACTTAGCGAACTGGCGCGCTACATCACCTCGCGGAAAAACTAACAGGTTAGGGGTTAGGCGTAAGGGGTGAGGAGCGACACCCTGATGAAAGCACTATTCGACGTGAGTTTCACCCACCCCCTTACCCTTTACCCCTTACCCCTCACGTCTTCAAGATGAAGGCCCTCGTCACTGGCGCAACCGGATTCATCGGCGGCGCAGTGGTGCGAGCGCTGGTTAAGAGCGGCCTCGACGTTCGCGTCCTGGCCCGCGCCGGAGCCGACCTCCAGAATATTCAAAATCTGAACGTCGAGCGGGTCGAAGGCGATCTACGCAATCCAGACTCGTTGCGCCGATCGCTCGCTGGTTGCCGACAGCTCTACCATGTCGCAGCGCACTATGCGCTCTGGGCCAAAGACCCCTCGATCTTTTACGACATCAACGTCACCGGCACCAAGAATCTGCTGGAAGCAGCCCGCGACGTCGGTGTCGAGCGGATTGTCTATTGCAGCACCATCGGCGCGATCGGCCTTCCGCCTGGTGGAGGGCTCGGCACGGAAGAAACGCCCGTCTCTCTCGAACAGATGGCCGGCCACTACAAACGGTCGAAATACCTGGCCGAACAAGAAGTCTTGACACTCGCAACAGCAGGACTTCCTGTCGTCATCGTGAATCCAAGTGCCCCGGTCGGCGCAGGTGATGTGAAACCGACCCCGACAGGGCAGGTCATCGTGGATTTCATGAAGGGCCGCATGCCGGCCTATATCGAAACAGGCATGAATATCGTGGACGTCGATGACGTGGCAGCCGGCCATCTGCTCGCGATGGAGAAGGGACGGATCGGCGAACGGTACATACTGGGCAATACAAACCTCATGCTGCGCGAGGTATTCGAGATCATGAGCCGATTGACCGGCATCAAAGCGCCCACGATCAAGTTGCCCAGATTGGCAATTCTTCCGTTAGCCTATGCCAATCAATGGATCGCGAATCTCACTGGCCAGTCCCCTCGTATTCCGCTGGAGGGGGTGAAGATGGCCAAATATAAGATGCACTACGACTGCAGCAAGGCAATCAGGGAACTCGGCATCCCACAGACGCCGCCGGAAGTGGCACTGGAAAAGGCCGTACGGTGGTTCCGAGATCACGGGTATGTGTAACCATGAAAGTTCTGAGTTAAGAGTTCTGAGTTTTGAGTTACCAAAAAAATAGCAACTCCAAAGCATGCGCTTCAAATTCTGAGTACGATGCACCAATCGAATCAACATTCTGACCGTCAAGACCGTGCTAAATTCGCCTTCTGAGACCCTGCTAACTTAGAACTCATAACTCAAAACTCAGAACTGATGGACCTGATCATTCTGTTTTATAAGACCATCCTTTTCCGCCCCTACGTCTTCGCCTTTCTAGCTGCGTTCTTGTTCGCCGCGATCAAGCTGATCGGCTGGCCGCGAACCTGGCGGTTCTGGCTGATTAGCTGGGCCACAGCCTTCGTCTGCGAATTTTCGTCTACGCGCACCGGCATTCCCTTCGGGTGGTACCACTACAATGGCTCGACCGTGGGCCAAGAGCTCTACTTCTTCGACGTCCCGTTCATGGACTCCATCTCGTTCAGTTTTCTTCTCTACGCCGCCTATTGCGTTGCGCTCTGCTTCATTCTTCCAATTGGATCATCCGCTGTTTCCACATGTCTGATACTCAAACCGCTCCATCTTGATCTGCGCACCAGGACGAGTTGGGCGGTACTCCTGCTGACCGCTTTCTTGTTTGCCTTTATCGATATGGTGATCGACCCGGTAGCCCTCCGCGGCGACCGCTGGTTCCTGGGAAAGATTTATTACTATCCGGACCCAGGCCTGCACTTCGGCGTGCCCTTCGCGAATTATGTCGGGTGGGCTGTTGTCGGGCTCATCTCCCTTGCCATCTATTTTCCGCTCGAACGGCAACTCCCCGCGCTCTCGCCGCCTCCGTCGGCCACGCCCCAACTCCTGTTGGGCGTCGGCCTCTATTACGGCGTTCTGGCCTTCAACCTCAGCGTAACGTTTTGGATCGGCGAATCGTTCATGGGGATGAGCGGTCTGCTGATGCATCTCCCCGTTATTGCCCTGCTGCTATTTCGCCTTGCAAAACCGCGCAGCCCTGCTCCATCTGGGTAGCCCTGTGGCAATCAGGCAAAAGACTTTGTATAGTGATTGCTTGCTGCCATGCGAACGAAACTGACCGTCTTCTTCATCGTCATGGGCGTTGGAATTGTCGGCGCCTTCGGATGGATAGGGTATCAATTGTTCATGACCGGCTTTAGCGCCAAAACCGAGCCTCATGCCCTGGAAATCTTCATTGCGCGGCAAATTCGCCATCTGGCCATCCCGATCGAACAGCGAAACACGCAGAATCCCATCCCCTTGAGCCCCGACGTGATCAAAGAATCGCTGGCACATTTCGCTGATCACTGCGCACTCTGCCATGCGAACGACGGGAGCGGCCAGACGCCTATCGGCAAGAACGTCAACCCCAAAGCGCTGGACCTCCGGTTACCCGACATCCAATCGATGTCAGACGGTGAGATCTTCTGGGTCATCCATAACGGTATCCGCTTCACCGCCATGCCAGCCTGGGGAGAGGGCGACCCAGCAGAGGACAAGGACAGTTGGAAGCTGGTCCACTTCATTCGTCATCTTCCACAACTGACATCGGAAGAACTCGACCGGATGAAGGCGCTGAATCCCAAGACGAAGCACGATTTGGAAGAAGAAGCCGCCTTCGGGGAATTTCTACAGGGAAACGACGCGGCGGCGGCAAAGACCGATCGCGGGCATCATCACTAGCCCGGTCTGTCTGGTTTATCTGGTTTGTTTAGTTCATCTGGTTAATCTTTCAACCAGACAAATGAAACAAACCAACAACGATCTTCGCATACAGGAAAGAGGATTCCCCATGTGGTTAC
>Ga0315270_10001083_pt1 | contig 14457 bp, 10 predicted proteins | sample C1_bottom_MG_FD_204932 | JGI IMG/M metagenome (GOLD analysis project Ga0315270, IMG submission 204932) | Sediment microbial communities from Yellowstone Lake, YNP, Wyoming, USA - C1_bottom | ecosystem: Environmental > Aquatic > Freshwater > Lake > Sediment | place: USA: Wyoming | collected... | reverse complement strand
CGTGGAGATCCCGTATACCTACCTGACGGGGCGCTTGACCAGTCATGGCCAGCCGCTGTCGCCATCCGATGCCCGCCTGGCTTCCGACCGATCGAGCGAAAGCATGCTGACGCTGGTCTTCGACAACTTCCGGCAAATCAAGCCCGAAGGTTCGTACAAGGGCACGATCAACGTTGCAGACCTGCAGTACGCACATTACTTCGCCCGGGACACCTACTGGTATGGCGGCCTGGGCGTGGGTTATCAAGGCCTGCCGCTGTACAACCAGGTGCTCGGTGGCATCGGACAGCGCGTACGGCTCTCGCCGCGCATCAGCGTGTACGGCCAGTTGGGGATCGGGTCCGGCGGGTACGCGCCCGAACTCGTCAATACCGATGCCGGGCTGCTGTTGTACCCGAAGATTTCAGCGGAATACGCACTGACGAAGGATCTGGGCCTGGCCCTGTCTGCCGGGTACCTGGTTGCCCCCAAGGGGTCGTCGAAAAATCAGACCTTCGGGCTGGCACTGACCCACCACATCCGCTCTGGCGGCGCAGGCGAGGCCGCCAGCGAACCCGGCAGCCTGCCGACGTATCGAGCGTTCAGTGTCAGCTTGTTCCAGCAGACCGAGTACAAGGTGCGCTATCGCGATATCGATCGCGGCCGGCTGCCGTTGCTGGGGATGCAGGTCGACACACTCGTCAGCGATCGCTGGTACATCCCGCTGCAGGCCGCCGTGGCCTACAAGCCCTACCTGGGCTACCCCGGATACGGCGAGGTGCTGTTGGGCATCGGCGCGCAGAGCCAAACCAGCCCCGGCGACCGGGTCCAGTTGTTCGGCCAGTTGATGGCCGGCGTCAACGTGCATGGCCCGGCCGCGAAGGCCAGCGCTGGCCTTCGTTACGGTCTGAGCGATCGATTGGCGTTGCACCTGACAGTGGGCAGGATAGCGGCCAGAAGTTCGGCCGGCGGACGCTTCAGCGCCGATAGCTTGGGCCTGGGCCTGGACTACCGATTCTCGATCCCGAGTTGGTGAGGGGCGGCGAGTGAAGGCACGCACCTGAGCTTCACCGTGTGACTGTCTTGCTTCCGGGAAGTGAACGTCACAAGCGCTTTTCAAAACGCGCTGACATGAAGGCCAGCCGATTGACTAAGAAATGGTCAATCGACCGGAAACCCGCACGGTAATTGGTAGGCCGTGTAGGACTTGAACCTACGACCAAAGGATTATGAGTCCTCTGCTCTAACCAACTGAGCTAACGGCCCCCCGTATCGGCATTGCACCGAAGGCACGGATTGTAGGTGCATCGCGCGCCGCAGCTGTTGCGCGCGCCGGCCTTACTTCTGCGACAAGGCGTTGGTGACCAGGCGCGAGGTGATGTCGACGATCTGGATCATGCGGTCGTAGGCCATGCGGGTGGGGCCGATCACGCCCAGCGTACCGACGATCTGGCCGTCGACTTCGTAGGGTGCCGAGACGATGGACAGCTCCTCGTAGGGCACAAACTGGCTCTCGCCGCCGATGTAGATGTGCACGCCTTCGGCGCGGCTCGAGACGTCGAGCAAGCGCATCAACTGGGTCTTTTGCTCGAACAAGTCGAACAGACGGCGCAGGCTGCCCATGTCGTGGCTGAAGTCCTGCACGGTGAGCAGGTTGCGCTCGCCCGAGATGACCATCTGCTCCTGGTTGCCTTCCATCGCTTCGCTGCTGGCCGTCACGGCGGCCTGCATCAGCATGGCGATCTCGCCGCGCAGCGCGTCGACCTCGTGCTTGAGGCGCTCGCGCACCGCCTCGATCGTGAGGCCGGCGTAATGGGCGTTGAGGTGGTTGCTGGCCTCGATCAGCTGACCCTGGGTGATGTCCTGGCTGGTGAAGATGACGCGGTTTTGCACATCGCCATCGGGCGCCACCAGGATCACCAGCACGCGCCGCTCACCCAGCCGCAAAAACTCGATGTGATGGAACACCGACGATTTGCGCGGCGTGGTGACGACGCCGACAAAGTGCGACAGGCTGGAAAGGATCTGCGCCGCGTTGGCGATCACGCGCTGCGGCTGGTCGGGCAAAAGATGCGGCTCGATGGCGCCATCCATGCGCTGGCCGACCGGCTTGGCGGTGAGCATGGTGTCGACAAAGAGCCGATAGCCCTTGGCCGTGGGCACGCGCCCGGCGCTGGTGTGGGGGCTCGCGATCAGGCCCAGCTCTTCGAGGTCGGCCATCACATTGCGTATCGTCGCCGGCGAAAGCTCCAGGCTAGACGCCTTGGCGAGCGTGCGCGAGCCTACCGGTTGGCCGTCGGCGATATAGCGTTCGACCAGGGTCTTCAGCAGGGATTTGGAGCGCTCATCAAGCATGGCGGCGATTGTACGGATAGCGGCGCAAGGCAAGCATTTTGCTTGCGTCGGCGTGACATGCCTGTGGTGTAATCCGGCCCATGGCGAAGCACTTCCGTCATGCGGCGATTGTGGGCAAGTACCAGGCCCGGGGCATTCGCCCGGTGCTGGAAGAGGTTGCCCGCTTTCTGTCGCAACAAGGTCTGGATGTTTCCATGGAGCGAGAGACGGCGCTCAACACGGACATCACTGAGTTTCCTGCTCTGACCACCGACGAGCTGGGCGCGCAATGCGACCTGGCCGTGGTGGTGGGCGGAGACGGCACCATGCTCGGCTTCGGCCGCGAGATGGCGCGCTACGGCACGCCACTGGTGGGCATCAACCAGGGGCGCCTGGGCTTTGTGACCGACATTCCGATCGAGCAATACCGCGACACGCTGCTGCCGATGCTGATGGGCGACTACGGGCGCGAGCACCGCTCCATGCTCGAAGGCGACGTGTGGCGCGACGGGCGCTGCATCTACGAAGGCCTGGCGATGAACGACGTGGTCGTGACGCGCGGCGGCACGGCCAGCATGATCGAACTGAAGATAGCCGTGGGCAACGAGTTCGTCGCCAATCTGCGCGCCGACGGCTTGATCGTCGCGTCGCCCACCGGGTCGACCGCCTACGCGCTGTCGGCGGGCGGACCCATCTTGCACCCCGGCATTTCGGGCTGGGTGCTGGTGCCGATTGCCTCGCACACGCTGAGCAACCGTCCCATCGTGCTGCCCGACACCTTTCCGGTGAGCATAGAAATCGTGGCCGGCCGCGACATCAGCGTGAACTTCGACATGCACAGCCTGGCCGCCTTGCTGCACGGCGACCGCATCGTGGTGCGCCGCTCCGAACATCAGGTCTGCTTTTTGCACCCGCGTGGCTGGAGCTATTACGCGACGCTGCGCCGCAAGCTGCGCTGGAACGAGGGCTTGGGCTGATGTTGCGCCGCATGTCCTTGCGCGACTTCGTGATCGTGCACGCACTCGAGCTCGAACTGGACGGCGGCTTCTCGGTGCTGACCGGCGAGACCGGCGCGGGCAAGTCGATCCTGGTCGACGCGCTGCAGCTTGCGCTCGGCAGCCGCGGCGACGCCGGCGTGGTGCGCGAGGGCGCCGCGCGCGCCGAGATCTGCGCCGAGTTCGACACGCCGCCTGGCTTGCAAGCCTGGCTCTTTGATGCCGGCTTCGACGCTGCGGACGGCCTGCTGCTCAAGCGCGTGATTGACGCGCAGGGCAAGAGCCGCGCCTGGATCAACGGCAGCGCCGCCACGGTGGGGCAGTTGCGCGAGCTGGCCGACCATCTGGTCGACATCCACGGCCAGCATGCTTGGCAGGGGCTGACTCGGGCGACGTCGGTGCGCGCCTTGCTCGATGCCTATGCGCAGCTCGACACCGTCGCGCTGGGCCTGGCGTGGCAGCAGTGGAAGGCGGCTGCCGAGCGCATCGCCGCCGCGCGCACACGCCACGACGAGCTGGCGCGCGAACGCGAGCGGCTGAGCTGGCAGATTGCCGAAGTCGACCGCCTTGCCCCCGGCCCCGGCGAATGGGATGAATTGAGCGCCGAGCACCAGCGCCTGGCGCACGCGCAAAGCCTGATGGACGCTGCGCGCCTGGCATTGAACGTGACGAGCGAGCTTGATGCCAGCGCCGAGACGCTGACCGCGCGCGCCATCGACGCGCTGTCGGCTGTTATGGACTACGACGCGAAGCTCGCGCCGGTGATCGAAGCCTTGCAAGGCGCGCAAGCGCAACTGCAGGACGCGACGCACAGCCTGGCCAGCTATTTGTCGGACGCCGATCTGGAACCCGCGCGATTGAACGAACTCGACGAGCGCATGTCGGCCTGGATGAGCCTGGCGCGCCGCTTCCGCCGCCCGCCCGCCGAGCTGCCCGCGCTGCACGCGCAATGGCGCATTGAACTCGCCGCGCTCGACGCTGCCAGTGATATGGATGGCCTGGAGCGCGCGCTCAAGACTGCGCTCGACGCCTATGCGGCGCAGGCCGCGCAGGTGAGCGCAGCGCGCGCGCAGGCGGCGCCGAAGTTGTCGGACGCAGTGTCTGCGGCGATGCAGCAGCTCGGCATGAGCGGCGGCCGCTTCGAGGTGGCGCTGCTGGCGCAAGCCGAGCCGCAAAGCTTCGGCATGGAGTCGGCCGAGTTCCTGGTGGCGGGCCACGCAGGCAGCACGCCGCGGCCGCTGGCCAAGGTGGCGTCGGGCGGCGAGCTGTCGCGCATCGCGCTGGCGATTGCCGTCACGACCTGCCAGCTCGACAAGGCCGAGGCGAGCGCGCCCTGCCTGATCTTCGACGAGATCGATGCCGGCGTGGGCGGCGCGGTGGCCGAGACCGTGGGCCGCTTGATGAAACAGCTCGGACGCGAGCGCCAAGTGCTTGCCGTCACGCATCTGCCGCAGGTGGCGGCTTGCGCCGACCATCATTTCGTGGTGTCCAAGACCGCCAGCGCGGACGGCGCTGCGAGCGATGTGCAAGGCGTGCGCTTCGAAGCCCGCGTGGCCGAGGTGGCGCGCATGTTGGGCGGCGAGCGCCTCTCGTCGACCAGCCTCGCGCACGCGCAGGAGATGCTTGATTTGTCGACCAGCAGCCAGACAGCCGCACCGGCAAGACCTGCCCCCGCAAGAAAGGCCAAGTGATGGGCATCTATCCAGACACCGATTCGGGGTTCAGCGCGCTCGCCGAAGGGCTCAAGCCGAGCGAGGTGGTGCTGGTCACCGGCATTTCGGGATCGGGCAAGTCGGTGGCGATGCATGCGCTCGAGGATGCCGGCTATTTCTGCGTAGACAACCTGCCGCCCGAACTGCTGCCCGAGTTTCTGAAGCTGGAGTCGAAGCGCGAAACGCGCCATGTGGCGATCTCGATGGATGCGCGCAGCGCCAGCTCGCTGCCGCAACTGCTGCCGATGCTCAAAGGGCTGCGCGCCCAGGGTGTGCATGTGCTGTCGATCTTTCTGGACGCCAGCACCGATGCGCTGGTGCACCGTTTTTCTGAGACGCGCCGCAGCCATCCGCTGAGCAAGCTCGAAGTTGACTCCGGCGATGTGCGCCACATCCTGATCGACTCGATCGACATGGAGCGCAAGCTGCTGGCCGGCATACGCGCCGAGTCGACCGTGCTCGACACCAGCGAGCTGCGCCCGGCCCAGTTGCGCTCGTGGGTGCGCAATCTGGTCGATGTGCAGGGCACGACGCTGACGCTGGTGTTCGAGTCGTTTGCCTTCAAGCATGGCGTGCCGCTGGACGCCGATTTCGTGTTCGACGTGCGCGTGCTGCCCAACCCGTATTACGTGCACGAACTGCGCCCGCTCACCGGACGCGACGCGCCGGTGGCGGCCTATCTGGACCGGCAGCCCGAAGTTGCCGAGATGCTGGCGCAGATCGGCGGCTTCCTGGAACACTGGCTGCCTTCCTTCGAAGCCGACCACCGCAGCTATCTGACCGTGGCGCTGGGTTGCACCGGCGGCCAGCACCGCTCGGTCTATATGGTGGAACAGCTGGCACGCAAGTTCGCCAGCCATGGCGCGACGCTGACGCGCCATCGCGAGCTCGATGTGGGCTAAGGCAACGCTTAATAAGTCTTGGCGATGGGCTGCGGGGATGCAGCACGCGGCGGGGACTTGTACGGCGTTGCCCTAACGCCTGCTGAAACCTCGTTTGCCCGTGCCAACGGGTCTGGCAAGACCCTAGCCGATCAAGCGTTTCAAGGGCGCCGGCACGGCGTAATTCGCCAGCACCTCGCGCGCCACCCACTGGCCCGGCAGCGGCACTTCACTGGTGGAAGTCAATTGCGCTTGGCGCGGATGCAGCAGCCAGTCGAAATGCGTCAGGCTGTGCGCGATGCTCGGCAAGACGCGCAGCTCGGCATTCAAGTGCCTGGCCTGCGACTGCAGGGCTTGCTCGTCGTCGAACATCGGCAGCGTCCACAGGCCCGCCCACACACCGGTTTCCGGGCGCTGCGTGAGCCAGACGCGGCCCTCGGACTCGAGCCACAACCACCAGTTCTCGCGCTGGCTGCGCTTGAGCTTGCGCGTCTTGACCGGAAAGCGCTCGGGCGCCCCCGACTTGCGGCCTGCGCACAAATCCATCACCGGACACAACATGCATTGCGGCGCTTTCAGACTGCACAGCGTGGCGCCCAGGTCCATCAAGCCTTGCGTGTAGGGGGCCAGGTCTTGCAGGCCTTGGTCGGGCAACAAGTCGGTGGCGTGGCGCCACAGCTCGCGCTCGTTGGCGGCCTTGGCGAGGTCGCCGTCGAAGGCGAGCACGCGGCCCAGCACGCGCTTGACGTTGCCGTCCAGGATCGCGACGCGCTCGCCAAAGCAGAAGGCGGCGATCGCCGCCGCCGTCGAACGCCCGATACCCGGCAGCCCGGCGAGCTGTTCGCTGCTGGCCGGAAAACTGCCGCCGTGCTGAGCCTGCACCGCCTGGGCGCAGCGGTGCAGATTGCGCGCACGGCTGTAGTAACCGAGGCCCGCCCACAGCGCCAGCACTTCGTCGAGCTGAGCCGCGGCCAGCGAGCGCACGTCGGGAAAGCGTTCGAGAAAGCGCGGGTAATAAGCCAGCACAGTGGCGACCTGGGTCTGCTGCAACATGATCTCGGACAGCCAGACGCGATAGGGGTCGCGCGTGTTCTGCCATGGCAGCTGATGGCGGCCGTGAACCTTTTGCCAGGCGATCAGTGCCGGAGCGAAATGCCGGGCCAGTCCGGACGGCGGCTGGGCGGGCCGCACAGAAATTTTCACGGCCGGCGCGCCTCTCACTAGGCGGCGATCTGGGCCCAACTGGAGTCGGCCCCGCCAGTGGCAGGCAGCTCGGCATCGGCCGCTTGTGCGGGGATCGCCTGCGCAAGCGTCAGCACCTTGCTCACCACCGGCTGCAACAACGCCTGCGTCTGACTCAGACGCTGCTCGACCACCGTCAATTGCGTCAAGCGCGCTTCGAGTTCACCCGCCTCCGCCTCGATGCCGACGAGCGCATCGCGGCGGCGCGTGAACGTGCTGCTGCGCTCGAGCAGCTGGGCATCGGTCTGGGCCATGGCCGCCCTGCTCCAGCGTTCGACTTCGACGCGCGCCGAGTCGAACACCGCGCGCAACTTGGACAAGAGCATGCGGCGGAACTGTTCCATGAAGTCGGGCTGCAGCAGGCGCAGCGACGCGCGGATGCCCAGGTACTGGCTGTAGCTTCGCTCAATCATTTCGAGCTCGCGCGCGCAGCGCGAGAAGTCGGGCGCCGGCCCCATGAGCAGCGCAAAACCGTAATCGGCATTCAGCATCTGACTGCTCGACTCGAGCAGGCTCTGCATTTCGTCGGTGCGCTGCTGGCCATGCGTCAAGAGCTGGCGCAGCTCGCCGCACATGGCCAGGAACACCTTGCGCGCGCCGACATGGAAGAACGAAGCGTCCAGGCCCAGCTGCATCTGGCGCACCTGTTCGCGCACACGCTCGCTGGCCAGGCCGTCGAGCAGCTCCTTGAGCGCGCGCGCATGAATCGCCTTGAGCGCCTGCATGCGCTCCGAGCACAACTCGAAACGCCGGCCCTCGAGGTCGACCCGCTCGCGCAGTGCACGCACACGCGTCACGCCCTTGCCGCGCAGGCTGCGCAGCTCGAACGCCTGCTCGGTGTTGTGGCGGCGGCGCAGCGTGAGCTGGCGCTGCACATGGGTCTGCACATCGAGCACGATCTCCTGCACCGCGCTCGACAGCAGCTCGCTGCGCTTGGGCAGCAGATGCTGGGCGAGCATGGTCTCCAACAAAGGCAGTCCGCTGTTCTCGACTCCGTTGGCGTCGCCACGCAGGCGCGCGGTGAGAGCCTGACGCGCCGAGAGCGGGAACACGCGCTCGATGTCGATGCCCAGCGTGCGTGCTGTGATGGTGCATTGCTTCTTGATCTGCTCCTGCACGACGTCAAAGGGAAGCAAGGGGTCGAGCAAGGTATCGATCTTGTTGAGCACGACAAAGCGCGCCATGGCGCCCTCGTGCAAATGCTCGCGCCAGACATTCATGTCCGAGCGCGTCACGCCGGTATCGGCGGCCAGGATGAAGACGACCGCATGCGCCGACGGCAGCACGCTCAAAGTCAGTTCGGGCTCGGCGCCGACCGCGTTGAGCCCCGGCGTGTCGAGCACCACCAGGCCCTGTTCGAGCAGCGGATGCGGGTATTTGATCAGCGCATGGCGCCAGGCCGGCACATCGACCAGGCCGTCTTCGCGCAGTGGCGGGTTGTCGGGCGAAGGCCCCGTCTTGTCGTAGCTGTCGAGCTCATCGCTCCACAGACCCAGCTTGCGCGCCTCGGCCACGGTGACCGCGCGCGTGCGCGTGACCTCGTTCAGCGTCAAGGCAAGCTCTTCATGGCTCAGGTCGCCCAGCGGCACATGCGTCCAGACGCTGCGGCGCAGGCGCAGGTCGGCAAGCGATCGGCCCTCGATGCGGGTCTCGATGGGCAGCAGCGACAGCATCGCAGGCTCGCCCGCGTCGTAAGACATTTCCACCGGACACATGGTGGTGCGCCCCGGCGTGGCGGGCAAGATGCGGCGGCCCGTGTCAGTGAAGAACATGGCGTTGATCAGCTCGGACTTGCCGCGCGAAAACTCGGCCACGAAGGCGACGCTGAGCTTTTCGCCAGCGACACGCTGGCGCAAACGGTCTATCTGTTCGCTCGCGTGCTCGTCGAGCAAGCCCTGTTCGGTCAGGTGCTGAGACAGCGACTCCAAAGCGGCATCCAAAGAGACGCGCCAGGTGTTCAAGCCATCCAAACGTTGGGCCAGTGATCGAGTGCTGCCATTCATGTAGGCGGATGCTAGCTCAATCCGGCCATAAACCTGAGCCGACTCGCCCGAACAGGCATGAATCAGCGGATTTAGCGTGCCAGACCACCCTATTTGCGGGGTGCTCTGTCGACTCGAATCAACGCGTTTGGCAGCGCGGGCAAAAGTAGGTCGAGCGCTGCCCCTGGACAATGCGCTTGATCGTGGCGGCGCAGCGCCGACAGGCCTCACCTGCGCGGCCATAGACTTGCGCCTGCAACTGGAAGCTGCCCGCCACACCATGCGAGTCCTTGAAATCGCGCAGCGTGGTGCCGCCCGCCTGCAGCGCTTCGTTCAACACCTGGCGCACGCTGGCGGCGAGTCGCTCGCAACGCGGCTTGCTGAGTTTGCCTGCGACGGTGCGCGGGTCGATGCCAGCCAGCAACAAGGCCTCGCAAGCGTAGATATTGCCAGCGCCGACGACGATGTCGCCCGCCAGCAGCGCCTGCTTGATGGCCACGCTGCGGCCGCGCAGCCTGGCGTGCAGGTAAGCGCCGGTAAAGCGTGCATCAAACGGCTCGTAGCCAAGATTGGCCAACAGCCTGGCGGCGGGTGCCTGATCGAGCGCGGGCGACCACACGACCGCGCCAAAGCGCCGCGGGTCGGTCAGGCGCAAAGTGCCGCGCGTCGTGACCAGATCGAAATGGTCGTGCGGACCCGGTGCCGCCACGTCTTGGGCAAACGCCAGCGAACCCGACATGCCCAGATGCAACAACAGACCGCCCGGGCCCAGCGGCAGCCATAAATACTTGCCGCGCCTTGTCGTCTCGCCCGCTACGAGGCCCAGCAAGGCGTCCGGCGCGCAGCCGATGGGCCAGCGCAAGGGTTTGCCCAGGCGCACGCCGGTGACGCGGGCGCCCGCAATGCGCTGCGCAAAACTGCGGCGCGTGACTTCGACTTCGGGCAATTCAGGCATAGGGGAATTATCTGCGGCAACAGCACTCCTAGAATGACGAGCCTACTCAGGAGCATTCATGCCCGATCTTTTTTCCCGCACAAGCCTGGCCCGTTCACTGCCGCAGGGCGTGACGATTGCTGCCATGTGCTCGGCGCTGCTGATGCTTGGCAGCGGCGCCGAAGGTGCGCCAGCCCCTGCAACGGACGCGCCGCAGGCGGCCGCTATCCAGAACTCTGCAATGGACGCACCGCTCTTTTACCAACTCTTGATGGGCGAGTTGGAGCTGCAGGCAGGCGAGGCGGGCAATGCCTTCCAGATCATGCTGGATGCGGCGCGACGCACCGGCGACGAGGAGTTGTTCCGCCGCGTCGTGGGCATTGCCCTGCGTGCACGCGCCGGCGACCAGGCCTTGATGGCGGCACGCGCCTGGCGCGAGCAAGTGCCCGAGTCGGCTGAAGCGGCACAGGCCACCGTGCATTTGCTGGTCGGCTTGAACCGCCTGGGCGAGCTCTCCGAACCGCTGAGCGATTTGCTCAGACTGACGCCGGCTGATCAGCGCGCCGGTGCCATCTCGGCACTACCGCACCTGCTTCAAAGATCGCCCGAACCCAAACGCGTGCTGGCCACGGTCGAGCCCTTGCTGCGGACCTATTTGCGGCAGCCTGCAACGCTGATTGCCGCTCATGTCGCGCTGGCCCGCCTCACTTTGGCGGCTGGTGACATGCCCGGCGCGCTGGCCTTGCTGCAGACCGCTTCGGGCAAGGACCCGAGCGCCGAGACTCCGGCGCTGGCCGCGCTCGAAATGATGGAAGCTTCGACTCAGGCTGAAAGCCTGGTGCAAGCGCACCTCCTGGCCAAGCCCGACAGCGATCTGGTGCGCCTCAACTATGCGCGCTTGCTGGCGCGCACGCAGCGTCATGCAGACGCGATCCGCGAACTGAACCGCCTCACTCAATCCAAACCGGATTTGTTGGCCGCGTGGCTCAGCCTGGGGATGCTGCAGCTTGAACTGAAGCATCCGATCGAGGCCGAAGCGGCGTTCAAGACCTATCTGGAGCGTGCCGAGACAGCTGGCAAGGAAGGCGCGAATGGACACGAGCTCAGCGTTGACGCGCGCCAGCAGGCCTACTTGCTGCTGGCCCAGGCGGCCGAGCAAAAAGGCGATCTGAAGGCTGCCGAGGGCTGGCTGGCGCTGGTGGGCGACACCAAGGAGTTGCTGCAGTTGCAGTACCGGCGCGCCTCGGTACTGGCGCGTCAGGGCAAAATTGCCGAGGGCCGCAAGCTGCTGCAAGACATGCCGGCGCAAAGCGACGCGGAAGCGAAAGCCAAGCTGATGGCAGAGGCGCAGCTGCTGCGCGAAGCCCGCCAATGGCCGGCTGCGTACGAGTTGCTGGTTGCCGCCAACAAGCGCTATGCGGACGATGTCGACTTGCTGTACGAACAGTCGATGATGGCCGAAAAACTCGACCGCATGGACGAGATGGAGTCGCTGCTGCGTCGGGTCATCGCGCTCAAGCCCGACCATCACCATGCGTACAACGCGCTGGGCTACTCGCTGGCCGATCGCAATTTGCGTCTGACCGAAGCCAAACAGTTGATCGAGAGGGCGCTGGCGCTGGCGCCCAGCGAACCTTTCCTGCTCGACAGCCTGGGTTGGGTCGAATTCCGCATGGGCCACAACGAAGAAGCCTCGCGCCTGCTGAGCCAGGCCTATCAGTCAAGACCTGACACCGAAATCGCCGCCCATCTGGGCGAGGTCTTGTGGGTGATGGGCAAGCAGGAAGATGCGCGGCGCATCTGGCGCGAAGGCTCGCAGCGCGATCACGACAACGAAGTGCTGCTCGAGACGCTCGCAAGGCTGCACGTGTCGCTGTGAACATGCATCGACCATTACTCCATCGCCGGGGTCAGCTCTTGCTGCCCCTGATCAGCGCGGCCCTGCTATGGGGCTGCGCCAGTGCGCCCAAACCCGCTGAATTTGCCGGCGAGCGGCTCAGCGGCCGCCTGTCGGTGCAGGTGGCGCACAACACCGCGGGCACCCCGCAGGGCGGATCAGCCAGTTTCGAACTGCAGGGCAGGCCCGAGGCCGGGCAACTCGAACTGAGCACGCCGCTGGGCACGATTGCGGCCCGCGCGCGCTGGCAGCCTGGCTTGGCCGTGCTGCAACAGGCCGACCAGGAGACGCGCTATGCGGATCTGGATGCCTTGACCCGCGAACTGCTGGGAGAAGCCATCCCGGTCACGGCCTTGTTCGACTGGCTCAAGGGCCGCCCCTGGCCGGGCGCGGCGAGTCAGCCGCGCGCTGACGGACAGCCTGGTTTCAAGCAGTTGGGCTGGACCATAGACCTCAGCCGCTTTGTCGACGGACTGATCAACGCGCAACGCCTGGAGCCCACCGAGGTGAGCTTGCGCGCACGTTTGGATCCACCGGAGCGCCGCTGATGCTTGCCCTGTACGACGTGGCGGCCCCGGCCAAATTGAATCTGTTCCTGCATGTGGTCGGGCGCCGCAGTGATGGCTATCACCTGATCGAGTCGGTGTTCGTGCTGATCGACTGGTGCGACACACTGCACTTCGAGCGACGCAGCGACGCCAAGTTGCATCGACACGACCTGGGCGCCGCACTGCCCGTCGACGACTTATGCCTGCGCGCTGCGCGCCTGTTTCAGTCGGCAAGCGGCTGCGCCTATGGTGCTGACATTCACATCGCCAAGCAAGTACCCACTGGCGCAGGCATGGGAGGCGGCTCGTCGGACGCCGCCAGCACGCTGCTGGCGCTGAACCGGCTCTGGAGCTTGAACTGGCCCTTGTCACGGCTACTGCCACTGGGCTTGCAGCTTGGCGCCGATGTACCCTTCTTCCTGGGTGGCGAGAACGCGTTTGTGCAAGGCATAGGTGAAATACTCACGCCGCTGACCTTGCCAAGTCAGCATATCGCCGTGCTCAAACCGGCTGCCGCCATCGCCACTTCGGAAATTTTTGCCAGCCCCCTCTTGGCACGAAACACCGACACTGTTATAGTAGCGGGCTTTCCTGCAGGCACCATTTCGCATGCGTTGGATGTTGGCGCCGATACCGGCGCTAACGCCCGCGAAAATGGCAATGCAGGCAAGGTGGTCAGCGTTGAGGCAATCGTCAAAGGCTTTGGTCGGAATGACCTGGAGCCAGCGGCTGAAAGCCAATGCGCCGAAGTGAGTCACGCACTCAATCTTCTCAAGACCCGGTTCGGCAACAGCCGAATGACGGGCTCGGGCAGCGCGGTGTTTGCAAGAATTGAAATGCTTGAAGGCCTGTCTGGCCCACCCATGGCGACATGGGCGGAGGATCTTCCTTCCGGATGGGTGGGCAGAATATGCCGAAGTCTGGAGCACCACCCGCTTACGCGGTGGGCGACAGATCAAGCAGACTGAAGAGTTCGGATTCTTGCGCAAGCAGGGGTCCAGTGTAGGGGCGTCGCCAAGTTGGTTAAGGCATCGGATTTTGATTCCGACATTCGGAGGTTCGACTCCTCCCGCCCCTGCCAAAATTTTTCCTGATCTCGGCCCAGTCAGCTTCACACACAGCTGAAGCCAAAGGGCCCTAGCCTAAAGCCGGAGGGCGTGTGCTGTTCAACACCGTTCTGTTCACCGGGAACGCAAACCCAGTTCTCTCCCACGAAATCGCCACCCAACTCGGTGTCGACCTCGGCAAGGCCGTCGTCGGTCGTTTTTCTGACGGCGAAGTCACGGTGGAGATTCAGCAAAACGTGCGTGCCCGCGACGTGTTCGTGATTCAACCCACGTGCGTGCCGACGAACGACAACCTGATGGAACTGCTGCTCATGGTGGATGCCTTGAAGCGCGCCAGTGCGCGCCGCATCACCGCCGTGATTCCCTATTTCGGCTATGCGCGCCAGGACCGCCGTCCGCGCTCGATGCGGGTGCCCATCAGCGCCAAGGTGGTGGCCAACTTGCTGGAGACCGTCGGTGTCGAACGCATACTGACAATGGATTTGCACGCCGACCAGATTCAGGGATTTTTCAACATCCCGGTCGACAATATCTACGCGTCGCCGGTGCTGCTGTCGGATCTGAAAAGCCGCAACTACCAGGATCTGGTAGTGGTGAGCCCCGACGTCGGTGGCGTGGTGCGCGCACGCGCGCTGGCCAAGCAGCTCGGTTGTGATCTGGCCATCATCGACAAGCGCCGGCCCTCTGCCAATGTGTCCGAAGTGATGCACGTGATCGGTGAGATCGACGGCCGCAACTGCGTGATCATGGACGACATGATCGACACCGCCGGAACGCTGGCGAAAGCCGCCGAGGTGCTGAAGGACCGTGGTGCCAAGAGCGTGTATGCCTATTGCACGCACCCGATACTGTCAGGCCCGGCCATAGAGCGAATCGAGGCTTCGCA